>ERZ795053.1430-NODE-1430-length-30308-cov-9.022510_pt1 | contig 30308 bp, 28 predicted proteins | sample MGYA00375137_ERZ795053 | MGnify/ENA primary metagenome ERZ795053 (study PRJEB30182, sample SAMN05720284) | activated sludge metagenome | isolation source: Anaerobic digester | place: Hong Kong | collected 2014-12-17 ...
TCATGTCCCAGTCCGTCGCCACCGCCTAGGAACACCGACACGGAAACGGGCCTCCGACCAAGCACTTATGCCGCGCTCTTGCCCGCTCCGGTTGAGGCCGCACTGGTCCGATTGGCCTCGGCAGGAAGCCTGCGATTTGCGGCAAACGGACCGCGCCACGGCATCAGTCCCCGCCCATGGGCCTTTTGCAGTATGCAAAAGACGATCATCGGGTTATCGTATAAGCTGCAAACGCCACAGACACCGGCTCATCCTCTCTCGAGACGCTGCAGTCCGCGCCCGGACCGCAACTGGACCTTCAGGAGGACCCCGACCATGCTTCGACTCGTGAACCTTGGGATCGTGGGCGGCGCTGCAATCGCCCTGGCTGCCTATCTCGCCGCGCCTTCCCCGGCCGGCGCGCAGACGGTTCCCGACACCACGCCCGAGGGCATGGTGGCGTTCTTTCCCCTGACCGAATGTCCCGCGGGCTGGTCCATTTCCGCGAGCGCGCGCGGGCGCTTCCTGATGGCGGTCACCGAGGGCAGCGACGTCGGCGGGACGGTGGGAACCGCGCTGACGGCGGGCGAACTCCCGACCTCGCACACGCATACCTTCCAGACGTCGGTCTCGCTGAGCTCGCACGGCTGCTACGACTGCTTCAATGGCGGCGCGGGGTGGACGGGCGCCAAGAGCGGCTCGCATGACGTGCCCGGGTCGCCGCCCGGCACCACGGGCTCCCATGAGACCTATTCCTATACCCAGCTGCTGGCCTGCGAGAAGGGACCGCCCTCGACACAGTCGCAGACCGACAACTACGCCCAGAACATGGTCGCCTTCTACGATGCCGCCGCCTGTCCGCAGGGCTGGGAGCTGATGGAATCGGACAGCAAGCCGGTCAACGGCGTCTTCGCCATTCCCTTCGCGGATCCGGGATCGGCCATCGGCACCGTCTCGGGGACGCCGCTCACGCCGGGCAGTCCCTGGACGCATTCCCATTCGTTCAAGTCGAGCATCTCGGTCGGCAGCACGGATCTCCAGGCCGACTCGGGCTCCGGCAGCAGCAGCGCCCAGGATGGGACCTACGACTTCAGCGGCACGACCTCGACCGAGACGATCGCGTTTCCATACCTGCAGCTGCTGCTCTGCAAGAAGACCGCCTTCAGCAGCAACACGCTTCCGGCGGGCCTGCCGCAGAAGATCCTCATGTTCTACGCCGAGAACGACTGCCCCGATGGCTGGGTCGTCTCGCCCTCAGGCTTCAACCGCCCCCTTCTCGGCCTGCCGGAGGGCGGCACGCCGAACGAATCCGTCGGCGACGAAACCGTCGCCTCCCCGGGTCACGACTACTGGCACGACCACGGCATCTCGGGCTCGGTCAATGTCGGCAGCCAGAAGATCAGCGTCGACAAGGGCTGCAACATATTCCTCTGCGACAAGGGCCACGCGAATTCGGGCTCGGTGAGTTTCTCCGGCACGACCTATTGGGACGGCGCCTTGCCCTACATCACCCTGAGCCTCTGCCAGCCCGACACCTGAACCACCCGGCGCCACTGATGGGGAGACCGCTGCGAGAACAGCCCGACGCCGGGTTACCGGAAAGTCGCAGGAGGAGGAGAGATCATGGCCACGGCAATTGCCGAGATCGATATCGGCGTCAACCTGATCGACAATTACCTTTACCTGATGGATTCGCCGGTGACGCAGGATCCGGACGGCCGCTTTCTCGTGGTTCAGAACCCGGCCGTGCTTCAGTCCGGGTCCGGCCAGGCGAGCGAATTGCTCACCGTCGACGGGGACGGGCAGCTGGTCCACTACATCCCCGATACCAACTCGAATTCGGGCTGGAGCAAGATCGTGGTGCCCGACTGCACCCCACCCGACTATGGCCAGCGCGACAGCGCGACCTCGAGCACGATCATCCGCCTCGCCGGCTACTACGACCAGGGCGGCATCCTGAACGTGCTTGCATATTTTCCGACCAGCCAGGGCAATGAGCCGAGCTGCGCCACCTGGATGCAGCGCGCGACGGACGGCACCTGGTCAAACGCCACCGCCATCCTGTCGAACAACGCGAAGAACGCGCTGGCCTGCACCTACCAGACGGACGTCTATGTCGACGGCAACGGCCAGGGATATTTCTACGGGGTCTCCGCCTTGATGGGCGATGGCGGCTTCTTCATTGCGACCTACGACGCCGGCGCGGACAAGATCGACCTGATCTATTCCTACGACCTCGACGATTTTCCTCCCTCCCCCGGCCTGAGCGAGCAGGCCGCCTTCCGCATGGCGGCGGGCTCGGGCGGCAACGACGTCACGATCCTCTGGGTCGACACGCCGCAGGGCAGCAGCAACACGGAGATCTACTACCAAGGCGCCACCATCACCTTCGGCCATCTGAACACGACCTTCGCCTGGTCGAACGGCAATACGCTCGATCCGCAGGTCCTGAAGCCCGGCCTGGGCGTCTTCGGGGTGAGCGACCTGATCGCCCTGCCCGGCAGCTACGGCGCCGATGCCATCATCCTCCGCGACGCCGCCGAAGTGCTCTATGTCGTGAGCGGCTACAACACCGCCTCGCCCACCATCACGCCGCTGACGGGCGGCGCCGAACAGCCGGCGGGCGCCGTCGCCGCCACCGTCGGCCAGGATTCCAACGGCGTGCTGACCGTCTTCGCCATCGAGACTGGCAGTACAAATCTCTGGTATCTCCAGCAGCAGGAAGCGGGCGGCAGCTTCGGGACCTGGGTGAACCTCGCGGGCACGCTGACCACCATCGCGAGCCCCGCCACCATGACCTTCGGCCCGGAGCTCTTCGCAGTGGATCTGAGTTGCGACATCTATCACCAGGCCCGAACGCTCGCGGACCAGGTCTGGGTGACGCGCAAGGTGGCGGAACCCTCGCCATCCTCGCCGGACAATGACCAGCCGCAGAACATCGCCGGCTACAACATGGAGATCACCGCGCTCGACGACACCGGCGCGCCGATCCCCCTGGCCATCGTCTATGTCGCCGCCGATCATCCCGCGACGATCGTCGTCAACTGCCTCTCCTATCATACCGATACCAATACGCTTGTCCCGGTGCAGACGGACCCGAACGGACAGGCCACGGTCACCTATCAGGCCGTCGACCTGAAGCCGCCGCAATTCACCATGTCGAGCAATGCCGACGGCAGCGGCGTCACCCGCTGGTGCCAGAGCGACGTGGTCCAGACCGACGATCCGCCGCCCACGCCCCCCGCGACCTCCGTCTCGGCGCAGCTCACCAGCGCGACGACCGAAACGCTGACGAGCAACGGCCTCATCGACCCGAGCTACAGCGATCCGAGCCAGGCGGTCCAGGCGATCAACGCCGCCGGCCCCTGGATGAACCCGAACACTGCCGCGGCCGGCGCCGTGGATACCAGCCGCATCACGGTGCCGCATTGGTCGCTGGACTTCACGGCACCCGAGGGACCGCGCTTCAGGATCCTGAGCGAGGCGGAAGCCGAGGTCATGCGGGAGAACGCGCTCGGCTCCTCCGGGCTCCTCGGCGATGCCTGCCATTTCTTCAAGAACGCCTGGCACGAGCTGCAGTCCTTCTCCGCGAGCCTCGTGGGCGACGTCCTGACCGTCATCCTCAACGGCGAGAAATGGACGATCCAGACCCTCAAACAGGCCGGCGACGCGCTCGAGACCGTGTTCACCCGGATCATGCAGGGTCTGAAGGACCTCTATCAGCTCCTGAAGGACGTGCTCGACTGGCTGAAGATGCTCTTCGAATGGAGCGACATCCTCAACACGCACAACGTGTTGCGGGAGGCAACGAACAGCATCTTCCAGAACATCCAATCCTCCATGTCCGGCGCGGAGGCGGAATTCCAGGCCTGGTTCCAGACCCTCAAGGGCACGGTCAAGGACGCCTTCTCGCAGCTCGGCGTGTTCGAGCAGACGACCTTCAACGAATTCGTCAACGCGGCGTCGCAGGGCCAGGCCGCGACCCCCGTGCTCACGGCCTCGGGCAACGTCCTCGACGGCGATACGCAGAAGCAGACCTACAAGCAGCATAGCGCACGCTGCAACTTCGCGCATCGCCAGGCGCTCAGCTCCTACGGCAACAACTCCGTCACGACGACCGGCAGCCCGCAACTTGGCGCGACGACCGTGACGATGGACAGCATCGTCACCGCCTTCAACAAGGACATCAATCAGGACACGTTCAGCACTCTGTCCAAGGACTTGCAGAGCTTCTTCGAGAATCCCGCCGCCTTCTTCGACAACGGCATCACGACCTTCTGCGAGGACGGCGCCGAGGACCTCGTGAACTACGTGATCGACGCCGCCGACGACATCGTCGAGGCCGCGATCCAGGACATGGAGACCGCGGTCGAGGCGTATCTGCCGATGATCAACGCGACCATCCACGTCCCGATCCTGTCCTGGATCTACAAGTACGAAATCACCGGCTCCATCACCGATCCCGGCGACGATCTGACGGCGCTCGACCTGATCTGTCTCGTCAACGCGATACCGGCCACGATCCTCTGCAAGGTGGTCGCCGGGCATGCGCCCTTCACCTCCTCCTCGGCCGGCGTGATCAAGCAATACGGGATGCCGTGGCCGTCGGCGCCCTTCCTCAACGCCGACGGCGTCTCGACCGGCCAGGGCCTCGGGGGCGAGATGCCGACCGAGATGGCGGAGGTCCTGTACTGGCTCCAGCTCGTCGGCGTCTTCGTGCAACTGATCGGTGGGGCGCTCTGCGACGGCATCGGGGACGCCTTTGCCGTCAACGAGATGGAAGAGGTCGAAAAGAGCCCGGAAGCCAAATGGGTCAGCGGCATAAACGTCGTTTCCTCGATCCTTCTCTACGGGATCGGCGCGCCCTGGCCGCAGTTCTACAAGACGACGTCGGAGCTCACGATCACGGACAAGGCGATCCTGTCGTCCTGGGCATGGAACGCCGTCCCGCTCGTGGTCAATGTCGTCTGCCTCGCCTCGGAGCAGGTGGAGGTCAAGTTCCAGCAAGGTTACGGGCCGATCCTGGCCTCGTGCCTTTCGGTGGTGAGCGAGGGTCTCGGGATCTGGGCGGCGGTGGAAATGGCGACCCACGAGTCGGAAGGCTACAACGACTACGAAGTCGCAGCCGCCGTCACCAGCAACATCAGCGGGTGCTGCAAGTTCTTCATCCTGGGTGGAGACGACATGCTCTACGTGCTCCTGCCGGTCGATTTCTTCACCGCCGTCGCCAATCTGATCCTCTCGGTCTTCGCATGGTCGGAGGAAACGCAACCGAGCTGACCGGAAAGCACCGGTCCCCGCGTCGCCCCGGCAGCGGCGAAACGACGACCTCCCGGGCATCGCGAACGCATGCCCGGACGGGCTGGGCAGGGGTGAGGCCGGAAAGCGTTGTCCGAGCGGGTCGGCTCGACTAGGCTTCCCATAGTCCAAGAATAGGGAGGAAAAGACGTGAAACGGACGACATACGGATTGGCCCTCGCCTCGGCGCTCTCGACCCTGACCGTGACCGCGGCGCAGGCCCAGACAGAAATCCTCTGGTGGCATGCCATGGGCGACCGCCTGAACGAACTGCTCGACGAGCAGGCGGCGCAGTTCAACGCCTCGCAGTCGGACTACGTGGTGGTGCCCACCTACAAGGGCAATTATTCCGAGACGCTCAACGCCGGCATCGCTGCCTTCCGCGCCGGCGAACAGCCGCATGTGCTGCAGGTCTTCGAGGTCGGCACCGCGACGATGATGGCGGCCGAAGGCGCGATCAACCCGGTCTACCAGCTCATGGCCGATTCCGGCGCCGATTTCGATCCCGATGCCTATCTCGCCGCCGTCACCGGCTATTACACCAATACCGACGGCCAGATGCTGTCCCTGCCCTACAATTCCTCGACGCCGGTGCTCTGGGTCAACCGCGACCTCTTCACGGAGGCCGGGCTCGATCCCGACATGGACCTCTCCACGTGGCAGAAGGTCGGCGAGGCGCTCGATGCGCTGAAGGCCGCGGGCGTGGGCTGCCCACTGACCACCGCCTGGCAGAGCTGGATACATCTCGAGAACCTCTCGGCCTATCACAACGTGCCCTTCGCCACGCAGGAGAACGGCTTCGCCGGCCTCGACACCGAGCTCGCCTTCAACGGGCCGCTCCAGGTGCAGCACATCCAGGCGCTCGGGGACTGGGCGCGGGACGGCAAGTTCGTCTACACCGGCCGGCGCAACGAGGGCGGCGCCAATTTCCGCGGCGGGGAATGCGCGCTCTTCACCGAAAGCTCGGCGGGCTACGCCACCATCGCGGCCGAAGCGGAGTTCGACTTCGGCGTGCGCCCGCTGCCCTATTGGGAGGGCGTCGAGGGCGCGCCGCAGAACACCATCATCGGCGGTGCCTCGCTCTGGGTTCTCGCCGGCCACGATCCGGAGGAATACAAGGGCGTCGCGGCCCTGCTGAACTTCCTGTCCACCCCCGAGATCCAGGCCGCCTGGCACCAGAATACCGGCTATCTGCCGATCACCACCGCCGCCTATGAGCTGAGCCAGGAGCAGGGCTTCTACGAGGCGAATCCCGGCGCCGACACCGCGATCATCCAGATGACCGGCAAGGCGCCGACGCCCAATTCCAAGGGCATCCGCCTCGGCAACTTCGACCAGATCCGCACCATCATCGACGAGGAACTCGAGGCGGTCTGGGCCGGCGACAAGGAGGCGCAGGCCGCGCTCGACAGCGCCGTGGAGCGGGGCAACCAGCTCCTGCGCCGCTTCGAGCAGGCCGCGGGCAACTGACGCGAAGGCCGGAGGGCGCGCGCCCTCCGGCATGCCCCCATGGAAAAGCGCGTCACCTTCCGCGGCTGGCTTCTGCCCGTCCTGCTGCTGACCCCTCAGGTGGCGGTGACGCTGGTCTTCTTCTTCTGGCCGGCCGGACAGGCGGTCTGGCAATCGCTCTTCATCCCCGACCCCTTCGGGCTCTCGGCGCAGTTCGTCGGCCTCGGCAATTTCGAGTTTCTGCTCAAGGATCCCTATTACCGAGCCTCCTTCGTCACCACGGCGATCTTCTCGAGCCTCGTCACGCTCATCTCCATGGTCCCCGCGCTCTGGCTCGCCGTGCTCGCGGACCGGCTGATCAAGGGCTCGGGCACCTACCGCAGCCTGCTCATCTGGCCCTATGCGGTGGCGCCGGCGGTGGCGGGCGTGCTCTGGCTCTTCATGTTCAACACCCGCGTCGGGGTGATCGCCTGGTATCTCGGGCTGCTCGGCTACGACTGGAACCACGTGCTGAACGGGACCGAGGCGATGGGGCTCGTGGTCGTCGCCTCGTCCTGGGGGCGGATCAGCTACAATTTCCTCTTCTTCCTCGCCGGGCTGCAGGCGATCCCGCGCTCGGTGATCGAGGCCGCCGCCATCGACGGGGCGCGGTTCTGGAAGCGCTTCTGGACCATCGTCTTCCCGCTGCTCTCGCCGACGACCTTCTTCCTCCTGGTCGTCAACGTCGTCTACGCCTTCTTCGAGACCTTCGGCGTGATCCACACCATCACCGGCGGCGGACCGCAGCAGGCGACGACGACGCTGGTCTACAAGGTCTTCGCCGACGGCTTCGTCGGCCAGGACCTCGGATCCTCGGCGGCGCAATCGGTGATCCTGCTCGTGGTCGTCGGCATCCTCACGGTGATCCAGTTCCGCTGGATCGAGCGGCGGGTGCATTACTGATGGCGGGCATGGTCGAGAAGCGCGGGCTCGGGCTCTGGCTGACCCACCTCGGGCTCATCCTCGGCGTCGCGGTGATCGCCTTCCCGATCTGGCTCGCCTTCATCGCCTCGACGGTCAGCCAGCCCGAGATCGTGCGCCCGCCGATGCCGCTCCTGCCCGGCGACCGGTTCCTGGAGAACTACCGCGACGCGCTCTACTCCGGCGTCAACGTGCCGGTTGCGCGCATGCTCTTCAATTCCTTCGTGATGGCCATGGGGATCGCGCTCGGCAAGATCGCGATCTCGCTGCTCTCGGCCTTCGCCATCGTCTATTTCCGCTTTCCGGGGCGGCTCGTGTTCTTCTGGCTGATCTTCCTGACGCTGATGCTGCCGGTGGAGGTGCGGATCGTGCCGACCTACGAGGTGGCGGCGCGGTTCGGGATGCTCAACTCCTATCCCGGCCTGATCTTCCCGCTGATCGCCTCGGCGACGGCGACCTTCCTCTTCCGCCAGTTCTTCCTGACCGTGCCGGACGAGCTGGCCGAGGCGGCGCGGGTGGACGGGGCGCGGCCGATGCGGTTCTTCGTCGACATCCTCCTGCCCATGAGCCGGACCAATATCGCCGCACTCTTCGTCATTCTCTTCATCTACGGCTGGAACCAGTATCTCTGGCCCCTCCTGATCACCACCGAACCGGAGATGAATACCATCGTCATGGGCATCAAGCAGATGTTCCCGGCGGGCGACGACGTGGCCGATTGGCCGGTGATCATGGCGACCTCGATCCTCGCCATGCTGCCGCCGGTGCTCGTGGTGATGTTCATGCAGAAACTCTTCGTGCGCGGACTTGTGGAGAGCGAGAAATAGATGGCGACGGTCGGCCTTACGGATGTGCGCAAGACCTTCGGCCGCACCGAGGTGATCCACGGCATCGACCTCGAGATCGCCGATGGCGAGTTCATCGTCATCGTCGGCCCCTCGGGCTGCGGCAAGTCCACGCTCCTGCGCATGGTCGCGGGGCTCGAGACGGTGAGCGCGGGCGAGGTGCGCATCGGCGAGCGCCGGGTCAACGAGGTCGAGCCCATGGACCGCGACATCGCTATGGTCTTCCAGAACTACGCGCTCTATCCGCATATGAGCGTCTTCGACAACATGGCCTACGGGCTCCGGATCGCCGGCCGCCCGAAGGCGGAGATCGCCGAGCGGGTGCGGGCGGCGGCGCGGATGCTGCAACTCGAGGAGTATCTCGACCGCCGGCCCCGCAAGCTCTCCGGCGGCCAGCGCCAGCGGGTGGCGATGGGCCGCGCCATCGTGCGCAAGCCGGCGGTCTTTCTCTTCGACGAACCGCTCTCGAACCTCGACGCCAAGCTCCGCGTGCAGATGCGGCTGGAGATCAAGGCGCTCCAGCGCGAGCTCGGCGTCACCGCGCTCTATGTCACCCATGACCAGGTGGAGGCGATGACGCTCGCCGACCGCATGGTGGTGATGAACGAAGGGAGGGCCGAGCAGGTCGGCGCGCCGCTCGAGGTCTATGCCCGCCCCGCCACCATGTTCGTCGCCGGTTTCATCGGCTCGCCGCCGATGAACTTCCTCGCGCCCGCGGATCTGAACGGCGCCGCCGCGCCGGCGCTCCTCGCCGCCCTGCCCCCCGGCACCGCGGCCATCGGCATCCGACCCGAACATCTCGAACTCGTGCCCGCCGACCGGGCGGTCCTGTCGGGCAGCGCGCGATACACCGAGGCGCTCGGTGCCGAGACGCTGATCCATCTGGCCCGGCCGGCGGGCGAGACCCTGACAATGCGCATCGCCGGAAGCCCGGAGGGCATCGCCCCCGACGCCCCGCTCCATCTCGCCGCGGCGCCGGCGACCATCCGCGCCTTCGACCGGGAGGGGCGGGCGATCGTTCCGACGTAGCGGGCCGGCAGTGCTTCGGGAGGGATCAAAGCCCAAGTCATGCTGGCGGCTCGCCGGCTTCTCCCATCCCGCCAGAGGGGCCGGAGAAGCCGAGCCTGACCGGCCGGTGTCGATCGGGGCCACGCCGAAGCGAGTTTCGAAAATACATTCAATAACAACTAGATACCATGCGTCTCATCGTGAAACGCCCCCCGGAGTGACAGGCCGTGCCTGCCGGTGGAGGTCGTGTCAGTCGACGTGGAAGACCTCTTCGGCCATCGCCCACCACTCGCCCTCGGGGCAGCTGTCGAGCGGCTCCTGCAGCGGCATGTTGATCGACCACCATTTCTGGGTGGCGGGGTCGGCGGCCATCCTGGCGCTGTCGGCGGCGAAGTCCTGCCCATGGTACTCGAAATAGGCGAAGAGCAGGTTCTCCGGCTGCCGCAGGAAGATCGAGTAGTTGCGGATGCTGCAATCGGCGATCTTGGCCAGCACCTCGGGCCAGACGGCGGCGTGCAGCTTCCTGTATTCCTCGATTCCCTCGGGGCGGATGCCGAGGATCATGGCCATGCGCTTCATTGGCGTATCTCCCTGGTGAATTCCTCCACGCTCATGCCGCGGACGGCATCCCAGTCCCAGTCGATGCCGATGCCGGGCTCCTCCGGCGCATGGGCGTGGCCGTCTTCGATGGTCATGCGCTTGCCCGTCAGGTCATCGAGCTGCGGGATGTATTCGACATATTTGCCGTTCCGGACCGCGCAGACCAGGCTGACATGCAACTCCATCAGGAAATGCGGGCAGACGGGCATGTCGAAGGCCTCCGCCGCATGCGCCACCTTCAGCCAGGGCGTGATGCCGCCGATCCGGCCCACGTCCACCTGGACGACCGAGCAGGCCCCTTTCTGCATGTACTCGCGGAAATGCCGGATCGAATAGAGCGACTCCCCCACGGCGATCGGGGTCGAGCTGCGCGCGCTCAGCCGCACATGGCCGTCGATGTCGTCGGCGGCGAGCGGTTCCTCGATCCAGGCGAGGTCGATGTCGCGCAACCGCTCGGCGCGGCGGATCGCCTCGTCGAGGCCGAAGCCCTGATTGGCGTCGGTCATGATCTCGTAGCCCTCGCCGACCGCCTTGCGCACGGCGGCGAGGCGCGCGAAATCCTCCGAGCCATGCGGCCGCCCGATCTTGACCTTGGAGCCGATGAAGCCATTCGCCTTGGCCTCGACGGCATCCTCCACCAGCGCCTCCGTCTCGATGTGCAGCCAGCCGCCCTCCGTGGTGTAGAGCGGGCATTTCTCCCTCGCCCCGCCCGCGAGCTTCCAGAGCGGCAATCCCTGCTTGCGCGCGCGCAGGTCCCAGAGAGCGGTGTCGATGGCGGCGAGCGCGATGGCAGTGATGGCGCCGATCGTGGTGGCATGGGTCATGAACTCGAGCTCATGCCAGATCGCCTCGATCCGCTCGGCGTCCCGCCCGATGATCCTCGGGGCGAGATGGTCGGCTAGGAGCCGCATGACCGAGGAGCCGCCGGTGCCGATGGTATAGGAATAGCCCGTGCCGCTGGCGCCGTCGCTGTCGGTGATCGTGACGATGGGCGTCTCCTGGGAGACGAAGGACTGGATCGCATCCGTGCGCTTCACCCTGGGGAAGAGGTCCACCTTCCGGAGCTCGATCCGCTCGATTCTCGCCATTCTCACATCCTCAGGGTCCAGCCGCTCTCGGCGCCGAAGCGATGGGGGGCCTGAGCGAGGCCGAACCTCGTGGCGCCCCGCCCCGCTCCGCCGGGCTCCAGCCGCATCGCGCGGGCCATTCACAGGCAAGCAGCACATTCACTCATCAGTCAAGACGCCCCGTTTCAGGCTTCCCGCCGAGGGAATTCATGCGTATACGCGTGGCAGCGTTCACTGGAGAATCCTCTGGTCAGGAACGAGAATGCCGACCGCTACCGGGCCCCTGCGCTCGACAAGGGGCTCGACATCCTGGAGCTCCTCTCCGGGGTCGATATCGGGCTGACTCAGGCCGAGATCGCCAAGCGCCTGGACCGCAGCCCCAACGAGTTCTACCGGATGCTCGACCGGCTGGTGAGACGCGGCTATGTCACCCGCGTCGACGGAGACCGCTATGCGCTGACCCTGAAGCTCTTCGGCCTCGCGCAGCTGCATGCGCCGGTCCGGCGGCTGGTGAGCTTCGCGACGCCGCTGATGCGCGACCTGGCGGAGACGACGCTGCAGGCCAACCAGCTCGCGGTGTTCGACCGAGGGAAGGCCGTGGTGATCGCCCAGCAGGAGGCGCCGGGATACTGGGGGATCTCGATCCGGGTCGGCTCGCATATCAGCCTGTTCGACACCGGATCGGGCCATGTGCTGCTGGCGTTCCGCTCGGCGGACGAACGCCAGATGATGCTCCGGGAGAATGCCGGGCGCGGTGAGATCCGGGACCTTGGAGCAGAATTCTCGGCCCGGCTCGACCAGGTCCGCGACCGGGGCTACGAGATGATGGCCAGCCTGCAGACGGCCGGGGTCTTCAACCTCTCGGCACCGGTGCTCGCGCCGGACGGGCGGGCGCTCGCGGCGCTCACGGTGCCCTATATCACGCTGGTCAACACGCCGCAGGCACCCGACATCACCCGGACGGTGGATCTGATGCTGGCAACGGCCGGGACGCTGTCCCGGCTGGCCGGGTCCGACATGCGGCAAGGCGAGGAGGCGGAATGATCCTCGACACCCATCTGCACATCATCGACCGGGAGAGCCTGCGCTATCCGTGGCTCGCGGGGGTTCCCGCGCTGGACCGGGACTTTCCCTACGAGGATTATGCGCGGGAGGCGCAGCGCGGCGGCATCTCGGCCACGCTCCACATGGAGGTGGACGTGGATCCCGCACAGATCGAGGCGGAGACGTGCTACGTCGCGGGCAAGGCGGCGGCTGGCGGCCTCCTGCGGGGGTGCATCGCCTCGTGCCGGCCCGAGGAGGAAGGATTCGCGGCGGCCCTGGAAAGGGCGCTCGACGATCCCTTTGTGAAGGGCTTCCGCCGGGTGCTGCATGTGGTGCCGGATACGCTGTCGGAGAGCGCGCGCTTCCGGGAGAACGTCGGGAGACTGACCGGGACTGGGCGGACCTTCGATCTCTGCGTGCTGCCGCGGCAGATGCCCCAGGCGATGGCGCTGGTCGATGCCGCGCCGGGGGTCCGGTTCGTGCTGGACCATTGCGGCCTGCCGGATATCGCCGGCGGGACCTTCGCTCCCTGGCGGAACGGGATCACGGCGATGGCGCGGCGGCCGAACGTGATGGCGAAGATCTCCGGTGTCGTGGCCTATGCCGGGCCGGAATGGGACGTGGAGACGCTGCGGCCCTGGGTGGAGCATACCATCGACGCCTTCGGCTGGGACCGGGTGGTCTGGGGGAGCGACTGGCCGGTCTGCACCCTGGGCGGCGGGCTGACGGCCTGGCTCGCCGCGACCCGGGCGCTGGTCGCGGGCGCGAGCGAGGCGGAGCGCGAGAAGCTCTATTCGGCGAACGCGCGAGCGCTCTGGGGTCTCTGATCTGCGATCCGGCTGACTCGATCGTTCAGGGGACATCTCGAACCGACAACAACGAAATATGGTCTCGCGACGGCCGAGGAAGATCGGGCCGCATCGTCCGCTGGCAATCCGCGCGAGCATGGTCGATGACGCCTTCGGCGCGGGGGGTTTTGCATTCCCCCCTTCCCCGCGCTATCACCCGCGAAAGCCAGCCGGAGCGGCAAATGATCCTCTATCCCGCCATCGACCTGAAGGACGGAAAATGCGTCCGCCTCCTGCGCGGCGACATGACGCAGGCCACTGTCTTTGGGGAGGATCCGGCCGCTCAGGCCCGCGCCTTCGCCGCCGCCGGGTGCCACTGGCTGCATCTCGTCGACCTCGACGGCGCCTTCGCCGGCCGTCCCGTGAATGCCGAGGCGGTCGCCGCGATCCTCGGTGCCGTCGATATCCCCGTGCAGCTCGGCGGTGGCATCCGCGACCGGCAAACCCTTGAGGGCTGGCTGGAAAAAGGCATCGCTCGCGTCATCCTCGGAACCGCCGCGCTGCGCGATCCCGATCTCCTGCGCAGCGCTGCCCGGGCCCATCCCGGCCGCATCGCGCTCGGCATCGATGCCCGCGGCGGCCGCGTCGCCGTGGAGGGCTGGGCCGAGACGACCGCCACCACCGCGGTCGACCTCGCCCGCCGCTTCGAGGACGCGGGCCTCGCCGCCCTCGTCTATACCGACATCGAGCGCGACGGGGCGATGCAGGGCCCGAACATCGCCGCCACGGCCGCCCTCGCCGCGGCCGTCGCCATCCCGGTCATCGCCAGCGGCGGGGTTTCCTCGCTCGCAGACCTCGAAGCCCTGCGCGACATCCCCACCCCCCTCGACGGCGCCATCACCGGCCGCGCCCTCTACGAGGGGCGCATCGATCTGGCCTCGGCTGTGGCCAGCCTCGCCGCCTGAGGGAAACCGCCATGGAACAGGAGCTTGCCGGCCGATGCTGACCGTCCGGGTGATCCCCTGCCTCGACGTCAAGGACGGCCGCGTGGTCAAGGGCGTCAATTTCGAGGGCCTCGTGGACGCCGGCGATCCAGTCGAGGCGGCGCGGGCCTACGATGCCGCGGGCGCGGACGAGCTCTGCTTTCTCGACATCTCCGCCAGCCGCGAGAACCGTGGAACGCTGCTCGATCTGGTGTCGCGCACGGCGGAGCAATGCTTCATGCCCCTGACCGTGGGCGGCGGCGTCCGCACGGCCGAGGATGTGCGTGCGCTCCTGCTCGCGGGCGCCGACAAGGTCAGCTTCAACACCGCCGCCGTGGCCGACCCCGACTGCGTCTCGAAGGCCGCGGACAAGTTCGGCAACCAATGCATCGTCGTGGCGATCGACGCCAAGACCGTCGCGCCGGAGCGCTGGGAGATCTTCACCCATGGTGGCACCCGCCCCACCGGCATCGATGCCGTCGCATTCGCGGAGGAGATCGCGGCGCGGGGCGCCGGCGAGATCCTGCTGACCTCGATGGACCGGGACGGAACGCGCGCCGGCTACAACCTGCCCCTGACCCGCGCCATCGCCGACGCGGTACCCGTCCCCGTCATCGCCTCGGGCGGCGTGGGCAGCCTCGACCACCTCGTCAAGGGCGTCACGGACGGCCACGCCTCGGCGGTTCTGGCCGCATCGATCTTCCACTTCGGAACCCATTCTATCCAGGAGGCCAAGGCCAGGATGGCCGCGGCCGGCATTCCGGTAAGGACCGCATGACCGACACGCTCGCCCGCCTCTTCGCCACCATCGAATCGCGTGCCGGGGGCGACCCGGCGATGTCGCATACCGCGGCACTCCTCGGCCGGGGCCCGGCCAAATGCGCGGAGAAATTCGGCGAGGAGGCGATCGAGGCGATCGTGGCGGCCGCCAGCGCCGACAGGGGCGCGCTTGTCCATGAGGCTGCGGACACGCTCTATCACCTGCAGGTCATGCTCGCCGCCAGCGGTGTCGCCTGGGCCGACGTTCTCGGCGAACTCGAGCGCCGCGAGGGCCGGTCCGGCATAGCCGAAAAATCCGCACGCCTTCCCGGCGGCTGACGCGAGGCCACTTCGCCGGTCATGTGCATTGCACGGGCCGCGGCGGTCGAATATAGACCGTCCCGGGCACCCGTAGCTCAGCTGGATAGAGTGTCGGCCTCCGAAGCCGAAGGTCACAGGTTCGAATCCTGTCGGGTGCGCCAGTCCCTTCCGTAAGCGATTGAAGTCCCTCCGGATTTTGGCGGGGCGTGATTTCTCTCCCTCCGCGACTTTCCCAGCAGCATCTTGAAGGTGCCAGTTCGGGGCACATGCCGTGGGACTCCGCGGTGTCATATTCGCGAATATCCAGATTCCGGTGCGATGTTGCGCGCCTTTCGCCGCGCCGGTGCCGGCTGAGGGCAAGGAATCCGGGACACCTGTTCTTTTGGAGGCACAGCAGCGTGGACGAGCAGCAACGACAAGCACATGAGCACTGACGCGCTCCATCAATCCTGCCGTCGTTGTAGGGTCGCGCGAAGCAACCGGGCCCTCCGCAGAGGAGGCCGCGCTTAGATCGGTTTGACTTCCGGCGAGCGCGACTCAACCTCTCCCGTGTCGAGACGACCAAACACCTGCCGTTCCAGCAATCCGACGATGCCGCGGCTGTTGCTGAGCGCGTTGGAATGATCGAGGCGGTACAGGGTTTCGCAACCGATGCCGGGGAACATCGCGCAGGTCCGTTGGATGCTTTCGAGGCGGGGATCAAGGCTGCCACAAAACAGCTGCACCGAAATCGACCTGGCTGCGAGGCCGGGCGTCAAGTCGGGCCAGTCGGCCAACAAGATATCTGCACAGGCACGAATTTCTTCGAGACTCCTGCCGGCGAAGGGGTCGTCCATTGGCGAACTCCCCGCAAAGCCGTTCATGGCGGCAAGGAAGTCGGGGACATCCGCCTCGGTCCGAACCGTGACCGGGGCCGTCGGTCGGTCGAAAGGCGAAGAGCCACCGATCAGAGCGGTGCGCAGCCTCTCCGGCGCATAAAGCAGGCAGGCATATCCGATGCGCCCGCCCATGGAATAGCCAAGGTAGTGAACCGCCGCGATGCCCAGATGATCGAGGAGGTCCGTGATGTCCTCGACGAAACCGCGCAACGAATAGTTCCTTGAACCAGCGGGACGAAAGCTTTGTCCATGGCCACGGGCGTCGGCCCGAAGAACGGTGAACCGGTCCTCGAGAAGATCCACGTATCCGAGATCCTGCCAGATGGACCGGGTTTCGGTCAGGCCGTGCCCCAACAGCAATGGCGGACCGCTGCCATCGATCTCGTAGTAGATTTCCTTGGTGGCGCTGGAGAATACCGGCACGGGGCGGCCCCTTTCGCAAGTCTTGTCGAATCCGCTTGCCGCGACCTGACGAGCCGCCGCCGGGTCTGACCTGCCCCCACCGGGTGGTCCAGTTTCAGTCATAGCGCATGGCGGGTCTGGGGGCTACGGCTGGTGTGGCCGACCACGAAACGTCTGGTGCCGGGCGCCTTTGACGCGGAGATGCTTGCGGGCGCTCTGAATTGTAGCGTCGGCGCCAGTTCCCGTTGACGACCTTGGCCCCGGCGACGCCATCGAAATTCTCGCCGATGAGAGGCTCTCGCAGGAGCCGTTTTCCCATGGGCTCCCAGGCTCGATGCAGGTGGCCCGGGTCGGGTGGCGGCGATCAAGGCCCCCACTGCCTTTGCCATAAAATTGGGGCCGCTGTCTGGCCTGATGAGATCGGGCATGCCGCGCAGCCCCCGCTGTGGTGACAGCGGGCAGCAAGTGCCCTCGTGCCGGCCGGAACGCCTACACCGGGACGTCGAAGTGCAGTACTTCCTCACGCTCGCCGAGCTTGTCGTAGAGCGCGATCGCGGCGTCGTCGCCACGGTCGGCCTGGACGAAGACGACCCAGCCGCCGCGCGCCCTGGCGATCGTGCAAATCGTGTCGATCAGGGCCGTCGCAACGCCCCTGCGCCGGCAGGATTCCGACACAGCGAGATCGTAGATGTAGAATTCCGAGCGCGCCTGCTCGAACTTCGGCAATTCGTAGCCGGCAAGCGCGCCGATTACCCCTCCGTCTTCGATGGCAACGAGACCGATGAAGGGCGGATCGGCGAGGAGCCGCGACACGTAGTCGCGGCCCGGCCGTTGCGCCCCATAGGTGACCTCGTCGCCGAATACCGCACCGAAGAGATCCAGCATCGCCTCGAACAGCGGCACGTCCCCCTGTCCGAGGCGATGAATCCGGAAAGTCACGCCTCCCTCCGAACCGTACCGGGAGTCGACGCTCGGCATGAGGCCGCCATGGATCCGCCTTGCTCAGCCAGATGCCATCACCCGTCTCCCTCAGGCGGCGTCGACCGCCGCTTCTAGCGCCGCGATGTCGATCTTGCGCATGGTCATCATCGCCTCGAAGGCGCGCTTCGCCGCGCCACGGTCGGAGCTCGTGGTGAGCTCTATCAGCCGCCGCGGCGTGATCTGCCAGCTGAAGCCCCAGCGGTCCTTGCACCAACCGCAGGCGCTCTCGGCGCCGCCGCTGCCGACGATCGCGTCCCAGTAGCGATCGGTTTCCTCCTGGCTTTCGGTCAGGACCATGAAGCTGATGGCCTCGTCGGGCGTGAAGGTCGGACCGCCGTTCAGGCCGACGAAGCTGCGCCCGAGGACGGTGAACTCGACCGTGAGTTCATCGTCCTCCCGGCCTCCGGGAAAGTCGCTCGCGGCCGCGCTGGCACGGCCGACATGGCTGTCGGGAAAGGTCGAGGCGTAGAATTCCGCGGCCTTCCTGGCTTCGCCGTGGTCGAACCACAGGCAGGTGACGAGTTCGGTCATGGCGTTTCTCCCTCAGCTCTGAGCCTTGCTGCCTCCGAAGTTCAGCATCCACGGTGTGCCGAACCTGTCGGTGAACATGGCGAAACGCTCCGCCCAGAAGGTTTCGTCGGGCGCCATCTCGACCGAGGTCGCGTCCTTTGCCAGCGCGCCGTGGATACGCTCGAACTCGTCGCGGGATGCGGGCGCGATGCAAACGCGGAAGCCGCTCGGTTTGGAGTACATCTCCGCGGGGCTGTCCGACGCCATGACCATCGCGTTCCCGAGGCGCATGTTCATGTTCATGATCAGGTCCTCGCCGCCAGGCATGCGGCTTTCCGGGTCCGGTGCGTCGGAATTGCGGAATACGGCGCCGATCTCGCCGCCGAGGACCTCGGCATAATGCGTCATCGCCTCGAGGCAGTTGCCCTTGAAGAAGAGATAGATTGCCGGTTCCATTTCTGTGGTCTCCTCTGGTGGTTAGAGTTGTTTCTGAAACGACGGTTCATGGTGCCGCCGTCAGGAAGAAAGCCCGTTTCGAGTCGAACGCCCGCCCGGGCGTCTGCGCAGCCGCATGCGAGCCCCGTGCCCCGTCTCGCGAGCGGCTGAAAGCGGCGATGGTCGGGGTCGCCCGCGGATTCATCGCGACACCCCCGGCACCCCGTTCTCCGCGAACAGCATCTCGATGTAGCGCTTCAGGTGGTCGACGCTGTCGCGTGCCACCGCGCGGTCGCCGGTCGCCTTGGCGAGGATGAAGGCCCCCTGCAGCACGGCCTGGGTGTGGGCGGCGAGGCTGGCGGGCGTCCAGTCCGCCCTGATCCCGCGCGCCGCCATGGCCGCCGCGATGTCCGGCTCCAGCGTCGCGGCGTGACCGAAGATGCTGGCCGCGCAGGCGTCGCGGATGGCCGGATGCGAGTCGTAGACCTCCTGCGCCATGGTGCCCACGAGACAGGTGAAGGCAGCGGGCTCGCCCTCAATGATGGTCTTGCGGAATTCCACGTAGCCCATCAGCCGATCGAATGCGTCGTCATGATCGTGATAGGGCGCATTCTCGAAAAATGCGGATGTCGTCTCGGCCCAGAAGGCGGCGGCGGCCACGCCAAGCGCTTCCTTGTTCTCGAAGTGATGGAAGAACGCGCCCTTCGTCACACCGGCCACCCTGCACAGATCGTCCACCGTGGTGGCGGAGAAGCCTTGCGCCCGTATCACGTCGCGTGCGGCCGACAGCAGCCTCGTACGGGCGTCGCCACGATCGGGATCAACCTTGGTCGGTCTGGGCATGCGCGATACATACCAACTGACCGGTATGTATGTCAAGCAGAATGCCTCGGGACTTCTCGACAAGTGCCGCGCCGCTATTCGAGTGGCCACACCTCGACGACACCATGGGCAACGGCACAGGGAACCTGGGAGACCTTCTCGATCGCCTCCGCCAGGTCGGCGGCCTCGATCACCGCGAAGCCGGCGACCGGCAGGGCCGAAGCCATGAACGGCCCCTCGCGGGTCTCGAGGCCGGCGGCTCGGGGATTGCGCACCTGCACCGGCGCGCCGGCGATTCCGATCAGCGCGCCCTCCGCAGCCAGCTTCGCATCCTGCGCGTGGGCTGCATCCCTGACGGGCTGCGGCGTGCGGTCGTAGCCGGTCCGGTCGCCGTAGCCGATGGTGATGAACCTGGGCATGGCTCGACCTCCTTACCCTATCTTGCGAGCCTGACATGCGTCGCGGCGTCGGTCGCTTCGTGCCCGACGACGCGGTAGCCGAGCGCCGGCAGATCGAGGCCCGCGAACATCGCCTCGCCGCACCCGAGAACCACCGGCGAGACCGCGAAATGCAGCTCGTCGATGACCCCGGCCTGAAGATACTGCCGCACCGTGGAGACACCGCCGCCGATCTTCACGTTCCTGTCCCCGGCCGCCGACCTGGCCCGTTCCAGCGCGGCTTCGATCCCGTCCGTGACGAAGTGGAAGACCGTGCCGCCCTCCATCACCAAAGGGTCCCTCGGATGATGCGTGAGCACGAAGGTCGGGGCGTGATAGGGCGGATTGTCGCCCCACCAGCCCTTCCATGTCTCGTCGGGCCAGTCGCCGCGGACCGGGCCGAACATGTTCCGGCCCAGGATGAAGGCGCCGAAGCCGTCCATCGACCGGGTGGCGTAGTCGTTGTCGACACCCTCCGAGCCGCCGTCCTTGCCCAGCATCCTCTGGAACATCCTGGTGCCGAACATCCAGGTGTGCAGTGTCTCGCCGCGCTTCCCGAGCGGGTCTTCGCGGCTCTGGTCGGGCCCCGCGCCATAGCCGTCGATCGAAAGCGAAAACCCCGAGACGATCACCCTGCTCACCGCCGCCCCTTTCTGTGTGCATTTTGCAAGCTGTTGCCTTGTAGCAAAACCGTAATTACTCTGCAAGCAGTTTACGGAGACCCGAATGCAGAAGCCGATCCGGTCCGGCTGCCCGATCAACCTGACGCTCGAGACGCTCGGCGACCGATGGAGCCTGATCGTCATCCGCGACATCATGTTCGGCAACCGGCGGCACTACCGCGACCTGCTGAACAATTCAGTGGAAGGCATCGCCTCGAACATTCTGGCCGACCGGCTGCGGAAGCTGGTGGACGCGGGCCTGCTCTCGACGAGCCCCGACCCCGCGCACAAGCAGAAGACGGTCTACAGCCTGACCGAGCCGGCGATTCAGCTGGTGCCGCTGCTCGCCCAGATGGGCGCCTGGGGGCGGCGCTTCACCCCGGCGACCCGGGAGCTCTCGATCCGCGCCCGGCTTCTCGAAGAGGGCGGGCCGGCGATGTGGGAGGCGTTCATGGCGGAGCTACGCAGCCTGCACCTCGGCGCAGCACCGCCGCAGCGCTCGGTGATCGAGGAACTGACCGATGCCTTCCTGGCGGCGATCGCAGGCGCTGGGTAGCATCGACGGCCGATCATGATGCGACTCATCGCACCGATTCCCTCGCCCCCTTACCCGCCGGCGCTACATCCGGCCGTTGGTCTATGCGCGCCAACCGACAGGCCACTGCTTTCCCGTCTTCGACGTTGAGGTACGAAAAGAACTCCTCTACCACCGATTCGAGAGCGGCCCTGAAGCTGGTGAGGGGTTCGAGCAGCCGGACGACAACGCCTGCGGGATCGCCATCCCTGCCATGCATCGCTAGAATTTCGAGGGAACCGAATGACCCGCTACCGTGGAATCTGGCCCGTCGCGCCCACGCCGTTCCACGAGGACGGGGCACTCGATCTCGACGGCATGAAGCGGGTGCTCGACTGCCTCATCGATCAGGGTGCGGACGGGATCTGCATCCTCGCCAATTTCTCCGAGCAGTTCCTGGTCTCCGACGAGGAGCGCGCGATCCTGACCCGGCTCTGCCTCGAGCACGTCTCGGGCCGGGTGCCGGTCATCGTCACCATCAGCCATTTCGCCACGCGGATCGCGGTCGACCGGGCGCGCTTCGCCAGGGATCTCGGCGCGGATATCGTGATGATGATGCCGCCCTATCACGGCGCGCTGCTGAAGGGCACGTCGGAACAGACCTACGAGCAGTTCCGCGCCGTCGGCGAGGTCGGCATCCCGATCATGGTGCAGGACGCGCCGCTCTCGGGGGTCGAGCTTCCGGTTCCGCTTCTCGTGCGCATGGCGCGCGAGATCGAGGCGGTGCGGCTGTTCAAGATCGAATGCCCGCAGGCCGCGAACAAGCTTCGCGCGCTGATCGTCGAAGGCGGCGACGCCATCGAAGGACCGTTCGACGGCGAGGAGGGTATCACGCTTCTCGCCGATCTCGACGCCGGCGCGACCGGGTCGATGACGAGCGGCATGATCGTCGACCGGATCAAGCCGGTCATCGAAAAGCATCACGCCGGAGACATCGCCGGGGCGACCGAGGCCTATGGCCGCGTTGCCATGGCCATCAACCACGAGAATCGCCAATGCGGCTGGCGGTCGTGCAAGGCGGCGATGGTCGAGGGCGGCGTGATCCGCTCCGAATTCTGCCGTCACCCGATCGCCCCCCTGCATCCCGCCATTCGTCAGCGCCTGATCGACCTGCTGAGGCCGATCGATCCGCTCGTCCTGCGCTGGGGCCGGTAGCACGGGCCCCGCACGGGGCACCCAAATCCTTCCGAACGTCAGCCCGGGCGCGCCCCCCCCGCCCCCCGTGTCGCGGCCCGAGCCGGTCGGGCTCCGCCGCAATGGTCCAGGAGGGCGTATCACGATGAAACGGAATCTATCATATTGCAATTGCTACATTTTTCAGAATGCGTTCGGTGAACGCCTCGGGCCGGCGCGTGACGGGTCGCCACGCCGTTGCCGGTCCGAGTGTGCCCCGGCCCGATCGGGTTGTCCCGATCCGCAACCGGCGGGAAAGCGGCCCTGCCCTCACCCTCCGGCGCGGCCTTCTCCCGTCCCGAGATTCGGCCTCGGGCCGCTGCTTCTGTCAGGCGGAACGGCCGTCGGTGAGATCCATGGCGTGCGTCACTCCGGAATATCGTCCGTGCCGGTGATGATGATGTGCAGAAATCCCGGTCCATGGGCGCCGCGGACGTAGCTGCCCTCGATGTCGGTGGTGCCGCTCGGGCCGGTGATCAGGATGGCGTTGCGCGGGACCGAGGCCGCCTCGAGCCGCGCCGCGTAATCCTCAAGCCAGGGCAGCAGGGTGGATTCGCGCAGCACGACGATATGGTGCAGCGGCAGGAAGGACAGCAGGATCGGTGCGTCCGGCCCGGAATGGACCACCAGCGATCCGCTCTCCGCGATGCCGTAGAGCGCGAGGCCGAGGGCGGCGGGCTCGTCGGCGGCGATGTGGTCATGAGTGGCGATGCCGGTCCAGTCCAGCGCCGTCAGCGCCGGCGCAGGCTGCACCGACAGGCCGGCGAGACCATGGCGCTCCAGATAGCGCTCCACCGCCTCGGGGACCGAAGCCATGTTTGCCACGCGCTCGACACTGGCGCCGAGCGCGGTGGCCTTGAGGGTGAAGGCCTCGGGCAGGCCCGGCGCGGCAAGCGGCGGGCGGCTGCTGTCGGGGTCGTCGAGGAGTGCGGCGGCGGCATCGGCGACGGCGCGGGCGTCCCCGGCGGGACAGGCTGCGAGAACGGCGTTCAGGATCGTGTCGCGGGCGGTCATTTGCGGCCTTTCTGCTGGTCGCGATATTGCTCCATGAAGGTGCGGCCAGAGGGACGCGGCAGGTCGCGATAGGCCGTCCAGCCCCCGGCCAGCGGCAGGCTGCCGATCCAGCCGTCCCGGCCGAAGGCCCGCAGCGCGCGCACCCCGATCCGGCTGGCGAGGCGATAGAGCGCCGGCCGGTAGGCGACTTGCGCCCAGAGCCCGATGCCCGCACGCAGCGCGCCGGGCTCCAGCCGCTCGCGCCAGCTGCGCCTTCGCCAGGCGCGCAGCAGCGTCGGGATCGGGATGCCGACCGGGCAGACCTCGGCGCATCGGCCGTTCATGGTGCAGGCATTGGGCAGGTCGCGCGCGGCCGCCAGCCCGTCCAGCACCGGCGTCAGCACCGAGCCCATCGGTCCGGGATAGGTCCCGCCATAGGCGTGGCCGCCGATCTGGCGATAGACGACGCAATGGTTCATGCAGGCGCCGCAGCGGATGCAGCGCAGCATCTCCCGGAACTCGCCGGCCAGCATCTTCGTGCGGCCGTTGTCGACCAGCACGATATGCATCTCCTCCGGCCCGTCGGCGTCGCCGGGGCGTTTCGGGCCGCAATGGAAGGTGGTGTATTGCGTCAGCTCCCCGCCGGTCGCGGAGCGCACCAGGATGCGCAGGAGCGCCATCGCATGCGCGGTCGAGGGCACGATCTTCTCGATCCCCGCGGTGACGATATGGACGCGCGGCGGCGTGGTGGTCAGCTCCGCATTGCCCTCGTTGGTCACGGTGCAGGTCGCGCCGGTATCGGCCACGAGGAAATTCGCGCCCGAGATGCCGACATCCGCGCCGAGGAACTTCTCGCGCAGGACGCGGCGCGCGCTCTGGACCATGGTCGCGGGATCGTCCGCCTCGGGCGGCGGCTGGTGGCTGGCGTTGAAGAGCTCCGCCACCTGCTCGCGCGTGCGGTGCATGGCGGGCCAGATGATATGGGACGGCGTCTCGCCGGCGAGCTGGATGATATGCTCGGCCAGGTCGGTCTCGACCCGCTCGATCCCGGCATCGGCAAGGGCATGGGGAAGCCCGATCTCCTCGCCCAGCATGGATTTCGACCGGGTGACGACCTTCGCCTTCGCATCCAGGCATAGGCGCGTGACGATGGCCCGGGCCTCGGCGTCGTCCACCGCCCAATGCACATGGGCGCCGGAGGCGGTGGCGTTCCGCTCGAACATCTCGAGGTAATGGCCCAGGTTGGCGATGACATGGTCCTTGATCGCGCGGCCGCGGGCGCGGGCGGCGTCGAATTCCGGAAAGGCGGCGACGGCGGCGGCGCGCTTGGCCTCCGCCGTGCCGGTGGTGCGGTCGATGGCCAGCTTCAGCGTGCGGTCCGCCAGCGCCGCCCTGGCGCGTTCCTTGAAGGGGGGCAGTGCGACGTTCATGGCTCAGGCCTCCTCGCCGATGGCGGGGCCGTCCGCGCGGCCCGCCAGCACCTCGATCGCATGGAAGCAGCGGGTCTTCGCGCCGCGCCGGTGGAGCTTGCCGGCCATGTTCATCAGGCAGCCCAGATCGCCCGCGAGCAGCAGATCCGCCCCGGTGCCCTCGATCGCCTCGGCCTTCTCGGTGACGATGGCGTTCGAGATGTCGGAATATTTGACGCAGAAGGTTCCGCCGAAGCCGCAGCAGACGTCGTTGCCGGGCAGGCCGCGCATCTCGAGTGCCTCGACATGGGCGAGCAGCGCGCGGGGCTGGGCGGCGACGCCCAGCTCGCGCAGCCCCGAGCAGCTGTCGTGATAGGTGGCGGAGGCGGCGAGCCGCCTGCCGCTTGGCGCATAGCCCAGGACATCGACCAGGAAGCTGGTGATCTCATGGGTCTTGGCCGCGAAGGCCTTGGCGCGGGCGGCCCAATCCGGGTCGCCCGCCAGGAGTTCCGGCCAACCATGCACCATCGTCGCCGCGCAGGACCCCGAGGGCAGGACGACATGGTCGAACCCCTCGAAGGCCGCGATGGTCTGGCGTGCCAGCCGCGCGGTGTCGCGGTCGTCGCCGCTGTTGAAGGCCGGCTGGCCGCAGCAGGTCTGCGCCTCCGGCACCTCGACCCGGCATCCGGCCTCCTCCAGGAGCTGGATCGCGGCAAAGCCGATCTGCGGCCGGATGGCATCGACGAGGCAGGTCACGAAGAGACCGACCGTGGGTTGTGGTTGTCCGGACATGGTTTCCTCAGTTCGTTGCCAGAACCGCAGCATGGCCGCGGTTGCGCGACATGACCAGCAGCACGACGGCGACCCAGATCGCGGCGGCAGCCCACCACACGAGGTTGCCGGTCAGCAGCGCGAATCCGATCAGCCCGCCCTGGATGCAATAATAGGCCATCGGGATCAGGGTTTTGCGGATCAGTTCGCCCTCGCGGTCGGTCAGCCCGACCGTGGCCGAGGCGGCGACGACGTTGTGCACGCAGATCATGTTGCCCGCAGCCCCGCCGATGGCCTGCAGCGCCACCACGGTGCCCGCGCCCGCCGCGCCCAGCCCGATGCTCGTCGCGGTCGAGAACTGGAACAGCGAGAACATCATGTTGCTTATGGTGTTCGACCCGGCGACGAAGGCCCCCATCGCGCCGATCCAGGGCGCGAACATCGGCCAGGCCTGTCCTACCGCCGAGGAGACGCCTTCGGCCAGGACGATGGGCATGCTCGCCAGCGTGTCGGAGGCCGAGTTCAGGAAGACCTGCACCATCGGCACCGCCAGAAGCAGGGCGGGCGCGGCGGCCATCATGGTCGAGCCCGAGGATCGCAGCGCCTTGCCGTAGTCGCTCGCCTTCATGCCGTGGTAGAAATAGGTGAAGAGCGAGGCGAGGATCAGCACCGTGCCCGGCAGGTAGAGCAGCTGCACGCGCGCGTTGATGCCCGAGCCGAACAGGTCGTCGAGCGCGATGGTCACCGCGGGCGAGACCAGGAAGCCCTTGATCGGCGCGATGGTGCGGGTGAGGACCAGCAGGATCACCACCACGACATAGGGGGCCCAGGCCTTCAGGAGCGGCATCAGCGGCTTGTGGGCGTTGTGGTCCTCGAGATCGTCGAGCTTTCCGACCCAGGCCTCGTCCCACTGGTTGCGCGGCGGGAAGTCGAAGGTCTCCTTCGGGATCAGGAAGCCGCGCTTGGCCGCCGGCACCACGATCAGGAGCCCGATGATCCCGCCGAGCAGCGAGGGGAACTCCGGCCCGAGCGTCGCGGCGATGATCCAGTAGGGCACGGTGAAGGCGAGCCCGGCGAAGAGCGCGAATTTCCAGATGCGGAAACCCTCCACGAAGGAGCGGTTGGTGCCGAAGAAGCGCGTCAGCATGCCCACGAGGATCAGCGGGATCAGGAAGCCCACCAGCCCGTGGATCATGGCGACCTTGGCGGCGATCTGCATCAGGTAGTCGTGGAACGCCATCGGCGCGATGGTCTGCTCGACCAGCGGCTGGTCGACGAGACCGGTGCGCACACCCACGAGAATCGGCGTGCCGACCGCGCCGAAGGACACCGGCGTGCTCTGGATGATCAGCGAAACCATGACCGCGGCCATCGCCGGGAAGCCCACGGCAACGAGCAGCGGCGCGGCGATGGCGGCCGGCGTGCCGAAGCCCGAGGCGCCCTCGATCAGCGAGCCGAAGAGCCAGGCGATGATGATCGCCTGCACCCGCCGGTCGGGCGAGATCGAGGTGAACCCCCTCCGGATCGAGCGGATGCCGCCGCTCTCCTCGAGCGTATAGAGCATCAGGATCGCGCCGAAGACGATATAGAGCAGGCTGACGGCGGTCACGACGCCGTTGACGGTGGCGCCCAGCACCTTGTTGAGCTCGGTGCCCCAGACCAGCAGCGCGGTCGCGGTGGTCACCAGATAGGCCACGAACATCGAGAACTTGGCCGAGCGCGCCAGGACCACCAGCAGCAGAAATACCGTGGCTATTGGCAGCGTGGCCAAGATGATTGTGAAGGTTCCAGGCATATTTCCTCCTCCTATAGGGCGGCGACCGCCGCCGGTTCAGTGTGATTCAACTCGAAGTGCCTTGGCCTAATGCCAATGCGCGCATTTCGATGTCTGGCCGATCCCGGGATTGAAGCTGTTGGTCGGGTCGATGGAGCGGTAGAACCCGGCCAGATCCGGCTTGGCGTGGTAGAGGTGGCCGACATTGTGCTCGGCCGGGTATTCCGCGCCGCGCCGGTCGAGATGCCGCCACATCTCGTGCTCCAGCGCGAGGCAGTCATGGCCCCTGGCCACCACGTAATCCTGATGGAAGACGTGGCAGAAGAAATGGCCGTAATAGAGCTTCTTGACGATCTTGCCGTCGATCTCGGGCGGCAGGGTCTCGACCCATTCCCGGTCGTCGCGGCGCAGTGCGATGTCGAGCGCCACGATGTCCTCGACCTCGCGCGCATGGATGGCGCGGTATCGGACCGCCGCGCCCGCGACCGCGAAGCGGTGCAGGAAAGCGGCGGTTCCCTCGGCGGGCGTGCATTCGAACATGTCCCCGCTCGCCGAGGGAAACAGCGCCGACAGATACTCCCGCGCCTCGGCGATGCCGGCGCCGCCCATGCGCAGCAGCAGGTGATGCTCGAAGCGGTCGCGGAAATCGTTCATCCGCGCGGGCAGATGCGCGGGCGCCAGCGCGGCGGCCGCCTGCGCCAGCCGGTCCGACAGGGTGGCGCCCAGGCCGAGCCGCTCGGTCAGCGAATCCATCCGCGCCTTGGCGGCGAAGAGCGCGGGCATCCGGTCGGTGCCGGCGCGCTGGATGAAGAGGAAGGTGTCCTTGCCGTACCGGGCCGCCACGTCATAGGCGTCGCGGTGGATGTATTCGCCGGCGACGGGCAGGTTGTCGAACCGGGTCAGGATATGGCGGCGGATCTCCGTCAACTCGTCGGGATCGTTGCTGCCGATATAGAAGACCGCGGTCTCCGTCTCGGATTCGAAGGTGTCCAGCCGCACCGCGAAGACCGCCAGCTTGCCGGCGCAACCCGCGCTCTCGTGCAGCCGCCGCGGATCGGCGTTGAACCGCGCCGGGGTGCGGGCGTCGACGTCGCGCACATGGGTGGCGTATTCGCGGTCCGAGGCCCAGGCATCGGTGGGCGCCGGCCGCGGCAGGTCGCCGCGTTCGAGCCGGGCTAGGATCTCCTCAGGAGTATCGCCCAGATCCAGGCCCAGGTGATTGACCAGCGCGACCGATCCGTCGGCGCGCACCTCGGCATAGAGCGTCATCTCGGTATAGGCTGGGCCGCGCTGGATGAGCGCGCCGCCGGAATTGTTGCAGATGCCGCCGAGCACCGAGGCGCCGATGCAGCTAGAGCCGATCACCGAATGCGGCTCCCGCCCGAGCGGGCGCAGCCGCTTCTCCAGCGCGTCCAGCGTCGCGCCGGGCAGGCAGACCACCTGCCGCCCCTCCTCGATCAGATGCACGCCCTTCAGCCGCATGACGCTGACCAGCACGATCTCGCGGTCGTAATCCTCGCCCCAGGGCGTCGAGCCACCGGTCAGCCCGGTATTCGCGGCCTGGAGGATCACCGCCCGGCCGGCCGCGACGGCGACATTCAAGACCCGCCACATCTCGACCAGGGATCCGGGCCGCACCACCGCCGCCACCGGCCCCGAGCCGTAGCGGAACCCCCGCGTGAACCGGCGCGTGGCACGCGCTGCGGTCAGCACATGCCGCGCTCCCACGATGCCGCCGAGCTTGTCGAGCAAGTCGGCGCGCGTCACGGATTCTTCCTGCTGTCGGTCCCTGGTCATTCGCCCTCCCCTTTTCAGACGCACGACGGCCCTGCGCTTGGGCGAGCCGCCGTCGCCCAGTCGTTGCCGTCGCGATGGAATTTTTGGTTTTCACTCTCAATGCATTGGTAAAAGATTTTTACCGAGCATGTCAATCCAAAAATTGAATTGCCCATTGGCCCGACCGCGGCTAGGCTGGGATTCCGATGGAACGCCAGACGGTTCGGAGGCGCGATCATGGACAGCAGGGTGAACAAGGGCGCCAGCGCCGCCCAGGCCACGGCCCGGCATATCGAGGATCTGATTCTCGAAGGCTCGCTGCGCTCGGGCGATCCGCTGTTGCCGGAACGGGAGATGGCACTGCGGCTCGACGTGTCGCGCCCGACCCTGCGGCGGGGGCTCAAGATCCTCGAGGACAAGGGGCTGATCGAGACCGACGCCGGCGGGACCCGGCGAATCGCGCCGCTGGCGACCAGCCTCACCGATCCGCTGATCGAGCTCATGTCCACGGGCGGCAGGGTGATCGACGACTATCTCGAGCTGCGCGGCACGCTCGAGGGCATGGCCGCGGGCCTCGCCGCGACCCGGGCCAGCGACATCGACCGCCAGTCCCTCACCCGCTGCGTCGAGCGGATCGAGGCAGCGCATGAAAAGGCCGATGCCCGCGACGAGGCCGAGGCCGACGTGGACCTGCATCTCGCCATCTACGAGGCCAGCCACAACATCGTGCTCCTGCAGATCATGCGGGCGCTGTCGGGCATGCTGCGCGAGGGCGTGTTTCACAACCGCGAGAAGCTCTATTCGCGGAACGAGGTGCGCGACGTGCTGCGGCTCCAGCACCGCGCCATCTACGACGCCGTCATGGCGCGCGACCCTGTCGCGGCGGCCCGCGCCGCCGAGGATCACATGCGCTACACAAGGCGCGCGCTGAACGAGATCGCGGCGGCGGAGGCGCGGCTCGACATCTCGCTGCGCCGCATCGACGGCGGCAACATCGCCCAGCGTCCCTGACCCGCGCCCCTGCCAACCCCGGCGCCCACCAGCGCGATTCGCGGGCGACCACCACCCGAGCCGCCAGTCGAATTTTGCTGGATGATTGATTTCTTGGTAGCGGAGGAGGGACTTGGTCGCTTCCCCCACCATATCATACTTGATCGATTTCACCTTCTTCGACATCAGCGATAAGGATGGCCGTCAGAAAGGACGGGCAGGTTACGTCATGGCGGACAGTCAAGCCTCAGCCAGGAGCCCTTCCAATACCATCGGCCGCATGACCTCCGTCGGGGAGCGGTTCCCGTGACGTTAGCACTTCGAACTGCGCGGCGCGGCCGATACCGGAGGTGGCCAGAGGTCGGCCTCCCCCGGCCCGCGGCCAGGTCGACCTCGGCTTCAGTCGCGGTGCCATCCGACCGATCGCAGTCCCGGCGCCGCTCCGTTTCGCTGGTTGCCCTCGGCAAGACGCTGCTGACCGCGCCGTCTTGCTCGCCTTCTTCGCAATGGGCGGGAAGCGGCCTGACGGCAATGCGGCATAGCGGCCAGGGCACCTTGGGAAGCGGTTGCTGTGACCCCCGCCTTTCATCCGGCCGAAGCTGGAGTCCCGCGGTCAAACT
>ERZ795053.1432-NODE-1432-length-30265-cov-23.441079_pt1 | contig 30265 bp, 28 predicted proteins | sample MGYA00375137_ERZ795053 | MGnify/ENA primary metagenome ERZ795053 (study PRJEB30182, sample SAMN05720284) | activated sludge metagenome | isolation source: Anaerobic digester | place: Hong Kong | collected 2014-12-17 ...
AAGCCGCGGCCACCACCGACACGCCGATACTTGCCGACCTGCTTGGTCAACCACCGCCCGGCCAGCAAACACCTCACCGACCAGACGACTCCCCCCTCAAGTCCGAAGCACCTCTTTTGTGGTTGCAGGCGCGTCGTCGCCGGTCGCACGGCACTCGGAACTGACCTTGTCGGACGGCCGGAACGCTGTCACCGGCAGGCGTGCGGCCTCGCCCGGCGCTCGACTACTCGAACGGAGTCGGGTCTCCCGCTCCCACCCTGACGACCACGGGCTCAGCCTCCGACATATCCACCACGGTGGTCGGTTCGGTGCCGCATTCCCCGGCGTCGATGACCACATCCACCGCGTGGTCGAGGCGTTCTTTGACCTCCCAGCCATCCGACATGGGTTGGTGGTCGCCGGGCATCAACAGCGTGCTGGACAACAACGGCTCCCCGAGGGTGGTGACCAACGCTTGCACCACCGGGTTGGGCGGGATCCGGACTCCGACGGTGCGCTTCTTCGGGTTCATGAAGCGGCGCGGAACCTCGCGGGTGGCCGGGAGAATGAACGTGTAGCTGCCCGGGGTGTGGGCCTTGATCAAACGGAACACCTTGTTGCTGACGAAGACGAACTGGCTCAACTGCGCGAAGTCGTGGCAGACGATCGTGTAGTGGTGTTTGTCGTCCAACCGCCGCAGTTCGCGGATTCGTTCCACCCCGTCGACATTGCCCAAGCGGCAGCCAAGGGCGTAGCCCGAGTCGGTGGGATAGGCGATCAACGCGTCCTGCTGGATCATCTGGACCACCTGGTTGATCGTTCGCTGCTGAGGGTTCTGGGGGTGTACTTCGAAGAATCGGGCCACCTGCGCCACGCTACGCGTCGGTCGGCCCGATGTCATCGTCGAGAGGACTCGGCGTGGTTGGGTCGCCGGATGGTGGGAGAGATCAGCAAGGCTCACCGTGATGGCACGCACATCAAGCCAGTCGGTAGCCCATCCCCCGCATGGTCTGAATGGCGTCATCGCCGAGTTTCTTGCGCAGATAGCGCACGTATACGTCGACCACGTTGCTGCCCGGGTCGTAGTCGAAGCCCCAGACGCCGTTCAGTAGCTGTTCACGCGACAACACCTGCCCGGGATGCCGCAGGAACATCTCGAGCATCGAGAACTCCCGAGAGGTCAACTCGTGCTCGACCTCGCCCACGATGACCCGGCGGGTCATCAGGTCCAATCGGATCTCGCCGGAGGACAAGGACGACGACGTAGATTCCGCCGGGGTTCGGATGCGCCGGCGCACCCGGGCCAGCAACTCGTCGAAGGAGAACGGCTTGGCCATGTAGTCGTCCGCGCCGCCATCGAGGCCGGCGACCCGGTCCTGCACGGAGTCGCGGGCGGTGAGGATGAGGATCGGCAATTCACTGCCGGTGCCGCGCAGTGTGTTCAATACCTCGAACCCGTCCATGCCTGGCAGGCCGATGTCCAGAATCAGCAGGTCGAAGTCCTGCGTCTGCACCAGATCGAGAGCCTCGATGCCGTCCGCGGTGTGGGTGACCGTGTATCCGTTGGCCCGCAGTCCCTTGGTCACGAAGGCCGCGATGCGCGCCGAATCCTCGGCCAGCAGAATGTGCGTCACGATCGGGTCCCGGCGAAGGTGTGGTTCACGGCGTGTGCCGGAAGAACCATGCGCATCTCGGCGCCGCCCAGTTCGGAGTCACCGATGTCGAGGTGGCCATGGTGAGCCTGTGCGATCGCGGTGACCAGGGCCAGTCCGAGCCCGGCGCCTTCGGCACCGGGATCCACTGTCGATCCCCGGCTGAAGCGCTGGGTCACCGCGTCGCGATCCTGCGGGGGAATGCCGGGGCCGCTGTCTGCGACGAACAGCTCCACGGTGTCACCCACGATGCGTCCCCCGATATGGATGCTGCCGTCATGCGGGCTGTGTCGGGCTGCGTTGGCGGCGAGCTGCAGCATCGCCTGCGTCACGCGCTGACGATCGACGACCACGATGCCGCGATCCCGGTGCGCGAGTTCCCAGTGCTGATCTCCCAGGGCGCCGGCCTTGACCAGCAGTTCGTCGAGCAAGCCCCCCAGTTCGACCGGTTCCGGGTGAACGAAGCCAGGCTGGTTGGCCTTCGTCAGGGCTTGCAGATCGCGCACGATCCGGTTCATCCGTGACAGTTCGTCCAGCACCAGTTCGAGAGTCGCCGCCCGCTGCACAGGGTCGTCCTCCAGTAGTTCCAAGTGCCCCTGCACGATCGTGAGCGGCGTGCGCAATTCGTGTCCGGCATCGTCGATGAACGCGCGCTGGGCGGCGAAGGCCTCGCTGAGCCGGTCGAGCATCTCATTGAACGTGCGCGCCAGGTCGGCGACTTCATCCCCGCCGGTGTCGCCGACCGGGATGCGCCGGGTCAGGTCGGTCTCACTGATCTCGTGGGCCGTGTCGCGCATGTGCCGCAAGGGGGACAAGAGTCTGCCTGCGACGAACCACGCGAGTCCTGCGGCCAGGACCAGCGACCCCAGCCCGATCGCGGCGAAGCGTCCCATGATCGTGGCGACGTCGGCACCCTCGAGGTCGGCGAAGATGCCGACGATGAAGATGCCGCGCTGCCCACCGGCTTCGACCGGCACCGCGATCCAGCGCACGTCGCCCGAGGTGGTCTCCAGGTCTCCCAGCGTGACGTCTTGGACGTCGCGTACCTGATCCAGTAGGACGGGATCGAGGTCCAGGCGCACGGGCGGGTCGTCGCTGGTGCGAGTCTCCACCTCGCCGTCGACCATCACGAACATGGTTTCGTTGGGGTCGGGGATACTGCGCTGGATGTGCTGGTCGAGCAGGGACCGGACGTCGGTGAATGGCAGCCCTGTCTTCTCGTCGATGCCCCGCTCGGCCAGCAGTCGCAGCTCGGACACCTCCCCGCGCAGTTCGGTGTCAATCCGGTCGTCGACCCCCTGCATGAGAAGAGACCACGCTGCGATCCAGGAGATCACCAGGACCACGAGGACCGGGATGAGCACCCAGCCCAAGATGCGGACCCTGGTGGAACCGCGCAAATCTCCCATTTCCCTATTGCACTACGTAGTCGAAGTCTTCGCTCACGGGCTCACCTTCATCGTCGATCATGGGGGTGTCCTTCGAGGGGTCGAAACTGCCGTTGCCGTTGTCCAAGTAGAGCGTTGCGAGCAGTTCTTGGCTGATGGCGACCGGCGTGTCCAACTGCACCGAGACGGGCTGGCTACGCGGCGTGACCTTCTTGGTCCCGAGTACCTGCCCGGACAGATCGCTGATCACCAGGACCGCGGGCCCGCGTTGCAACAGCACCGAAGTGACTGCCACGCTGCTGCCGTTGCCGAACTGGTCGTCCACCTCGATGTCCGCGAAGGGATCCGAGGCGACCAGTCCGTCCTGCTGAGGTGATGGAGCTGCCGGTGCCGGCTGGTTGGGCAGTTCGATCGCGCCGGTGGGCTGTGTCACCTCAGCGGCCGGTTGCGCAGAAGAACCGCATCCGGCCACGATCAGGGGCACGGCCACAGCCGCTGCGATCAGGGACAAGCGCCTAGATGCTGAGCTTGACACGGCACACCTCACCAGTGGTGCTCTTCGCGCGCACGACGATACGGTCCTGACCGCGGCGGTCCCTGACGTTGTGGATGACATCGAGTTCTCCCTCGAAGTCGGTGGCGCGCTGGGTGCGCAGTGTGTTCCGGCCGTCGTGCTTGATGCGCACGTTCCAGGTGCGGTTGGGTACGGCGTTCTCGACCTCGAAGTCGACCTCGATGCGGTTGCCGAATTCCTTCTCCAGTGACAGCGAGGCGATGGCGTTGCTGTTCTTGCACATCACCGAACGCTCACGCTCGAAGTCGAAGTCCGCTTGGGCGGCTGAAGCTCCGGCCAGTCCGAAGCCGCCGGCGGCGACGGCGGATGTGGCCAGAAGTGCTGCGGTGCGTTTCATGATTGTCCTTTCATTGGTGAACCTGACACCTTTAGTGAAGGACAGATGTATGAAACGACCATGAGAGGACCATGAGAGTCCTCTCATGGTCGGCGCTCACTATGGAGCAGCTCGGCGACCGCGGTTGAGTCGACGCATGATGAATACCGCGATGGATGCTCCGATGAGCACGTAGATGATGTTGTTCGCGGTGTCGATGTGTTCTTCGATCACGTGATACTGCGTGCCGAGCAGCCAGCCGCTACCGATCAGCAGGAGGTTCCAGACCGCCGACCCGATCGTCGTCAAGAGCACGAAACGGCCCAAGGGCATACCCGCGGCCCCGGCCGGCAGCGAGACCAGACTGCGAACCCCCGGGATCAACCGACCGATCAGCACGGCCTTCTCCCCGTGCTTGCTGAACCAGGCATCGGCGCGATCGACGTCGTCGGAGTCGATCAGTGGCACCGCCAGCATCACTCGCCGGGTCCGCTCTTCGCCGAAGGCCCGGCCCGCGCCGTACAGGATCAAAGCGCCCAGCAACGAACCCAGCGTCGCCCAGAACATAGTCAGAGGCCCGGACAGATCTCCGAAGTAGATCAACGCACCGGCGGCGGGCAGGACTACTTCACTGGGGATCGGCGGGACCAGCGACTCCAGCAGGATCAGCGCCCCGACTCCGATCTCACCGAGTTGATCGATGGTGTTCAGCACGAAGCCGATCAAGCCTGAACCCTCATCGGGTGGATTCAAAGAGGCGAAGAGCATTTCGCCAGTATTTCACTGCTGATCCGCAGACAGGGGGTAGGTCGATCCCAGGGTTCGGTGAAGGAGGGCCAGCCACGATCCGGGCGGTGCGTGGGGCACCCGAACCAGATGTCACCGTGCATCCACGTGTTCGCCCATGGACCGTTCATGGGAACCCAGTCGCCGTGGTGCTCACCTCCCGGGCAGGTGAATCAGCCGACAGCATCATCGCCGGGATCGTTGAAGTCGTCCGGGTATTGCTCCGGGTATTCGTCCGGGTATTGCTCCGGATAATCGCTGGGGTAGTCGTACGGCTGCTCTGTATACGACTCTTCGGGATAGGGCTGCTCGGTCGCACGCGGAGTATCGACGAAGTCGGCATCGTCGATATAGGTGCCGCCGGTCTTCGTCACGTAGTAGGTGCTCGTCCGGAACCCTCCCTCCCAGTCCTCCTCCACGTAGACCGCCACGAAGGAATCACCTGTGTGGCTGCCGGTGATCCGGAAGTCGTTGAGGGCTCCCCATCCCGCAGCGAGATTGCCGGCCCCTCCGAACCTGGTGATGAAACCGCCGGTGCAGTAACTATCTGCAGCCGCATAGTCACCGGCCATCACCGCGTTCAAGAACCCCGTGACATCGGCGACCTGGGTGTCGGTGTTCGGCGTCTGGGTCGGCCCCGTCGTGGGCTTGGCCCCAGCCTCGGAGTCTTGCCCCCCGGCTGTTCCGGCCGGGCGGCTGAATTCTTCACCGGTGGCCGGATCGACCACGATGAAGATGTTGATGAGGGTCGTGTTCTTGATGATGACGGTGATCGACTGCGGGTTCCACCCCGGCCAGGTGGGCCCGGTGAATGTCGCTCGCGGCACCAGTGCGGGCGGTTCGGTGAGGGGGTTGCCGCAGAAGCAGCGAACGACCGGCAACCCCCGGCGTCCGGCTAGCACCGCGGTACCCGCCTGAAGCACCGACGGAAAGACGGTTGCCTGGCCGTCGGCGTATCCGTGGTTCATGACCAGTGTGTCGCTACGAAGCAACAGCGGCGTCAGCTTCATGACAAAGGCCGGAATCTGGTCGTACTCGATGCCCTGAACGCCTGCCCAGGCCCGGCCCTTGTCCGGATTCGCCATCAGGAAATCGATGAGCTGGCGGCGGTCGCAGCTACTGATATTGCGCGTCCCGCCGTACAGTCCGGGCTCTCCACCCGCGACAGTGACGGGCTGTTGCGTGGTCTTGGGGGTGATCTGCTGATCGGTGCCCACCGGATCGGTGAAGGACTCCTGTGTCCCATTTATCGGAACGGTGGTGATCGATGTCGTGTCATTCGCGATCTTCGTGGCGTCGTCGCCGCGGGTGACCAACCAGAACGCGCCGCCTGCGAGCAGCAGCACGAAGACCAAGGCGACTGCCACTGACGCAATGATTGCCCCGGCGTGGCCCTTGCGGGGAGGTGGTGCGTTGTCAACCCGTGAGGACACCGAGGCAACGGGATCGGCAGGTGGGGACTCAGCGGTCGTGTCGGCGGGCGGTGGCGGCTGATCCAGGAGGGGAACCCACGCTGTTCCATCCCAGTGAAGCCAGTGTTGTCCATCCCAGTATTGCGGCTCTGACATGATGCCCACCTCCCCCCGAGGCGGCGCTGCAGCCGTCTGCAGCGGTCCGGCCGGGCGGCAGTCGATGCACGTGACCCCGCTCGACCGATGCGTCTCGGGCCTCGTACTCCACATCCATTGTACGCCGCGCACCGGCGTGAACGCCCCTGTCGCTTACACGATCTGCCACGTAGCCTGAAGGCGTGAAGGACCGGGGTGCGGCCCGCAGAGCCGCAGACGAGGTCCGGTGGCCGCAGCTCGCGGCAGGCCGGTATCCGAGTCTGCCCTATGTGGCCCTCAGTGGCCTGTTGTTGATCAGCAGTGCATCTGCGGCGCTCTTTTCGTTGGTGCCGTCACAATCCGATGAACTGCGCACGTTCGATGTGGCGGCTGCGGCGTTCTTCCTCGCCATGTCCCTGGTGGTCTGGTTCCTCGCACCTCGCGTCGCCGACGGCTGGGGTTTGGACGGGGCGGTGGTCATCACTTCTCTGACCGCCATTGCCGCGGCATCCTTCGCGCCGACGGCTGAACTGCAGGTCGTGCTCGGATTGAGCATCATGCTGTTCGGCGTCTACGCCGCCTACTTTCGTCCTACGAGACGTTTCGCCGTCGAGCTGGGCATCATGATCGTCGCCTACGGCGTGGTCGTGCTCGTGCTCGAACCACGTTTTCACGCTTTGTACTTCGTCGTGATCGCGATGATCAGCACTGCGGTCTGTGTGGCTGTCGCAGCGTTGGTCGCCCAGTTGCGTTCCCAGGCAGTCACCGATGGGCTCACCGGCGTCCTGAACCGTCGGGGTCTGCATGCAATGGGTGCCTACATAGCCGCCGACGCCCAAAGGTCGGGCGATCCGGTCGCTGTCGGACTGGTCGACATTGACGACTTCAAGGCGTACAACGACCAGCACGGACATATCGCCGGTGACGAACTTCTCATCAGCGTGGCCGGCACCTTGACGCGCCGGCTGCGCGCAACCGACGTGGTCGCGAGGTTCGGTGGCGACGAGTTCGCGCTGCTTCTGCCGGGTGCCGACGCGCAGCAGGCACGGGTGGTTCTGCGCCGAGTCGTTCGCGACGCTGGGCCCGCCTCCTGGAGTGTGGGGCTGGCGGACTGGCGGCCATCGGAGAGACTCGAGGTGGCGCTGTCCGCAGCCGACCAGGATCTGTACCGGATGAAGAACAACCGCTGACACTGATTCTTCGGATTCGAGAAGGAGCCGTCGAGCAGGACGCAGGCGCTTGAAACCGAGCGTCCAGCCACTGCCGAAGCGGGCTGAAGTCAGCGGTCGAGCGACCTGCGCAGCGACTCGAGAGTCGGCTGATAGCGAGCACTGGCCACATCGGTCAGATCGTCGAGCAGGCCGTGCAGGCGGGACATCACCGGTGGTGACTCGCGGCCGAAGTAGCCGATCTCGTCGACCGCCAGGCGAAGCAGCATCTCGACGGTCTGCGGCCGGTACACCACTCGTACCTGCTCGTCCTGGTCGATCAGGTAGGGGCTGGGGGAGGCGCGTTGCACCAGGGGACGCAGGATCCGGTGCAGGGCGTCGATGATCTGGCAGGCGGTCGTCGGGTCGTTCAGAGACGGGGACAGCGCACGTTCGGCGATGTCCACGAGTTGCCGGATGCCGAATCCGATCTCCTGCTGAATCAGGCGCTCCGGGCCGAGACCCACGGCGTGCTCGATGCGCCGGGCTGCATCCTCGGACAGGTTGGCGGTTCCCCACACCCGCGCCACGGGTTGTCCTTCGACGACGTACTCACCGGTCTGCACCATTACTTCGATGACCACGTCATCGGCGGTGGCGCGGCGTACGAGGGTCGCGAAGTCGAGGGCAGTGACGTTGCCGTGACGGGACCCACTGGTCACCTGCGTGCGTGACATGTGCGCGGAAGGTGACCACGTGCGACTGCCGGTCGGAACCTCGTCGGCCTGCTCCGGGTAGAGATCGTCGACCATGCGCACCGACTGGTCGCTGATCTGCGCCACGACATTGGCCACCTGGATCGATCTGGTGATGTGGCGGATGAACGCCAGGAACAGTCCGACACTTGCCACGACGAAGACGAACGCCATGGTCACCGACGCCTGCGGGACGAAGGGGTTGTCGTTCTGGAAGCCGCCGCGCACCGATCGCATGACGGTGAGGGAATAGATGAAGGTGGCCGTGAAGACACCCAGCGTGGTCTGGGTGATCCGACTGGTCAGGAACGAGGCAAGCACCCTCGGGGTGAACTGACTGCTGGCCAGTTGCAGCACCACGATGGTGATCGAAAAGACCAGGCCAGTGATGGAGATCATTGCCGTGGCGATCGTGCTCAAGAAGCTTCGTGCGCCGTCCGGGCCGCCTTGGAATACGAATGGCAGATGCTCGGCGAGTTCCCGGTCGATGACCGGCAGCACGAGACCCAGTCCGAACGCACCCAGGCAGATCGCCAAGGGAAGTACCCAGAACGGCCGCCACATCCGCGACCACCAGGTCTCGGGCTTGACCGTTGGGACCTGACCGCGGGCCCTGCCGTCGGTGAACTTCTGGCTGTTCATGTGAAGAGTCTGTCAGGGCTTGCGGATTAGTCGAATTGATCGCGCGCACCGTGATCTCAACGGTGACGGGCACCTCGCGAGCCGGCATGAGCCAAGAGGCGGCGACACGGCGGCCCCGACACACGGCTGGCGACATGAAACGATGCAGGTAGACGGCAGACAGGAATGAACATGCCACGCGAACTCGAATACCCCGCACAGATCGAATTGCCCATCACCGGGTCCATCGGCCAGCTTCCGGCCCGCAACGCTGAGGTGTTCGGCGATCGGGCGCTCTACGCCGTGCGCGGCACATCCGGTTGGAAGGACGTCAGCGCCCGGCAATTCAACGATCAGGTCCGGGCTGTGGCGAAAGGTCTGGTGGCCCGCGGGATCGGTGTGGGCGATCCGGTCGCGCTGTTGTCGCCCACCCGCTACGAATGGACGGTTCTGGACTTCGCCTTGTGGTCGATGGGAGCCTTCGCGGTGCCCATCTACGATTCCTCGTCCACCGAGCAGATCGAATGGATTCTGGCCGACAGCAACGCCCGGGCAGTCGTCGTCGATACCGCTGAGCGGGCCGTGCAGGTCCGATCGGTGACCGCGGACCTCGGCATCTGGGCCATCGACGAGGGACTGCTCGACACACTTGCCGAGGAGGGCCGGGACATCCCCGATGAGACGTTGGCCGCCCGGCTGGCGCAGGTGTCACCGCAGGACCCGGCGACGATCGTCTACACGTCGGGGACCACGGGCCGGCCCAAGGGCTGCGTGATCACCCACGAGAACCTGCTGTTCGTCGTGCGCACGCTCGTGGCCACGACCCAACCGGTGGTCACCGAACCCGGCGCGCGCACGGTTCTGTTCCTGCCGTTGGCCCATGTGCTCGGCCGCGGGGCGCAGGTGTATTGCGCCGTTGGTGGGATGAAAGTGGCCCACTGTCCGAATCCGAAACTGCTCGTGGGCGACATGACCACAGTGCGGCCCACCTTCCTGGTCGGGGTCCCCCGAATCTTCGAGAAAATCTTCAACGCCTCGCAGCAGAAGGCTTACGCGGCAGGCAAGGGAAAGATCTTCGAACGCGCAGCCAAGGTGGCAATCGACTACGGCCGGGCGTCGTCGGGCGGCAGGTCGTCGTGGTGGCTCCGGGCGCAGCACGCGTTGTTCGACCGCCTGGTCTACTCGAAGCTCCGCACTGCGATGGGCGGCAGCCTGCAGTACGCGATCACCGGTGGCGCCAACCTGGGCGAACGATTGGGTTTCTTCTACGCAGGCATCGGCTTGACGGTCATGGAGGGCTACGGACTCACGGAGACCACCGCGTCCGGGACTTTCAACCGCGCAGACAATCCGCGCATCGGATCAGTGGGACAGCCGATGCCAGGCACCGCAGTGCGTATCGCCGATGACGGTGAGATCTGGCTGCGGGGGCCTCACGTGATGGCTGGCTACCACAACAACGCCACTGCGACCGCCGAGGTGATCAATGCTGATGGCTGGCTGCGCACCGGTGACATCGGCGAGCTCGACTCCGATGGGTTCCTGCGGATCACTGGGCGCAAGAAGGAGATCATCGTCACCGCTGGCGGCAAGAACGTCGCCCCGGCGGTGCTGGAGGATCGTATGCAGGCGCACAACCTGATCGGCCCGACCATGGTGGTCGGCGAAGGTCAGCCGTTCATTGCCGCCCTCATCACGCTGGATCCCGACGCGCTGGGCCCATGGGCGACGTTGCATCGTAAGCCCGGTAACACAGTCGCCGATCTGCGCGACGATCCTGACCTCCATGCCGAAATCCAGGCCGCGGTGGATGATGCCAACTCGGCTGTGTCGAAGGCGGAATCGATCCGGGCGTGGAGGCTGCTCGATGAGGTGTTCACCGAGGCCTCCGGGCACATCACGCCGACCCAGAAACTGAAGCGAAGTGTCATCGCGAAGGACCACGCAAACGAGATCGCGGCTCTGTACGGGTCGGGTCGCAAAGAGTCGTAGCGCGCGGTGGTTCGGCCCACCGGTCTTGCAGACGCCGATCGTCAACTTCGGACGTACGCCCGTACCGGCCACGAAATCCGAAAGCCCTTGTGGGCCACGGATTGGCTGTCAGGAACTCGCGGTGAGCTTCTCGGCTTGGGCCGCGGGCATCGGCTGATATCCGACGTGCCGGCGCGAGAAGTGTCCGGTGCCGTGCGACATCGAGCGCAGATCCACCACGTAGCGGGTGAGTTCGATCTCCGGCACCTCCGCGGTCACCTTGGAGAAACCCGGCCCTTCGGTGTCGGTGCCGGTGAGCCGGCCTCGCCGGATCGACAGGTCGGTCATCACGGCGCCGACATAGTCGTCCGGGACGACCACGGTGATCTCGGCGACCGGTTCGAGCAGGGAGACTCTGGTTTTCTCGGCGGCGTCCTTGAGGGCCAGTGATCCGGCGGTCTGGAAGGCCATGTCCGAGGAGTCCACGCTGTGGGCCTTGCCCCCGACCAGGGTCACCCGGATGTCGGTGACCGGGTAGCCGGCGATCACCCCGCGGGCCATCTGGGTTCGGATGCCCTTCTCCACCGAGGCGATGTACTGACGGGGTACGGCGCCGCCGATGACCTTGTCGACGAACTCGAAACCGGCGCCCTGCGGCAGGGGTTCCACTTCGATGTCACACACGCCGTACTGCCCGTGACCGCCGGACTGCTTCACGTTGCGGCCATGTCCTTGGCCGGTGTCTGCGAAGGTCTCCCGCAGCGAGACCCGCAGCGGCGCGGTGTCGACGGCAACCCCATAGACGTTCGCGAGCCGGTCCATGACCACGTCGAGGTGGGCCTCACCCAAACACCACAGCACCTGTTGGCCGGTGTCCTCCTTGGACTCCAGCCACAAACTGGGATCCTCCGCGAGCAGACGGCCGAGGGCCTTGGCCAGCTTGTCCTCGTCGGACTTCGTGCGGGCTTCGATCGCCGTGGGCAGCAGAGGTTGTGGCACTTGCCAGGGCTGCAGGAGCATCGGGTTGTCCACGCCGGACAGCGTGTCCCCGGTCTCGGCCCGGCCCAGTTTGGCCACAGCGCAGATGTCCCCGGCCCTGCACTCCGACACCAGCTGCTGGGACTTGCCCAATGGGGAGAACAGGGAGCCGATCCGTTCGTCGACGTCGTGGTCCTGATGGCTGCTGTCGGCTGCGAAGTGCCCCGAGACGTGCACCGGCGCCTCCGGCCGGAGGGTTCCGGAGAAGACCCGTACCAGGGACAGTTTGCCGACGTACGGCTCGGAGGTGGTCTTGATGACTTCTGCCAGCAGTGGTCCGTCGGGGTCACACGTGAGCGGTTTGAGCACTTTCCCGTCAGGGGTCGTCGCCGTCACCGCACGATGTTCCAGCGGTGACGGGAATCCCTTTGCGACCAGCTCCAGGACCTCCTGGATCGCCAAGCCGGTGACCGGGTTGATGGGGATCAGCGGGTAGAACTCGCCGCGCACGACGGCCTTCTCCATGTCGGCGATGACCGTGTCGATGTCCAGATCCTCGCCGGCGACCCACGCATCGAGCAGCGTCTCGTCCTCGCTCTCGGTCACGATGCTCTCGATCAGCCGTGCCCGATCGTCTTGGATGGCTTCGAGTTGCTCGGCGTCCGCGGGCTGTTTCTGGCGAGAACCGCTGGAGTAGTCCGCGACCTCCTGTGACAGCAGTCCGATCAGTCCGGAGATGGTGTGGCCGTCACTTGCATACGTCGGCAGATACAGCGGGAGGACGCCGTCACCGAGCGCGTCCTTGAGCTGCTGCACCGACTCCTCGAACGAAGAGCGCTGGTGGTCGAGTTTGGTGAGGATCACCGCGCGAGGGGTGCCTGCCTGCGCACACTCGGCCCACAACATCCGCGTGGCGGCGGTCAGTCCGTCGGCGGCGGAGATGATGAACAGCGCCGCATCGCCGGCGCGCAGTCCCGCCCTCAGATCCCCGACGAAGTCGGCGTAACCGGGGGTATCGATCAGATTGAGTTTCAAGCCGTCGTACGCCGTGGGAGCCAGCGTGAGGTTGATGGAACGTTGCTGGCGCATCTCCACCGGGTCGTAGTCGCTGACCGTGTTCGAGTCCTCCACCCGCCCGGCCCGGGTCAGGGCCCCGGTGGCCAGTAGCGCCGCCTCGACCAGAGTGGTCTTTCCCGTGCCGGCGTCACCGACGAGGACCACGTTGCGGATGTTGTCTGCGGAAGCTTGCGGTACCGGTGGCACGGGCGCGAAACCTTGTCTCTTGCGCCGGCAGCCGACTACTGCCGGACTTGGTGGCTCAATCCTATGGTCGGGGCCCGCCGCGGTATGTGCAGACCGCCAGATCGGCTGCGCGGCTTCAGCCAGCGACGTTGCCGCAGCCAGCGGAGCAGAACCTACTTGACCTTGACCGTGAACCTCTTGGTCATGGCCTTCTCCTTGCCGCTGCGGAAGGCGTTCGCGACGAGCTTGCACTTGCCGTCTTTGCCGAACGTCACGAGGTCGCCTTCGAAAATGTCACAGCGCTTGGGCGTCTTGGAGTCCCAGCCGACCGCGTTCTTCTGCTTGGTCCGGTGGGGAAGGTCCTCGCGGCTCTTGTTCGTCATCCGCTTCGGGATCGACCCCTTGATCTTCTGCGGGACGACGGCGGCGGCCACGGTGGGGGTCGGATCCCACGCGGGCTGATCGCCGCACCACTGCCCGAATGCCGAGCACATGGCGGTGGTCACCGTGTTGGCCAGCTGCGCGTGCCCGGCCTTGCTCGGGTGTATCCAGGTGTCGTTCTTGAAGACCCAGGGATCGTTGCTCCACGCCTGATGCTGCTCCCAGGCGCTCTGGTTGGGGATCGCCAGTTGCAGGTCGGCGGGGTCGATGCCCGGTTGGGTCTTGGCCCACTGCTGAACCTCACCGACGGCCGCCGCGATCTTGGCGTTCATGGCGTCCTGCACGGCCATCGCCTGTGCGTACTGCGTGGTCGAACCCTTGACCGGGCAGTTGCTGCACTCCGAGACCTTCTGCTTCTGCGAGGGGCAGGGGTTTCCGGCCGCCGGGCCTTTGGCAACGTTGCCCTCCGGCTGCCAGTTGCCGAACGACCACGGGCACGTGCGGTAGTAGCTCAGAGCGAGGACCTTGTTGTTGTTCTTCAGCAGCGTCTTGTACACGTTCTCGAGGTGCGGTGTCTGCTGGTTCTGCGCCCACTGCTGGTCCGCGCAGTCCACGACGTGCGAGACCGGGTAGGCCCACCAACCCGTCCACCCCAGCCACTGAGTGGAATCCGCACAAGCCCCGTTGGTGACCGGAACCAGGGCCAGTTTGATCTGCAGCATGCTGGACAGGATCGGGTTCGCGCCCAGCGTCATGACCACATGGGTGTCCTTGATCGTGTTCAGCTGGGAGTTGAACGGGCCGCCGGTGTCCCACTGCGCAGGAGTTGAACCGGTCACCGCCCAGTTCTCCACCGGGGCGGCATTGCCCGGGTCCTGGCTGCCGGCGATCTGGTAGGAGTACGCGACGTTGGGCGCCTTGGGTCCGGCCTTCCACGGGCCCGCATTCCAGGGCTCGCCGTTGAAGTTGTTGTTGCTGCATTGGTCGATCGGGGTTCCGTCCCCGGGGCTGCAGTCGGACAGGGCGTTGTCGCCGAGGTTCCAGCTGCTGGGGAAGGGATTGTTGACCGTGCCGGTGATGTTCTTCGCGTTCTCCTTCTGTCCGAAGAAGCCGAACCCGGCGGTGACCGAGTCGCCGAGGAAGACCACCGACGGCTGCGGGTCGGCAGCTGCCGCGGGGGAGGCGGCCAGGCTCAATCCCAGGAACAGTGCAACCAGCAGGCTCAGGGCTGTTCTTGTGATTGCGGGTTTGTCAGGTGTGCTGTGTGCCATGACCGAATTCCTTCGCCGCCGGTCCGCGCGTGAGCGGAATGCCGGAAGCCTAGCCCCGGGATCCTCGGGGATGCAGTGGTTTGCGCGGGATTCAGGTGAACGGGCGATGATCGCGTCGGCGAACGCGCCATGCGTGCCACGCCCCGGTGCACCACAGCGCCCAGGCGACGAGTAGGGGCTGGAACAGCAGTCGGATCGCGCGGCTGGCGTCGGAGTCGAGACCGAACGCGTCGGTCTGCGTCAGGAACTGGGAGACGTTGCCGGGAAAGACGGCGACGAAGAATGCGGCCAATAGCCAGCCGACCTGCACGCGCCATCGGGGAAGGGCCACCAAGGCAGCGGCGAAACCCAACTCGATCACCCCGGAGACCGCGACGACTGCCTCGGGTGCCGGCATCCACGGGGGAACCTGCGCCAAGAACGTGTCAGCGCTGACGAAGTGACCGATGCCGGCGACGGCCATGAAAGCGGCCAGGACCCACCGCGCCACGGTGGCGATGGATCCGGCGGCCGTTGTGGGCACCTGCGCTCTCGGGTTCAGACGACCTCGAACTCCCAGATTGCCGAACCGGTGGCTGCCGGACGGTTCTGCCCGCCATGGCCGGCTGCGAATTCCTGCGATTCCCGCCATGCCTGGTAGGACTCGGGGCTGTCCCAGCGCGTGTAGACGAGGTAGGTGTCGGTGCCACTGACCGGACGCAGGAGTTCGAAGTGCTCGAACCCGGGTGCCTGATCCACTGCGCCCTTGCGTGCCGCGAACCGGGATTCGAGCGTGGCGGCTTGGTCTTCGGGAACGGTCAGGGAGTTGACGACGACGTAGGACATGGCGCCAGCGTACGTGGTGGCGGTGGTCGGTGCCTGGGTGTCGAGTTGGTTGGTCGTTTCGGGGTATGTCCGGATTCCAGAGCTGTTCTGCCAAGGCAGGTCTGGCGGGTGCGCGCTGGGTGCTCCGGTTGGATCCCGCCGTTCGGGGAAGTCCCCGCCCTGCTGATTGGGGCTCCTCAGGACAGGACGGGGACGATCAGGTGACTTGTGCCACGCGCACAAATCTCACGGGCCGCGACGTGCGGTTCTCGTAGCGGTAGCGCAGGTCCGTGGACAGCCGGGCCGATGCCCCCACTGGCAGCGTGACGCTGTCCATACCCTCGGCGCAGACGGTGAGCCTGCCCGAAAGGACGACATAGAGTTCCTGGCTGCCGGCGGGATCGGCTTCGGCTTGGTAGATGTCGTTGGGTTCGAGGGTCCAGGTCCACAGTTCCGCCGGAGGCTCGCAGGTGGTGGCCACGTGCAGCACTGCGCGGCTGCCCAACGCCGAGGACCACACGACGACGGCGTCGTCGGGGCCGTTGACCAGCAGGCGGTCGGGGCTGTCGTCGCGCGCGAGTGAGACGAAGTCGGTGTTCAACGCGTGCGCAACACTGTCCACGGTGATCAGACTCGGGTTGGCCTGTCCGAGCTCGATCTGGGTGAGCATGCGCCGACTGATGCCGGCCCGGTCTGCCAGTTCTTGAACAGTGAGGTCGAGTTCCTTGCGCCGAAGTCGGATCTGTTGACCGACGCGGATCAGGAAGCGGGAGGTCGAGGGCTCCGACGGGCCTTGCTCGGCCAGCGGCGTCTGCTCCAAAGACAGTCCCATGTGAGCAGTATACTGCTCACCATGAGCACTCCAAAGGTAGTACCGGGCGATGCAGTGGCGAAGCTCGACGAACGGTCCGTACTTGCGGCCGTCCGCTCGGCGTTCACCGAACTGGGCAGCGGTCGCGCGGTCCAGCCGGTCCAGATCGTTACACCCTTTCCCGACGGCGGTGACGTCATTGTCTACCAGGCCGTTCTGCCTGAGGCCGGGGTCTACGCCCTGAAGATGTCGCCATATCTGCCGCGCAGCGGCGGACCCGCGACGGTCACCGCGTGGACGATGCTCGTGAGCTTGGAAACTGGTGACCCGGTGCTGCTGATCGACGCGAAGGCACTGACGGCTCACCGCACCGCAGCGACATCCGTGCTGGCCGTCGACCTGCTGGCACCCTCGGACGCCAAGCGCCTCGCGGTGATCGGCGCCGGCCCGCTGGCGCAGGCGCATGTCCGCTATGCCAGACAGGTCCGTGCGTTCGAACAAGTCAGCGTTTACGCACCGGGCGCAGTCGATCCTGCGGCGTTCACCGGTGAGATCACCGTGAGCGATACCGCGGCATCGGCGGTGGCGGACGCGGATGTGGTGATGTTGTGCACATCGGCAGCCCAACCGGTGATCGACATCGTTGGGCTGCCACCGGCAACCGTCGTCACATCGATCTCGACGAATGCTCCACGTGCGCACGAGATCGACCCCGCGGCACTGTCGGCCCTGGATGTCTATTGCGACTACCGCCCGGCGGCGATGGCGGCGGCCGGGGACTTCGTCATCGCCGCTGATGAGCATGGCTTCAGCGTCGATGGCGTGCGCGGTGATCTGCCCGGCCTGCTCGACGGGCGCGACGACCCGCCGAGCCGGTCAAGGCCGGTCTTCTTCCGGTCGGTCGGACTCGGTATCGAAGACGCCGCCGTCGCACTGGTAGCCCTCGGGAGGACCTCATGAGAATCGAACCGTTCGGCGTTGAGATGTGGATGAACGAATACGAGACGCGGTGTGCCTACAACCTCGCGGAGACCTGCGTCGAGTCGCTGACCGTAGCGCAACTGCTCGACATCGTCGGTGCCCGGGAAGTGTTCTCCGATGACCTGCTCAGCATGCACCTGACCTACGGAGCGATCGAAGGGTCGCAACGTTTGCGGACCGCGATCGCGGCACTCTACAGCCGGCAGGGCCCAGCCGATGTGCTGGTCACGCACGGTGCGATCGGTGCCAATGCGCTGGTCCATCAGGCACTCGTCGAGCCGGGCGACCGGGTTGTGGCGCTTGTGCCCACCTATCAGCAGCACTACTCGATCCCCGCCTCGATCGGCGCCGATGTCCGCTTGCTGCGTTTGCGCGAGGAGAACGGCTTCTTGCCCGACCTCGATGAATTGCGGGCGCTGGTGGGAACCCACGCAAAACTGATCGCGTTCAGCAATCCGAACAATCCGACGGGTTCGCTGATGGATGAGGCGATGCTGGGTCAGATCACCGAGATCGCACGCCAGTCCGGGGCCTACATCCTGGCCGACGAGGTGTACCGCGGGCTGAACCAGCAGGGTTCCGGAACCACCGCATCGATCGCCGACATCTACGAGGCCGGCATCAGCACCGGGAGTATGTCGAAGGCGTTCTCCCTGGCGGGCCTGCGGCTCGGGTGGCTCGTCGCGCCCGCCGAGGTGATCGCGGCCGTGTCGGTCCACCGCGACTACAACACCATCAGTGTGGGCATGATCGACGACTACTTCGCGAGCCTGGCGCTGGAGGCCAAGGATGCCATCCTGACCCGCAACCGGGAAATCGTCCGAGGCAACCTCGCGATCCTGGACGAATGGGTCACCGCACATCCGCTGGTGCACTACGTCAAGCCGCGGTCGGGCACCACTGCGCTGCTCGGATACGACCTCGACGTGCCGTCGCGCCAGTTGTGCGTGGAACTCGTCGAACAGACCGGTGTCATGCTCACCCCCGGCAGTGCCTTGGACATCGAGGGGTATCTGCGGATCGGCTACGCCAACAACCCGAAGATTCTCATCGAGGGACTCGGGCGCATGGGTGACTTCCTGACCGCTCATGCACGTCACTGACCGAGCACCCGCCTGGACGCTGGCTGTCACCGCCATCGTCATCATCCAGCTGGGTGCCGCCCTGTCGACCAGACTGTTCGACGCAGTGGGAACAGGTGGCACCGGTTGGTTGCGACTGCTCTTCGGCGGTCTGATCTTCATCGCGATCGCGCGGCCACGGCTGGCGGATTACCGGCCCGCAGACCTGCGGATCGCGTTGGTTCTGGGACTGATGACCGGAACGATGACGTTGTTCTTCCTGGCGGCGATCGATCGTATCCCCCTGGGCACGACGGTCGCGATCGAGTTCCTGGGGCCGTTGGGCGTGGCGGTCTTCCGGTCCGAGAACCGCCGCAACCTGATCTGGCCCGTCATCGCACTCGGCGGCGTGCTCCTGCTGACCGAGCCCTGGACCGGCGCCATCGACTGGGTCGGGGTGCTCTTCGCGGCCATCGCGGCGACGGGCTGGGCCGGATACATCCTGCTGACGCAGGTGGTCGGCGACCGCTTCAGTGGGATCGATGGGCTCGCGATCACGATTCCGATCGCAGCTCTGGCCACGACGTTCATCGGCCTGCCGCAGGCGTGGGGGAACATCACGCCCTGGGTCGTGGTTCAGGCGATCGGTTTGGCGTTGCTCCTGCCGGTGATTCCGTTCACGCTGGAACTGCAGGCTCTGCGAAGGCTCACCACTGCAGCGTTCGGCACGCTCATGGCCTTGGAGCCGGCGGTCGCCACGATGTGGGGCGTTGTGCTGCTCGCCCAGATCCCGCAGGCGGCCCAGTTCCTGGGAGTGGTGCTGGTGGTCATCGCCGGAATCGGCGCTGAACGCTCGGGTCGGCGCACGCCGATCCCGGCAACGCCTATGGCCTGAGAATGGCTTCCGGCACTCCAACACAGGCAGCCAATTGCGCATATTGTGGTGGAGAACGGCGGTGACCCCAGCAACGAGGAGACCAACGTGAGCAGTCCAGCAATCGATCGGCGAGCGGTCCCGGACCCGTTCGCGGCACCGGTGGCCGACGTGCTCGAGGGCCTCGACAGCGCGCCGGGTGGGTTGGACCGGGCCGAAGCGCAGCGTCGCGCCGAGCGCTGGGGACCCAACCGGCTGCCCGACCCGGAGCGGGAGTCGCTGTTCGTCCGCATCTTCAAACACTTCGACGACGTGCTGATCTACATCCTGCTCGCCGCTGCGGTGCTCAAGGCGATCCTCGGGGAGTGGATCGACTTCTGGGTCATCCTCGGGGTCGCGGTCATCAGCGCCATGATCGGCTACATCCAGGAGGGCCGTGCCGAGGACGCGCTCGAGGGCATCAAGAAGATGCTGTCGCTGAACGCACAGGTCAAACGCGACGGTGAGTGGCAGCAGATCGCCGCAGAGGATCTCGTGCCCGGTGACATCGTGCGGATAAAGTCCGGCGACAAGGTACCCGCCGACATGCGCCTGCTGGAGTCCGTCAATCTGCGAGTTGAAGAGTCGGCGCTGACCGGCGAGGCCGTGCCGACGGAGAAGAGCGTGGAACCCGTCGCCGCCGATTCCGGAGTGGGCGACCGCACCAGCATGGCCTTCTCGGGCACCCTGGTCGCAGCCGGCCAAGGGGTTGGAGTGGTCACCGCGATCGGCGGTGAAGCCGAGATCGGCCGCATCCAGACCATGCTCGCCGACGTGGAGCAGTTCGAAACGCCCCTGACGCGCGAAATGAACCAGTTCGGCAAACAACTGTCCTTGATCATCCTGGGCATGGCCGCGGTCATGGTCGTCATCGGAGGGGTGATCCACGAGTTCGAACGCAGCGAACTGATCTCCGCGGCCATCGGGTTCGCCGTGGCTGCCATCCCCGAGGGCCTGCCCGCGCTGGTCACCATCACGCTGGCCCTGGGCGTGCAGCAGATGGCCAAACGCAACGCCATCATGCGCAACCTGCCTGCGGTGGAGACCCTCGGCGCGGTCACCACGATCTGTTCTGACAAGACCGGCACCTTGACGAAGAACGAGATGACGGTGCGCCATGTCATCACCCGGCGGGGTCAGTACGACGTCGAGGGCCTGGGATACGAGCCGCAGGGTCGCGTCACATTCGATGGGCATGGGTCCGAGCTTGAGCAGTATCCCGATCTGCGGGCCCTGGTCACGGTCATGGCGGTGGCCAACGACTCCCAAGTCGCCCAGGACGAGGGTCTGTGGCGGGTTCTGGGTGAGCCCACCGAAGGTGCGTTGTGCACGCTCGGGATGAAGGCTGAATTTGACGTGGACAGATTTCGCCGGATCGCGGTGGTGCCCTTCGAGTCCGTGCACAAGTACATGGCCACCCTCAACCAAACCCCACACGGAGCCAGGGCGATCCTGCTCAAAGGTGCGCCGGACCGGGTGCTGGACCGCTGCAGTCACCAGCAGGATGCCGACGGGCGCGCGCAGCCACTGGACCGGCAGTTCTGGGACGAACAGATCGACCACCTCAGCAACCAGGGTCTGCGTGTCCTGGCCGCGGCCATGCGTCCGGCGAGTGAGGATCAGACCGTCCTGGACCATGAGGACCTTTCAGGCATGGTGTTCCTGGGGCTTGTGGGCATCGTCGACCCGCCGCGTCCCGATGCCATCGAGGCGATCGCCACCTGCCAGCAGGCGGGCATCGTCGTGAAGATGATCACCGGTGATCATGCGGGTACAGCGACTGCGATCTCGCGGGAGATGGGCATCGTGGGAGACGGCGGCCCAGCCGCGGTCAGCGGTCCGGAACTGGAGCGGGCGACCAACACCGAGCTGCAGAAGATCGTCGAGTCGTCCGACACTTTCGCACGCACCAGCCCCGAGCACAAACTGCGACTGGTCAAGGCACTGCAGGCCAACGGGGAGGTCGTAGCCATGACCGGCGACGGCGTCAACGACGCGCCCGCCCTCAAGCGCGCGGACGTCGGTGTCGCGATGGGGATCAAGGGCACCGAGGTGACCAAGGAGGCCGCCGACGTGGTGCTGGCCGACGACAACTTCTCCTCCATCGAACGTGCCGTGGAGGAAGGTCGTCGCATCTATGACAACTTGCGCAAGTCGTTGGTGTTCCTGCTGCCCACCAACGGTGCGCAGTCCCTGGTGATCCTGGTCGCGGTCCTGTTCGGTCTGGCACTACCGCTGGACCCGGTTCAGATCCTCTGGATCAACATGGTCACCGCGATCACGTTGTCGCTGGCGCTGGCCTATGAACCGGCCGAACCGGACCTGATGACCCGGCCGCCGCGTGACCCGAAATCGTCGCTCCTGTCCAAGGAACTGCTCGTTCGCATCGCGTATGTCTCAGTGCTGATCGCCGGTGCGACCCTCATGGTGTTCTACATGGCACAGTCGTGGGGCTGGTCGGTGCCTGAGTCGCAGTCGATGGCTGTGATGATGCTGGCGTTGGGACAGGCGGCGTATCTGTTCAACGCCCGGTCACTGCGGGAGTCAAGCCTGCGGGCCGGCATGCTCACGGGCAACCCCGCGGTGTGGATTTCCATCGCAGTGCTCATCGTGCTGCAGATCATCTTCACCTACGCGCCGTTCATGAACTCGTGGTTCGGGACGGCTCCGCTGGATGCGGTCGGATGGCTGGTGCCGCTGGGCCTGTCGGTGGTCATCTTCTTCTTGGTGGAAGTCGGCAAGGCATTTTTCCGGCGGCGGTATCCGCAGTCCTGAGCCCCTCGGCCTCAGCCCTGCGGCGTGGTCATGCGGTACACATCGAGCGCCTCGTCGAGTTGCTCGACGCTGAGTTGGCCGCGGTCGACGAAGCCCATCTCGAGCACCTGCTCGCGGATGGTCCGGCCGTTGGCGAGCGCGGCCTTGGCCACGCGCGCGGCCTGCTCGTACCCGATGTATTTGTTCAGCGGGGTGACCACCGAGGGCGAGGACTGCGCGTACCGCAGCATGCGCTGCTCATCGGCTTCGATGCCGTCGATGCAGCGATGGGCGAGCAGCGGGCAGACCTGCGAGAGCAATCTGATCGACTCCAGGAGGTTGCGGGCCATCACCGGCATCATCACGTTGAGTTCGAAGTTGCCGCTGGCTCCGGAGTACGCCACGGTCGCGTCGTTGCCGATGACCTGTGCGCAGACCATGAGGGTGGCCTCCGGCAGGACCGGGTTGACCTTGCCCGGCATGATGCTGGAGCCGGGCTGCAGGTCGGGAAGGTGGATCTCCGCCAGACCCGTGGTCGGTCCTGACGCCATCCATCGCAGGTCGTTGCAGATCTTGATCAGGCCGACGGCGATGGTGCGCAACTGGCCCGAAAGCTCCACGAGCGAATCCTGACCGCCCTGGGCCTCGAAGTGGTTGCGTGCCTCGGTGAACGGCAAGCCCGTCTGTTCGCGCAGGTGCGAAATGACGGCTTGCGCGAAGCCGGCAGGGGTGTTGATCCCGGTGCCCACCGCGGTTCCGCCCAGCGGCAGTTCGGCCACGCGTGGCAGAGCGGCTTCGACACGTTCGATGCCCAGCCGAACGATGGCGGCGTATCCGCCGAACTCCTGCCCCAGCGTCACCGGGGTGGCATCCATGAGGTGGGTTCGGCCCGACTTGACCGCATCCGCGAACTGCTCGGCCTTGGCCTCCAACGATCGCGCCAGGACACCCAGCGCCGGGATCAACCTGCCGGTCACGGCTTCCACGGCGGCCACGTGGATGGAGGTCGGGAAAGTATCGTTGCTCGACTGGCTGGCGTTGACGTGGTCGTTGGGGTGGACCCGCACTCCGGTGCGCTCCGCCAGCGAGGCAAGCACCTCGTTCATGTTCATGTTGCTGCTGGTGCCCGAACCTGTCTGGTACACGTCCAGCGGGAAGTGGTCGTGGTGTGCCCCTTGGATGATCTCGTCGGTGGCCGCCGTGATGGCGTGCGCCTGATCCGCCGAGATGATCCCGAGGTCGGCGTTGACCGTTGCCGCAGCCTGCTTGACGCGGGCCATCGCGATGATGTGCGCAGGCTCGAGTGTTGTTCCGCTGATCGGGAAGTTCTCCAGCGCCCGCTGGGTCTGTGCGCGCCACAGGGCCTGCGCCGGTACCTCGATCTCGCCCATGCTGTCGCGTTCGGTGCGGGTGGATGTGTTTTCCATGCGATCGACGCTACCCAGGCGTGGCCGGGTTGGACAGGGGTTGGATGTGCCCCGCGTCGTGGCCAGGCAGGGGGCAGGCGACGACCGATGAACCTGCCAGAGCGCTTCCAGCGGGCATCGGTCGGTCTTGGCTGCCAGAATCGTCATTCCGTCGTAGGTCAGGGGAGGCACATCGTGCTCGAAGTCTCAGAGGTCGGCAACAAGATCAGCAAGGCCGATTACAAGAAGGCGGTGCCCGATCTACGGGTCGGCCTGATCAACGCCCAGTACGACCTGCGTCACGCAGACTTCCCCGTCATCATCTGGATCGCCGGAGATGACCGGATCGCAGCCAATCAGATGGTCAACCGGCTCAACGAGTGGGTGGACACCAGGTTCGTCGAGACCAGGGTGTTCGCCGATCCGACGCAGGAGGAGATGGAACGCCCGCAGCTGTGGCGGCTGTGGCGATCGCTGCCGGCCAAGGGTCGCAGCGCCATCTTCGCCGGCGGGTTGATGCGCGCGGCCTCCATGCTCGCCGCCGGTGAAATCGATGAGCCCGACTTCAGTCATTGGCTCAACCACATCTCGTCCATGCAGGAGATGCTGGTCGCCGACGGTGCCCTGGTGCTGAAGTTCTTCCTGCACACCCCCGCGGGCAAGCAGCGAAAGAAGCTCCAGCGCGCGGAGAAGGACCCCGAGTCCGGATGGTTCATCGACCAAAGGGATTGGGCCGCGCTCGACGAGTTGGATCCGGTTCTGCCGATCGCTGAACGGATCCTGCGCGAGACCAGTGGTCCGGGTGCGCCGTGGACCATCGTTGAGTCGACCGATGACAGGTACCGCGACCTGACAGTGGCCCGCACGATTCTTGCGGCGCTGACGGCGCGACTGGAGCAGAAACCCACTACTGGGCCGTCGCTTGCCTCCTCGGTGTTCGGTGATGTCGAGACCCAGGCGACCGTTCTCAGCCGGGTGGACCTCGACCAGAGCCTCGACAAGCAGACGTACCGTCAGCTGTTGGCCAAGGAGCAAGCGAAGTTGTACAAGCTGTCGCTGGAGGCCCGTCGGCGCGGAGTCAGCACTGTGCTCGCGTTCGAAGGCTGGGACGCCGGTGGCAAGGGTGGGGTCATCCGCCGCGTGACCGGTGCGCTGGAGGCCGGCGACTATCGAGTGATCCCGGTCGCTGCTCCGACCGAGGAGGAGAACAAGTACCACTACTTGTGGCGCTTCTGGCGCATGCTCCCGGCTGCCGGCCGGGTCACGATCTTCGACCGCACTTGGTACGGACGGGTGCTGGTCGAACGGATCGAGGGCTTCGCGCAGCCCGCCGAATGGCAGCGGGCCTACGACGAGATCAACGACTTCGAGGCGCAGCTGGTCGAGCGTGGATACTACGTGGCGAAGTTCTGGCTGCATATCTCGCAGGAGGAACAACTCGCGCGTTTCCAGGCCCGTGAGCAGACCCCGTACAAGCAGCACAAGATCACCGAAGAGGACTACCGCAACCGGGAGAAGTGGGACGAGTACGTCAGCGCCGTCGACCAGATGATCTTGCGCACCACCTCGAACCGCGCGCAGTGGCACGTCATCCCGGCCAACGACAAGAAGTTCGCTCGGATCCAGGTGCTGAAGACGGTCAACAAGGGGTTGAAGCGGGCGCTGCGCGAGGCCTAGGGCGGGTGACATCACCTGCCCGCCACCTGTTCGCTTACGGTTCGTTGCTGTCGCCGGTCTCACTGCTGTCCACGCTGCCGGCCGTCGACATCGACGACGTCGTCCCGGCCACTTTGGTCGGCTACCGGCGCGTCTTCAACGTTGCGTTTCCCAACGACGGATCGCAGCCGGACAAGGCCTACTTCGACGAGGCGGGTGGGCGGCCGCCGTTCGTTCTGTTCAGCAATCTGACGAGCTCTCCGTCGGCCAGTGTCAACGGCGTTCTCGTGCCCGTGAGCGACACGCAGCTGGAGGCCCTGTGTGAGCGGGAACGCCGCTACAACCTGGTCGCAGGGAGCGCCCGGACGGATACTGCGTCCAGTTCGCGTCCGATACTCACATTCGTGGGCGCTGATCCGTTCACAGCGACTCAGGATGTGCGGGCCGGGGTGGTCGCGGCGTCGTACCTGAACCTGCTCGTGGACGGCGCGCATTTCTGGGAACAGCGTCATCCGGGCTTCCTCGACGAGTTCCATGCGTCGACGCAGATCCCCACCGATACCGTCGTTGCGCTGCGCAGGGTGGACATCGCGGGCCAACACCGTGGAACTGCGCTTGATAGCGAGACGTCCGAAAAGCAAGCGCCCAAGTAACGGCAAATGGGCCATGTGGACAACGGACTGCGCGTTTCCGCAACGGCCGTAGAGATGCGGTCTCCCGAGTCGTCACGATACGCGACACAGTGCCGTGCTGTGCAATAGTCACGTCGGGTCCAGGAGGCAACCATGACATCGCACGAGCAGAAGCTCCCCACCGTCAACACACCCTCGGAGCTGTGGAAACATCACCCTGACGAGCATGACTATCCGGCCGCCGACTCGTACCTGTCGTTGTGCTTCGATTCCGAAACCGCCAAGAAGTTGTCGCACGATCTGCGCAAGGCCCCGATCGAACTGCACAAGGCCAAGGACCTGCTCCGGTCCGCGGAGTTGCCCCTGCTATCGCTGGAGGACCCTTCGGTCAAGCGTGACCTCGCCAAGGTGGTCGAAGGGGTCAAACTCGCGCCGGTGCTGATCGTGCGGGGGAATCTGCTCAAGGGGCTGAAGACCGTGATCGCCGACGGATACCACCGCACCTGCGCCAGCTATCACCTCAGTGAGAACGAGTCGATTCCCTGCGCGATCATTGACCACCCGTAGTCTCGGCTGCTCGCAAGACCGGGTCCTTCGCGGTTCTGCCGTCCCCGCTGGAAACCCCGCGCACGCGTCGCCACACCCAGGGCGCGAAGTGGTTGCGAGCCCATGACAGGTCGGCGGTGAGTTCGTCGCGTCGCCTTGCCGGTGGTGGCGGCGGGAGTGGCTGGCGCCACCAGCCGGAATCGTCACTGTCGATTCCGAGCGTCTCCAGCACCGCCGCGGCGACACGGGCATGACCCTGTGGGTTGAGATGTAGTCGATCGTCGTTCCAGAGTCGTCGATCCGACAGTGCCGGTACGTCGTCCAGGTCGACGACCTCTGCGCCGTGCCGTGCTGCAACCCGGCGGACATTGTTGTTGAAGGCGGCGAAGCGAAGGGCGATCGCATTGGCGAGCCGGCCGGTTCCACCTGTCCGGGAGAGGCTGGTGAACACCAGGACCCGTCGCTGCGGCGCGACGAGTCGGGCGACCGCGGCGTCGTACCTGGTGAACAGGTCTTTGGGATCGGTCCTCCTGCGCAGAACGTCATTGCCGCCGGCGTGGAAGGTGAGGATGTCCGGAGCCAGGGTGTGGGCCGCAGGGATCTGCTCGGAAACCACTTGGTCAAGGAGTTTGCCGCGAACGGCGAGGTTCGCGTAGGTGACAGGTCCCGGCAGTCCGGCCGCGACGCGATCGGCCCAGCCCAGGTACTGACCGTCCGGGCGGGTCTGATCGCACAGACCTTCGGTGAACGAGTCGCCAAGACACACGATTCTCATCTGGACCCCACGATCCGTAGTGCTGCATCTGCGTAGAACCGCGCGATCCGGCCAGCCGGCCAGGTTGCATCCTGCCCGTACCAGCGGGCGATATCGATCCCCAGCGACAAGATGGCCATCGTCGCCATCTCCGCGCTGGCCGTGTCGAAGTCGCCTCTGGCCACCCCCCGTTCGACAACCTCCTGCACGTGTCGATGGATCGTGCGACGCAGGTGGGTGATCTGTGCGCCGTGCGGATCGCTCAGAGCACCTCGTTCGTAGTTGATGACACGGGCAACCACGTGTTGGTCCACCTGGAAGACCGCGAACGCCGTCATCACGGCCCGCAGTTGCTCAGTCGGATCCTCGGACGAGCCGACCGCCTCCCGCACCAGTTCCTCTGTGCGCTGGTGTCCCTCCAAGGAGATCAGATAGAGCAGTTGCTCTTTGGACTCGTGATGGACGTACACGGCTGCGGGGCTCAGGCCGGCGGCAGCGGCGATGTCCCTGGTCGTGGTGGCGTGGAATCCGCGGTCGGCGAAGGCCGTGCCCGCTGCTGAGAGGATGCGCTGCTGAGTCTGCATCGCTCGCGGACTAGCCTGCGCCATTGCATCCTCCGGGTTGCTGTCCACGTGCGATCACACGGCAGGCTAACATTCTTGAGTAAGCGCTTGCTTAGTCGCACAGGAGGCCCGCATGAGTCGCGTAGCAGTTGTCACCGGTGGAGCTCGGGGGATCGGGGCCGCCGTGGCCCACAGACTCGCCGAGGACGGCATGGCCGTCGCAGTGCTGGACCTCGATGAGAAGGCATGTGGTCCAGTCGTCGATCAGATCCAGGCTGCCGGTGGGCGCGCTCTGGCAATAGGCGCCAACGTGGCCGACGAGGCCGAAGTGGGCGCGGCGGTCGACCGCATCGCAGAGGAGTTCGGTGCCCCCACCGTCCTGGTCAATAACGCGGGGATCATCCGCGACAACATGCTGCACAAGATGTCGGTCGATGACTGGGACGCCGTCATGAACGTGCACCTGCGAGGGGCCTTCCTCATGTCCCGTGCGCTTCAGCCCTACATGCGTGAAGCCGAGTGGGGCCGAATCGTGAACCTGTCCAGTACGTCGGCCCTCGGCAACCGTGGTCAGGCGAACTACTCCGCGGCCAAGGCGGGCATGCAGGGCCTCACGAAGACCCTGGCCATCGAGCTGGGGCGGTTCAACGTCACAGCCAACGCCATCGCCCCGGGTTTCATCCAGACCGACATGACCGCCGCCACGGCGGAGCGCATCGGGCTGGCCTTTGACGAGTTCGTGACCATGGCCGCCCAGCAGATCCCGGTGGGTCGCGTCGGTCAGCCCGAGGACATCGCCCACACAGTCTCCTTCCTGGTCAGCGAAGGTGCCGGCTTCGTGTCCGGTCAGGTCATCTATGTCGCAGGCGGGCCCAAGGACTGATGAGGGTTTTCCACGGACTCGCGGAACTATCCGCAGCGGCCGGCGAGCACCTCGGCCACAGTTCCTGGCATCAGATCACGCAGGACCAGATCGACGAGTTCGCGCGGGCCACCGGCGATGAGCAGTGGATCCACGTCGACCCCCAGCGCGCCGCAGCCGGACCCTTCGCGACGACCATCGCGCACGGCTATCTGACCCTGTCGCTGATCCCGATGCTCGCTAGCGAGATCTACCGTGTCGACGACCTGGTGATGGGCGTCAACTACGGATGCAACAAGGTCCGCTTCCCGGCGCCGGTACCGGTCGGCAGCCGGATCCGTGCCGGTGTCGAGCTCATGTCTGTCACTTCCGCCTCCTTGGGTTCGCAGATCGCCACCAAGGTGACCATTGAACTGCAGGGGTCGGACAAACCCGCTTGTGTCGCCGAAACTCTGGCCGTGATGGTCGGAAAGGACTGATTGATGAAGCGCACGTTGTACAACGAGGACCACGAAGCGTTCCGGGTGTCCGTCCGGGGATGGCTCGAGCGGGAGGTCACTCCACGCCTCGACGAGTTCATCGAGGCGAAAGCGATCCCCCGCGACGTGTGGATCGAGGCCGGCAAACAAGGCTTCCTGGGCCTCGAGATCGAGGACGAGTACGGCGGATCGCAGGCCGACGACTATCGCTTCAACGCGGTCATGAGCGAGGAACTCTCCCGTGTCTCCGCAGCACTCTCCTCCTGTCTGGGCATCCACGCGGACATCGTGGCCCCGTACCTGCGGGATCTGTGCACCGAGGAGCAGAAGCAACGGTGGCTGCCTGCCTTCTGCACCGGAGAGTTGGTCACCGCTATCGGCATGACCGAGCCCAGTGGTGGGTCGGATCTCGCGGCGCTGAAGACGACCGCTGTGCGGGACGGCGACGTCTGGGTGCTCAACGGATCCAAGACCTTCATCACCAACGGCTACTCGGCGGATCTGGTCGTTGTGGCGGCGCGCACGACGCCGGGCTCCGGTGCCCGCGGGATCAGTCTGTTCGGTGTCGAGGCGACGATGGAGGGCTTCTCCCGTGGTCGCAAACTGGACAAGGTCGGACAGACCGAGAGCGACACCTCCGAGCTCTTCTTCGACAACGTGCGCGTGCCGACGGCGAACCTGATCGGTGAACTCGATCGTGGCTTCATCCACATGATGGAGCGACTCCCGCAGGAGCGGCTCGGTGCCGCGGTCTCCAACATCGCGCATGCCGCCGGAATCCTTGACGAGACGCTTGACTACATCAAGGAACGGAAGGCGTTCGGTCAGCCGGTCGGATCGTTCCAGCACAACAAGTTCCTCGCTGCAGAACTGGTCACGAAGATCGAGGTGTCGCAGGCCTTCGTGGACCAGTGTGTGCTGGCGTTCAACGAGGGGACGCTCACCGCGGTGGATGCGGCCAAGGCGAAGTGGTGGTCCGCCGAGATCCAGAACGATGTCATCGACGCTTGCGTGCAGCTGTACGGAGGGTACGGCTACATGAATGAGTACCGCGTAGCACGTGCCTGGCGCGATGCCCGCGTCACCAAGATCTGGGCCGGCAGCAACGAGATCATGAAAGAACTCATCGGTCGCGACCTCGGTCTCTAGCGCCCGCCCACCCTTCCGGGCGGCGGTCTCAGGGGGGTCCTCTGGTGTGGGTGATGACGGGGATGGTGTGGGTGTCCATGGTGATGGTGTACCGGCCGTGGTGTAGGTCGTTGTGACATCTCGAACAGAGAAGGGCGAGGTTTGACAGGTCGGTTCTGCCGCCGTCTTTCCAGTGGATGATGTGGTGGGCGTGGCAGTGCCGCGGTGTCCGTCCGCAGCGGATGCAGCCCCGGTCGCGGGCGATCAACGCGGCCCATTGGGCCGCGGATGCCCGGCGCCGTTTTC
>ERZ795053.1438-NODE-1438-length-30212-cov-6.834964_pt1 | contig 30212 bp, 23 predicted proteins | sample MGYA00375137_ERZ795053 | MGnify/ENA primary metagenome ERZ795053 (study PRJEB30182, sample SAMN05720284) | activated sludge metagenome | isolation source: Anaerobic digester | place: Hong Kong | collected 2014-12-17 ...
GCCTGGTACATGTTGATATCCTTGGGATAGCCTCCACAGCTGGCAATTACAATGTCAGCAGGAGCATCTATTCGGAGTACGCTCATCTGCTCGGCATATTGCACTGCGGCCAGCCAGGCTGCTTCAACATCCCCACTGGCACAGAAGGCGATGTTATGATGACTGTGCAAGACCACATTGATGATAAAATCAACGCCGGCCTTGCGGGCTGCTTCCAACATCAAATCACTAACCGGATTATTTTCATAGTTGCCCAAACAAGCTCGGGGATCACTCATCATTTTATGATTGGCTTCGATGGCCGCGCGGGCTGCTACACCAGGCAGGATTGATTTTCTGCCGCCGGAATAACCGGCAAAATAATGCAGTCCCACCACACCCGTAGTAATCAACAGGTCGGCTTCAGCCACGGTGCGGTTGATAATCAGTTCCATGCCATTGGACAGGTAACCAAGGAATTTGAGATCGTTGTCACAGTCATGGTTGATGATTCGGTATTTACGGCAGATCCCTGCGCCAAAAATCGCCAAGTTGTCTTCTTGGGTATGAACGCGATGGATGCCGGTAGCGATCACCAGCGTGACTTTTTGATCCGGGATGCCAGCCTGTTCGATTTCTCTCAACAAAGGCGGCAATATCAATTCGTAAGGCGTAGGCCGAGTGATATCGTTGACTACGATGACCGCGCTGCGGGCCTCTTTGGCAGCGATGATTTCCCGCAGGGCCGGGCTTGCCACAGGATGGGCCAGCGATTCCTCCACCATTTCCATGCCGCCTCCGGCGCTTTGCAGATGACGGGGCTGCAATATGGCTGCTAAATTCTTTTCGTTCAGCTGCAGTTCAATATGGCTGCGGCCATAAGCTAATTTAATCACGATTCCTTCCCTGCCGTTTCTTACATTATTTATTCATTATACCGTAAGTGCTTGTCTATTATCATCTATAACTGCCACGCAAGTTGGGGACGGTTCTTGACTTGCGTTTTTCGCCCATTATTACGCAAGTTGCGCAAGTTGGGGACGGTTCTTGCTTGCCTTTTCAATCTATTTTAGCAAGCTTATTCTGCGGTTTTTACCTTCGCTTGCTTGGGGCCGGCTTCTTGTCATACCAGCATTAAATGCCTTGCCATTGCCATGTATACAAACTTTACATCAGAATATAAAGTCGATTATGATATAATATCGAGGTATAAACCCTGATATGATTATACTTTTGAGGAGTGAAGCTATGGATTCCGCAGCGATCAGAAAAGAACTGGTAAAATTGCTGGGTAAAGATAAGGTTCTAACAGAACCACTGGATTTGATGTATTATTCCTATGACAGTTCTTTTTTAACCCAAATGCATCCTGCTGATCCTTATGCGGTGGTTTTTCCGAAAAGTACCGCAGAGGTGCAGCAAGTGATGCGTTTTGCCTATGAAAACAATATCAATGTCATTCCCCGCGGCGCTGGCACCGGTGAAACCGGCGGCTGTATTGCGACTGAGGGCGGAATCGTCATGGAGCTGTCCAACTGGGATGAAATTGTGGAAATTGATGCCAAGAACATGCAGGTCATTGTCAGACCGGGCGTCATTCATGCCAAATTAAACGAAGAACTGGAAAAAGTGAATCTCTTTTTCCCGCCTGACCCCGGCAGCAGCCAGATGTGTACAGTGGGCGGGATGGTCGCCAACAATGCCAGTGGTTTGCGGGCGGTTAAATACGGCACTACCGAGCAATACATCCTGGGGTTGGAAGTCGTTACTCCCACCGGTGACATCATCTACACCGGCGGCATGAAAGCCCGCTGTATAAAGAATGTTTCGGGACTGAATCTGACCAAACTGATGATCGGTTCTGAAGGAGTTCTGGGGATCGTTACGCAAATCCGTCTGCGGGTCTGGCCCAAGCCAAAAGCTCGCGGCATTGCCATGGCTGTGTTCGATCAGCTTGATGATGCTCCTGCCACGGTACTGGAAATATACCAGGGTGGCCTGTTGCCATCGGGAATCGAGATACTGGACAGCTCGGCCATCAAAGCTGTTAATGAATTCAAGCCGGAAATCAATCTGCCTGATTGTGAAGCCATTTTGCTCTTCGAAGTGGATGGCAATCCGCCCAGTGTGGAATATGAAGGCGAACAGATTAAGGAAATCGCTGGACGCAGAGCCCGTTTGGTAGAATGGTCGACCGATACAAAACGTATGGCCCAATTATGGGAAGGCCGCAGCGTTACTGCATCTGCCGCTTCCCGGGTCAGAGCTGACGGCACCCGGGTATTCGCCGGCGAAGATATCAGCGTCCCCCTGGCCAAAGTGGCAGATACATTGAGAGCTATTCGTCAGTTGGCTGCCAAACATGGCATTCAGGTTGTTAACTACGGCCACATCGGTGATGGCAATGTGCATACCGCCCCGGTGATTAACCCTGAAATCCCGGATGAAGTGGAACGGGTCATGCAACTGGTGGATGAGATCCACCTGCTGGCGATTGAAATGAATGGTTCCACCACCGGCGAACACGGTGTCGGCGCCGTACGCCGCAAATATGCAGAATTAGAGCACGGCCTGGCCGTAAATTATATGAAGAAAGTCAAAGAAGTCTTTGACCCCAAAGGCATCATGAATCCGGGAAAATTATTTTAAACTAAACGCAAGTCAAGAACCGTCCCCGACTTGCGCGGCTAATCCTCCAGGAAGGAAGAATATCAATGGAATTTAAAGAATTACCCCCGGTGAAGGAACAAATTATGAAATGTGTTCGCTGCGGAAAGTGCCGCAGTGTTTGCCCTACATTTGCAGAAATCGGCAACGAAACGGCTGCTCCGCGTGGTCACGTCTTCATGGTCGGCATGCTGCGCAACGGCGTGGTGGAGCCGTCCCAGGAAGTGTATGACCGGCTGGGTAACTGCCTGATGTGCGAAGCCTGTTCCGTTGCCTGCCCATCCGGCATCGATATTCATGAGCTTAACGCCGCGGCGCGTTCTTATATCTATGAAAAAAATCCATCATTGGGCAAGGAACTCATCTTTGATACCATGTGGACCCGTCCCGGCATGCTCAAGACTTCGGTACGCTTTATGTGGCTGGCACAGAAAACCGGTTTGCAAAAGCTCGGCCGCAGTCTGGGAATCACCAAATTACTGCCCGGCGACCTGCCCAAGGCAGAAAAAATACTGAATTCCGTGCCTTATTTTCCAGCCCGCAGTGAGCTTGACGAGGTTAACCCCGCCCGCGGAGAAAAACGTTATACGGTCGGATACTTCCTGGGCTGCGCCACCAATCTGTTCTATCCCGAAGTGGCCAAAGCCACGGTGGACGTATTGACCCGCAACGGCTGCGAGGTTATTATCCCCAACGATACAAAATGCTGCGGACTGCCCCAGATTGCCAACGGCAAGACCGAAACCGCACGGGAATTGGCGGTTCATAACGTGAAAATCTTTAATGCATATGATTTTGATTATATCGTGACCGACTGCGCTTCTTGTTCCTCTGCCCTGTCCCATAAAAACATGGAGTATTTGCTGGGCGGCTTAAAGATTGAAGATCAGGCTTTCGCTTTTTCCGAAAAAGTTATGGACCTGACCAAGTTTCTAATTGATGTATTGGATGTTCATCCACCGGTAAATGCCAAGGCCAAAAAAATGAAAGTCACCTATCATGATCCCTGTCATCTGGCCAATGCCCAGGGCATCAAGGAACAGCCGCGCGAATTGCTGCGCCGCATCCCCGGGGTGGAACTGGTAGAGATGAAAGAAGCCAATCGCTGCTGCGGCGGTTCAGGCACATACAGCTTGACCCACTATGATATTTCCATGAAAATCCTCGACCGCAAAATTGACCATGCCATGCTGACCGGAGCCAGCAAGCTTGCCACCTGCTGTCCCAGCTGCACCATGCAGTTGCGCTATGGTGTGGAACGCAGCAAGTGGCAGGCGGATGTCGTTCATCCGGTGGTCCTGCTGAGTCAGAGTTACCGTCAAGCCAAAGCTGTCCAGGCACAGGAAAAAGTAAAATGAATAAAACCCTCAACAAAAAAATATTCCGCGATGTCCGCCGGGCCAATCTGAAATATAAAATGGTGGAAACCGGCGACCGCATTGCGGTGGGTTTATCGGGCGGCAAGGATAGCACCGCCCTGCTCTATTTTCTCAGCATGCTCCAGCAATATACCCCCTTGGACTTCACCTTGGTGCCGATATATTTGGATTTGGGCTTCGATAATGATGACAGCCCCTTGCAGCAAGTCTGTGCTGATTTGCAGCTCCCCTTGTTGGTTGAGAAAACCAATATTGGAACCATTGTTTTCGATATCCGTCAGGAAAAGAATCCCTGCTCGCTTTGTTCCAATCTGCGCCGCGGCGCGCTCAACCGGGTGGCCAAAAGAAATAACTGCAACAAAGTCGCCCTGGGACACCACGCAGACGATGCTGTCGATACCCTGCTGATGTCAATGATTTTTGAAGGCCGTTATCACCTCTTTAAACCCGTTACTTATTTGGACCGAATCGATATCACGGTGATCAGGCCAATGATCCTGGTATCCGAGCAGGACATCAAACGCTTCTGCAGCTCAATTGCATTTCTTCCGGTGGAAAACCGCTGTCCGGCTGATGGTTTGACCAAACGGGAAGAAATCAAAACCATTCTGGCAGATATCGAATCGCGCTGCCCTGGGGCCAGACAGCGTATTCTCACCAGCATTGCAAATGTTGACGCCAACAGTTTCTGGACCGCGGCCCCTTAATTCTCCTTGGTCAGTTCATTTATTTTGACATAGAAGTGTCATCGTTACCTCGTTTTGCCAACTTTTTTGTCTAGAACAATTGTTTTTTATAGAACATGTGTTATAATTTAACAAAAACCAGGAGGGGTCTTATGGACATGGAAAAGATTAATACCTTGAAAAGGCGTCCGCGAATGGTGTTTGAATATATTCAGAGTTATTGCAAGGAGCATGGTTATCCTCCGTCAGTCCGGGATATCGGCAAAGCGGTCGGGTTAAAATCAAGCTCCACTGTACATATGTATTTAGTCCAGTTGGAAGAACTGGGATTGATTCGCCGCGACCCGGCCCGCCCCCGGGCAATCGTTGTCAATGAGCCGGAAGAAGTAGCCAATCTGGAGATGAGTATTCGCCAGATTCCGGTGGTGGGTAAAGTCGCTGCCGGCATCCCCATCCTCGCTCAGGAGAATATCGATAATTACATGGCCGTGCCGGTTGATCTGCTCGGACAGGGCAATTATTACATATTAAAGGTTCAGGGCGACAGCATGATCGAGGCTGGCATTTTTGACAATGATTATGTCATCGTTCATGAACAAAGGGACGCAGCCAACGGTGAGATTGTCGTTGCGATGCTGGAAGACGAAGCTACGGTAAAGCGCTATTATAAAATGCCGGATCATATAAAATTGCAGCCGGAAAACAGTGCCATGGAACCAATCATTGCCAAAGAGGTCAGTATATTAGGCAAGGTAGCCGGTTTAATGAGAAGAATGTAGAAACCAAGTTACGCAAGTTGGGGACGGTTCTTGCTTGCTTTCTGCCCCCCAGAAAGCAAGCAAGAACCGTCCCCAACTTGCGTCTAATTCTATTCTAAAACTTGGCCAGATACTCGTCGATTTCCCAATCATAGACCCGGGAGCTGTAGTTTTCCCATTCCTTCATCTTGGCAGCGACGAAGCGGGAGTAAACGTGTTCTCCCAAGGCTTCTTTTATAATCTCGTCCTTGCCCAGTTCATCCAACGCTTCGTAAAGATTTTCGGGCAGGGACAGGATGCCTTGTTTTTTTCGGTCGGCCAGATTCATTTCGAAAATATTCTGTTCCACTGGATCAGGTGGAGCGATCTGGTTTTTAATTCCATCCAAGCCGGCTTTTAAAATGACCGCCAGACCCAGATACGGATTACAGCTGGGATCCGGGTTGCGCACTTCTATGCGGGTGCCGATGCCGCGGCGTGCCGGTATCCTGATCAGCGGGCTGCGGTTTTTGTATGACCAGGCAATATAAACCGGGGCTTCATAACCCGGCACCAACCGTTTATAGGAATTGACCGAGGGGTTGGTGATGGCACAAATAGCCCGGGCATGCCTGATGACGCCGCCGATAAAATAGCGGCAGGTGTCACTGAGTCCGTCTTCCCGATTGGGATCATAAAAAATATTCTCGCCGTCTTTAAACAGGGAGCAATGCATATGCATGCCCGACCCTGCAATCCCAAAGACCGGTTTGGGCATGAAGGTGGCATGCAGTCCATGATTCTGGGCGACAATACGTACCGCTACCCGGAAGGTCATGATATTGTCCGCTGTCTTTAACGCATCGGTATATTTAAAATCGATTTCATGCTGCCCCGGAGCGACTTCGTGATGAGCCGCTTCGATTTCAAATCCCAGGGTTTGCAGCACTTCCACCATCTCGCGGCGGGCTTCTTCTCCCATATCCACCGGTGGCAGATCAAAATAACTGGCTTTGTCATTGGTTTTCAACGTCGGTTGTCCATTTTCATCCAGATTAAAAAGGAAAAATTCCGGTTCCGGACCTACTTGCATGGCAAAACCCAATTCAGCCGCTTCCTGCAAGGCTTTTTGTAAAATATAACGCGGACTGCCCTTGAACGGAGTGTCGTCCGGATCATAGATATCGCAGATAATGCGAGCCGTTTTTCCACTCGATTTGGGATTGCTCCAAGGTAAAATGGCAAACGTATCGGGGTCCGGCTTGAGATACATGTCAGACTCTTCGATGCGCACAAAGCCTTCGATTGAGGAACCGTCAAACATCAGTTCACCATCCAGGGCCTTTTCCAATTGGTCAACGGTAATCGAGATAGCTTTAAATACCCCCATGATATCTGTAAACTGGAGTCTGATGAATTGCACATTTTCTTCCTTGCATTTTTGCATAATGTATTCTTTATTCACGCCAATGCCCCCTATTTGCTGCTTTCTGATTTGATTAGGTTAGCATATAAATCTCTGCTGTGCAATTAAAAGATGATGATTAAAAAAGAAATAAACATAACCAGCCCCAGGACCAGGTTAAAGGCAATTCCGGTAAACAACCCGGCAATTGTTCCCAGCGAAGTCTTTACGGCTGTATCCATGTCCTTGCCGGACAGCATTTCCCCGGCCAGAGCTCCCAGGAATGGCCCCACAAAAATCCCGATTGGCGCAAAAATAATGATCCCCAGCAAGGTCCCCAGCAGTGCGCCCATTATTCCGTATTTGCTGGAACCAAAATGTTTGGCTCCCAGGGTGGCAGAAAGATAGTCGACCACCAGCGCCAGAACGGTTAACGCTGCCATGAGGGCGATGTAATAGGCAGAGATTTGATGAAATCCCTCATACCATCCATAGGCCAGTATCGCAATAAAAATAAGGGGAATGCCCGGGATATACGGGATAAATATCCCTACGATCCCAATCAGGATAACGATGATCGCCACAACAACTGCTCCCGTACTCATGTCTATGACCTCCTTAATTTATCGATTCATCTTTGCTTTGTACTCGGTAAACGTTGGCAGAACTCCCTATCTTTGCCCCAACAACTGCTCGATGAGTTGTTGGACCACATACCGTCCGTGTTCATAACTTAAAGCTCCCTGAAAATATGCCGTATACGGCTCACGCAGCGGCGCATCACATGACAATTCAATGGAAGAACCTTGTACGAATGTGCCGGCGGCCATCACCACGCGGTCTGCATAACCCGGCATGTCGCCATATTCCAAGGTTACGTCGCTGTCAACCGGCGAAGCGCTCTGCACGATCTGGCAAAAGCGAATGACCTCCGCAGCATGGTTCATCTGCACCGCTTGTACGATATCCCCACGCGCTTCCTGCCAGCGCGGAAAGACCCGGCAAGCAAAATGTTCCCCTACCCAGGCCAGCAAGCAGGCGGTTTTTAATGCCTGCAATACTGTATGCGGCGCCATAAACAAGCCCTGATAGAGGAGACGATTGTTGATTAAGCTGGCTCCCAGTTCCTTTCCCAAGCCCGGTGCAGTAATCTGAAAGGATACTTCCTCCACCAAATCCCGACGTCCCAGGATATACCCGCCGGAGGGCACCAGACCCCCACCGGGATTTTTAATCAGCGAACCTGCCATTAAATCTGCCCCCAACTGGGTCGGCTCCAGCCGATCGGTGAATTCCCCGTAACAGTTGTCCACAAATACAATCGTTGCTGGATTGGCCTGACGCACCGCGGCAATCACTTGCGTTATCTTTTCCGCCGTCAGCGCCGGACGCAGGCTGTAGCCTCGCGAACGCTGGATGAGAACCATTCTGGTCTGCGGCGAAACGGTTAGGCGGATTGCTTCCAGATCAACATCTCCATCAGGCAGGAGTGCAATTTCACGATATTTGATGCCCCTTTCAATCAGACTGCCGCGATGCGGATGATGCACGCCAATGACATTGCTCAGGGTATCATAGGGACTGCCGGTCAGCGACAACAGTTCATCGCCGGGCCTTAATACCGCCAATAAACAGGCGGAAATGGCATGGGTGCCAGATACAATCTGGGCGCGAACCATGGCATCATCCGCACCAAACACCTGGGCATAAATGCTTTCCAATTCGTCCCGTCCCAAATCTCCGTATCCGTAACCCGACGAAAATTGAAAATGGCCTTCCCTGACCCGATGCTCCTGAAAAGCGCGCAGTACTTTGGCCTGGTTGTCATAAGCGATTGCTTCATAATATGCAAATTGTTCATGCATGTCCTTTTCCGCTTGCCGGATCAGGTTCAATGCGTCCATTACTACATCACTTTCCTTAATAACTTAATGGCTGGGTGCCTGGCACCGCCAGGTCTTTTTCTTCAACGGTCATCAAATCTTTGCGGCTTAAATACGCCCGGTCCACCAGGCGCAGCGCTTGCTGGCGAATCGATCTCTCTACCAGATTACGCACATATCGAGCATTGCCGCTGTGCGGATGATGACCTTTCACGAATTCCTCCATGATACATTTTAATCTCCAGCGGCAGCGACTGCTCAATTCGTAGTCCCGTTCATTGTACATCTGCAAAGCAATGTTGAAAAGCTCATCACTTTCATAATCGGGAAAATTTATCTGCAACGCAAAGCGGGAACGCAATCCCGGATTGCTGAGCATAAATGCGTCCATCTCCAGACAGTAGCCGGCCAGAATCACGATCAAGTCATGGCGTTGATCCTCCATGGCCTTGACCAGCGTGGAGATGGCCTCCTGGCCAAAATCCTTGCTGCCTCCCTGCGCCAACGTGTAAGCCTCGTCAATAAACAGAATGCCCCCGCTGGCCTTTTTTAAAACCTCGCGGGTCTTCTGCGCTGTATGACCAATATATTCGCCCACCAGATCCGCCCGTTCCACCTCCAGCAGATGGCCTTTGGACAAAATTCCGATTTCCCTGAAGATCCCTCCCAGCAGACGGGCCACACTGGTCTTGCCGGTGCCGGGGTTGCCGCGGAAAACCATGTGCATCGCAGTCGGATCTGCTTTCAGGGATTGCTGGCTGCGCCTGGTCTGGATCATGGCGTAGGCACTGATCTCGGCAATGGTCTTTTTCACTGGTTTCAGCCCAATCATCTTTTCCAGTTCGCGGAAGGCGTCGTTCTGCAAGAAAGCATGCTCTTCCGGGTTGCAAGGTGATAATATCGCCGGTCCGTCATTCCCAGGCTGGGCATACCGCATTGATATGGCCACAAAAAATCACCACTCTTCGTATTTCTAGGTTACTATATGCCAAACAGCCAAAAGTGGTGACATGGTATGCGGGCTAATACACGGTCGGCAGCAAGGCATCATCCAGCAGAGTCTCGAACAGGCTCTGGGACAACGGCCGATAAAAATAGTTGCCCTGGGCAATATCACAGTTCAGTGCCCGCAGTTTCGCAACCTGTTCTTCTCTTTCAATGCCCTCACAAATGATTTTAAAATTCATGTTATGAGATATATAAATCAGCCCGTTGACCAGCACTCTCCAATTCTCCTGATCCAGATTGTCAATCAGGCTTTTGTCCAGTTTGATGCAATCAAAAGGATACTCACACAAATCTTTAAAGGAAGCATACCCCACCCCGAAATCATCCAGAAACAGCCCAATGTTGAGTTTGTTGAGTTTCTCAATGTTCTGTTCGGCGTATTCCGTATCGACAATCATCGCGCTCTCCGTGATTTCAACCGCCAAACATTGATGAGGAAACGGATATTCGTCCAGAATGGCCGTCAACCGGCCGATAAAATCTTTGTGCTGAAAGGTTTGCCGGGAAAAATTGCAGGACAGCCGCGTCATGGTCTTGCCCGACTGATGGCGTTGTGACAGCCATTGGCATGATTTTTCAAAGATCTGAAAATCCAGTTCGCTAATCAGATTATGCTTTTCCAATTGGGGAACAAAACTGGCCGATCGTAATAATCCCCGTGTCCGGCTTTCCCAGCGAGCGAGGGCTTCCGCCCCGATAACCTTGCCGGTACGAATGTCAACAAAGGGTTGAAAGAAAGGAACAAATTCCTTGTTTTCCAAACCGCTCAGCACCTCTTGTTCAAACGCTTGGTACTCGTTTGCTTCCCGCAGCACTTCATCATCAAAGACGGCATACTGCATCCGTTTGAGGCGGGCGTATTCCTTGGCCTGAATCGCATTATACAACGCTTTGTCTGCCAACTGGTCGCCATGTCGCAAGAAATAGATACCATAATGCATCTGTATCGCGTACCCTTTTTCGCTGGCGGGTGAATAATCGATAATAGCGCGATTGAGTTCTTCAAGCCAGGCGATCATCTCTGCTTGCGAATGACTTGGTTTCACGACACAAAAGGTATATTCCGAAACCCTTGCTGCCAGTTCATCCGTTTGCAGACTTTGCCGGATGGTCCCGGCGATATGCTTCAAGAGGGAATAGACTTCATCGATGCCGTAAAGTCTGCCGATCCCTTTCATGCTGCTGTCAATTATGATAACAGCGTACAAAGAGCGGTTTTTGTCATTGATCAATTGTTGGTAATGGTAATCCAACCCGTCCAGGCTGGAGAGCCCGGTAAAGGTATCGGTATTGCGATTGGTTAAGTTGAGTTTCTTTTGTTCCCGGAGTTTTTTCGCAAGATGCATCCCCCAGCCCAGAATGATCAGCAACAGCAGCCCAGCCAGAACGATAAAAGTCATGGAAAGGCCGCTCTTTTTTCCGCTCAGATAATGCTGCAGAATGGCTTCCTTTTCTCCATCGGTCATGTTTTGCAGCGACTTTGCAAAGATACTGACCAGTTCCGGGGCGGCAGCATAGGTAAATAGAAAGGTTAGGTCAATCGGCTTGCCACTGTAATCAACGGAAAAATTCACCCGGTCAGAGACGGTGTTCGTTGGCAGGGAGGTCAGTGCCAGCATGACTTCCACCTGTCCGTTTTGGGCCAATTCGGCAGCATTGGCCTGGTCCGTATTAATATACTGAAACACCAGCCCGGAGTCGGCCGCTACCTGCCGGTAAAGGTCAGGTACAATCCCGGCGTATTCACGTAGCTGCCGGTCATAGTATTCCAGCGGATAAAAATCAGGATGACCTGCCACATATACAATCTTATGGCTGGCAACATAGTCTTTTTCCTGCTTGTCAAACAAAGCAAAAGGAATGAAATGAAAGATCAACATCTCGACCAGCAAGAATGTTGTAAAAGCGATTTTCATTTTACCCTCTCCCCTCCCCTGGGTGTTTATCTCAGGTTGATTTTTTGCCGTTCAATTTTGCCCCAGTCTGTTTTTCGTCTGTTGTAGCCAATAAAGGCGGTAATCCGTACCCAGGCCATAATGAAACGCAGGACAGATATTTCAATTACACACAAACCGGTGGCCTTGATGATATCTGTCAAGTATAGTGTCTGATTCTGCGTATAAATGCGGTTAATAAAAGCTGTCGTGGTCAAAATCACGCCAAAGATGACATAGATCAGGAAAAACATGATCATAAACTTCACATTGATCAATTCCACCAGAAAAGCAAGCACAATCGTTATAATCCCAAACAATTCGATAAATGGTGAAGCCAGCTCATAAACCAGGAAATAAAAATAGGATATCCAACTGATTGCTCCAAATCGGGGATTGGCAAATACCTCCTTGTATTTCCACATACTCTGGAAGAGTCCCAAATGCCAGCGTCTTCTTTGCGAGGTCAAATCATGCAGCCGTTCCGGAACCTGCGTCCAGCAGATCGCATCCGGCGCATATTTGATCAGATAAGGACGATTGTTGGCCCGGCAGAATACATGCAGTTTAACCACCAGTTCCATATCCTCACCGATGGTGCTGTGATCATAACCGCCGGCATCAATCACGATGTCTTTTTTAAACATCCCGAAAGCACCTGAGATAATCAGATTCCCGTTAAACTGATCAAGCAACAAGCGCGATGCCAGGAAAGATCTTTCATATTCCAGCGTTTGCATGGCCACCAGTATTTTGGGCGGCAAGCGGTAATTGATCACCCGGCCCTCCATTATTTTCAGGCCATTGGAGGGTCTGACCAGTCCCCCCGCAGCAATAATGTTGTTGTCTTCGAGAATGGTATTCATAATCTCTTTGAGCGAATCCTGCTGTAACACCGAATCCGCATCCATACAGATAAAATAAGGAAACTTGGAAGCATTAATTCCCATATTCAGAGCATCCGCCTTGCCGCCGTTTTCCTTTTTTATCAGGGTGATGGGTACCTTTTGCTGGTCGGTGCTGTAGATCGCTCGGACCGGCTTGCATTTAACAGCCCGATTTATCGGCTGGCGGATCTGTTTCATATCGAAATGTTCAATCATTTTTTGGCTGGTACTGTCGCTGGAACCATCGTCCACCACCACGATTTCGTACAATTGGTAATCCAGGCTGAGCAGTGATTTGACCGAATCAACTACCGTGACCTCTTCGTTGTAAGCCGGAACAATAATGGTAATCGGCATATAATAATCGTGGTTCAGCACATTCTTTAGCCGTTCTTTTTTCCGTTTATCAAACAAAACAGTGCCGCCAACGATGACAGACAAGAACAAAAAGGTGGAATACCCTATCAGATAAGCGATAAAAAATATTCCAGTATATTCTATTACAATCCTAATGAAATCCATCGTATCACGTTCCTATCCCATACTGGGTTTGAAATTGGGGTTGTACTCCATAAAGTACTGCAGGATCTCCCGGGCAAAGCGGTCATCGCCATTGATTACCTGAGCGATCTCAGCCAGGTCCATCTGCATGGAAGTCAAACTTTTGGCCGCATTGTAACGGATATACCAGTTACTGCTGGACAGAGCCTTTTGCAGTGCACCTGCCACTTCCTGATCAGGGTAGGCGGCCAATGCCGTGGCTGCCAGCGCCGGATATTGCCAGCGGTCTTTGTCCTTGATCTGCAGAAAGGCCAGCAATTTTTCCCGAGCCGCCGGGAAGGGGTACCTGGTGAAATAGCGAATGATTGCGAATTGGACCTCCGGATGAACACTCGCATCCCCCATCAACACCGCCAGTTCTTCCTGGTAGGCACCCGTAGTAAAGCGGAGATAGTCGAGCAAAGCCACCTGAATGGGGATACGAAATTGGAAAAGATTCTTCCAGAGAGTCTGGCTCAATTCCTGATGACTGCCTTGAAAGGTCAGCAGTCCGTCCGTCAGCAATTTACCGTGAAAATAGATTTCCAGCCGGTCCAGGATTCGGATCCCCCGCATGACGCTGGAGACGTCTCCAAAGCTGAAAAGAGCTTTCATTACATTGGCCTGACAGTGGATTGAGTCCTCCTGAAGATAGAAAAAAAGAATTTTGGCCAGCGCATCAGTATTCAAGTTTCGGGCCAGCCGTGGATGGGCTAGCACATGGGCAAAATAACTTTTACTGATGACCTTTTGTTGTTGGTATTTCCTCGCCAGAAACTCGAATATTGGACTCAACGTACGCAGATACTCGTCAAAATAATCTTGTTGCCCGACTGCTTTGCGGTCCAGCAGTTCGGCAAAAGCCATCAGGTATTTGACCCGGGGCAATTCTTTTTGTAAATATTGCTGGTGTTGCCTGGTAACCGGCAACCCTTTTTCCAGGCGCTCCAGTTGCTTGTCGAGCAAGCGATTCAGCTTTTGGCTTCGTTTTATATACTGTCGCTGGTCAATCACCGTCCACAGAATCCAAAAAATATTAAAAAGGATTAGGCTGAAGCATAACCATATATACATAAGAATCATTTTTTCTACAAACATTTCCTGTCCCCTTTATTGCCAGCGCTGCTGCACGATATAATAGGCTGGCTTGAGTCGTTCGTGGTAACTTGCCTCGCCTGCCCATCCTTTGAGTTTCACCCTGCCCATGGCTATCCGCTGCGAACCTGTGACAGCATCGCCAACGCCGATATACATCGCTTTGATCGGCATGTATTCCACCCCGTAGTGCGCATAATAATCAGCGTGAATCATCATTGCGGATGGATCGGAGAAATTCAGCAACTGCCAGGGAATGCGCATTTCAATCAAGTCATCCCCATAGAAAAAATCAGCCAGCGAATTGTAACTGCTGCTTTTCGGGTTGGCGTTGCCGTGTGTCAGCGCTCCGGTCTCAATGGTCTGGTAGAGATTGTGGATAAAGCGTTCCTGGTCACTCAATTGGATAATGTCCACACCAGGATCATATTGTTTCTTTAAAACCATTCTTATCTTGTCAAAAACCGGGAGAGCCTTATCGGGAACAAATTCATAAGGCTCCAGCCCCGTGGTGGATTTTTCATACATCGCCCGCATGACATCATAACGCCGATGCACCAACACTCTGCTGTTGTTCTGCCCGTTTATCAGCATCAAAAAGTCCGCTGGTCTCTGAAAACGCACCTTATACTGGGCACTATAGTTGCTGCCGCTTTGAGGGGTTGTGTCTATCGGCAGGTACAGCATTTCATCTTGCCGCAGGTCTTTTTTCCTGACCAATAGATAAATATATTGCTCATCGTACTTCAGGGATAGCGATAGCGTCGGTTCCGCGATAATGATGTCATCTTCATTCCATTCTCCAGGCTCTCCGTCGACATAGCAGACACTCTCCTGCGCGCCCGCATCAAAGCTCAGCAAACCGTAAAATTGAACCAGGCTCTGAGCGTCATGCCAGTTTTTAACCTGATTTAGGTCTACGGCATGCTGGGTATTCCAGGCAGCATGACTCCAGTCATCCTGCCAGGCAGAGATGACCGCCCCGCAGCATCCTGCCTGAACGATCTGCTCATACGTATCTGCCAGGAGAACTCCCTGCGCTTGCTCGGTCAGTCTTTCCTCCACCTTGCTTTCCGCGCCCCGCGCAGTCGAAAAACCATAGCTGGTGACCAAGACCGGATAATCATAATACAGATTCAGCATGTTAATATACCCGTCATAAATGGTATTGACGTCTACTTGGGACAGATACTCTGCCAGCCGGAGTCTTTCGCTGTCCGCCAGACACTCTGTAAAATAGCGATAGTAGGAATACATGCGGTAGGAAACCACAAATCCAGACGCCACCGCGTCGGTCAGTTGGATATGATTGGCATCCACCTGGGCGACTTTATCAATCTGAATATTGACATTATACAAATATTCAAAGGGGTCGGCCGTCGGTTCGTTAATGAAGGAAACCAGTCTTTGTTGTTTGTATTTCCCGGCTTCATAGGACAGAATCTCGTTCATGACTTCCGCCAGCATATTTTCAAAAGCGCTCGCCTCCGCCGTGGCAAAGACATATTTCCCTTGATAATGGCGTTCCGGTTCCTGATGATGGTCGGTATAGGCAATGGTATAGGGAAACCAGGTAGTTCCCACGATAAAGCCCAACGTCCAGGGAGATACGTCCTTTCGGTAATTGCCGATGCCCGCTCCCTTGTTCAGCGTGATCAGCCTTTGGCCGTGAATGACATCCACGGCGATACGGCAGTTGGTTATCAGATTTTCGAAAAATGCTTCGCTGTAGGCGCCGTTGGCTGCGTTTTGTTCATAATCGCGGACAGCAATGCTCTGCAGCAAGTAAAGGGGCTCGGCCGCCTTTTGGTTATAGTCGTAAAAAGCATTGTAAAAGGCCTCATCCATAATGTGATTAACTTTGACGGTATTGGCCCCCATCTCGCCAATCAGCTGCAGCCATCTCAGATAGGTTGGTTCATCAACTTCGTAGTCATTGGCAAAACAGCCGGGCTTGACGCTTTCCAGTTCCACGCCCTTGACTACCAGTTGCTCGAGTCGGTTTCCCTGCGACAGATAAATCCTGGCTCGATCTGTTTTCGCCATCGCATTGACGGGCTGCTCGGGATGAAAATCATAATAAAGGCCCAAAGAAAGAGTCAGGTATTGATAGATAAAATAGATCATGAGAAGGCCAAAACATACGGCAATATACTTTTTCATCTTTTCCGCTCACCTGGCTTCCTTATGGCAATGGCAGAAAGTGCTTGATTTTTGATCCGTGACAATTCTGCTGCAGGATATCGATATGTTTATCCATCCATTCGCCCCGCTTGACGATGATGGTTTTTAATTGGTCTATGGCTTCTTCGTAACTGGTGGGATTTAATTCAATCGGCCGGCGGCTGACCCCCGGTTTTTGATGTTCGCGTTCAAACGTATAGCCCCACACCATATAGTTGCGATCGATGGCTCCGCCCAGGTAGTTTGTGGTTTCATCAATGTAGTTCAGCAGGTATTCATCACTGAGATAGCTCTTGCGCAACGCTTTGTAGCGGGCAATCACTTTGTTGACAAAATACTCATCCCGCAACAGCATCTGATACCAGGTTCGATCAATAAATTGAAGGTCCGTCCCGTCAAAATCAAGAGGAATAAAATTGTTGAAGGCATTATTGTAATCCCATACCGGTCCCATATGCAGCTTGCCGCGAATATCCTTGTAAAGAAAAGTGGAACGCGAACACATGTCGTTGTTCAGGAAGAACTCCTGCAGCACATAGTAATCAACAAAGGAATCCACATCGATATACGCCCGATACCCCCGCGCCGGGTCTTTGAAGTCAAAAGAATAAAGGGCTTTTTCAAATTGACTGATATCGTCTTCGATAAAAGTGCGCGTCTCCGGCGTCATCAGCAAACGAGGCGGATAAACAATGGTAAATCCAGTATTGTATTTATTGTTCAGCGTATAATAGGTGAAATTATCCAGGGAACGTTCGTTGTGCTCATACTCATCCATTCTTACAATATAACTGGAGGCTACATGATCCGGATCATAGCCGGTGAGATTGACCCGGTTTTCACTTCGGGCGACCGTCTCCATAAACAAATACACGCCCTGGTAGCGCCCGTCGAGAAAACATTCGCAGAACCTGACATTGGGAGCGTAGCCCATCACTTCGGCCGATATATTCATGCCCAAGTAATTGCGGAGCAGCGTTTTGTCCAGAAATGGACCATACAGCGCCCATTCATCATGGGCAGGCATTCCCATGACAGCTAGTTCCCGGTCATAGCCATGTGTATCGATGAAACGGATCGCATAACTTTTTTTATCAAAGATGCGGGAGGAATTGCCGCGGATTCTCAGCCAGGCGGAAGCATCCACTGCCTTGGTATCGCCGATGTGGTTGTTTGCCCGGGCATTGTCAATGACACTGATTTCGGCAATGATCATGGTCTCACCGTTGTCACCTGTTTCCAGCGCGATGGTATTGCCGAGCTCATTCAGGATTGGTTCGCCGGGTATCTTCTGTCCGCCGGTCGAGATATTGACAATCGGCAGGTGCGTACAAAACACTTCATTCTGGTGTACGCACTTCTGAACGGTATCTTCCCGGTGCTGATGAACCCGGCGCTGATCACTCTTCGGCATTACCGTAATGAAAGTCGTGGTCAGAATCATGATCATCACAGCAGCCATCAGTATGATTTTGGGTTTCATAGAACATCCCTCATCAACTGCTTATTTCATCATTTTGCGTTACCAGATTGACGTACTCCACACTGCCTAATTCATAGAGAATCTCGGTAATATTCTTTTCCCGGGTGATGGTTTTATCAACGACTTTTTTGGTCAGTTCGTAGATGAATTCCACGTTGGCTTCGGTGGTGTTTTTTACACGCAGCTGGGCTTTATCATCAAAATAGTCGAATATAATGGCTTCGATTTTACGGTCAATGTTGCGCGCTGCCCGGATAATCAGCAGAATTCGGTTGTCATTGCGGATTTTTCCGAAAACCAGCAGAATAATAAATACCGCACAACTGCCCAGGGCTGCAACCAGATAATGACCTACCCCGCAGCAGATGCCCACAATAATCGCCCAGAATATATAGACGGTATCCCGGGAATCCTTGATGACGGTCCGGAAGCGGACAATGGACAAGGCCCCCACCATGCCCAGTGACAAGGCAATATTATTGCCGATAACCGTCATCACCGTAGTCGTCAGAATGGTTAGAATTACCAGCGATATATTAAACTTTTCACTGTAAATCGTGCCGGAATGGGACAAACGATAAGATAAAAAGATAACGATAGCAATCAAAATGGCAACCACAATATGTAATACGATACTTTCCCAACCAAGCTCGCTGCTTTGCTGAAAGATTTGCAGCAAATCTTGTTTCATCCCCAATCCCCCCGTTAAAAAATATAGTTTAAGGCCACGGAACGTCCCAGACAGTATTTGCTGACCGCCAGTTCACTGCGATTAATCCGATTGATAAATTCACGGATATAGCTCAGGAAAAACCCGTTGTATTTAATCTCCAAGACGACATTGAACGGATTGAACACGGGATACATGGTGAGATTCTCCGCAAAAATGTCAAAACAGGATTCGGTGGCGGTAATGTTCTGGTCAAATGTTACCCGTATCTTGTTTTCCTGGGCGATAAAAGCTTTGCGATTGTACTGCACGATGGTTTTGGGACGATAACAGTACATATGCATAAAGCCGAAACACTCGGCCGCAAAAGGATCGCTATACGTCAACAAGGGCGAATAATTGCCCCGGCACATCTCCGCAGCATCAGCCCGGTTCATGCGCAAGGAACGTTTCAATTGCTGGGTACCGTGCTTTTGCTTCATTTCCAGCACCGCAAAATCACTGCGGGGATCGTAGTTGCGCAGTCTGACCTTGCGACGTACTTCCACCCCGTCTAGTTTCTCAAAATAATCCCGGTCTGTCAGCGTATCGAAATACAGAGAACGAATCATATAGCCATGGGTCCCGTTGTGACTGTCCTGCATCATGAAGTTCTCCAGATAGCGACTGTGTTTGATGGCATCCTCGATGGTAATCAGGAATTTCTTTTCCTGTCGCATTACCGTATTCACTCCAGGTTCCTCCTTGTCATGCTGATCATGATGGAACGGATGGCGCAACAACTGATGATATCACTCTATTGTATTCCCTGAACTATTTTTTATCATGGGTTTTTTTATGAGCGCTTTTATGTCTGATCCTTCTTCTTTGATGGGTTTCTTTCCAGCATTCGCTGCAATACTTGGTCAGCTGAAAGGATTTGTCGGTGATTTCTTTTCCGCACTTTTCACAATGCCTGCGTTTACTCTCCTGTAAACACGCATCACAATATCTGGTCAGTTGAAAGGATTTATCGGTGATCTCTTTTCCGCAAGTGATGCAGTGCCGGGTGTGGAGTGCGCGGTAACACGCATCGCAATAGAGCGTTAGTTGAAAGGATTTATCGGCAATCTCCCTGCCGCATTTTATGCAATTGCTCATATCATAGCCCTCCCTTTACAAGGGGGAATTTGCATTTCAAGCCCAATTTTAAATATATAATTCTGCAACAATCGACGCAATTCCTTTTTTTCACAGATGAATCTGCCCCAATATTATCAGAATATTGTCACTCATATTATATATAGGCATACATTACTAATAAATCTGTCAAAAAACAAGGAGGAAATACTTTGTCATTTGAAATCGTTTATCATCTGCGTCGAGCTTTGGAAAAATTACCACAGCTACATTACGGGCGCAAACTCAGTTATATTCCCTCGGCCTATGACCCCCGCGATTATCGTTATGCGAAAATGATCGTTGCTGCCCAACCGGGTGCGACCTTACCCATCGATTACCGTGACCAGCTTCCTCCCGTATTTGACCAGGAAGACCGGGGCACCTGTGTGGCCTGTGCAGCAGCCTGGACGGTGAAAGCCTATGAAGAAATTAAACAGGCGGATTATCCTTCAGAAGGCCTCTCGGCATCATTCCTGTACTCTATGTGCAAGGAAAATGACGGTCTTCCCTGTCTGGAAGGCACTCAGCCCAAGGTCGCCATGCAAGTTTTGAGAAAATACGGCATCTGTCCAGAAGCAATCATGCCCTATGCCCAGCTGAGCGAACTGCCCTGCCCCAAAGTCCCGGGGATTCCTCAAAAGGCTATGGAAACAGCCAGCCCCTATAAAATACAGACTTATGCGCAGCTTTGTTCCACTTCTGATTCAGACCGTCACGAACTGCTTGAAGTCATCCGCCAGGCTTTGCAAAATGAAGGTCCGTTTATGCTAGCCTTGCTGGTCTGTGAAAACTTCCAACCAGACGATGATTACGAATTGCCTTTACCGGCCGGACTCTTGCGGGGTGGTCACGCAGTGGGGATTGTGGGTGATCTGCCTGAGCGGGAATGTCTGATCCTGCGCAATTCCTGGGGCAGCAGTTGGGGTGAAGACGGCTATGCCTACCTCCCCTATTCCTGGTTGAATCACAAAATCTGCGGCAGTTGGTCTGTTTCCGAAGCATGGACGGCGACCGATATGACCTTGCTGCCGCAAGCCCGTCGCATCGTGGTCACGCCCGGATTAAAAACCATCAAAGTGGACGGCAAACGAGCCGCAATGAATAACACCGCCTTTTTCAGCAAATCCGCGCCGCATCAGAACGCACTGCAGGAACTGGTTCGCAATATGGGCTATCGACTTGATTGGGAAGGCAAACAGGCGGTGTTTACCCGGATGCTGTGATAAGCTGACCGCTGCGCAGATGGGTTGACTTGCGACCACTGGTCAATCCGGAGATGATATTCAGCTCCTGCGAATCATGGCTTTTTTTTCATGGCCGGTGCGGCCTGACGACGCGTATCACGGGGACGAAGGATTTCCGGGCGGATGTTTTGTACCGGTACCGGTGACCGGACCAGGATGGTTTTGAGGGCGCGCCAGTGGAAGGGAATGAGCGGCCAGAGGTAGGGTACCTGAAAAGATTTGGTGAAAGCCAGCACGGTCAGGACCAGCAGTGTCCGGGCAAGCAAGCCGGGGCCACGGAATAATCCGGTACAGATGAGAATAAACAGGCGCGCCAGGCGGTTGGCCATTCCCATCTCGTAACTGGGTGTACAAAAGGTGCCAATCGCCGCCATGGCGGTATACAAAATCGTTTCCGGGATCAACAAACCAATCTGCACTGCCACATCACCGATCAGCAAGGCTGCAATCACCCCCAGTGCAGTCGCCATTGGCGCGGGAGTATGAATGGCAGCCATACGCAACAGATCAAGACTGATCTCCGCCAGGAAAAACTGCAGAAATATAGGCACGTTGCCGGTCTTTTTGGGTCCGATAAAATCAAGTCCAGCCGGCAGCAGATCCGGTGATAGCGCTGCCAGCAGCCACAGCGGAGTTAAAAATACCGAAGCCAGAATCGCAGCAAAACGAATCCAGCGAATATATACCCCGACCGAGGGATTCTGCCGGTATTCTTCGGCATGCTGCAAATGATGAAAAAAAGTCGCCGGGGCGATAATCACACTGGGCGAGGTATCCACCACGATCAGCACATGTCCCTCCAACAGGTGCAGGGACGCCACATCCGGCCGTTCCGTATAGCGCACTTTGGGGAAGGGATTCCATGTATTGCCGCCGATGATCAACTCTTCGACTGATTTTTCCGCCATGGGAATGCCGTCAATTTTGATCGCCCCAATCCTTTCCTTAATGGTTTCCACCAGGTCAGGATTGGCAATGTCTTTTATATAAATAACAGCTACATCGGACTTGGAACGCTTGCCGACCCGCAGCAGTTCCACCCGCAGCTTGGGATCTCGCACACGGCGCCGAATCAGCGCAGTATTAAACACGACCGTTTCAGTAAAACCGTCGCGGGAACCGCGCACCACCCGTTCAATATCCGGTTCCTCCGGTCCCCGGGCCGGATAGGTGCGGGCATCAATAATGAAGCCCTCACTGCTTCCGTCAACAATTAAAAGAATCGAGCCGGACAGGACCGCATATAAAAGCTCGTCAATCTTGCCTTCTGTCGATAATTCTATATAAGGAATCCCCCGATGCAGCAGTTGCTCCATCGTATTTTCAAAATATTTTTCCTTGCGCAAGACAAACAATGATTCCATGACCTCGGTGAGGATATCATCCTTGACCAACCCGTCAAAACAGATCAAAGCCGCTTTCAGACCGACCACTTTTATTTCTCTGACGATCACATCAAAGCTCTCGCCTTCCCCCAGTTCCTTTTTGAACAAATCCAAATTGTCATTGTAATTGCGGCTCAAGCTGGCATGTTGCTGACGCTTAAACAAAATAAAACAGCTCCTTGAACGATGAATAAATACGCCGATTGCCTCTTTGTAAGATATTGTTGGCCAATCACTGCACATCTATTCTTTTGAACCGTTCAAGGAGCATTGCTTGAGCTTATCGGTATTGCACTGTTCGACTGGGCAAAGAACATTGAACGACGACCAGATGATTGATGGTTGACCCGGCCAGTGAACTTTCAAGACTTTTTTTGACTTAAACGCCCACTGGGGAATAAGCCAAGATCATCGTACCAACCCAACTGATCCTTTGAAACGATACAGTCAGCAACGCCTGTTTAATCCTCAAAATATGGATCGCTGATTTCCACCGTGACCCGGTCGTCCGAACGCAGCCGAATGGCCAGGCTATCAATTTTGGTCAGTTCATATTCAAAGAAATAACGCCCGGTAAAGATCTTGCCTTGATAGAAAGCTGGATCAACCGCACCCTGCTGCAGCGCTGTCTGCGCCACCGTCATCTGTTTCAGCCACTGCCAGGCGATGGCGATCTGCCCCATAAAGTCAAGATAGAGCACACTGTCCGCCAGGAAGGCTTCCTTGGAAAGGGATGCTTTTTTGGCCAGCAGTTGCGCTGTCAAATCCTTCATCAGTTGCACTGCCTCTGCCAGCGCTTTGACACAGGGTGCCAGCTGCGGATGAAGCTGCGCCTGGTCAAGGGTCTTTTCCACTTCACTGATGTACAGCGCAAACGCCTTGCCGCCATGCATACTGACCTTGCGGCCCAGCAGGTCCTGCCCTTGAATGCCGGTGGTACCTTCGTGGATCGGATCAATACGGATATCGCGGAAGTACTGTTCCACCGGAAAATCGCCGCAATATCCGTAGCCGCCCAGGATTTGAATGGCAGCGCTGGTAGCCAGCACGCCCATCTCGGACGGATAACTCTTCAGGATCGGGATCAGAAAGTCCACCAGTAGACCATTTTCCTCCCGGTCGATATTCACGTTTTCATAGTCCTGATACAGAGAAACCTGCAGTGCCAGGCACAGCGCCCCTTCCATGACCGAACGCTGGAACAGCAGCATGCGTTTGATGTCGGCATGCTCAATCAGCGGCACCATCGGCGTCAGCGGATCCTTCTGGTCGGGATTGCGCCCTTGTTTGCGCTCGCGGGCATATTCCAGCGAAGCATAGTATGCTCCGGAAATCTTGCTGATGGCCCCGATGCCGATATTAATACGCTCCTCGTTCATCATCTTGAACATATGGGCCAGTCCTTTGCCCTCTTGTCCCACCAGCCAGCCGCGGCAATCCTTTTCATCACCCATACTGAGCTGACAGATGGGCGAACCCCGATAACCCAGTTTGTGTTCGATGCCGGCGCAGAAGACGTCGTTGTATTCCAATTCCCCCTTGTCATTGATGCGCTTTTCCGGCACCACAAACAGTGAGATGCCGCCCACCCCGGCTGGTGCTCCCTTGACCCGGGCCAGCATCAGATTGACGACATTCTCCGTCACATCGTTCTTGGCGGCAGAAATAAAGATCTTTTTGCCTTTGATCAGATAGTAGCCCTGATCGGTTGGTTCCGCTGTAGTCGTCAGATCGCCCAGCGAACTCCCCGCATCTGGTTCGGTCAGCGCCATGGTCCCCTGCCACTCGCCAGCATACATTTTCTCCAGATAGAGATCCTTCATTTCCGGGGTGCCGAAGCTGTAGATGAGGTTGGCTGCCCCGGCGCTCAGCAACTGATATACATTCATAGAGTAATTGGCCGCGCCAAACAAGAAATAGGCCGCCGCCTTGATGGTTAGAGGCAGCTGCTGGCCACCGATCTCATAGGGTTTTTCCGCCTGAATCCAGCCGCCTTCGCCCATTTCCTTCAGAAAATCCTTGATGGCCGGATTCACATGTACATTGCCGTTTTCCCAATAAGGCGGATCGGTGTCCATCTCCTTAAAATAAGGAAACATCATGTCCGTGCTGATTTTCATGGCCGTGTCGATGATCATTTTAAACGTTTCCTGGTTGTGATCCTGAAAATACTCAATCCGGTTCAGACTGGCAGCATCAAAAACCTCCTCCAGTAAAAAGGCAAGGTTCCGTCTGCTGGCAAATTTGTTGGCCATCCTGCTCTCCTCCTTAAAATTTCTTATCTTTAAAAAAATATTTACTCGCACTCATTTAGAACATTTATCCAGATGTTCATCCGCACCGAAAGCACTTGCGAATCCTGTCAATTTCTTTCCTCTTCGTTTATTACAACAAACGTTTTATAATCCCTTCCAAATCAAAAGGCGGGGTGTATTCTTCCCGGGCGCTGCTGCGCTCCTGCATATAACCGCTGGTCAGTCCCAGGCGAACGGCTTCCGCTACTACCGTTTCATATTCAAATGAAGTGATCCGGCGGTTTAGCTCCGGGTGCTCGACGCTTTTGTAAACCGGGGTGTACTGGCTCATCAGACTTAACATGAATTTATCCGGCGGCAGGTTTTCACTGAGCCATTGCAGAATGGCAAAACTGTCCTGTCTTGCGCCGGGCAGGACCAGATGCCTGATCACAACACCCTTTTGCAACATGCCTTCCTCATCAAAGACCAATCCGCCGGTCTGGGCGGTCATGGCTTGGATGGCTGCCGTTGCGGCAGAAAAATAATCGCGGGCGTGGGAATATTGCCAGGCTAATTCATCGCTGTAATATTTTAAATCGGGAAGATATACATCCACATATCCTGCCAAAGCCTGGATGACCTCAACCCGTTCATAGCCGCTGCTGTTGTATACAACCGGGATGTGCAACTGTTCCTTGATCAGGTCGAGAGCCGGCAAAATCTGGTCCAGATACTGTGTGGCGGTGACCAGATTGAGGTTATGCGCGCCCTGTGTCTGCAGTTCCATACAGATTTCGGCCAATCGTTCCACCGAAATCTCTTGTCCAAAGCCGGCGCTGCTGATCTGATGGTTCTGGCAATAGCAACACCGCAACGTACAACCGCTGAAAAAGATGGTTCCGCTGCCGCGGGTACCGCTGATACACGGTTCTTCCCAGAAGTGCAGGGCTGCCCGGGCAGCTTTGATCTGGCTGCTGCTCTGGCAAAAACCGGTCTGACTGGAACGGTCGATCCCGCACATCCGCGGACATAAATTGCAGGGGTTGGTGGTCAGGGAAAATGCGTTTTTATAGTTTGTCCCACGCATTGATTTTTTCTCCAAACGCTTTCATTCTGCGCGCATTGAGATCGCCCTAAGCGGCTTTCTTTAAGCTCGCTGGCATTGCCAAACATCGTTGCCAAACTTGACATCTCTATTATCCTTAAATCTCTGCAGCATCGCTTGTATTTCATTGGGATTCAGAACGCATTTCATGTAATTCATCCTTTCGTTGGAAGTTTTTCGTTATCCTTATTGTAACCCCTGTAATGACGATTCCAACAGTTATTTTGTACTGTTTATCGAAAAATCGAACGGCAAACTAATATGGATACTTCTCTGCCAAGAGAAGAAATTTCCCCCTACCGTATGAAAAGCCGCCAGAAAATAAATATTTTTCCTGGCGGTTACCTTTCTCAAGCAATGTTTTACTTCAAATATAATCGTTCCAGTTTTCGCAGGGTATCAATGGTCTGCAGTTTCACCATATTGGATTCTTTTTCCCATGCTGCCAATTCTGTTAAGAAGGAGATGGAACTGCTGTCTCCGACATAATAGAGGGCTTCGGTAATGGAAAGCCGCACCGTCGCACAGCAGTCGAACAAGGACAGATGTAACTCTTCCAGCACTTCAGTCGTGAAGTGTTCTCTCCGATCTCTGGCAATATCGCGAATTTGGTCGGCGGCTTTGATCCTGATATATCGTCCGCCCGACATGGGATGTTCGGGGTATTGCTGTTGAAACCTGTAATCGTATCCCCAGGGCCCCTTGCGAATGATTAATTCATCATGCCTGCCCGCTCTTTCCAATTCGGCCATGGTCATAAAATTTGTTTTCAGCGCTTTGAGCAGTTCACCCAGATTGGGAGAATTATTTTGCATGGCTGTACCTCCATACGCATTTTTATAATCGATTTTCCTGCCTATCTCAGATTCAATTTACAGCGTTATAGTGACACTATTTTGTCATATTAAATCATGGTTATTGGAGAATTTAGCGAGTTAAACGCTCTTATTTCGACATTGAATATATCATTTCAGCTAATAATGGTATAATGAATTATCTAATAATTCGGTATTCGGTACCGACAGACGGGAGGAGAGATCGTGCAAGAACAGTCAAAGAAAACTACTTCGCCAGCAGAAGAACAGGTTTTTGGTTGCATGTGTGTTGGCAACTGTCAGTCCAGATGTCGTCTCTTCGTGCATGTGCGCGATGGCAAAGTGGTTAAAACTTCGATGGCCCCCTTCCCCGATCCCCGCTACAATCGTGTCTGCTTGCGGGGACTCAGTCACGTTCAGCAAATCTACAATCCCAATCGCATCAAGTATCCGATGAAGCGTGTTGGTGAACGGGGCGAGGACAAATGGGAACGCATCTCCTGGGAAGAAGCGATTGCCACCATCGCTGAAAAATGGAAGACCTATCAGGCAGAATACGGTCCGCAGTCGGTTGCTTTTTCCACCATCAGCGGTGACATGGCCATGATCAATGGGCTATACAGCGCCCAGCGTATTGCTCAAACCATGGGAGCCACGTTAACCGAATATTCACTCGACATGGCGGACACTTACGGATTGGGCAGGGTCATTGGCAACATGGGTACCTTTAACCAGAGCAATGACCCGGCTGATCTGGCCAATGCCAAAACCGTTCTGGTATGGGCGGCCAACCCGACCGAATCCCATCCTCACTCCTGGCGGTATATAATGCAAGCGCAGGAAGCCGGCGCCAAAGTAGTTGTCATTGACCCCCGTTATACAACCACCGCCGCCAAAGCTGACAGGTATATCCCCATCCGTCCTGGATCTGATGCTGTTATGGCCCTGGCTATGGCGGAAACGATTATTGCCGAGCAGCTATATGACGCTGAATACCTGCGTTATCATACGGTGGCGCCGTTTTTGGTGCGGGAAGACACTAAACGCTTCCTGCGGCAGAGCCACCTGACCGGGATTGCCCCGGAAGCCGGACAGCCTGATCCGTACATCGTCTGGGACAAGGAAGCCCATGCAGGCAAGGTTTTGGCGGAAGTTCCCGACCCGCAGCTGGAAGGCACCTATACCATTGACGGTATCAAAGTGAGTACAGCTTTTACGGTTTTAAAGGAATTTTTAACAGACTACACCCCTGAGAAAGCTACTGGTTTGTGTGATGTTCCGACGGAAACCATCCGTGAGACTGCCCGTCTGTATGCCACCAATACCCCGGCCAGTATCTTTAACGGCTTTATTCAATATGACAATGGGTTACAGACGGGTCATGCCTGGGGCATACTGGTCTCCCTGACCGGCAATATTGCCCGGAATGGTTCTTCCGTAGGCCATTGCGGCATGGCTTTTTACAGTTGCAATTTCATTAAATACCTGTTCCCCCGCGGCAAAAACTCCCCCACCATTCCCTGGCTGCTGTTGCCGGAGGTCTTAAAAACCGGGGAGTTTTATGGCAAGCCCCATCCGATAAAATCCATGTACTTCCTTTGCAGCAATGCAGTCACCAACAATACCAATCAAAACCGGATCATCAATGAGATCTTCCCTGCGATCGATTTTATCGTGGTGGCCGACATTGTCCATACCGACACGACCAAATATGCCGACCTGATCCTGCCGGTGGCGCATTGGTTCGAAATGCTGGAATTTGTCCAAGGCCCGGATCATCCTTATTCAGTCCTTTCCGAAAAAGCTCTGGAACCGGCTTTCGAATCAAAATCAAATACGGATATTTTTAGAATGCTGAGCGCGGCGTTGGGCTTTGGAGAGGTTTACAACTATACGGATGAAGAGTTTATTCAAATGTTGATTGATACGGATTTATCCCGTCAGCTAGGTCTCACTTGGGAAAGACTGAAGGAGGAAAAGGTCATTCAAACACTGCCCAGTTGCTGGGTCAACTGGGCCGGCAATAAATTCCCCACCCCCTCCGGACGACTGGAATTTTATCTGGAAGATCCCCAGCCACGCCTTGATTGCGGCATTCCCATCGATCAGGACAAGGAACGTTTGCCGGTCTTTACCCCGCCGATTGAGGCCTGGCCGGACAACCCCCTGAAGCAGAAGTACCCTTTAATCTACCACACGGAAAGGGTTCGCTGGCGCATGCACAGTCAATGGTCAAGCACCCCCTGGCTGCGTGAGCTTGACCCGGAGCCCACGGTGAAAATCAACCCCTCGGATGCGGACAGCCGCGGCATCAAAACCGGCGATATGGTGGAAATCTTCAATGACCGCGGGCATGTGGTGTTAAAGGCTATTCTTTCCGAGGGCGAACCCCCAGGCATGGTGAGTGTTCCCAAGGGCTGGCACCGTGATCAATTCAAGGCTGGTTCCTACCAGGAACTGACCACGGATCATGTCAACTATTCGAGTTACAATCAATCTTTTTACGACGTACTGTGCGAAGTACGCAAAGTATAGGAAAGGGGGGTCACCTGCATGGGAAATAAACGCCTGGTCATGCTGATCGATATCAATCGCTGCATTGGCTGCCATGCCTGTGCCGTTGCCTGTAAAGCAAACAATAATCTGCCCAATGAAATTTGGTGGAATCAAGTCCTCACCCACGGCGGCAAGAGCATGGACACGCCTCGGGGACAATATCCCAACCTGCAATTGCAGTTTCTTCCCCTGGCCTGCCAGCACTGTGACAACCCGCCCTGCGTCAAGGCATGTCCCACCGGGGCAACCTATCAGGCCGACAACGGAATCGTTATGATGGATTACGACAAATGTGTGGGGTGCGGTTCCTGCATCCTCGCTTGCCCATACAAATATGTACGGCAGTTTAACGAAAAAGAACCACAATACATGCTTGACTTCCCCACCGGCAATGAAGGAGTGCCGGCACAGCAAAAAGGCACTGTTTCCAAATGTACATTTTGTCATACCCTGGTGGCAAAGGGTGAAACACCGGCCTGTATTGAGGTGTGTCCGGTGAATGCCCGTTACTTTGGAGACCTGACCGACAAGGAGAGTACCGTGTTCAAGGTTTTGCAGGAAAACCAGCATCTGCAGCTGCTGACCGAACGTGGTACCAATCCATCGGTCTATTATCTGACCGGCCGTAAACCCCAGGACGGGCATAAACAATGAAACCGGAGGTGATTGATCATGTTGCGTAAAGAATGGCCGTTAATAACCAATACCATCCTGGCGCAGTTGGCTGCCGGACTGTTTATATTTTTGGCATGGGACCGCATCGTTTTGTCCCGGGAATCATTGCAACTGGCGTTAACATCGACTGCCCAAGGCCTGGCCTGGACGGGTCCGGTCATTGTCCTGGCAATGTTGCTGTCCTTGTTCCACCTGGGCAAACCTTTCCGTGCTTATCGGGCCATGGCCAACCTGCCGGTCTCCTGGCTGAGCTGGGAAATCTTTTTTTCCGGTGCCTTCCTGTTGCTGTGGATTATTTTTATGGTGTTTGAAAGCAGCGATTCCATCGCTCTGCCTCTAATGGTTGCGGCTGGGCTGGTGGGCCTTTTGAATGTCATCAGCATGAGCAATATTTACTCTTCCACCGGACGGCCGGGCTGGAAAGGTACCGGCACGTATCTTGATTTCCTGGGCAGCACGCTTGTTTTCGGCAGCGTGGGCGCGGCCTTTTTCTTATC
>ERZ795053.1439-NODE-1439-length-30189-cov-9.211124_pt1 | contig 30189 bp, 29 predicted proteins | sample MGYA00375137_ERZ795053 | MGnify/ENA primary metagenome ERZ795053 (study PRJEB30182, sample SAMN05720284) | activated sludge metagenome | isolation source: Anaerobic digester | place: Hong Kong | collected 2014-12-17 ...
CAGCTCCAGCTCCAGCTCCAGCTCCAGCTCCAGCTCCAGCTCCAGCTCCAGCTCCAGCTCCTGAAAAACCAGCACCCGCCACCGCCAAAACAGCTAAACCCGCCGCCGAGAAACCCGCCAAATCCCCCGCCAAGTCAACCAAACCCGCCACCAAAACAGCCAAACCCGCCGCCGGGAAAAATGCCCAATCGATGGTTACCGTCGTCGTCGCTAAATTCGACGTCGGCCATGGCAACAATCTTTACATTCGTGGCGAAGGCCCCGGTCTCAGCTGGGAAAGCGGCGTGCCGATGGAAAACGCCGGCAACGACGTATGGGTATGGACCACCAACGAAGTACGCGAGGGAACGATATCATTCAAGTTCTTGGTCAACGACGAAGGCTGGTCCACCGGCGACAATATGACCGCCCTCGCTGGCGAAACAACCACGCTGTATCCTTCTTTCTGACCCACACTGGACGGTGGCGCCGAACCGTCCCCCAGCCGCAGCTGTTAGCCGGCACCGTCCAGTTTCTCTCACAGCCCCTCGCTCCGCAATCGCGCGAATTCGGCGCGCGAGCGCGTCACGCAATCCTCGATGGCAACTCCGGTGAAATAATTGCCAGTCAACGCGAGACGGCTTTTCGCCAACAAATCGTCCACAGCGCGAATCAAACCATCGTGACCGACTCGCAAAGCCGGCAATTGATTGAGCTTGGAGACCACGTTTTCGGCACCGAGCGAACCATGTGAAATGCCTAGCACTTCAGCAATGCGCGTAATTCTCTTTTCCTCGTCCAGCAGTCCCGGACGGAAGTGAAAAGTGAAGCCTCGATAGGCAGAGTTTGGCACGGTATCGCGGGTCACTGCCGAATAAAATGCTTCGTTCCGCCCGATCAGTCCCGCCAGTGGCGGCAAGCTCAGCTGCGCTGTCGGCAGCGCGACCCCGACCGTTTCCACTGCGGCGGTTCGAATTTCCGCCAGTCGGTCGGCGAGCGCAGGCAATTCCGCCCGCAGCAATCGGGCCGCGACCTCGACCGGCGTCGCCACGCAGAGGTGGCGAGCACTATAGTCGCACTGGTCGGTTCGAACGACGAATTCTTCTCCCACGCGCCGAATTTCTCGCGCTGCCCGACCGCGTTCGATGCGGATACCCGGTTGCGTGGCCAGTACATCGGCAACAGTCTGCAGGCCGTCGGAGAAGGTGAAACCACGCGGTATATTCTTGCGTCGGCGGCGGGACCGGAACAGGCAATCGGCGGGAAACAGGCCAGCGGGCTGACAGATCACAGCGTCGAAGGCCGGTCCGAAGACCGCCGCGTAATTGCGTGGGCCGACGATGCGACCGAAGTACTCAGCGACGCTGCGACCCGATTTTTGCCAACCGATCAACCGGAACGGTGCCTGCAATAGTTCTGAAATAGACAGTTGGGAAGGAATAGTGCGAACCGTGCCATCCGCGAATAGCCGAAACTGGACCTTAGCGCGAGCTTGCAAGCGGTCGAGCGCGCGAGCGGATTCCAAAATCGCCAACAGATTGCCGTAGGAATTGAAGCAACTGTGCGCACCCAACTCCAGCCAGAACCCAGCGAACGCGCCCGTGAAACGGTGCGAGTGCAGGCAGCCACCCACTCGATGGTTTTGTTCCAGCACCAGCGCGTTCAAACCCGCTTGGACAGCGTAATGGGCCACGCTCAGGCCGCTGATGCCGGCGCCGATGATCAGTAGATCGTGGTCGGCCATGAAGGCTCCATAAGGATCAAAGAAAGCTGACAGCGATTCTCGGCAAGGCCGTTCGGATGGTCAAGTCAGCCAAGGCATTCTATGGAAAGCCGTTTGTTTTGTTTAGACTGACAGGATTGTTCACCCCAACCCCCAGGAACCTCGTTATGCAAATTGCTTCCTATTTCGCCAAGGATTTGTTCCAGGGCAAAACCGTTTTCATCACCGGCGGGAGCAGCGGCATCAACCTCGGTATCGCCCGCAACTTTGCAGCGGTCGGAGCCCATCTCGGCATCGTCGGCCGCTCGCGGGACAAGCTGGATGCGGCGGCAGCGGAGTTACGGGCGCTCGGCGCGCGGGTGTCGGCCCATTCCGCAGACGTGCGTGATTACGCGGCACTGGAAAAAGCCATGCAGGATACCCGTCTCGAATTGGGACCGATTCATACCTTGATCTGCGGCGCGGCGGGCAACTTCCCCCTCGCTGCCGAAAAGATCAGTCCCAATGGCTTCAAGTCCGTGGTCGATATTGATTTGCTGGGCAGCTTCCACACCTGTCGCGCGGCGTTCGAGCAACTCAAGGAAACCCAAGGTAACATTATTTTCATCTCGGCTGGCATGGCATTCACGCCGTATGCGTTTCAAGTGCATGTCGGCGCGGCCAAGGCTGGCATCGACAATATGATGCGCAATCTCGCGCTGGAATGGGGCCAATTCGGCATTCGCTGCAACAGCATCGCACCCGGTCCCATCGAGGGGACCGAAGGCGTGCGGCGGTTGGTGCCGGCAGACAGTGCCGACCCGTTGAAGCGAATGATTCCGCTGGGCCGTTTCGGCACACCGGACGACATCGGTCAGCTGAGCGTATTTCTAGCCTCGCCGCTAGCGTCCTACATCACTGGGACGCTGATCGTCGCTGACGGTGGCCAGAATCTACCGGGTTCTGGGGTGTGGACGCAGTTGGTGTTGGCCGAGATGGCGAAGGCTGGGAAATCGCAGTAATTTTATTCGGTTACGGTGCTGGCCGAGTCAAGTCTCCACACTGGAGACGTTCTCTCCTGCGAAAACGGAGGGTAAGCTTCTGCTCGCCGATCTAAAGTTCCCTTTTTCTGTTGCTTCATTTTCCTATCCTGATCGCGTCGATTTCTCCACCTGCAATTGTGTTATTCTGACATCATCGATTCGCCGAGGAAATCTGTCGTGGACCTATTATCTTTCGATGCCGAGCCGCTGTATTTCGAAAATCCTCCTTCTGAAGAAGTTGTACAGCTGCTGCAACAAGCTGCCGAGGATTACAGCGATGGAAAAGCCGAGGCTGATTTACAGCGTGCCTATCAGTTGGCCCCAAATCATTTAATGGTGTTGGTTTCTCTATTTCGCTATCACTTTTATCAACACCGTTTCGCCGAAGCGCTGGATGTCATTCAACAAGCGCGCAATGTGGTTCAGCAAAAACTAGGGTTGCCCGATGATTGGCGTCAGCTGGATGAGATGCAACTTTTTGGCGGCCATGAGCACGATATGGTGTTGGTCCGATTTTATTTGCTCTGCCTGAAGGGGGAAGCTTATTTGTACGCCCGGCAGGGCGAGGCAGAAAAAAGCGTTCCTTTGCTCGAAAAAGTCGCGGCGCTAGATTCCAACGACCAATTAGGAACGGCAGCGTTATTGGCAGTGGTCAACCGAAACATTCACCAAGCGGATATGACAGCGAATGGCTGAAATTTGTGGCAACTCGATTCGTTCCTCATGGAGTCGATTGATTGCAAGATAGGTGGCCTCCAACATTTTGCCGCTGGATAGATAAACCCATTGGTCCCAATTGCGTGCCTCGAAATTGAGATTGCGCCGCGACCTTGCCGCTTTCGGCCACCCTATTCTCCACCGTTCGTATCTAGGATATCTCGCTATTGTCTTCTTCGGCTGAGATCACGGACGTTTTAGCTGGACGGGCGCGCCACAGTAAAAGTTTCCGGCGCTGATGGCCGAGCCTGGGAACCCGAACGTCTTGCCGGTCGTCACCCGGACCGTCTTCCCGAGCTTGGGGAAGGTCAGCACCGCCTGGGCCGAGACATCGGTCCCGAGCCCGACACCACCCGGCTCGACCCAGGTCGCGGCTCCGTTGAAGTCGGAGAAATCTACCCCGGCGGTGGTCTCGAAGTTGTTCCACGTTTTGCTTTGCCCGGTGATTGATGTCCCGATCGACAGCCCGAGGCCAAACGACTTGTTATTCGGCCCGACTCCGCCAGAGGCCCCTGGACCAGCGAATGTGCATTGGCTCATCTGGGCTGTCTTCCGGTTCACCAGCAGAAAACTGTACTGGATCGGACCGAGACCAGCTCCGACCCCCACTCCTGGGACGCCGACCCCGACTCCGACATTCGTGTTCGTTCCGAAAATCTGGCGGATTGTCCACCGCTCTTCCGGCTTGTCTCCGACAATGGTGACATTGGGGAGGATGATCGGTTCTGGCCCATTGGCAGTGATGATCATCGGGACGACGATCGTCGGGTACAGCGGCCGGGGCTTGATCCCCACCGCGATGGTCAACCGAACGGCACGATCCATCGGGTCTTCCGACAATTTCGACGTAGATAGATCCTCCCCCGCCGCACGGATGTCCGGCCCCGGTACCTGGGCCTCCGTCAATCCCTCGCTAAGCAGGTACTGCTTCACCCGCAAGACTCGGCCGAGCGATAATTTCCGGTTGTACTCCCGGTCACCGCTCTGGCTCGCCATCCCCATCAACTTGACGTGGACTCGGTGCTCCTTCACGAACGGGATAATATCCCGATCAAGGAGTTCCTTATGCTCCTTCTTGAGCACATTCCCGTCAATGTTGTAGTTGAACAGGATATATTCAAAAACAATCTGAGTGGGGGTTTCCTTGTTGGTGATTAGGAACCCACCGTCTCCCGGCCCAGTGTCTTTGCCGACTTGATCGAATCCAGCCATGTTATCCTCCCCTTCAATGATGAGTGCGATCAGCCGCACTACGGCGGCTCAAGATCGGAATCGTTTGGAGACAACCTCCAAAGCGCGGTAGAGCAACGCAAGTAGCCCAACGTTTAAGTTTAGCGGCTGCCAAACAGTCCGCTGGAACAAAGGATTAGGCCAATGCTGGAATATTAGAACAACCGACCCCGCTCCGCTCTACCAAGCGGTAGTAAGGGCGCACCCATTCATTAAAGTGGATTGATGTAATACGTGACGTTAGCGAAAGCAGCCGGACTCAAGCTGAATTGAGATCATATTGTGATTTCGACGGAAACAAAATCACGAAAACGTGCTCGGTTTTAGCCCTCAGGCCACCCCGCGAGCAGTGCATCCGGGCCGAACATGTGCGTTCCGACGTCTTCCAGCCCTCTTGGCATTTGCGATTTTTTCGGATTTTCTCTGTAGATCACTTCCCAATCCGCAGCCTGCCAGCTGTCACCTTTCGCTTCCTTGCTGACCAGTGCGTTATACCGGCTCGGCACAAAAATCTTCTTACCCTCATTGAACGGCGCGCCAATCACCACGACGAGCTTGATGCGGCGCAGTGACTGGGGCTCGTTGGTGGCTATGTATTCAAGAATGTGCCTCAAATTATAGCCACCCCCCGAAAAACCATAGAACGCCGCAACCGATTCATCTTCATGAAACGCTTTCAACGCCGCCTTCGCCTGCGGACTATGCTGGCTCTGCGGATGACCTGCCACATCAAGCACGATTGGATCATAGCCTCGGCGCTTTGCGTAATCGCTCGCGGCCTTAACGTGCAAGGCGCCGATCGGCCACGCAATGGTTTTTCCTTGCTCATCCGGATAGTGCCCTGCCTTAGCGGCATTACCCCGTAAAATCACCATTTTCGGATTCGCCATCGAGGTCTCTCCTAAAAATTAGGTCAATTTGTTCGACTGACCCGTGCCTTTGCCACTTATACCGATGAACCCGCTACCCACCTCCGCCCACCGCTCTACCGTAGCGACCTTGCAGCCACAATTGCAATCCGCCGCCCTGTTGTTGCGGGCGCGAAGCGTCCACAGTAACAGCTGGTTAGACAACAGCCGCCAGATACCTGGGTCGATTTTTCGCGGCATTGATTTCGCCTCGGTGTCGAAACGGCCAGACGTTCGCAGGATCCTGTAGTTCATATTTTCGGTCTAGCGCACACACACCGTAACCTAAGGTCAAGACCCAGATAAATGGTCGAATAGCGAGATACCATGCCGGAATTACAGGCCATGTGTATTCAATGTCGCTTTTTAAGAACAGAATAGCGCGCAACACAATCTCTCGCTGCTGGTCGCTTATTCGCCATTCTTTCTCATGCTTGTGTTTTCTCAGGTCATCGTAGATCAGCCAGAACTGAGATCGAATAGCAGGAACCGCGAGATCTCGCGATCGAATCCTAAACATACGGTCATCGAATTCGAAATTCGAAGACAATCCGGTCAGATAGTGCCTGGCAGCTTCCGCCAAGGAATTGCGTGCTTGTCGATCAAACATCTTGCCACCTAACGGGGCGTTGGATAAGCCGCGTAAGGCAGGAATGCCGTGGGCTTTTTTGCCTAGAGTCGGCTTGATTCGCGTTATGCATTTCTCTTTCTATTCTGAAGCCATCTATCAAGTTGATTCCCGAATGCCTGTTTATCACTTGAACTAAGGGGTGAGGGACCTCCTGTAGGTATGCCACTACTCCGCATGGTTTCCATGAAATCTCTGATATTAAGCCTCGCCTTGATATTCTCTTCGGTGAAAAGTTCCCCTCTAGGGCTCAGAGCCAGACAGCCCTTACTGATCACCTCATTGGCTAGCGGGATATCACTCGTTATTACCAAGTCTCCCTTTGCGCTCCTTATTACTATTTCGTTGTCGGCCACATCAAAGCCTTTTGATACTTGAACGCACGAAACGAACTTCGATCGCGGTGTATTTATATATTGATTCGCGACTAAGGTAACCTTGGTTTCAGTACGCTCCGCAGCCCTGAAAAGAATTTCCTTTATTGCGACTGGACAAGCGTCAGCATCGACCCATATTTCCATTTATCATTTCCTTTACATTGCATAACGATTAGCATTCAGCAGCGAACGTCAGCGAGTCCGCTGCAACGCTGGGTTAGATCATGGCTCTCCAGCGCCCCCATAGGCCCGTTCTGTAGATATGGGTCTCACAGGCCGTGCTCTTGGATGCAACGCTGAAATTCAGGGATGAAGTCGAGAGACATAGCGGAAGGCTCGATGGCAACGGAAACATGGCCGCTCGCTAAAGGCTGAATAAACTGGAAGAAGTGGCCATAGCGAACGAGCACGTACTGCACGCCACCGCAGTCAATATTACCTCGCTGGACAACGAGAGTGAGCAGCGTAGGGTTGACGATCAGCTCCTCATACCGATCAGACTCGGACGAGCTAGCGCCCTGAAGTTCGGAGTGCATCCCCGTGTCGAGGTCGCCGTTGCGGTATAGCGCAACATAGCGCACACCGCGAATGGCAAGGAGGTCAGTGATGAAATTGTTCATGCTCTGTTTCTCATAGATACTCCGGAGGTATCTCAGTAAGCAAGGTGATGCTGCGATTTGATGCGGCTTAACGCTTGAATTGAGCCGCGCGCACGTAGTGCGCGTCGGACTCGAATTATTTGTTAGGCGTCTTATGCACTTTGCTACCCAGTTTCCCACAGCGAACGAAGCTTCTGGTGTACGAGATCAACTATGCCGGCAGCAGGAATCTCAACTATCTGCGGACCTGCCGCGTAGCAGTCGACTTGATATTCATCAAACGTCAACAGCAACCCATGAGGGCTGATATTAAAAGCGCGAAATGAAGTCGCCACGGGCTCGGTGCCTCTATGCACCCAAGCCTCGTCCCTGTTCGAGTTTTCGAGCAGAATGGCTCTGCTTTGACGAGAGAGATGCTCAAGAAAATCTGGAGCCTCGAACAAACAACGGAGTGAAAGAAGGAATAGTGGTCGTCGTACAAAGGTCCAAGTTACAGTCTGTCCGCTACCATGGACAGCACCGCTGAAGTAGCGGTTGACTTGATACTTAATGCTCAGAATCGCCGAATCGTTGCGAACAAATTCATAGGAAGCAGATGTTGTGTTGGGGCCTCTGAGAATGCTAGGGTCGAAGGGGGGATTTAGACAGTGGTCGCTACGATGCTCGAACAGCAAAGAATTGGCCCAAGAAGTGAGCGTGGTAATTACGGGTTGCAGTTGATCTTCCGCAAATTCGGGGAGCTGAATTTCAAACTCGTAGCCAGGAAATCCATGAGCAATCTCTGTGAGAGTATTGGATTTTACATCTAGATTTGCCGAGTCTGTGCCCAAGGCAGCCGAGAGCTGGGACTTGTACAAGCGAAGAGATTTCCGGTCTATCTCTCCAGAATCTGCACGCCGATGGCAATTTGGGCAAAGCGCAATGAGATTGTCGAAATCGTGAGCTTTGCAAGTCTCCCACGGAATAATGTGATGCAGATCGCTGCTCGGGTATCTGCATGTAGGAATCGCACAACGATGACCGGCCTCCACAAGTACGGCCCGGCGAATTTCTGCTGGGATAGCGGGTCGTTGCACCGATGTCGCCCTTTAGTCCTGTGAGTGGTTCATGGGACGCCTAACGGGGCAGCGGACAAGCCGCATAAGGCGAGAAAGCCACAGACTTTTTCGCCTTGTGCGGCTTGATCCGCGTGATTGTACGGCACTTCGCGCCAAGCAACCACGTAGAACTCAGCCGCACGCAGGGCATGTTAGAGCGTATTCACCAACACCTGGGTATCCACGTATGCGTGGTAGATGCTGAACTCCCTAAGCTGCGCCGGCAGCCCGAGCGCAGTGTGTATGCACTGTGTCACAGCTTCCCACTTAGACACGCTCGCGGGACCTCGGACGTCTACGGCGTTGAGAAAGTACAAGAACACTAAGCGGCTGTCCTTTCCATTGACTTTGGTGAGCAGGTAATGATGCGCGAGACGATTGGCGTACTGATAGAAGACACGATGCCAATCGGCGCTGGAGTTAGGCGCGTAATAGCTCCTGGCCTCCATCAAAGCAGCTTCAATCTTGGACAGAGATGCTGGCAACGCCTTGGATGGAGGTGATGCGGCCTCGGTCACATGCGCCTTGGCTTCAACGAAAATTGATCCAGAACTTCCAACCCGAGCGACGGCATCCCAGACTGGGCCGCGCGGAGGCCAGAAGTCGCTCAGACTGCGAACGGGCAACTCAGAGATGCCAGCTTTGCGAAGGGCTTTACCGTCACGCGGTTCAGCGAAACCATCGATAGCCAGTGGAGCTTTCCACTCAATCTGCTCGTGAGCACTGACCGCGCCACAATCCAGTAACGCGGAGCGCAGCAAGTCGGGGTTCTTCGCTACAGCGATCTGGAGCCAGCGTTGACTGCCGGCGGCTGCGAATTTGGCTGAAGTCATCGTTGCTGAATTATGCGCTCTAACGGGGCGGCGGGGCCGTCTGCCTGAGCGACGGGTTAGATCTATGCCAACTCATCTTTCCGGACTCCTATAGCACGAGCAATGCAGACGATATTCAGTGTACCCCGTCTCATTTCAACCTCTGAAGTAAGCCTAAGTGTGTACTCAACATACTGATTCCATTTTTGAGCCTTCATCCACGAACCGTCCAGAAGATTTGACACCTTGTCATATAGCTTCAGTAACCTCGCCTCTGCGGAACGGCTCCAAAGGTGCTCGACTTCTTCCTGAAAAGACTCAAACGTCATTTCACGCACTAACGATGCCACCCTCTAGGGGCTCCAAGGCGGAAGAGGCATCGACGTATCTTCAAGCGTGTCATGCCACAGCAAAGCAACTGCTCCATCCCTGCGCAAATCCTCTGGAAGAACTGGCTCCATTAAGAGGCTGGACGCACACCACAGTGGATGAACAACGTATGGTGTCTTCTGATCATGAAAGCGCACCGCATCACGCAGAGTGTTAGGGAAGCTACCGTGCGCTGCGGCTGCATGTGCAATTGCCTGCCGCAGCTGCTGCGACCATTGTGCTGTTTCCTCTCCACTCATGACTGATCGATCCATGGGTCTAACGGGGTGGCGGCCAAGAGTTTTTGTGATGTGAATATTAATACATCGGTGTTGGAGTGAACCATCATTTATATACAGCTTAACGAAAATCCTTACCATTCCAGCGGAACTTCTGCGCGCTACCACCGTGGGCATGCCAATGAATTGTTGGATTTGCCTCTGATGACACTCGTACATCACTTCCAAGCATCTCTTCTTTTAGCTTTAGTAATTCTCCTTCACGTACATATATCTTAAACGAGCATACTTGCGCTCCGCAGAAACCACTTCTCCCACCGCTGGCGCAGGCAATTCCTTCATGACTAATAATAAGATCATTTTTACCATCACCGGTTAGGTCATGCTCAATTATGGCAGATTTCTTTATAGATCCATCTTCTCCATCGCATGCTTCTGCAATTTCCTTTTTAACAAGGTAGGCTGCGGCCTTTGATTCTGCTATGGCTGGCGAAATATGACAAAAGAAAAAAACAAATAGGATGATTAAATACCGCATGTTTGCCTCCTTTTGATATTCCTCTTTTTTCAGCAAAGAGTAGATTGTGAGTCTACCATCACATAACGGGGCGGCGGATAAGCGGCGCAAGGCGAGAAAGCCGTAGGCTTTTTCGCCTGGAGTCGGCTTGATCTGCGTGATTGTGCGGCGCTTCGCACCAAGCAACCACATAGAATTCAGCTGCACGCAGGATATGTTAGAGCCTGTCGATTCCACACATCTCTAACCGGTTGATTGGGTATGGAGATCAGACGCCAATTGCATACCCCAGGCGAGGTCGCGAGCGCGCTGCAAACCGATCCAGAGGGCTTGGGGGCCGGGAGGGCCGTCGCCCTTGCGGCCCAGATGGCCGCCGAGACGGGCGATCCAACCGAGCATGGCCGGCAGCGATGGCGGGATGACCGGCGGGGGCTGGTGGTGGATGGCGACGTAGACGGCCTGCCATTCGGCCGGATCCAGGACCGCGTCGCAGGGCAGCTCGGGGGTGGTCCGCCCCAGCACGGCCAGGTACTGAATTCGCCAGGCGATGACCAAGTACACGGCCAAGGCCGGTTCCAGGCGATCCAGGGTGCTGAGTTGTAGGGCTTCGACCCAGTAGCCGGTTTTGAAGATTCGAAAAAAAACATTGATTATCCAACGGCTTCTGTACCATTTGAGCACCTTGGCCGCCTGGGCCAAGGTGGCGGCCAGGCTGTTGGCCAGCAGGCACTAGTCGAGCGGTTCGACCCCGGCCGGCGGGGATTCTTCCCGCGCCCGCAGCGCGGTGACCGTCACCGGTTCGGCCCCCTTGGGCGACCAGGTGACCCGTTCGGCCCGCACCGTCAGCACCACTGGCCGGCTCGGTCGGTTCGGCCGGGCCGGGAGGGTGAACGTGACCTCGCCCACCCTCAGAGCTTGAGCAAGCCGGTCCCACAACTGGTCACCCTCGGCCAGGCAGCGGTTGTGGGTGGCCCGCACCAGCCAGTCGATTCCTGGCCAGCGGTTCAACGAATTGCTGCAAGCTGCTATTGCCAAGCAGGGTCAATGGGTTGCCTCCCACCACGTCTGGTCACATCATCGCCATCGGTGGGTTGCTCGGAGGAAGAATCAGTATAGACTTTATCCTACCTGCATTCACTAACTGGAGTACGGCGCTTCTCAGGAGCATCGTGCTGGTCGGACTAGCGGGCAAATCGTAAGGCGCGCGCTTTAAGTGTGGGGGATATGGATTAACTTTAGGAATTGCAAGAATGAATCTCGATATAATCATAGCCGTTATAGGAATAATAAGCGCTATCGTAGGATTATTAACCGCCATAATACAATTAAAAAATGCTACCCACCAAAGAAGGCATCAAGAATCTCAAGATGATCGCAGTTATATTGATATTGGTATTGGTATTGGTAAATGGCTCAAGCGGGCACTTATTTTATTTGGTGTTCCGTTTGCTATTCTTCTCGCTTACCGCGAGTGGGACTCCGTGGAGAAGAGTTTATGGAGCATAAAAGGATTTGCAGACAAGGCAATCACAAAGGAGATCACGATTGACTCACTGAAAACCGGTTCGTGGGATGACATTCCGGATGGTCGGTACCAAATAAGAGTACGCGGGAACATGTATTTCTACAAGTGCCCCGGAGACAAAGGTGCTGCTTCCGGATACCCAGAGGGGAAAACACTCTCCGGAGGAAGAGTAGCTGAAAGCTGACCGGCTAAAGCCGGTGGTTTTAACCTTGCATATGGAAATAAAACACGTTTCAACAACCCCCGCGGGGCCAGAACAAAAAGTGAGTCAGAAATAGCTCTCCAACCCGCTTTAAAATTAAAATTTTCAAAAAACAATCACTTAACTCCACAATGTCGTCGCCGGCGTGAAGAACTCCGCGATCTGTCGGACGATGCGAGGGACGCAAACGCGACAACGATCCAAATGGAATGCAAAGGTGGTGCGTTTACGAGCTATCGGATACATTCGGTTCGGAATTCCTCAAGGCTTCCAAGGCTTCCGCGTCGGCCAAATCCTTTGTTCTGCCTGTCATTCTCTTGTTGCAAATAAGATCGTCGAGCGAGGGTATATGAACCTCGATTCCCTCAATATCCACGGTCAACGAGCGTGCAAACGTCTCTTCGAAATGGAGTCCAGATGCCGTTGTTAAAATATCGATGCGTCTCGGAGCCACCCCGATCTGGAAAATGGTTCCATCTGCTTGCAAATCCTCTGCGGTGAGATCGTGCAACGGGGCGCCGAAACGCTGCAATGCGCGCAGTACGGCATCGGCATTGCGTGGCGACGGCATGACCCAGATATCGATGTCCATCGTAGCGCGGAGATAACCATGGGCCGCCAGCGCATAAGCGCCCACGAGTAGAAACTTAGCCTTCTCTTCGACGAAGGCTTGTAACATGTCTTTGTAGTCTTCGTTCAGCATCGTAGCGTTTGCTCAAGGACGCGAGTTCGCGGGTCAACGGCCAGACGAGATCGATCCGTTCCGCCGGAGACCCCGGCGTCAAATCCTCGTTCCTGCGGTCTGACATCCGGAATTTTGCAGTTCGTGTTCTGTTCATGGGCTGTGCTCCCTCAAAAAACCCGTTGATTGTCCTACCGTTCCAGCATATCCGACCGGCGATCGCTGATTGGCTACCGCCCCAACACCGGTGCCAAAAACCGCCCGGTATGGCTGTGGGGATGCGCCGCGACCTGTTCCGGCGTACCCACCGCCACCACCTCTCCGCCGCCGCCTTTCGGTCCCAGGTCCACGATCCAGTCGGCGGTCTTGATCACGTCTATGTTGCGTTCGATCACCACGATGGTATTGCCTCGATCCCGCAGTTTGCGCAGCACTTTCAGCAACTGTTCGATGTCGTGGAAGTGCAGGCCGGTGGGATGAACTTGTCGTCATCAGGATCGCGGGAATAACCAGTATCGTCGGTGGGTTTGACCCACTCCCCCACCACGCTGAAGTCGCGCACGATCTGAAGTCGAAGCTCTCGTGTCACGTAAGGGTCAAATTTCGGACGCATCAGGCGGGTCTCGAACTCTGCAAAGGTCTCAGCGGAGAACAGGGCGCGCCCTTGTCTGACGAAGTAGCGGGTTACTGCGGCGGCGGTTCCCTTGGGACTCAATACTGCACTGATCAGGACGTTAGTATCGATGACAGCACGCTTAGCTTTCATCCGCCAGCAACCGCGCCAAGGCTGCTTCGGTAAGCCCCTGCCGTTCCGCCATCTCGCCGGATTGCTGCAAGGTGTTCAGCAGCCGCTCGGCGTAAAAGGCTCGCATTGCATCGTAATCTTCCGGGGATACCATCACTCCGACTACACGCCCGCGACGGGTCACCCGCACGGGGGCTTACTTGGCACGGTCGATAAATTCGGAGAACCGGGCCTTGGCTTCGTGGGTGGTTAACGTTTGCATATCATAAATCCGTTGCTTGTACTGGCACACAGTATATTCGATAACCGACGAGTGACTGCCTACCTCCCCAACACCGGCGCTAAAAACCGCCCGGTATGACTGTTCGGGTGACGAGCAATCTCTTCCGGCGTACCCACCGCCACTATTTCCCCTCCCCCGCCACCGCCTTCTGGCCCTAAATCGATGATCCAATCGGCAGTCTTGATCACGTCCAAATTGTGTTCGATCACGACAATCGTATTGCCCCGGTCCCGTAATTCGTGCAGCACTTTCAATAACTGCTCGATGTCATGGAAATGCAGGCCAGTGGTCGGCTCATCCAAAATATAAAGTGTCTGGCCGGTATCGCGTTTGGACAACTCGCGCGCCAATTTTACCCGCTGCGCCTCGCCGCCGGACAGCGTCGTCGCGTTCTGGCCCAAGCGGATGTAGCTTAATCCGACATCGGTCAGCGTTTGCAGCTTGCGCGCCACTATCGGCACCGCCTGATAGAACACCAGGGCATCCTCGACTGTCATCTCCAGCACTTCGTGGATGTTGCGGCCCTTGTAGCGAATGTCCAGCGTTTCCCGGTTATAGCGCTGGCCCTTGCACACGTCGCACGGCACGTAGATATCCGGCAGAAAGTGCATCGCCACTTGAATGACCCCATCGCCCTGGCAGGCTTCGCAGCGCCCACCCTTGACGTTGAAGCTGAACCGTCCTGGCTGATAACCGCGCGCCCGCGATTCCGGCACACCGGCGAATAGCTCGCGAATCGGCGTGAACAAGCCGGTATAGGTCGCTGGATTGGAGCGTGGCGTGCGGCCGATGGGACTCTGATCGATGTTCACCACCTTGTCCAACTGTTCCAGCCCCAGCAGATCGCGGCATGGCGCGGGCGATTCGTTGGCGTTGTTCAAATCGCGGGCGGCATAGCGATACAGGGTGTCGTTGATCAGCGTGGACTTGCCGGAGCCGGAGACACCGGTGATGCAGGTGAACAGCCCCAACGGAATCTCCACCGTCAGGTTTTTCAAGTTGTTGCCGCTGGCGCCGACGATGCGTAACTGCTTCTTGGCATCGGGCGCGGTGCGTTTAGCCGGCAACTCGATCCGCCGCTGGCCGCCGAGAAAAGCGCCGGTCAGCGATTCGGCATGAGCCACGATATCTGCGGGTGTGCCTTGCGCCACCACTCGGCCGCCGTGCACGCCCGCGCCAGGCCCCATGTCCACGACGTGATCGGCGGTACGGATGGCGTCCTCGTCGTGCTCGACCACGATCACGGTGTTGCCGAGATCGCGCAGCCGTAACAAGCTGGCCAACAGCCGCGCGTTGTCGCGCTGATGCAGACCGATGGACGGCTCGTCCAACACGTACATCACCCCAACCAGGCCCGCGCCGATCTGCGATGCCAGCCGGATGCGTTGCGCCTCGCCACCCGATAAGGTGTCGGCACTCCGTTCCAACGTTAGGTAATCCAGCCCAACATTGACCAGGAAATTCAAGCGCTCGCCGATTTCCTTGACGATTTTGACCGCAATTTCGCCGCGCCGGCCCGGCAGGCTCAATTGGGCGAAAAACTCGCGCGCCGCGCCGATGGGCAGCGCGACGATCTCCGGCACGCTCCGGCCAGCGACGAATACATAGCGGGCGGAACGAGTCAATCGCGCACCCCGACAAGACGGACAGGATTGGCTGCTCAGATACTTCGCCAACTCATCGCGGACCTGATTGGATTCGGTTTCCCGGTAGCGGCGCTCCATGGTGGGAATCACGCCTTCGAACGGATGCCGGCGGTGGTGAGTTTCGCCGCGACTGTTGGTGTACTCGAAATCGACCGCCTCGCTACCGCTGCCGTGCAAAACGAGCTTGCGAACCCGCTCCGGCAAATCCTGAAACGGTTGGTCCAGCTCGAAACCGTAATGCCGGGATAATGATTTGACCAACTGAAAATAATAGAAATTTTCGCGATCCCAGCCGCGCACCGCACCGCGCGCCAAGCTCAGATGCGGATGCGCCACCACTCGCTCGGGGTCGAAGAATTGCTTGACCCCCAAGCCGTCGCACTCCGGACAAGCCCCGACCGGGTTGTTGAACGAGAACAGGCGCGGCTCCAACTCGCTCAGACTGTAGCCGCACACCGGACAGGCGAAGCCAGCGGAAAACAACAGCTCTGCCCGATCCGGTTCGTCCAGGAACGCGATCCGGGCGATGCCGCCGGCCAGTTTCAGCGCGGTCTCGAACGACTCCGCCAACCGCAATCCCAAATCATCGCGAACCTTGAAACGGTCCACCACCACTTCGATGGTGTGCTTGCGGCGCAAATCCAGCGGCGGCGGGTTATCCAACTCGACCACTTCGCCGTCGATGCGGGCACGCAGAAATCCCTGGGCCAGCAATTCTTGCAGCAGCTTGACGTGCTCGCCCTTGCGTTCCTTCACCACCGGCGCCAGCAGCATCAACCGGCCACCCTCTGGCAAGGCCAACACTTGATCCACCATTTGCCCCACGGTTTGGGCGTCCAGATCGATGCCGTGATCCGGGCAACGCGGAATCCCAGCCCGCGCGTACAGCAGCCGCAGATAATCGTAAATCTCGGTGATCGTCCCGACCGTAGAGCGCGGATTGTGCGAGGTGGACTTCTGTTCGATGGAAATCGCCGGCGACAGCCCCTCGATGTGATCGACATCCGGTTTTTCCATCAACGATAGGAATTGCCGAGCGTAAGCCGACAGCGATTCGACATAGCGACGCTGGCCTTCGGCATACAACGTGTCGAACGCCAGCGAGGATTTGCCGGATCCGGACAGGCCGGTGATGACGATCAGCCGGTCGCGAGGCAGGTCGAGATCGACGTTCTGGAGATTGTGGGTGCGGGCACCGCGTATCTTGATAGTGTCCATGCGCGAAAAAATCGAGGGTGATCGGAGTGCGAATAAGCGTTAGCTATCGCCGCTATTGTTTCATTCAATGAGCAACCATGCATCCAGCGGACTAGAATGAGATTGACCTCATCTTCCAAGGGGTCTTATCACCAGCCATCCTCCCCACCTTACCAGGGGCGCGAATGGCGACAAACCGCAAAGAGAGGAGTCAGCCCATGCAACTCAAAGGTTCCCAGACGGAAGAAAATTTGAAAGCCGCCTTCGCTGGCGAATCCCAAGCCAATCGCCGTTATCTGTATTTCGCCAATAAAGCTGACGTCGAGGGGCAAAACGACGTCTCGGCCCTGTTCCGCTCTACGGCGGAAGGTGAAACCGGCCACGCCCACGGTCACTTGGATTATTTGGCCCAAGTGGGTGATCCGGCCACCGGTCTGCCCATCGGTTCTTCGCGCAACAACCTGAAATCGGCGGTCGCGGGCGAGACCCACGAATACACCGACATGTATCCCGGCATGGCGAAAACCGCCCGGGAAGAAGGCTTCGACGAAATCGCCGATTGGTTCGAGACGCTGGCCAAGGCCGAGCGCTCGCACGCCAACCGTTTCCAGAAAGCTCTGGACGCACTGGTCGACTGACGACGCAAGGGCGGGTCCTGTGCCCGCCTGCTTCTCAAGCCTCCATCCCGAAAGCGAGGTCAACCATGAGCGTCCGCGAAGGCAATCTGGAGCCGCCAAAGCGGCATCCGATCGACTGGAAAAATCCCGATTATTACAACGAAGATTCGCTCTTCGCCGAACTGGAGCGGGTCTTCGACATCTGCCACGGTTGCCGGCGCTGCATCAGCTTGTGCAACGCCTTCCCCAAACTGTTCGATCTGGTGGACGAGAGCGAAACAGGCGAGGTGGACGGCGTCCCGAAAGCGAAGTACTGGGGCGTGGTGGACCAGTGCTACCTCTGCGATGTGTGTTTCATGACCAAGTGCCCCTACGTGCCGCCGCACCCGTGGAGCCTGGATTTCCCGCACCTGATGCTGCGGGCCAAGGCGGTCAAGTTCAAGAAAGGCGAAGTCACCTTCCGCGACAAGCTACTCACCAGCACCGATGCCCTGGGCAAACTGCTGGCGATTCCCGTGGTGGCGCAAACCGTCAACGCTACCAATCGAAACAAAGCTTTGCGCCGCGCGATGGACAAGATACTGAAAGTCCACAAGGATCGCCAGCTTCCCGATTACGCGCCGAAGCGCTTCCGCGCCAACGCCCAGGTCCAAAGCCATTTTCCGGTGCGCGACGGCCAGCGCACCCCCGGCAAGGTCGCGATTTTTGCCACTTGCTACATCAATTACAACGAGCCGGGTATCGGCCACGATCTGCTCAAGATCCTTGCCCATAACGAAGTTCCGACGATCCTGGTCGAAAAGGAAACCTGTTGCGGGATGCCGAAGCTGGAGCTCGGCGATCTGGAAACGGTGAACAAGCACAAGGAAGCCAACATCCCGGTGCTGGCGAAACTGGCGCGCGAGGGCTACGCCATCCTGACCGCCATTCCCTCCTGTACCCTGATGTTCAAACAGGAACTGCCGCTGATGTATCCAAACGACGCCGACGTGCAGGTAGTGGCGGGAGCGATGTTCGACCCGTTCGAATACCTGGCGCTGCGCAATAAGGATGGGCTGCTCAAAACCGATTTCGAGCAATCGCTTGGCACGGTTTCCTATCACATTCCCTGTCATCTTCGGGTGCAGAACATGGGGCAGAAAACGCGTGAGTTGCTGCAAATGGTCCCGAACACGACCGTCAACACCGTGGAGCGCTGCGCCGGCCACGACGGTACGTGGGGCGTCAAGAGCGAGTATTTCGACATGTCGATGAAGATCGGCAGACCGGTGTTCAAACAGATGGCTTCGGTCAATCCCGACTACGTCAGCTCGGACTGCGCCATCGCCGGCCGCCACATCTGTCAGGGCATGGGCGAAGGCCAAGCCCGAAAACAGCATCCGATTTCCCTGATTCGCATCGCCTACGGGCTTTAACCGCAGAGGATCGATCATGCCCACCATCACCCGGAACAGCCTGATGTCGTTGGAGCAGTACGCGCGGGAACGCCCAGCGTTCCGGGCGCAGGTGCTCGCCCACAAGCAGAACCGCAGCCTGGCACTGGGCGATCACCTGACCCTGATTTTCGAGGACGAGTTAACCATCCGCTACCAGATTCAGGAAATGCTGCGGATCGAAAAAATCTTCGAGGAAAACGGCATCAACGGCGAACTGGACGCCTACAACCCGCTGGTACCGGATGGGAGCAACTTCAAGGCCACGATGCTGATCGAGTATCCCGACGTCGAGGAACGACGGCGGATGCTGGCCCGCCTGAAAGGCATCGAGGATCGAGTCTGGGTACGGGTCGAGGGTTGCGAACCGGTCCGGGCCATCGCCGACGAAGATCTGGAGCGGGAAAACGAGGAAAAGACCAGCGCCGTGCATTTCCTGCGCTTCGAGTTAACCGCCGAAATGAAAAGTCGATTAAAGCAAGGGGCGGCGCTGGCCGTCGGCGCCGATCACCCGAACTATGCCGCCGAGGTACCGGCGGTACCCGAGAACTTGCGCCAATCGCTGCTGGCGGATTTGAGCTAATCGGTCAAGCGGTCATGGAGCTGGCCGGAAACCGGCTCCATCGATGTCCTCGTACCGTCCAAGCTCGACCGAATACCCACCCGCTCCAGAAAATACGATAGCTCCTCTTCCAGCCAAACCCTTCCCTCGGAACCGAGACAGTCGGTCGATCCACCTAGAACCATTTCGCCCTGGAGCCGATCTCCCAACAAACCGAAACGGAGATCGAGCATGATCGGTTCATCTCCCATACCCTCTCGCCCAAGAGGATACAGCGCCACCCGAATATCGAGCGAAGCCGTCGCCGCCTCCAGTTGCACTACTGCCGCCTCGGCCTGCTCGTAACCCGCCGCCCGACACCGTTCCACCAGCGCAAAGACCAGTTCGCGGGCTGCAAACGTCCGAAGCGATTCCAGAACTTCGCTCAGCCGCGCCTCGGCTTGGCGCAAACGCTGGGGATAGGAGCGTTGGCGCTCATTTTCCAGTCCGATCACTTCTCGAAGTTCGGCGAAGGCGGTCGGCAACGTGCCCGAATGAAAACCGGGCCGCAGCAACGTATATAACGTTTCCCCATGAGGTCCGAACCGCGCCGGTTGGGTACGGTCGGGATGGTTGGCCCGATACAGCTTCCAGTTTTCGTTCAGCTCCCAAGCCAAAAACCCGAACAAACCGGGCGACAACAGCACGGTCACGGTAGCTAGCGGCAAGCTGACGAGCTGCGGCAGGAAGGAGTCCAACAGCGCTAGCAACGCGGTCGTCAACGCAGGAAAAAATGGCATCATGAACTTGTCGGCCACCATGACGACCGGGAAATGCTTGATCGGGTTGATCTGGGGTTCGATCAGAACGGCTGCGTAGAAATGGATCAGGTAGCTGAACGCACTCCACACCGGGCCGACGACGGCCTTGGTCGCCATGACGCCCCACTCTTCCTCGCGGTGATGGCTGACTGCTTCGTCTACCCGATGGAGACCTTGTTCGATGCCCTGCATCAACCAGCCGAACAGGTCGACTACCGAGCGGAACAGACCCACGAGCAAGGCATGGTGCACCCGCCGCCAGAAAGTCGCGAACCCGGTCATGATGCCGTCCATGAGCCGGCGCCCTGCCTGAGCGTTGCGCAGCATGCTGCCCAAGATAAAACCCAGCACCAGCAGAAAAGCGGGAAGCCCATCGGTGTCGAGGCCGAAGCCGCTCGTAATACCGATCAGCGGCAGCGCGAATGTCGAGCCGATCAGTAACGGTTCCAGCAGATAGCGGGAAGCTTGTCGGACCAGCGGATTGCGAAACCAGCGGGCCGTCCGCCCCCAGCGCACCCAGCGCGTCAGCCGTCGATAAAGGAATTCGGCGAACAGCCAGTGACCACCACGACCCAAAGCGGCCACCACCCTCCGTCCCGGCTCGGTATGAATCAGGACGATCAATCCCGTGCCGACCCCTAGCACCGCCCCTGGACTGACCAGTCGTATCGGACCCTGCGCCGTCGGGATCAAATTCAGCAGTAATCCCAGCGCTTCCAGCCCGATAAACGCGACACCGAACGGGAATAGCAAAAAGCGGGTAACCCATCGACCAGCGGATGTGCCAAACAGCGGGGCGCTCAACTGCTGCAAGCCTTTCAGGTAGAACTCGCCGGGTTGATAAACCCCCGGTAACGCAGCGCGGGCCTGTTGATCGAAGCGTGCCAGGCAATCTCCCAGCAACAACTCACGCCAGCCCAGGTCCGGTAAGCGCCATTCGCTGCGAGCCACGGCGTCCCGTAAATCGGTGAAGCGCAGATGCCAACGGCGGAGGATGATTTGGAACAACTCGTCCTGAAGCGCGTTACGTGCCACCCGTTGGCGCGAATCGCCAGGAAGAAAGCCAGCAGCGTCCAGCAAATCAAGCAGGCGCGGTTGCAATTGTCGTTGGAACCGTTGACCGATCGAATCACCCAAGGTCCGCAGGGGCGCACCAAAATAAGCCACTTCGGCCCCAGCCCACGGCAACTCGTCGAGACGAGCTCTCGCAGCGTTCAATGCACGCAGAGCCTTGAGCGGTCCCTGAAACGGCAGACCCCGCCGTAACGGTTGTCGACCGCTACTCCACGACCAGACGATCGGTTGCAAACGGTAATACTCGGTCCGCCCTTCCAAAAATATGCGTTCCAGATCGTGCAACAGCCGGGAATACGAACTGGCAAATCGCGCGGTATCGGGGTCGTCCAACAGGCGCTCGATCAAGTGCTCCAGCACTCGGGCGGATCGGGAATCCAGTTTCCAGGTCGCGGCGAGACCGTGGGCCAGCGCTTCGACAATCTCGTGCTGGTACTCTCCTAAGGTCCGCATCACAGTATCTCCTCCAACCCGACCTTCAACTAAGGCGGAGGGTGTCATATCCCGATACTGACGCGCGACCATGCACAGACATCGGAGTGCCGTGCCATAGCGCCCGGCCATCTCGGCTCTGAAGGCGACCCGAACCCCATAACGGAAGAGACTTAAGCGGGCGGTGATAACCCACGCCGGCGGCACACGGTCGCCACGCGCGGGCAGGCGATCCAGCAACGCGATCAGCCAATCCGCGACCGGTGTCAGGTGTCCAGCTAAATCACGCCAGAGCGAGGCAAGACCACCCGGTTTCCGGGTTAGGGCTGAAGCCTGCTGTAACGCTTCCCGGCAGCGCGTTTCGATCTGCGCCGCCATCCAGCCGCCCTGCACTGCCTCCTGGCTCGAACTCGTCCCCGCACGGGTTTCCTTGCCGATGGCTAGGGCAGGTTTTGCTAGCAAGGGAAGGATGGTATTCGCCCCTTCAGCCAAATCGGGATCGTTCCGACCGAACGGCAGGTAAAGCGGTAATTCCGGCTCGTAATCGGGCACACCGTCGAAACCGGCGGGGCGACTACGGATCAGGAGTTGCGGCCAGCGGCTGCCATGACGGGGAGGGGGCAGATCGAGACCCCCATCCTTCAGCCAGCGATCCAGTCCACCCCAGTCCTGGATGGCTGGAAAAAAGTACGCCCGAGCACCAGGGACAAAATAGCGGAGATACGTGACGGACCCGACCCACTGACGGCACAGCGTTTCGTCGTCCAGACCCAACACCACCCGCCGGTCCTGTTCGAGTAGCATCCTCGCCTCCCGAAACGCCCGTTCGCCAATTTCGCGAATCAACCCTCGGGCGCCAAACGAATCGTGATCCTGGTTATCGTGGCGCGATACCTGCCAAGCGCGCGACACTTCAGCCTCGAACCGGCGGCCCCAATAATCGCGCAACCAATGCTCGGAAGTGGCCGCGACCAATTCCTGGGCCGATGGCATGGGCAAAAGAATCACCCAATCCGGCAGGTTGAGCCCTTCGATGACCGCCAGCGCATCGGGATTCTCGTTCTCCAGACCAACCAGCAGGACCGGGCGCGGAATCAGGTAATAACGGAGCTTCGGGACGGTCCGGTTCGGCGAGTCGTCGCCCAAGTGGCGGCGAACCAGACGCTGCAACACGCGGGGATAGAACAGAAAAACTCCTTCCGCCGGCCGGAGTACGCGCCGTCGAAAGGCTCGTGCTGTCAATGAGGGAGACAACGATGCGCCAAGCGAGCTATTGCTTCTGAAAGGCCATCCATCCCCAATAGACGGGAAGAGCGAAAAGCAACATGCCAAGACCGATAGCGGAGCGGAGCGGAGACTGCACCAATAACCCTAGGGTCATTCCCGCACCGGTCAGGAGTACTACCAAAGGTGGGAAAATTCCCAAAGGCGCATGCCATTGCAGCGGTTCACCAACCTTGAGGCGGCGCAGCTTGAGAAGTGCTATCGCCGTGGCGCTATAAAGCAACCAAATATTGAATGCAAAGAACCCCATTAAATCTCGAAAATTGGATATGGAAACGTAGGTTAAAGCCGCCACAACGAGCACCAGCGTCGAACGAGCAGGAGTTTCGAACCGGGGATGCACCTCCCCAAACCACGTAAAAAAAGCGCGGTTGCGTGCCATTGCGAAGGCAAGGCGCGAGGCGGCCAGCACGATGCCGTTGAGCGAACCAAGCGTGCTGATGACGACCAACAATGCCACCGCTCTAGCAGCGGTCGATCCAAGCCCAACTCCGACTGCTTGCGCGACCACTTGGTTAGAAGACGCCGCTGCAGCGCTCCCGAGCAGTGACATCGTCGCATACTGCACGACCATGTAAGTGGCGGCCAGTATTGTGATACCGACCAGCACCGCACGCCCCAGATCCTTGCTAGGGTTTCTAAGTTCGCCAGCCATCATCGACATGTCGGACCAACCATCGAAGGTCCAGAGCAAGACGACCATGGCGCCCAGGATGCCGAACAGCCCTTTGGGCAAAAGCTCCAAGGGAGCAACGCTTGCAGAGGCGGCCGGCGCGGCAGGGGATAAAAACGCTGCTACGCACAACGTCACAAGCGCGAGCACTTTGAAAGTAGTGAGCGCTTTTTGTACGCCGGCTCCAAGTTTGACCCCGATAATATTCAAGATGGCCACCAAAACGAGAGCGGCGGCGCCCGCGAGGGCGGCACCCAAATCCGTGGCGGCAATACCCGGAAAGATTTCGTTGAGGTAGCGAGCGAAAATGAGGGAGATGGCAGCCAGCGACGCCGGGTAAGTCACGAACAACGCAGCCCAACCCGCGACAAAGGCAAAGCCGGGACCGTACACCTCGCGGTAAAAAATAAAAAATCCACCTGGCTGCGGCAAGCGCGCCCCGCATTCCGCATAGCAAAACGCGCCGCACACTGCGATGCAAGCGCCAACAAGCCACAATGATGTTGCCCACAAGGGCGAGGATATCGCGCCGGCGATCTCGGCTGGCGCGATAAAAATACCGGACCCCAGCACGATGCCGACAAAAACCGCAGTGGCATCCAGCCAAGAGAGCTGGCGTCTGAGCGCAACCACCGGCAGCGGGGAAGGCTGTATGGAACGAGGCCAACCTATTGCCATTTATTTCGATCCCGTTTCCAGCTCTTCTTCGTCAAAGCGTGGCTGGCCACTAATAATCGCTCTCAAACCACCCGCCCCCACGCGGGAGGCAGGTGGCTTGGAAAGTGATGGGTTACCGCTAAGCAGCTAGCAAATCACCCTCTCCTGCTTCTAATAGTTCTTCCGTCTCCTGCTGCTTCGCTTGCTGGTTGGGGGCTCGTCACTGTAGTCGTCAGCGTAACTCGCGATGCAATTGTTGTAGGTGATATCGTAAACCTGTTGCGTATCTTGCAGCATTCCCTGACTCATTGCCGCCCCTGTCGCGGCACCGGCAAGCGCACCCGCACCGGCTAGGTTATGACTATGAGAAGGTCCTCCTGGACCGCCACCGCCAGGACCACCGCCACCGCCAGGACCGCCGCCACCGCCAGGACCGCCTCCCGGCCTTGCACCGCCGCCACCAGGACCGCCACCGCCAGGACCGCCACCACCGCCAGGACCGCCTGCCAGTCTTGGACCGCCGCCACCAGGACCGCCGCCACCAGGACCGCCGCCACCGCCAGGACCCCGTGGCCCAGGACCTGAGCTGTGATCGCTCACCGCGTTACCGATAACAGCGCCAGCCACGGCACCAATCACCGTACTGGCCACTTCCGTGTTGGCATTCTGCTGTTTCGTCTGCTCAGCGGCTTGTTGGGCTTGCTGGCGGCAGATACTATCCGTCTCCCGCGTCACGCCGCCGTATCCAACCTTCGCGGGATAGGTGGGCATCGTGGGGGTTGGCTGCATGCTGGAGCAACCACCGAGGATGGCTACAGAAAGAGCCACAACGAGGGTGCGCGAAGAATGAGTCGTACCAAGCATAATAATCCCCTATACCAAAAGATAATTCCCGCACCCGCCCTATCCGAAGGCATCAAAGATCGTCCAAGAAATTAGGATTGGGTTTATTAAAGCTGTATTCCACTGCAACGTATCGATGTCGGTCGGATGTTAATTTATTATCCACTCTAGGCCACATTCACAAATTCAGATCACTTTTTGTGAGCCAAAGGCTTTCCCGTTTTCGATGATTTAAGGAAAGCCCATGTGATCAGCAAGCTGTGGTCTGTTTGCACACCGAGCCCAGTCAGCAAACACACTCCAAACGACCGCATCTAGTTTAGCCGGACTTCCTCTTCTTCGCAGCATAAGGTGTCGACACCAGAAACGATGCGGAAAAACGCCAGCGCCGCCACAAACCAAACGTCCCCAAGCCGGGTCATCCGGCAGGTGATTTGAAAAAATGCGGCATGCGGACGGAGTTGGTCAATCGGCTTTTTTTCCAGAACCCGACCCCGGCTGTTGGCCTAGCGCCGTATCCTTGGTGGGATCGATCCACCAAGTGTCCAACTGAACACCCTGCGACGGTGTCACCGCTGGACGACCAAACTTGTCCCAAAAAACAAGGCGATCATAGGGAATGTGCCAGTGCGGAATCACCAGATAGCTCCATTGCAAGGCTCGATCCAACGCCCGAACCCGCGTCACGAGGCTGGCGCGATCCGGTGCGGCGATGACCTGATCCACCAGCCGGTCAATGGCTGGACTCTTCAAGCCGACCAGGTTGCGGCTGCCGGGCTGATCGGCGGCCGCGCTACTCCAATACTCCCGCTGCTCGTTACCGGGCGATAAGGACTGCCCCCAAACGTTCACGATCATGTCGAAATCGAAACTGCGCTCGCGGTTCTCGTACTGGGCCGAATCCACAGTACGCACGCTCATCTCGATACCTAACCGCTCTAGATTGCGAGCAAAAGGCAACGCGATCCGCTCCCAAGTGGGTTCGGCAATCAGCAGCTCGAAGCGGAACGGCTCACCAGTCTTGGCGTTCACCAACTTGCGATCGCGGAATTCCCAACCGGCTTTCTGCAACAGTTGCAGCGCCTTCTGAAAATTGGCTCGGAGTTGGGTATCGTCACCGGCGGTTGGCGGCTCGTAAGCCGAGGTGAACACTTCCGAGGGCAGGTCTTTGCGCAATGGCTCCAGCACTGCGAGTTCCTCCGGCGACGGTAACCCTTGCGCCGCCAGTTCGGAATTGTCGAAATAGCTACGAGTGCGAGTATATTGCCCGTAGAAGAGATTGCGGTTGCTCCACTCGAAATCGAAAGCATAAGCCAGTGCTTGCCGAACCCTAGGATCTTGAAACAGTGGTCGGCGCAGATTGAAAGCAAATCCCTGCATGCCGGACGGCCGCTGGTGCGCGAAAGTCTCCTTCTTCACCAAACCCTTGGTTAGCGCCGGAAAGTCGTAGCCGGTCGCCCATTGCTTGGCGATGTTTTCTACCCGCAAATCATAAGAGCCGGCCTTAAATGCCTCCAGCGCCACCGTGGCATCGCGATAGTAGTCATAACGCAACCGGTCGATGTTGTTGCGTCCTTGATTCACCGGCAAGCCTTTGCCCCAATAATGCTCGTCGCGTTTGTAAACGATAAAGCGGCCGGGTTCAAAACGCTCGATCCGATACGGGCCACTGCCAACCGGTACATCCAGCGTCGTGGCGCCGAAATCGCGATCCTGCCAATACTTCTTCGACAGCACGGGCATCTGACCCACGATCAGTGGCAATTCGCGATTCTGGCCGGAGGTAAACGTAAATTTCACCTGCCGCTCGCCCAGTTTTTCGACTTTGGCAACGTTGGCATAGTAGAACCGATAGAGTGGACTGCCCTTGTTCTTCAACGTTTCAAAGGAAAACAGCACGTCATCAGCCGTGATGGGCGTGCCGTCATGAAATTTTGCCTGGGGCCGCAGATCGAACGTTACCGAACCTCGGTCTTCCGGCACCTCCACACTTTCGGCAATCAGGCCATACTCGCTAAACGGCTCATCGGCGCTACTGACTAACAAAGTCTCGAATAACTGATCGATGCCGGCGGCGGCTTGACCTTTGATATTGAAGGGATTGAAGGTATCGAAACCGCCGATGGCGGCGAATCGAGCCTCGCCGCCTTTTGGAGCGTTAGGATTGACGTAGTCGAAATGTCGGAAATCCGGTCCATATTTTGGCTGGCCGTACAAGGCGATGCCGTGCATCGGTGTACCGATGGCAACGTCCGCGAGTAGGATGCAAACCCAGCCAAGCCAAGCCGCCACCGTACGGGGGTAGGAACAGCATTTTGCGCGCGTCATCCACTATCCTTTACAGTTCGCATATTCATTGACCCGTTCAGACGATACCTAAAACGCATAGGAGTTCATTATGGGCTTTCTCGCCAGCAAACGCGCCCTGATCCTGGGGATTGCCAGCAACCGTTCCATCGCCTGGGGCATCGCCCAAGCGATGCACCGGGAAGGCGCTGAACTTGCTTTCACCTATCAGAATGACAAGCTAAAGCCCCGCATCGAGAAAATGGCCGCCGAACTGGGCAGCTCGATCACCCTGCCCTGCGAGGTGGAAAGCGACACCGACATCGAAGCAGTGTTCGAGTCGCTCAAGCAACATTGGGATGGACTGGATATTCTTGTCCATTCCATTGCCTACGCACCGCGCGAAGCATTGGAGGGCGATTATCTGGATGGCATCAGCCGTGAGAATTTCCGGATCGCCCACGACATCAGCTCTTACAGCTTCGCGGCGTTGGCCAAGGCCGCCCGCCCACTGATGAAAGATCGTCGAGGCGCCATCATCACCATGACCTACCTGGGCGGCGTCCGGGCGGTGCCGAACTATAACGTCATGGGCTTGGCCAAGGCTAGTCTGGACGCCAATGTCCGCTATCTGGCGCAAACGCTGGGACCGGAGGGCATTCGAGTCAACGCCATTTCCGCTGGGCCAATCCGCACCTTGGCTGCGTCCGGCATCAAGAATTTCCGCAAGATGCTGGACACCTTCGAGCACCTCGCCCCATTGCGCAAGTGCGTCACCATCGAGGAGGTCGGCAACGCAGCGGCTTTCCTTTGCTCCGATCTCGCCTCGGGTATCACGGGCGAGATCGTCTACGTGGATGGCGGTTTCAATACCGTCGCGCTGGGGGCGATGGAATAAGCGATCTCCCGCCTAACCCTTTTCTTTTAGGAGAGAGCGCCACCTACGGTTGGCGCTTAGAGTCGATCGGTGTAGGTAACGACCTTGGTTTTGTCCCGCCTGCTCTCCAGCAGGCTATCGAATTGCGCAGAGCCGGTTTGCTGCGCCAATTGTTGGACCAAACCTTTGCGTTCATCCTCGGAAAGCGCATCTTTTTGTCCGGGCACTACACGAGACACCACCAATACGACCTGATCACCGTTCGCCAGCGCGGTGGAACCCAGCGCTACCTTGCCAGCTTCGGGTTGCGGCAATCGAAAAGCCGTCTCCAGAACAGCACGATCCACTGACGGAGCGTCGCGCCTCACCAGCCCCGGATTGTTGATGGCGCCACCGAACTCAGATGCCAACACTTGCAAATCCTCGCCCTGGATGATGCGCGCCTTTAGCTTGTCCACATCTTGGGCGAGGGCCTCGCGCGCCTTGCTTTCTCGCAATATTTTCACGATCTCCTCGCGCGCCTCCTCTAGAGCGCGCGGCGTCGCATCACGGTGCCCGCTGCTTCGAATCACCACCACATGACCATGGTCCAATTCGATCGGCTCGCTGTTGAGTCCGCGCTTGAGTATTTCCTCGCTGAAAGCGCTCTCGATCACCTTAGCATTGCCCGCAAGCCCCTCCCCACCTTTACGGCTAAACCAATCGCTCTCCTGAACCGGCACGTTCAATGCCTTAGCTGCGGATTCCAGGCTGTCGGGATGCTCGTAGGTTAAGTTGGCCAGATTTTGGACGATCTCGTAAAAACGGTTCTCCGCCTGCTGCTGGCGCAGTTCCTTGGCCACAGTCTCGCGGACTTCCTCGAAGGGTTTGATCTGGGCCGGCGTAATGCCATCCAGCCGGATGAGATGAAAACCTGCTGGCATCCGTACCACGTCGCTGATGTCACCCGGCTGCTTCAGCGCGAACAGTGCGTTCTCAAACGCGGGATCTGTAAACATTCCCTTGTCAATCGCGCCCAGTTCGGCGCCTTCCAGTTGCCCCGATGAGTCCGCCTTCGCCTCTTGTAACGCCTGATCGAAGCTTTTGGCTCCCGAGTGGATATCGGCAGCAATCTGTTGCGCCTTGGCGCGAGCTTGTTCCACTTCCGTGTCACTGGCGTTAGGCAGTAATCTAACTAGGATGTGCGAAGCTCGACGCTCTTCGGGTCGACCGTACTTGGCGATCTGCTCTTCATAGCTAGCCTTCAAATCGTCCTCACTCACGGCGATGCCTTCGGCGATTTGCGGGAGTTTGAGTTCGACAAACTGCACTCGCACCTGCTCGGGATTGACGAAACGGTTTTTGTTTTTCTCGAAATACTCCGCAATGGCCTTGTCGTCCACGTTCGCTTGCGCCACGTATTTTTCCAGAGGTAATACCGTATATCGCAATTCCCGTTGCTGCCGGAGCAAGGCGACGAGTTGGTTTATTTCCGCTGGCATGACGAAGCTCGACCCGACCACCCCATCGTGCAATTGTCGGGTCGCGAGCGATTGCCGCAACCCCTCCTCGAATACTGGTGCGCTAAACCCTTGGTTACGCAGCAGGCGCTCATACAGTTCTTTGTCGAATCCACCACTTTGCTGGAAAACCGGCAATGTCAGGATTGCGTCACGCAATTGTCGATCACCGATCCGCAAACCCTGATCGCGGGCGACCTGATCCAGTACTCGCTCGTCGATCAACTGTCGCAACACATCCTGCTTCATGCGGGCCCCTTCCAGCAGCGCGGGATCCACCTGTCCACCCAATATGGCCTGCATCCGTTGACGCTGTTGCTGATAAGCCCGCTGAAATTCCTGAAGCGTGATCTTACTGTCACCCACCACAGCGGCGTCCATCGGACCACCCCCCTCGAAATAGTAATTGATACCCCAAACGGCGAAGGGTATGGTCAACAATCCGATGATGGTATAAGCAAACCAACCTTGGGCATGATCGCGGATTTTCTGTAACAGCATGACGATTACTCGGTTTCAGGTCGGATCACTTGGAGCATGGGCTCGGAACCCGATCACAAGCGCACATAAAAAAGGGTGTCTGAACGACACCCCAGATGCTGGCGGAGCGGACGGGACTCGAACCCGCGACCCCCGGCGTGACAGGCCGGTATTC
>ERZ795053.1442-NODE-1442-length-30158-cov-11.442647_pt1 | contig 30158 bp, 29 predicted proteins | sample MGYA00375137_ERZ795053 | MGnify/ENA primary metagenome ERZ795053 (study PRJEB30182, sample SAMN05720284) | activated sludge metagenome | isolation source: Anaerobic digester | place: Hong Kong | collected 2014-12-17 ...
CGCAGATCTCTCGGGGTCACCCCGAACTCGGCGTTGAAGGCCCGGGTCATGGCCGAGGCGTTCCGGTAGCCGCAGCGCAGGGCGATTTCCGAGACGGGATAGCTTGACTGCTCGACATAGCGACGCGCCGCGGAAAGCCGCAGGCTGCGGTAGACCCCCTTGGGACCGGCGCCGAGTTCGGCGGCGAAACGCGCCTCAAGCTCCCGAAGGCTCACGCCAAGGCGTCTTGCGACCAAGGGCAGAGGCAAGGGGTCCTCGATGTGCTTTCGCATCAGCGCGATGGCGGATTCGACCATTCGGCCACGTGGAAGCCGACGCAGCGGATCTTCCGGCCGCTCGATATCGGCGGACATGAAAAGCGCCGCGACCTCCAGCCGCAGCCCTTCGCCGAAAAGGTCGCCGATCAGCCGCGTCGTCAGGTCGAACGCGGTCATCGCCCCGCCGGAGGACAGGCACGTACCGTCGATCACATAGCGCCTGTGCTGGACATCGACCTCGGGAAAGGCCTCGGCGAAGGCGTCGATCTCGTCCCAGTGGATCGTTGCGCGGCGTCCTCTCAGCAGGCCCGCCCGCGCCATCAGCCAGCTTCCCATGTCCATGCCGGCGACGGCCCCATGGCGCGCCGCGGCCTCCCGCAGCGCGGACAGGCAGCGCGCCGTGGCATGGGCGCGTGCGTCATAGCTTGGCATGACGAACAGGAAATCTGCCCGCTCCGCCGCTGCCACGGCGGAGTGCGGCAGGACCGGAAGGCCCGAGGAAGACGCGACGCCCAGCCCGTCAAGCGTCACGTACCGCCAGTCGAAGACCGGCCTTCGGGCGATCGTGTTGGCCGCGCGCAGGGGTTCGACCACATTGGCCAGGCAATGCATCGAAAACCGCTCGAACAGCCAAAGCAGCACGCGGCAGGTTCCGTCGGTACTTTTCATCCATAACGGCATGATTGATGTCATAATCTGCATGAAAAGCTGCCGCAATCCCTGCTAGCGATGGGCATGCCGCCAGACCCCGGAGGGACCCCCATGCATTTCGGCCTGACCGAAGAACAGCAGATGATCGTCGACACCACCCGCGCCTTCGTGGAGAACGAGCTTTACCCGCACGAAATGACGGTCGAGCGGACCGGTCACCTGCCGATGGAACTGATCAAGGAGATCCAGTCCAAGGCCATGGCGGCAGGGCTTTACGCCGCGAACATGCCCGAAGAGGTCGGCGGCGCGGGTCTCGATACGCTGACGTGGCTCCTTTACGAGAAGGAGCTGGGCCGCGCCAACTATGCGCTGCACTGGACCTGCGTCGCGCGCCCGTCGAACATCCTTCTGGCCGGCAACGAGGAGCAGCGGCAGCAGTACCTATATCCCTGCATCCGGGGGGAAACCTGGGACTGCCTCGCGATGACGGAACCCGGCGCCGGATCCGACCTGCGGGGCATGAAGGCCTCGGCGCGGCAGGACGGGGACGACTGGATCCTGAACGGCACGAAACACTTCATCAGCCATGCCGATATCGCGGGCTTTGCCATCGTCTTCATGGCGACGGGGGAGGAGCAGACACCGCGCGGCCCGAAGAAGAAGATCACCGCCTTCTTCGTGGACAAGGGGACCAAGGGGTTCAACGTGCGCGAAGGATATCGCAACGTCTCGCATCGCGGCTATACCAATGCGGTGCTGGAATTCGACGATTGCCGGCTGAACAAGCGCCAGATCCTCGGCGAGGTCCACAAGGGTTTCGAGGTCGCGAACAGCTGGTTGGGCGCAACCCGGCTGCAGGTCGCGTCGACATGCCTCGGCCGGGCGGAACGCGCCCTGGGCCACGCGATCTCCTACGCCGCCGAACGTGAGCAGTTCGGCCAGAAGATCGGCAAGTTCCAGGGGATCTCCTTCAAGCTTGCCGACATGGCGATGGAGCTGAAGGCCGCGGAACTGCTGACCCGCGAAGCCGCCTGGAAATACGATCAGGGCAGCGTGACCGAAGCGGACATGTCGATGGCCAAGCTGAAGGCGACCGAGGTTCTCGCCCATATCGCCGACGAGGCGATCCAGATCCACGGCGGCATGGGCCTGATGGACGAACTGCCGCTGGAACGCATCTGGCGCGATGCGCGGGTGGAACGGATCTGGGAAGGCACGTCCGAAATCCAGCGCCACATCATCAGCCGGGAACTCTTGCGCCCCCATGGTGCCTGAGAGCGGGGGGCTGTCTGCCCCCCGGCTCCGGGCAAGCCCGGAGCTCCCCCCGAGGATATTTTGGAAAAGAAGAAGCAACGAAATGTTAACTTTCCAGAGCAATGGTCGGATCACGGTACAGGCGGGGACGCCGATGACCGTAAAAGGAGAAGACGCTCCGTTCCTGTCGGGACGGAGCGTTCTTGCCTTCTTCTTTTTCCAAATATCCCGGGGGTCCGGGGGCAGCGCCCCCGGCGCCAGCCATCATGCGGGAGGTCGGGCATGAGCCACGATCTTTCGCGTCTTCTGCGGCCGCGGCATATCGCGGTCCTCGGGTCGGGCTGGGCGGTCAACGTGATCGACCAGTGCCGGAAGATGGGGTTCAAGGGGCCTGTCTGGCCGATCCATCCGACGAAGTCCGAGATCGGCGGTCTCAGGGCCTATCCCTCCATTGCAGAGCTGCCGGACGCGCCCGACGCGACCTTCATCGGCGTGAACCGGCATGCGACCGTCGATGTCGTGGCCGACCTGGCCGCGCGGGGAGCCGGGGGGGCGATCTGCTTTGCCTCGGGCTGGACCGAGGCGGGCGAGCCAGAGCTGCAGGCGCGTCTTGTCGAGGCGGCGGGCGACATGCCGATCCTCGGCCCCAACTGCTACGGCGTGATCAACTATCTTGACGGCGCGCTTCTGTGGCCCGACCAGCATGGCGGGCGCCGGGTCGAGCGCGGCGTGGCGCTTCTGTCGCAGTCTTCCAACATCGTCATCAACCTCACGATGCAGGCACGGGGTCTTCCGGTGGCCTATGTGGCGTGTCTTGGCAATGCGGCGCAGATCGGGCTGGCGGAACTTGCGGGCGCGCTTCTGGCGGATGACCGGGTGACCGCGATCGGCATGTATGTGGAGGGGATCGACGACGCCCCGGCCTTCGCCGCGATGGCAGAGGCGGCACGCGCCGCCGGCAAGGGGATCGTTTGCGTGAAGTCAGGCAAGACCGAGGCATCGCGCACGGCGGCGGCATCTCACACGGCGTCGCTTGCGGGTGGCGGGGCGGCATCTTCTGCCTTCCTGCGGCAGTCGGGCGTTGCCGAAGTGAATACCCTGCCGGAACTCCTGGAGACGCTGAAGATCTTTCACGTCCACGGTCCGCAGATCGGGCGGCGGCTTTGTTCCTGTTCCTGTTCGGGGGGAGAGGCGGGCCTTGTCGCCGATCTGGCGGCACCCTATGGCCACGTGTTCGAACCGCCCACCGAGGCGCAGCGCCAGCGGCTTGGCGACATCCTCGGGCCGATCGTCACCATCGCCAATCCGCTCGACTATCACACCTTCATCTGGGGCGACGGGCCACGGACAGAGGCGGTCTTCACCACGATGCTCGAAGGCTATGACGCGGGGGTCTACATCATCGATCCGCCGCGTCCGGACCGGTGCGACCCGTCTTCGTTCGAACCCGCGCTGGACGCGATCGTTGCGGCGGGACGGACGACAGGCAAGCCGGCCTTCCCTGTTGCCTCCCTGCCCGAAAACCTCGACGAACAACGTGCGATCGAGATGATGGACGCGGGGGTGGCGCCACTGATGGGGCTTGAGACGGCGCTCGCTGCGCTGAAGGCCGCGATGTCGCCGGCCGGTGCGCCCGGCTGGCGCCCGATCGCCGCGACAGGCCCGCGCGAGACACGGATGCTGGACGAGGCGGAGGGCAAGCGGATCCTGGAGGCGGCCGGGGTGGCGATCCCGAAAGGGGTTCTGGGCCGCACCCTTGACGAACTGCGCGCAAAGGCGGCCGGGTTGACGCCTCCGTTGGCACTGAAGGGGCTTGGCTTCGCCCACAAGACCGAGGCCGGGGCGGTAAGGCTAGGCCTGCAGACGCTGGACGGGCAGGCGGAGATCGCCGGCGCGACCGGCTATCTGGCAGAGGAGATGGTGACGGGGACACTCGCCGAAGTCCTTCTCGGCCTCAGGCGCGATCCGGTCTACGGCGTGACACTGACCCTGGGACTGGGTGGCGTGACGGCAGAGGTTCTGGCCGATACGGTCACTCTGGTACTGCCTGCGAGCCGGGAGGATATCCTTGCCGCGATGCGTGGGCTGCGGCTTTGGCCGCTCCTGGACGGGTATCGGGGGCGGGCGCGGGCCGACATCGGCGCGGTCGCCGACATCGCCGTCGGCCTTGCCGCGCTGATGATCGCGCGACCTGACCTGGAAGAAATCGAAATCAACCCGATCCTCGTGCGTCAGACCGGCGCCGTGGCGGTGGACGCATTGATAAGGGAGGCGATCTGATGGCGGAAATGCAGATGCGAACGGAGGGGCCGATCCGCACCCGGCGCGAGGGCGGCGTTCTTGAGGTCACGCTTGACCGGCCGAAGGCCAACGCGATCGATCTGAAAACCAGCCGGATCATGGGGCTTGTCTTCCGCGACTTTCGCGATGACGACAGCCTGCGCGTGGCGATCATACGGGCAGAGGGGGAAAAGTTCTTTTGCCCCGGCTGGGATCTGAAGGCGGCGGCGGATGGCGATGCGGTCGATGGCGACTATGGCGTCGGCGGGTTCGGCGGCCTGCAGGAACTGCCGAACCTCAACAAGCCCGTGATCGCAGCGGTGAACGGTATCTGCTGCGGTGGCGGGCTGGAACTCGCGCTGTCCGCCGACCTGATCCTGTGTTCCGAGAACGCAACCTTCGCTCTGCCCGAGATCCGGTCGGGAACGGTGGCGGATGCCGCCTCGATCAAGCTGCCGAAGCGCATTCCCTACCATGTCGCGATGGACCTCCTGCTGACCGGCCGCTGGTTCGATGCGGCCGAGGCAAGACAGTGGGGCATCGTCAAGGAAATCACCACGCAAGAGGCGCTTCTCGGGAAAGCCTGGGATCTTGCCCGGCTGCTGGAAAGCGGGCCGCCGCTCGTCTACGCGGCCATCAAGGAGGTGGTGCGCGAGGCCGAGAACATGCGGTTCCAGGACGCGTTGAACCGGATCACCAAACGGCTGATGCCGACGGTCGACAGGCTTTATTCCTCCGAGGACCAGCTGGAAGGCGCACGGGCATTCGCCGAGAAGCGCGACCCCGTCTGGAAGGGGCGGTAGCCGCTGTCACACGGGTTCGCCAACGCACAGGTCGGGCGGCAGGAAACGCGGCCCGGCCGACCCCATCTGCCTGATGCCACGGAATCCGTCGCCTGTGTCGCGCCCTCACGGAACGATCCCGGGGGCGCGAAGCTCGCGTAGGACGGTGATCGCGTCGAATTGGCAGTAGGTCTGTTCTTTCTTGTGCAGACAAGCGGCGGCAGCGCCACCGTGATCCGCGTCTTCAGCGGCGCGGTGGGGACGGCGATCCGGTGCGCCGGGATCGTTTCAGGCGTGGCCGTCGGAAATCAGATCGTTCCGCCTGCCCTCTGGCTTGAGCCCCTGTGATGGTTGCACTAGGCTGGCGCCCATCGAGCCAAAGGGAGCCCGGGATGACCCAACGCCGACCCCGCGAAGCCCGCGCCGGCATTGCCGGCCTGCGGACGGCATAAGGGCGGCAATGGGCAAGTCTGTCATGCTGTGGGCCTATCTGCTGGCTGCGCATCGCCGGACAGAGGAGAACCATGCCAGATCCGCGCAGCGGCCGGGTGGCATGCTCGTCTGGCTGCACGCCGGCCAGGGCGCCTCGCTTGCCAGTCTCGGGCAGCTTGCCCGCCGCCTCGCGCGTGAGGACAAGGGGCTGAGTGTTCTGGTGACTGCCGAGAGCGCGGTGCCTTCACTGGACGGTTTTCCCAAGCGGGCGCAGGCCGATATCCTGCCGCCCGACAGACAAGCTGCCGTACGCAGCTTTCTTGACCACTGGGCGCCCGATGTGCTGGTGCTGGCCGGCTCGGATCTGCCACCCACCCTCATCGTGCAGGCGTATGAGCGCGGTGTACCGCTCTTGCTGGTCGATGCGGCTGTTTCGGCCCGGCTCACACCGGGCGCCTGGCTGAGGAAGGGCATGACGGCCTCGCTGCTGGGACGGTTCGCGCGGCTTCTCGTGCAGGATCCCGACAGCGCCGGAGGGCTTCGCGGCAGGGGCGCGCCGGTCGGCAGGATCGAGGTCGCCGGCCGGATCGAGGAGACGACCGAACCCCTCGCATGCAACGAGGCAGAGCGCGAGGCGCTGGCCGAACTGCTTCAGGCGCGTCCGGTCTGGTTCGCATCGGCCTGTCCCGAAGCGGAGGAAGAGGCGGTGATCGCTGCGCATGCCCATGCGATGCGTCTTGCGCACCGGATGCTCCTGATCGTCTCGCCCGCCAGCCTGTCGCGCGGTCCGGCGCTTGCCGAACGGGTGGCGCGCGAGGGGTGGGTGGTCGCGCGGCGGTCCGCAGACGAAGAACCCGACCCCGACGTCCATGTCTATATCGCCGACACCGAGGGAGAGATGGGCCTGTGGTACCGGCTGGCGCCAGTGACCTTCATGGGCGGAACACTCCTGCCCGGAGGGGCGGGCCGCAACCCGTTCGAAGCCGCGGCGCTTGGCTCCGCGATCGTCCACGGCTCGCATCTGACCCCCTATCCGGACGCCTATGGCCGGCTGGCCGAGGCCCGTGCGACCCGCAGCGCGGCGACCCCCGATGCGCTGGCCGCGGTGATCGCCGAACTGATGGCGCCCGACCGGGCAGCGCTTCTTGCCCACAACGCCTGGGCGGTCAGCTCCGGTGGCTCGGAGGTGACGGACCGCGTTTCCCATGCGATCCTCGAAACGCTGGCAAAGCGCCGCTCGAATACCGGCGAGGCCGCCTGATGGGGGCGCCCGCCTTCTGGTTCACCCCGCCCGACGCGCCCGGCTGGCCTGCACTGGCGCTGGCGCCGCTTGGCCGCGTTTACGCCGCCATGACCGCGCGCAGGCTGGCGCATGGCCCCTTCGCCCGCGTCGGTGTTCCGGTCATCTGCATCGGCAACCTCAATGCTGGCGGGACCGGCAAGACGCCGAGCGTGATCGCGCTGGCCCAGCGGCTGACCGACCGCGGGGCAAAGGTCCATGTCGTCAGTCGCGGTCATGGCGGGCGTCTGGCGGGGCCGGTCCGCGTGGATGAACGCCGCCATACCGCGCGCGAGACCGGCGACGAACCGCTGTTGCTCTCCGCCTTCGTGCCGACCTGGGTCGCGCGCGACCGGGCGGCGGGCGCGCGGGTGGCGGTCGCTGCCGGGGCGACGGCGATCATTCTTGACGACGGCTTCCAGAACCCCGCGCTTGCCAAGGATCTTTCGGTCGTCGTCGTCGATGCCGAACGCGGCTTTGGCAACGGGCTTTGCCTGCCCGCCGGCCCGTTGCGCGAACCCGTCCCGGAAGGGCTGGCACGCGCCGACCTCGTGCTTTCGATCGGTGCCCCCGCGGCGCAGCAGGCCTTTCGGGTGCGCTGGGGTGCGGCGATCACCTGCCCGCTTGTGACCGGGTCGCTTCGCCCCTTGCCAACGGGCATGGATTGGCAAGGCCTGAGGGTTCTTGCCTTCGCCGGGATCGGCCACCCGGAGAAGTTCTTCGCGACGCTCAGGGCCCAGGGGGCCGACATCGTCCGCGCCGAAGCGCTAGAGGATCATCAGCCCTTCACCCCGCCGCTCCTGCGCCGTCTGGCCGCCGAGGCGACAGCCCGTGGCCTGCAGCTTGTCACCACCGAAAAGGACGCGGTGCGCCTGCCTGCGGATTTCCGGCGCGGCGTCGTCACCCTGCCGGTCAGGCTTGACCTGGATGACTGGGGGGCGATCGACCGGCAGATCGCCCGCCTCGGTCTTTGACGCCTTCAGTCTGGTCCAAGTACTCTCGGGGGGGGCGGGGGGCAGACGGCCCCCCGCATCCACGGGCTTCAGCCGCGCGCCCGCCTGACGTCGCCGTCGTGTTCGCCCAGTTTCGGCGAGGGCCGGTCAAGGGCAAGGTCCGCATCCGAGAAGCGGAAGGGCGACCGGACGCCGGGGATTCCGTCGCGTTCGATCCTCATGCCGCGGGCCGTGACCTGGGGGTCTTCGAACACTTCGGCAAGGTCGTTGATCGGACCGGCGGGCACGCCTGCGGCCTCGCAGGCGGCCAGCAGGTCGGTCTTCGTCCACTGTCGCGTCTTCGCGGTCAGTAGATCGGTCAGCGCGGCGCGGTTGGCAATGCGGTCGGCGTTCGTGGCGTAGTCCGGCGCCTCTGCAAGTTCCGCCACCCCGAGGATCGCGCACAGCCGCCGGTACTGCGCATCGTTCCCCGTCGCCAGGATGATCCAGCCATCGGCGCAGTCGAAGACCGCATAGGGCACAAGGTTCTGGTGTGCGTTTCCGATCCGGCCAGGCGCACTGCCCGTTGCCAGATAGTTCATCGCCTGGTTGGCCATGATCGACACGGTCACATCCAGAAGCGCCATGTCGATATGCTGGCCGGTCCCGGTTGTCGCGCGCTGGTGGACCGCGGCAAGGATCGCAGTGGCGGCATAGACCCCGGTGAAGATGTCCGAGACGGCGACACCGACCTTCTGCGGCTGGCCCGCCGGATCGCCGGTCACGCTCATCAGCCCGCCCATGCCCTGGATGATGTAGTCATAGCCGGCACGGTGGGCGTAGGGGCCATCCTGACCGAACCCGGTGATCGAACAATAGATGATTCTCGGGTTGACCGCGCGCAGGCTGTCGTAGTCCAGCCCGTACTTGGCCAGCCCGCCGACCTTGAAGTTCTCGATCACGATGTCGGCGTCGCGGACAAGATCGCGGACGAAAGCCTGACCCTCGACGGTGCGGAAATCGGCGATGACAGACCGCTTGCCTCGGTTGCAGGCGTGGAAATATGCGGCGGACCGATCGCCATCGCGTTCGACGAAGGGCGGCCCCCAGCGGCGGGTATCGTCGCCCTCGGGCGCCTCCACCTTGATCACGTCGGCGCCAAGATCCGCAAGCGTCTGACCGGCCCAGGGACCGGCCAGGATGCGGGCAAGCTCGACGACTTTCAGCCCGGCAAGTGGTGTCATCGTCACTTCGCGAGCTTTTCGTCCAGGACCTTCGCAAAGTCCTCGTAGGACATGTTCGAATACTTCTGGCCGTCGATGATGAAACTTGGCGTACCGGTGATGTCGTCCGCGGTGGCCTTGGTCTGGTAGTTGGCAACCATGGCCTTGGCCATGTCGTTGTCCTTCAGGCAGGCGTCAAGAGCGTCGGGTGCGATCCCGGCCTTCAGTCCGATCTTGCGCAGGTTCTCGGCGATGCCGGCCTCGTTCTCGGCGGCAAGCCATTCCTTCTGTGTGTCGTAGATCATGTCCGAGATGCCGAAATACTTCTCGGCGCCGCCGCACCGGGCGACCATCGCGGCCCAAAGGCCGAACTTGTCGAAATAAACCTCGCGGTAGACGAACTTGATCTTTCCAGTGTCGATATAGTTGGATTTCAGCTGCCCGTAGACCTCTTCATGGAAATGCTGGCAGTGTGGGCAGGTAAAGGAAGCGTATTCCACGACAGTGACCGGCGCATCTTCCTGGCCCTGAACCATGTCCGGAACCAGCGCCGCCTCGGACGAAGCCGTCGCTGTCTGGGCCTCGGCCGCCGTGGACAGGGCGGGCGGCAGGGTCGCGCCCTGTTGGGACGACCACAATGCGCCCCCGACAACACCCGTGGCCAGAACGACGGCCAGCTTCAGTTTCTTCGACATGCAATCAGCCTTTCTGTTTCCCGCTGCGAGATAAGACCTTTTCTCCCAGCGCTTCAAGGGCGGCCCTCAGGCCATCGTCGCCGACCCCCAGGGCAAGGCCACGCGCGGTTTCGGTGGTTGCGGGGTCGGGGGGCGGCGGTTCGCGGCGCGGTGCCGGGGCAAAGGCGACCTGGCCGTCCGCAAAGCCCGTCGGCGCCGTCTGGGTGATGGTGATACGCGCGATCGCGTTGTAGCCGTAGCAGGCGTTGACCCGGTCCCGGATCGCCGGGGCCTGCATCTGGACAAGCGGGGCAGAGGCGCCCGTGGTCAGGACGGTCAGCGTCGCGCCGAAGCCGTCGCGCGGATAGCTGACCTTGACCGGAAGCGCGAGGCGCGCCACGTCTTCGCCCACGACCTCGGCCCAGTGGGTCAGAAGCCGCGAAACCGCGAACCCGCGCCCCTCGCCAAGCTTGCGAATCCGGCCCGACAGCAACGCGGCCGCGGTCTCGAAGCCGCGGCGCCGTCGTTCTGGCCGGTTGTCTGTCTCCGACATCGCTGTCCTTCCGGAAGTTCCGGTTTATGTTAGGCGCAAAATCGGGCAATGCCCACAAGCCATGACGCCGGGAGGCAAACACTTGCGTGATGAGGAGATGAGCAGGGCGCTCCTGCGCTGGTACGACGAGAATGCCCGCGTGATGCCCTGGCGGATCGGGCCCGAGGCGCGCCAGAAGGGGACACGCCCCGATCCCTATTGCGTCTGGCTGTCCGAGGTCATGCTGCAGCAGACGACGGTGGCGGCCGTCCGGGACTATTTCCGCCGTTTCACGGCACGCTGGCCGACGGTCGACGCTCTGGCGGCGGCAGAGGATGCCGAGGTCATGGCCGAATGGGCCGGACTTGGCTACTATGCGCGGGCGCGCAACCTGCTGAAATGCGCTCGCGCCGTCGTGGCCGATCATGGCGGCCGCTTTCCCGAAACCGCCGGGGCGCTGCGTGCCTTGCCAGGTGTCGGCCCCTATACCGCTGCGGCGGTTGCGGCGATCGCCTTTGACGAACCCGCGACCGTCGTCGACGGCAACGTCGAACGAGTGATGGCGCGGCTTTTCGCCGTCGCAACGCCCCTGCCGGCGGCCAAGCCGGAACTGACGTTGCTTGCCGGGCGCCTGACGCCGCGCGATCGTCCGGGCGACCATGCGCAGGCGATGATGGACCTGGGCGCGACGATCTGCACGCCGCGCAATCCCGCCTGCGGGATCTGCCCCCTGTCGGCGGCGTGCCGGGCGCGCGCGCAGGGCACCGCAACCGAACTGCCCGCGAAAACGCCGAAACCCGCCAAACCCACACGCCGAGGCATCGCCTTCGTCGGCATCCGCAGCGATGGCGCCGCCCTGCTGGAGACCCGCCCCGGACGCGGGCTTCTGGGCGGGATGCTGGGATGGCCGGGCGGCGACTGGGCCGCCAGCCCGCCAGATACCGAGCCACCCTCTGACGGCAATTGGCAGCGCGCCGGCGAGGCGCGCCATACCTTCACCCACTTTCACCTTCTGCTAGAGGTGCGCGCCGCCCGTCTTCCGCAAGGCACCATCGCCCGCCAGGGCGCATTCGTTCCGCGCGAGGCCTTCCGGCCCGGTGATCTGCCGACGGTGATGCGCAAGGCGCTTGACGTCGCGTTGGGCGCTTTCGCCACAGTTGAGGGCACGGACGACCCGCACTAGTCTTGCACGACAGTCAAGGAAAAGCCCCATGACGCGCCTTTCATCTGCCCTCCCTTTCTGGATTTCGCTGGTCCTGCTGCCGCTTGCCGCGATCGGGGCGCAGATCGGCGGCTGGACGGTCTTTCTGCTGCCGCTTTACGGCTGGGTGGGGATCAGCCTGCTGGACGCGGCGGTGGGTCAGAACCACGAGAACCCGGACCCCCAGACCCCGGAAGGCGACCTTTTCTGGTACCGCCTCATCACGCTGGCCTGGTTCCCGATCCAGGTCTTGGCACTTTACGGCACGATATGGTGGGTGACGCATCACGATACGCTCTCGCTTTGGGAAAGGATCGTTCTGTTCTTCGGGCTGGGCGTGATCTCCGGCTCGATCGGGATCACCTATGCGCATGAGTTGATGCACCAGAAGAACCGGCTGGAACGCTGGCTTGGCGATCTCTTGCTGGCGACGGTTCTATACAGCCATTTCCGGACCGAGCACCTCCTGGTGCATCATCGCTATGTCGGCACGCCGCGCGATGCCGTCACCGCGCGCTACAACGAAGGGTTTCACAGGTTCTTCCCGCGCGTCCTGCGCGAGGGCCCGGTATCGGCCTGGCGGGCGGAACGACAGATGCTTGCGCGGGCGGACCGGACCATGTGGCATCCGTCCAACCCGTTCTGGCGCTACGCCACGCTGCAGGCGCTTGCCCTTGCGGCGGCCTATGCGGCGGGCGGCTGGGCCGGGCTTGCGCTTTTCTGCTGGCAGGCGCTGGTCGCTGTCTGGCAACTTGAACTGGTCAACTACGTCGAACATTACGGGCTGACCCGCGAACACCTTGGCGACGGGCGTTACGAACCGGTCCGGCCGCATCATTCCTGGAATGCCGATCACGCCGCTTCGAACTGGATGCTGATCAACCTGCAGCGCCATTCGGACCACCATTGCAGACCCGACCGGCGTTTCCCGCTGCTTCAGACATATGGACCCGGCGATGCTCCGCAGCTTCCGCTTGGTTATCCGGCGATGACCGCGCTGGCGATGATCCCGCCCCTGTGGCGCAGGCGCATGAACCCGCGCGTCCGTGCCTGGCGCAGGGCCTTCTATCCCGGCATTTCCGACTGGTCCGACTACAACCGCGGGCGATTGCCGATGCCGCGCGGCGCAAGCTAGCCACCTACTCCCACGCGGCGGGATCGAAGCCGTTCGCCTCGCAGGCTTTCCAAAGCGGCGCGAGCCATCCGGTCTGGTTCGGAATCTCCCTGCGGGGATGAACGATATGGGGGCCGATCCGCCTTGCCCGCCGCGCCAGAAGGTCAGCTTCCTTCGCGCTGATGCCCGCGGCATAGACACTTTCCGCGATCCTGCGCAGCTGGTCCCCGTGTGCCTCGATCGTCTGGTAGGGCGCCAGGATGATCGTTCCCGGGCGCACCTGCGCCAGGATATGTCCTTCCAACTGCCGCAGCAGATCGTCGTCGCGCATGGGGCGGTAAAGGTAGATGACATCGTACTGCGCGTATTTGTCGAAACCCAGCGCGTCGCATTCGAAGATCCGGCTCCCTTGCGCGCGCATCAACGGAAGCGTCCTTCGTGCGGTTTCGGCATAGCCGGGATCGAACTCGATGCCGTCGGCGATCTCGAAAAGCCCGCTTGCCAGCGCAACCTTGATGCCGCCGCCGCAGCCGACATCAAGGAAACGCATCGGGCCGTCATGGCAGCGCGCCAGAAGCAGCCTGTAGGCCAGGTGCGCGATCTCCAAGAACAGGGATACCCGTGTGGGGATATCCGCAAAACACCCGTGCGCCGCCGAACCGGCCGCCTGCGGAACCGGGTTCACCGCGCGGTGGGCGCGGGTGAACATGATATCGGCGATGGCGTCGATCCCGGCACGCGGGTCAAGAACATCGCGCGGGCGCGGCAACAACGGGAAAGTCGCGCGCCGTTCGATCTGCCGCAGCGCGTCGATGATCGCGCGCCAGATTGCGAAACGCCGGTGCAAGTCCTTCAGCCGGTGCGCTTCCGCCTCTTCCATGCTGCCCTTGCGGTGCGGGCCGCGGCCCAGTGCGCGGCGGCGCAGGGATGCGGCGGTGCGTGCCTGGGCAAGCAGGCGCGCAATCCGGTCGGTCTCCGCGTCGATGCTGCGCCGGCCAAGGGCCGGCCGGACCAGCCGCGCCGCCAGGTCAGATGCCAGCGATTCCGCCTGCGCCTCGAGGACAAGGGTGGCGTCGGGGTGACGCGTGGAAATGTGCATTCCGGTACCCGTCAGGACAGATGACCATAGGCCGATGATGGCTTGAATCCGGAGGGAAAAAAAGCCCCGCCGTTGGTGCGGCGGGGCAGTATCGTGCCGTGGTCAGGCCACAGGCACCGGCGGTAACCGTTGGGAATTCAGTGGGTCTGGGCGTCGCCCATCTCGGCGCGGATCTGCTGGCGCAGGATGTCGATCGAAACCAGCTTGCCATCCCGCTTGAAGTGCCAGTAGGTCCAGCCGTTGCAGGACGGCGCGCCTTCCAGATGGGCGCCGACCTGATGGATGGATCCCTTCACGTCATTGCCGACCAGCGTGCCGTCGGCGCGAACCTTGGCGATCCGGCCGCGCGGGGAAAAAAGCTCCTCCCCCGGGCGCAGCATGCCGCGTTCGACGACCTGTCCGAAGGGGACCCGCGGTTCGGCACGCTTGGAGGCAGTGGTTTCCAGTGCTTCCTTGTCGAACTTGCGGATCTTGCCGATGCGCTTCTCGGCGGCGTCGCGATAGGTGGCCTCGCGTTCGATGCCGATGAACTCGCGGCCAAGCATCTTGGCGACCGCGCCGGTCGTGCCGGTTCCGAAGAACGGGTCCAGTATCACGTCGCCGGGGTTGGTCGTGCCGATGATGACGCGATGCAGAAGCGCCTCCGGCTTCTGCGTCGGATGGGCCTTGTCACCTTGCGCATCCTTCAGCCGTTCATGCCCGGTGCACAGCGGGATCACCCAGTCCGACCGCATCTGCACGCCCTCGTTCAGGGCCTTCAGCGCCTCGTAGTTGAAGGTGTACTTGCCACCCTCGGACTTCGACGCCCAGATCAGCGTTTCGTGCGCGTTGGTCAGGCGCTTGCCGCGGAAGTTCGGCATCGGGTTGGACTTGCGCCAGACGACATCATTCAGGATCCAGAAACCCTGGTTCTGAAGCTCGGCCCCCATGCGAAAGACGTTGTGATAGGATCCGATGACCCAGATCGCGCCATTGGGCTTCAGCAGGCGACGCGCCGCCGCCAGCCAGTCGCGGGTAAAGCGGTCATAGGCCTCGAAGCTGGAAAACTGGTCCCAGTGGTCGTCCACCGCATCGACCTTGGAATTGTCGGGCCGGTGCAGGTCGCCGCGAAGCTGAAGATTGTAGGGCGGATCGGCGAAGATGAGGTCAACGCTCGCTTCCGGAAGCGAGTGCATCACCTCGATGCAATCGCCCGCAATTATCTGGTTGAGGGGCAGCGCCGATTGCGCGCCCTTGGCCTTGGTCATCGTCATCTCTGCCTCGTCTTCGGCGTTTCGCCGTTCGCTGTCCGGCGTTTCTTGTGCCGGTTATCTTGCTACCGAAGATGAGTCAGGAGCGATTCGCCGTCAAATTCTTTTTTGAATCAAGGGTTTACAGATTTATCTTGATACAAGATATTGTGCACGGGCCGAAAGGAACGCCTATGATGTGGGGTCGGCCCTAAATCTCGAAGGGCTGCAAGGTGGTCCCTTGTCGGGTATCCGGCGTTGCGTTCCCAGCCGTAGCCGGGGTGCTGTTGCGCCAAATCCACCATGATGCGGTCGCGCACCACCTTGGCCACGATCGACGCGGCGGCGATCGACAGTGACCGCGCATCGCCCTTGACGACCGCTTCAGCAGGAAGGGCCAGCCCGCGCGGGATCATGTTGCCGTCGATCAGCGCATAATCCGCGCCGCCGGGCAGCCCGGCAAGCGCGCGTTCCATCGCAAGGTGACTGGCGCGCAGGATGTTGTGTTCGTCGATCTCGGCCACGCTGGCCTCGGCCCAGGCAAGGTCGGCAACGGCGCAAAGTGCTGCGAACAGCGATTCACGCCGCGACGCGCTCAGCGCCTTGGAATCGTTCAGGCCCTCGGGGATGCGCGCGGGGTCAAGCCGGACGGCCGCCGCGACGACCGGGCCGCAAAGGGGGCCGCGACCGGCCTCGTCCACGCCGGCGACCCGGGCGTGGCCGCGCGCGAGGGCGGCAACCTCGAACGAAAGGTCGGGGATGGTCTTCATGACGCGACTTTGGTGAAACCCGGCGCGGCTGCAAGCAAAAAGGGGCGGATGCCATGACATCCGCCCCAGTTGCGGCATGCGCGAAGGGGATGCATGCCGTCTGCTCGATTTGATCCAGCGAGGTTCAGCGGCGCCAACGCGCGACGCGATAGCCCTTGTCCTCAAGACAATTCAGCCCATAGGCTTGCCGGTGGTCCCCCCTGTGCCGGACATTGACGCGGCATTCGCCGGGCAGGCGCCGCGCCACACCGAAATCGGTCATGCAGCGGGACGATACGACCTCGCGCCAGCGACCGCGGATCTTGCCGTCGAAGATGCATTGCGCGGGGATGATCTTGCCCTTCTTGCGGAAGGAATCGTCATAGCGGTTGCGGGACGTCCAGTCGTCGGACCAGCGGTCGTCCACGACGGTAGCGGCTTCTTCCCTGTTCTTCTTGTCGAGTTCGTGGACCAGCAGGCCCACCCCCACCGCGCCAAGGGCAAGCTTGAGCGCGTCGTTGCTGTCTGCGCGCACCGGGGCCGCGGCGGTCAGGGCGATGGCGGCGGCGGCGATGGCGGCGGTGATGCGATGTTTCATCTCTCTCTCCATGCTCGGGCGGCGCAGGGCCGCAGCTTGATGAGACCGAGATGGGGCAGATCGACAGGGTCAGGCAATTACCCGGTCCCGATATGCGATAACAGGCGCCCTGCCGGGCATTGATATTGATTAACCGCGCCCGTATGCGCAGGTTGGACGCAACGTAACCCAATCTCACGGTGGCAGACCGATGAAACGCATGTTCTTCACCCTTGCCGTCACGGCATCCATGATGGCGGCAGCGCCCGCGCTTGCCGATTGCACCGTCAAGTACAAGGCCAAGCAGGACGATCCGCTGCAACTGAGGGCCGGAGAAGCGAAGCTGCCCGACAGCGCCTGCGGGTCAAAGGATGCCGCCGCCGCCGCCCTGGCACCGATGCTTGCCAAGGAAGGCTGGACCCTGCTGGCGATTGTCGCCATCCTTGGCTAGTGACGCTACAGCCGGGGGCCATTCCGTGACCGACTATCCCAACACCGCCCAGGTGGCGATCAAGGCCGGGAACCGCGTTGTCGTCTGGGGCATCGCAGGCATCGTTGCAACCCTCGTCCTTGCGGCGGGCTTCCTGTTCTTTTCGCTTCCCGACGCAAACGCGTTCAACGCACGGGTCGAACGGATCTTCGTCGAAAACGACGCGCTGAACACGGCGGAACAGATCAAGCTTCTTGAGATTCTCGCGCAGTCCGGCACCACCTTTTCCGAGCTTTTGACAAGTTACCGGGTGGTCATCTTCATCCTGATGATCTTCGCCACCGCGCTGCTGATCGCGGCGCTGGTCTTTCTTGTGATGATCGTGGAACTGAACCGCCGGATGGTCGCGATCCAGCGGCAGGGGATCCAGGTGTCATCGCTTCTGATCAGCCGCAACGAAAAGGCGGTTGTCCTGAACGACCTTGAATTCAAGCTGACCGACGCCGCGATCGAGACCCTGGCCGTCCTGGCCGAGGCGCGGATGGACGACGACGTCCTTTCGGGCGCCGAGATAGAGGCGGTGATCACCGGCCGAAAGGCCGTCGATTGCGACGAGGCGGCGGGCGCGGTGCGCATCAAGCGCCTGCGCGACGCGCTGGGCAACCAGATCGTTTCGGAGCTTCTGGTCAAGAACATCGCGCGCCGCGGCTACATGCTTGCCGTCAACAAGGACGCGATCCGGATGATCTGAATCGCCCTTGCGCCGGGGGGCGGGGGGTCCTATACGAACGCCTCGTTTGCCGGTTCTTGGGGGGCTGCCCGTGCTTCAGACACCCTTCTATCTGATCGACAAGGCGAAGCTTCTTCGCAACATGGAGATCATCGACCGCCTGCGCGCGGGGTCCGGGGCCAGGGCGCTTCTGGCGCTGAAGTGCTTTGCGACATGGTCGGCCTTCGACCTGATGCGCGACCACATGGATGGCACGACCTCGTCCTCGCTGTTCGAATTGCGGCTGGGCAAGGAAAAATTCGGCAAGGAAACGCACGCCTATTCGGTCGCCTGGGCGGACCACGAGATCGCCGAGGCGGTGGGCTATGCCGACAAGATCATCTTCAATTCGATCGGTCAGCTGGAACGGTTCGACAACCATTCGGCGGGCATCCAGCGCGGACTGCGGCTGAACCCGCGGTTTTCGACCAGCGGCTTCGACCTTGCCGACCCGGCGCGGCCGTTTTCGCGCCTGGGCGAATGGGATGCGGGAAAGATCATGGGCGTGATCGACCGTATTTCGGGCTTCATGATCCATTACAACTGCGAAAACCGCGACTTCGCCCTGTTCGACCAGCAGCTTGGCCGCATCGAGGAGGAATTCGGGCGGCTTCTCGAAAAGGTGAAATGGGTCAGTCTGGGGGGCGGCATCCACTTCACCGGCGAAGGTTATCCTGTCGATGACCTGGCCGCGCGGCTAAAGGTGTTTTCGCAGAAGTTCGGCGTGCAGGTCTATCTTGAGCCGGGCGAGGCCGCGATCACCAATTCCACTTCTCTGGAAGTGACCGTCCTTGACCTTCTGAACAACGGCAAGGATCTGGCGATCGTCGACAGCTCGATCGAGGCGCATATGCTGGATCTGCTGATCTACCGTGAAAAGGCGAAACTGCCCCAGAAGGGCGACCACGAATACCAGATCTGCGGCAAGTCCTGCCTGGCCGGCGACATCTTCGGCGATGCGCGCTTCGAACGTCCGCTGCATGTCGGCGACCGCATCTCTGTCGCCGACGCCGCCGGGTACACGATGGTCAAGAAGAACTGGTTCAACGGTGTGAACATGCCGGCCATCGTCATCCGGGAACTGGACGGAACGCTGCGCGTTGCGCGTGAATTTGGCTACGAGGATTACGCCTCCAGCCTGTCGTGAGCGTGTTACACGCTCCCCTTCCACTGGCCTCTGGGAACAAGGAGACAGCCGAAGTGAAAAAGAACGTGCTTATCATCGGTGCAGGCGGCGTCGCGCAGGTCGTGGCCCACAAATGCGCGCAGCACAATGATGTGCTGGGCGATCTGCATATCGCGAGCCGCACGAAATCGAAATGCGACGCCATCATCGCAAGCGTTGAGGAAAAAGGCGCCATGAAGGTGCCCGGGACCTTCGCCGCGCATGCCGTGGACGCGATGGATACCGCCGCCGTCGCCGATCTTATCCGCGAGACCGGTGCGCAGATCGTGGTCAACGTGGGGTCGCCCTTCGTGAACATGTCTGTGCTGGACGCCTGCATCCAGACCGGCGCCGCCTACATGGACACCGCGATTCACGAGGATCCCGGGAAGATTTGCGAAACGCCGCCCTGGTACGGCAACTACGAATGGAAGAAGCGCGAGGCCTGCGAGAAGGCGGGCGTCACGGCGATCCTCGGTGTGGGCTTCGACCCCGGCGTGGTCAACGCCTATGCGCGCCTGGCGGAGGAAGAATACCTCGACACGATCGAAAGCATCGACATCGTCGATATCAATGCCGGATCGCATGGCAAGTGGTTTTCGACGAACTTCGACCCGGAGATCAACTTTCGCGAATTTACCGGTACGGTCTATTCCTGGCAGAACGGCGCCTGGCAGTCGAACACGATGTTCGAGGTGGGCCGCGAATGGGATCTGCCCGTCGTCGGCAGGCAAAAGGCCTACATGACCGGCCATGACGAGGTTCATTCGCTGTCAGCGCGCTATCCGCAGGCCGATGTGCGCTTCTGGATGGGCTTTGGCGATCACTACATCAACGTCTTCACCGTCCTGAAGAACCTTGGCCTTCTGTCCGAACAGCCCGTGACCACCGCCGAGGGGCAGGAGGTGATCCCGCTGAAAGTGGTGAAGGCCGTCCTGCCGGACCCGGCAAGCCTTGCGCCGAACTACACCGGCAAGACCTGCATCGGAGATGTCGTGAGGGGAACGAAGGACGGCAAGCCCGCCGAAGTCTTCATATACAACGTCGCCGACCACAAGGAAGCTTACGAGGAAGTGGGCAGCCAGGGCATTTCCTATACTGCCGGCGTGCCCCCGGTTGCCGCCGCGATCCTGATCGCCAATGGCACCTGGGACGTGAGGAAGATGGCCAATGTCGAAGACCTCGACCCGCGGCCGTTCATCAACCTTCTGAACCGCATCGGCCTGCCGACCCGGGTCAAGGACGCCGCCGGCGACCGGGCCGTCGAGTTCGGCTGATCCGGTTCGGGCGTCCGCATCGGCCATCAGCGGCGCCCAGAAGGGTGCCGCTTCCTGCCACGCCCGTGTTCTTGGTGATCTGGCGGCCCCGTCAGGATTCGAACCTGAGACCTACCGCTTAGGAGGCGGTCGCTCTATCCCCTGAGCTACGGGGCCGCTGCAACCTTGGATAATTGGGTCGCCGACGAATGGCAAGCGTGCCACGGATCCACGCGCCCCGGTTCGCCATGGCTGAAATCCAAGGCTTCGTGTCGGTTTTGCCCGGGGTCGCGGCGCGGCCAGCCGGCATAGTCGCGGCGAACGAGCCTTTGCCCGAAGGGAGCCCCCGCATGCGATACTCCGGCCTTCGCGTCATCAGGGAGGCGCTGACCGGCCACCGCGGCTGGACGCCGGTCTGGCGCGACCCCGCCCCGCAAGCCAGTTACGACTATGTGATTGTCGGCGGCGGCGGCCACGGCCTTGCGACAGCCTATTACCTGGCGAAGGAATTCCGCCAGGCGCGGATCGCGGTTCTCGAAAAAGGGTATCTCGGCGGCGGCAATGTCGGCCGTAACACGACGATCATCCGGTCCAACTACCTGCTGGACGGCAACGAGCCCTTCTACGAATTCTCGATGAAGCTGTGGGAGGGGATGGAGCAGGACTTCAACTACAACGCGATGGTCAGCCAGCGCGGGATCATCAACCTTTTCCATACCGACGCGGCCCGCGATGCGGCGACGCGGCGCGGCAACGCGATGATCCTGCACGGCGCGGACGCCGATATCCTGGACCGCGAACAGGTTCGGGCGATGTATCCGTTCCTGAACTTCGACAATGCCCGCTTCCCGATCAAGGGCGCGCTGATGCAGCGCCGGGGCGGCACGGCGCGGCACGACGCGGTGGCCTGGGGCTACGCGCGCGGCGCGGACCTGCGCGGCGTGGACCTGATCCAGAACTGTGAAGTGACGGGGATGCGGATCGAGGCTGGCCGGATCCTTGGCGTCGAGACGACGCGCGGCTTCATCGGTGCGAAGAAGGTCGGGGTTGCGGTCGCCGGATCGTCGAGCCGTGTGATGGCCCATGCCGGAATGCGCCTGCCGATCGAAAGCCATGTGCTTCAGGCGTTCGTCTCCGAAGGGTTGAAGCCGTTGATCGACGGCGTGATGACCTTTGGAGCAGGGCATTTCTATGTCAGCCAGTCCGACAAGGGCGGTCTTGTCTTCGGTGGCGACATCGACGGCTACAACTCCTATGCGCAGCGCGGCAACCTGCCTGTGATCGAGGATGTCGCCGAGGGCGGCATGGCGCTGATGCCGATGATCGGGCGGGCGCGTCTTCTGCGCACCTGGGGCGGGGTCATGGACATGTCGATGGACGGATCCCCGATCATCGACAAGACCCATGTCGAGGGGCTCTATTTCAACGGCGGCTGGTGCTACGGCGGGTTCAAGGCGACACCTGCCTCCGGATGGTGCTTCGCGCATCTTCTGGCGACGGACCGTCCGCACGAAACCGGGACCGCGTTCCGCTTCGACCGTTTCATGAGGGGCCTGGCCATCGACGAAAAGGGCCAGGGCCCGACGCCGAACCTGCACTGAGGTCAGACAGATGATCATCAATCACCCCCTTCTTGGCCCCCGCGACGCGCAGGAATTCGTCTATCTGGGCGATGCACGGCTGATCGGGCGCCCCGACGGCATGGACGAAGGCGCCGCACAGGCGTTCCACGACCATGTGTTCCTGCGTGACAACCCCGCAGGCGAACACCGGGAACTCTGGTTTCACGAACAGGGCGACCGGTCCTGGCTGGTCGTCACCCGCAATACCGTCACGCACGAGATCACCAAGGTCGAACTGGCCCGCGATGTGGCCCGCGCACTGGGAAGAAGCAAATGAGCCAGTCAAATCGAATCCCGGGCGGCCTGATCGACCGGTCCGGGACGCTGTCCTTCACATTCGACGGGCGGTCCTATCAGGGCCATCCCGGCGATACGCTGGCCTCCGGGCTTCTGGCCAACGGGGTGCGGCTGATGGGCCGCAGCTTCAAGTATCATCGTCCGCGCGGGCCGATCTCGGCTGGGTCGGACGAGCCGAACGCGCTGGTCGAACTTCGCACCGGCGCCCGGCAGGAACCCAACACCCGCGCCACAGTGGCCGAGCTCTTCGACGGGCTTTCGGCGCAAAGCCAGAACCGCTGGCCCTCGCTCGCCTTCGATGCGCTGGCGATCAACGACCGGCTGTCGCCCTTTTTCGCGGCAGGCTTCTACTACAAGACCTTCATGTGGCCCGCGGCCTTCTGGGAGAAGGTCTATGAACCGATCATCCGCCGCGCCGCCGGTCTGGGCAGCCTGTCGCGGCTTCCCGATCCGGATGTCTACGACAAGGGATTCCTGCACTGCGACATCCTGGTGATCGGCGCGGGCCCTTCGGGTCTTGCCGCCGCGCTGACCGCAGGGCGGTCGGGCGCGCGGGTGATCCTTGCCGATGAGGATTTCCGCATGGGCGGACGGCTCACGGCCGAAACGCAAGGCGTCGGCGGGCTGTCGGGGGCCGATTGGACCGCGCAGGCGCTGGCGGAGCTTTCGGGCCTTCCGAACGTTCGCCTGATGACGCGCACGACCGTCGTCGGGGCCTTCGACCATGGCATCTATGGCGCGGTCGAACGCGTGAGCGACCATGTGCCCGTGCCCGCGGAAGGCAAGCCCCGGCAGATCCTGTGGCGCATCTACGCGCGCCGCGCGATCCTTGCGGCGGGCGCGACCGAACGGATGATCGCCTTCGAGGACAACGACCGGCCCGGAATCATGCTGGCCGGCGCAGTGCGGGCATATGCCAACCGATGGGGTGTCGCAGCCGGGCGCCGGGTTGCGGTCTTCACCAACAATGACGACGGGCTGCGCACCGCGGCGGACCTGCGCGCGAAGGGGCTGGAGATCGCAGCGGTCATCGACAGCCGCAAGGGCGAGGAGGTGACGGGAAGCGCCGGGCGTCTGGGCTTGCGTTCGATCAAGGTGCGCGACGGCTCCGGCAGGACGCGCACGGTCGAATGCGATGCGCTGGCGGTGTCGGGCGGCTGGAACCCGAACCTTCACCTGACCTCGCACCATCGCGGCAGGCCGGTCTGGGACGAGGCGATCGCCGCCTTCGTCCCGGGGCCGGGCGGACCCGCCGGATTGTTGCCCGCAGGGGCGGCGGCCGGGCACCTGACAACCCATGGCGCGCTGAAGACGGGGGCAAAGGCGGCCGCCGCCGCGCTCGCCGACCTTGGCCACAAGGCCGCAGCCTTCGATCTGCCCGAAGCCGAAGACGCACCGGTGTCGATCACGCCGAAATGGCATGTGCCCGGCAAGGGCCGGGCCTGGGTCGATCCGCAGAACGACGTGACGGTCAAGGACGTGAAGCTTGCCCATCAGGAAGGTTTCCGTTCGGTCGAGCATCTGAAACGCTACACGACGCTTGGCATGGCGACCGACCAGGGCAAGGCGGGGAACGTGCTTGGCCTTGCCGTCATGGCCGAGATGACCGGCCAGTCGATCCCCGAGACCGGCACCACGATCTACCGCCCGCCTTACACGCCCGTCGCGATGGGCGCGCTTGCCGGCCGGTCGCGGGAAAAGGACTTCAAGCCCACGCGCCTGACGCCGTCGCACAAATGGGCCGCCGAACAGGGCGCGGTCTTCGTCGAGGTGGGCATGTGGCTGCGCGCGCAGTGGTTCCCGAAACCGGGCGAAACCCATTGGCGGCAGTCCGTCGACCGCGAAGTGCTGGCCACCCGCGCCTCGGCGGGCATCTGCGACGTGACCACGCTTGGCAAGATCGACATCCAGGGCAAGGATGCGGGCGCGTTCCTGAACCGCGTCTACGCCAACACCTTCGCGACGCTGCCGGTGGGCAAGGTCCGCTATGGCCTGATGCTGCGCGAGGACGGGATCGTCATGGACGACGGCACCACCGCGCGTCTTGCCGAGGACGAATGGGTGATGACCACGACCACGGCGAACGCGGTTCCGGTCTTCCGGCACCTGGAATTCTGCCGCCAGTGCCTCTGGCCCGACATGGACGTGCAGCTGATCTCCACCACCGAGGCCTGGGCGCAGTTTTCGGTCGCTGGCCCGAACGCGCGGCGGCTTCTGGAAAAGGTCGTCGATCAGGACATTTCCGACGCGGCATTCCCCTACATGGCCTGCGCCAACATCACCGTCTGCGGCGGTCTGCGCGCGCGGCTTTTCCGCATCTCCTTCTCGGGTGAGCTGGCCTATGAGATCGCAGTGCCCACCCGCTACGGCGATGCGATGATCCGCGCGCTGATGAAAGCGGGGGAAGAGTTCGACGCGGTCGCCTACGGCACCGAAGCGCTGGGCGTGATGCGCGTCGAAAAGGGCCATGTGGCGGGCAACGAGTTGAACGGCCAGTCGACCGCGCTGAACATGGGGCTGGGCAAGATGGTGTCGAAGAAGAAGGACGCCATCGGCATGGTCCTGTCGCAGCGCGAGGGGATGGTGGCCGAGGACGGGCTGCGGCTTGTCGGGGTGAAGCCCGTCGATCCCAGCCAGCCGCTGACCGCCGGCAGCCACTTCATTGCGATGGGCAAGCCCGCGACGGCGGCCCATGACGACGGCTGGCTGACCTCGGTCGTCTATTCGCCGCATCTGGGTCATTCGATCGCGCTTGGCTATCTGAAGGATGGATCCGCGCGGATGGGCGAACGGCTTCGCACCGTCAACCTTCTGAAGAAGACCGAGGTCGAGGTCGAAATCGTCAGCCCGCATTTCATCGACCCAGAGGGGGAACGCCTTCGTGCCTGAACACAGCCTGAAACCCCTGACGCCGCTGGGTCACGAAAGCCCCGAAACCGTGACGCTAGGGCCCGTGACGATCGCGGAGGTCGTCGATATCGCGCTGGCGTCGCTGGCGGTGCGTGCAGGTCGCGGCGGCGATGTCGCAACCGCCGCCAGGAAGGCGGGCATCGCCCTGCCGCCACCCGGACATGCGGCGGCGGGTGATCCCTGGTCGGCGTTCTGGATGGGGCCGGAAATGTGGATGATCACGGCGCCCTGTTCTACACACGAGGACATCGTGGCGGCGCTGAAGCCCATCTTCGGCGATGCGGCCTCGCTGACCGAGCAGACCGACGCCTGGGCACGGTTCCGGGTGACGGGACGCGACCTGCCCCGGCTTTTCGAACGCCTGTGCGGCGCCGATCTTGACCGGGCATCCGGGGGGCAGGCCATCCGCACGACGATCGAGCATCTGGGCGCGTTTCTTCTGGTGCGCGAAGACGGTGCCATTGACGTGCTGTCCGCACGGTCGTCGGCGGCGTCGCTGCATCACGCGATCATCGCCGCAGCGAAAAGCGTGTTCTGAAGGTCAGGCCCGCCTTATGTCCCCGATCGGGGGCATCGCCCCTGAAAGGCCGCGCAGCCCCGCAAGGCTGCGCCGTTCTTCGCGTGGGCCGATGCCGAAGGCGGCGGCATAGTAGCGTGCAAGCTCGGTCGAACTGGAATAGCCCACCGACTGCGCGATCTCGGTCAATGAGGCGTTTGAAAAGATGACCCTTTGGCGTGCGCGGCGCAACCGCATCAGCCGGTAGTAGCGCATCGGGGTCTGCCCGGTTGCTGCCTTGAACACCCGTTCAAGCTGGCGTTCGGACAGGGCGACCGCCCCGGCCACGTCGGCGATCTGGATCGGGTCTTCGATGTGGTCGGCGAATAGCGCGATCGCTGCACGGACGGGCGCGGGCAACAGCGTTTCGGTGCCCCCCGCACCGGCGACGGGCATGGTCTGCACCGCGTTTTCGTCCCGCACGAACGGATGCTGGAACCAGCATGCGACCTCGGTCATGACGGGACGGCCCAGCCGTTCCTCGATCAGGCGCAGCATGAGGTCGAAGACGGCCCCCGCCCCGGACACGGTGATTCGCCGGCGGTCGCGCAGGATCGCCGCCTGGGTCGCTTCGATCAGCGGAAACTCGGCGGCAAAGGCGGCCTCGTAGCACCAGTGGACGGAACAACGCCGCCCCTCCATCAGGCCGGTCCGCGCAAGCGGGAAGATGCCGCCCGAAAAGGCGCCGATGGTCACGCCCGAACGGTCGAGCCATCGGACCTGCGCCTGGGCATGGCGTGTGTCCTCGAACATGGCGGAAGGGCCGGAAAGGAAGAACAGGTAGTCAAGCCCGCGCGCCTCGTCCAGAGACATGTCCGGTTCGAAACGCACCTCAGCACTTGAGCGGACCGGCGCGGCGCTTTCCCCCACGAGCTTCCAGGCGAACTCTTTCCGGCCAGTGATTTCATTGGCAGCCCGAAGTGGTTCGATCGCCGAGGTCAGGCAGGCCATCGGGAAGCCCGGAAAAAGCAGGAAGCCCAATGTTTCCGTAGTGTCACTTCGGGTTGCGATCATGACCGAACACCTCCTCTTGAGCAGCGCGTTCTTTCACGGTAGTGAAAAACATCCCTTCTTTCAGCCATAGTATGCCCATGTCTTCGAATCGACCCGAAAGTGCACCGCCGGCGATCAGCCCGGCGAAGCCTGCCTTCGATCAGGATCCGCATCGCGTGCGAGAACTGACCGAGCGCAACCTTGAGAACGCCATCGGCCGCGAGGTCCGAGCCTTTCGTCATCAGCAGGGCATGACGGTTGCACAGCTTGCGCAGGTTACGGGCCTGTCGATCGGAATGCTGTCGAAGATCGAGAATGGCATGACCTCTCCGTCGCTGACGACGCTGCAGATCCTCAGCCACGCGTTCTCGACGCCGATCACCTCGTTCTTTCGCGGCTACGAAGAACGGCGCGAGGTGCAGCATGTGAAGGCGGGCGACCATGTGGAGATCGAGCGCCGAGGCACCCGGGCGGGTCACCAGTACAACCTTCTGGGGCATATCGGCTCCAACTCCTCGGGGGTCGTGGTGGAACCCTACATCATCACGCTGACGGAACAGTCCGATGTCTTCCCGGCGTTCCAGCATGACGGGATCGAGCTTCTTTACATGCTGGAGGGAGAGGTCACCTACCGCCACGGCGATCAGCTTTTCCACATGGAACCCGGCGATAGCCTGTTCTTCGACGCCGATGCCCCGCATGGCCCCGAAGTTCTGGTGAAACTGCCCGCACGGTATCTGTCGGTCATTTCCTATCCTCAGGCCTGAGCCTGCCCGTGGCGATGTCGCCAGACTTCAGCGCGCACCCGCGCGGTCTTGTAGGCATCGAGGATCGAAAGCGCATAGACAAAGATCCCGCCCGCGAACTTGCCGACAAGCGACACGTCAGGGGCGGCGGTCTTCAGGGTGAAGCCGCCCAGTAGCAGCATGAAGAACAGGAAGATCAGCCCACGGAAGGGTTGCCGGTTCAGGACATGACCCGTGCCCGGAAGCACAATCGCCGCGGCAAGCACGGCGTAGGGGTTGGCGGGGGCCTTGGGTGTCTGGTTCATGCGGTGCGGCTTTCACTGTGGGATGCCCGTGTCTTGACAACATCTTCGCGAAGCGACGCAAGCGCGTCCAGAACGGACTCGAGCCTCGCAGGATCAAGCTGTCTGGCACCCATCTCTGCATCCCGGAACACAAGATAGCGCGTGCGGTCGGCCTCTTCCGCCAGAAACACTGCCCGAAGCCCCTTGGGAGATACGATCAGTTCCTTCATGCGCGGATCGTCGAACATCCCCAGATGCGGACGCAGAAGCGCCTCCGGCGGAATCGCCGCCGCATCGTCGCTACGGATCGTCGCGGCCTCGGGGAAGCCGGCAGGCAGCGCGATCTGGTCTGGCAGGAGGTTGAAATTGGAAAAGGGCTCCAGCCCCGTTGGCCGCATCATCAGATCCAGTGTCGCGCGAACCGGAAGCGGCTCGGGCAGCGTCACCATGACCCAAAGCGCGGGAAGCTTGCGAAAGGTCAGTGTGTCGGGCATCGCCTGCAGATCGACAAGCCGCCCGCGATAGCGCCCGGACAGCCGCGCGAAACCTGCGGTCCCTTCCCCCCTGCGCCGTTCAGTCAGAAGCGACTTGCAGGCGTCGAAGTAGCTGGCACGGTATGCTTTGCGTTCCCGGTCCGCACGGATCGTGCGAAACGCGAGCATGACAAACGTCAGGCCAAGTCCTGCAGCGAGAGCCAGAAGAATGAGTCGGTCCATCCAGGCACCTTACGGAAGGAAATGGCCCGCCGCGAAGGGCGGGCCATAACCGGTTTGGTCAGGCTCAGTAGCCTTGCGGCTTCGGCCAGGGCATCGTGAACTGGGTTCCACGGTTCACGAAGCGATAGCGCCAGAAGTGGAACCAGAGCGAGACCACGATGTAGAAGCCGATCATCGCGATCAGCTGTGTGCCATAGCCCAGGAACACCGCAAAGAAGGTGATCCCGCAGAGGCACAGAAGCACGATCGCCGGCAGCGGGTGGAACGGGTGTTCGTAGCCCCGCTTGATCGAGTTCAGCGGCCACTTCTTGCGGAACAGGATCACGTTCAGCGGCATGAACGTGTATTCCAGAAGCCCTGACAGGATCGAGAAGGTGATCACCTGATCGAGCGGCGCACCAAGCGCGAAGATAAGCGCGATGGGAACCAAGAAGATGATCGACCGGTAGGGCGTGCGGTACTTCGGATGCACGGCGCCGAACCAGCCCGGCAGGTACTTGTCACGCCCCATCGCGAACCAGGCGCGGCTGGCGTCGTTGATGCAGCCGTTGGCCGAGGCGAGTGTGGCGAACAGCGTGCCGATGCCCAAGAGCCAGACAAGTGCGTTCGACCCCGAAAGCTGCGCCGCCGAGAAAAGCGGCGCCACCGCGCCGTCCACGCCGTCGCCAAGGTATTCCCACGGCAGGATCCCCGAGCAGACATACCAGGTCAGCGTCGCCGCGATCAGCAGGGTCATGATCCCGGCCAGTGTCCCGAACGGGAGCGCCCGCGCGGGCGAACGAACCTCTTCGGCGGCCTGGGTCGTTCCCTCGATCCCGAGGTAGTACCAAAGGCCGAAGTGCATCGCCGCCAGAACCCCGATCCAGCCATAGGGAAGTTCATGGCCCTCCATCAGCGCCGCGTGCTGCATGATGCCGCCACCCAGGATGCCGGAGGTCGACAGGAACAGCACGATGATCGCGACAAAGGCGATCGCCGTGATGACAAGGTTGAAGGTCAGCGTTGCCAGAACGCCCCGGTAGTTCAGCCAGGCCAGGAACATGATGACCATGATGATGAATGGCCGTTGGTCAAGCTCTCCCGCATATCCGGTCATCGACGCGACAACCGAGATCAGGTAGCCCGCCGTGATCGCGTTGGCCGCCTCCAGCATGGTATAGGCGAAGGTCAGGTATAGCCCGACGTTGAAGGCCATGAGCGGCCCGACGATGTGCTTGGCCTGGGTATACTGGCCGCCCGCCGCTGCGACGGTCGATGTGACCTCGGAGTCGATCATCGCGACGCAGGTATACAGAATCCCTGCGAACCAGCAGGCGATCAGCGCCGCATATGCGCCGCCCTTGCCGACCGCGAAGTTCCAACCCATGTATTCGCCGACCAGAACGATGCCGACGCCAAGTGCCCAGACATGGGCCGGACCCAGGACGCGCAACAGGCCGACGACCGTGCCGTGCGGACCCATCCCGTCCATTTCCTTTGAGGTGATATCCGTGTTTGCCATGATCGCGCCCCTCAGATCTTGTGCTCTTCGGTCATCGCCTCAAGCTCGCCCTCGCGGGACGAGGTCAGGACGTCTTCCGAATAGGTCGTGTCGGTCTTGAGCCAGTCGATGACCATGAAAAGGCCAAGAAGCGCGGAGACGCCCCAGGCCGCGTATTCAAGCAGTTGCCAGGTTTCCATCTCTGCCCCCTATTTTCCGTCGAACTTCTCCGCGATGACTTCGCGGTATTCGCTTTCGGAGAATTTCAGCATCAGCACATAGTAGGCGACGATGATCACGATCATCGCGATCAGCGCGCCGGCGGTGAAGGAATAGTCGAAACGCGCCAGGATCAGGTCGTGCGCGCTTTCGGGGGTGTAACCCAGTGCCTCGTACTGTGCGGCCTGTGCCGGCGTCTGCCCCAGTGCTTCCCAGGTTGCGCCCTCCATCGGCTCGGCCACGGTCTTGGCGGCGCCGGAAAGGCCCATCTTCAGCGGGACGAACAAGGCGCCAAGCGTCAGGATGACAAGAAAGATGACGTCGAAGATCTGGCTTGCCTTGCTTTGAATCGGGGCTCGATACTTTGCCATCGGCCTACCCCCTTGCCTTGCGGGCTTCATCAAGGAACTTGATGTCCAGCCCGTACATGAAGTCGCGATCCTCGCGGTA
>ERZ795053.1443-NODE-1443-length-30124-cov-17.742060_pt1 | contig 30124 bp, 33 predicted proteins | sample MGYA00375137_ERZ795053 | MGnify/ENA primary metagenome ERZ795053 (study PRJEB30182, sample SAMN05720284) | activated sludge metagenome | isolation source: Anaerobic digester | place: Hong Kong | collected 2014-12-17 ...
TACAATGGCTGTCGGTGGATATTGCTGAGCTCCACCACATCGCCATCAGCGATACCGATATGCCCCACACCAGCTGCGGCCAGATATTGCAGTACAGGTACACCTAATCCTCCCGCACCTACCACCAGCACAGATGATGATTTCAGGCGGGCCTGTGCGGCTTCACCCCATCCGGGCAATTGTACTTGTCTTTGGTATCTTATCTGCATCTTATCCTCCCGAAAAGGGTGGCATCAGACTTACTTCATCACCGTCCATGATCTCTTCGCCATCATCTGCCATCCTGCTTCCCAGGGCCATGCGAAAATAAACAGGTTTGATGGCGGGATACTGTTCCAGCAGAAATCTTCTGAGAGCTGCTATGGTTGGTTCACCGGAGTATTCCAGTTCTGTATCTGTTAGGTGATCGGTCAGCGGACCAAAGGTTCTGATCTGTATTTTCATGCCCCTGCCTGTCGAAGTTCTTCCGGAGTATTCATATTCTGAAATGCCATTTCATGGTAGTGCGGATAGGAACGCATATCGACCTCCTGATGTGGTAACTGCCGTATCATCTGGTGCAATGCCCTTTCTCCTTTCTGTAATAACATCATCCAGCCGTGAAAGATACTGTGATCATACACTGCCACTAATGGTTGCCATTGACCATTCACTATCGGTACACTGATACCCGGTTTGTGAGTGGCTACGATGAATTGTAAAGTACCCGTATCTATTCTGGGTATATCGCAGGACAGTATCAGATTGGTCTCGAACGGACTGTGGAGCAACGCTGTGGCTATGCCGCCTGCCGGACCGGTGCCCGGATACTGATCGCTGATGACCGGCCAGCCCAGTCGGGCATAAGCTGCGTCATTTGCGATGATATGAATGTGGTTGCTGAGCGGACGTGCAGCGTCAATGATGTGCTGAATGAGGCATTTTCCGGCCCATTCTGTCAGGCCTTTATCCTGACCCATTCTGCTGCTCTGGCCACCGGCCAGTATGGAGATACACAGACCTTTCATAAGGCAAAGATCAGTTTGAATGATGCGACCAACAGCACCATTGCCAGTAAGATACGCAAAAAATGCGGAGGGGTATGCCTGGCGCCGATGTAAGAACCCACAAATCCACCGGCAAAAGCGACGGTCACCATCAGCCACATTTCGGGATAAAAATCCACCCCGTTGATGAGCTGTCCGCAAAGCCCTGCCATCGAGTTCACCAGGATGAACAGCGCACTTACAGCTGCCGTACGTTTCATGCCGGCCCACTGCAACAATAACAACACAGGACTGAGAATGATACCACCGCCAATTCCTATCATGCCAGACAGCAATCCGATGATGCCTCCAATGGCAAATGCCAGCGGGCGATTGATTTCCTTCACCACCTTTTCGCCGTGCTTCATGCGGATAAGCATGCGCAGCACCGCAAACAGCAACAGTACACCCAGTACCTGACGGTAGATATGTTCATCCAGTGTGATCAGGCCACCCAGAAATGATGCCGGTACGGAGGCAGCCGCAAAGGGAAGGAACAAACGCCATTTGAAGTATCCGTTCCGGTAATAGTGTATGAATGCAATGCCTGCCACAAAAAGGTTCAGTACCAGGGCAGTGGGTCTCATGACGAGGGGCGAAAAACTATATAATGCCATCAACGCCAGGTAACCACTGGCACCACCATGCCCGACCGATGCATACAAAAATGCAATGATCAGTAGTGCGGCGTAGAAAACATAACCGGCTTCCATCAGACAGGCATTAAAGGAATGAGCAAACAGGAAACTTCATAGCCGGCGTGAAGCAAAGTATCTTCTTCCTGAACCACCACCAGACAGTTGGCCAGGGCATAACTGCGGAGGATATAGGACTCCTGTTGCGGCAGTATCCTGACCACATCATCCTGTAGTACTGCCTTGTAAAAAACGGTCAGGCCCGGCTTCTTCTGCAGGTCTTCTGAAAGTCTTGCCTTGTTGTAGTGATTGCTATGTGAGATGCCTGATGCCTTTAGCAATGACGGCATCACATACGCATAGAAACAGGTGAGCACGCTGGCGGGATTTCCGGGCAGGCCAAACACCAGCGAACGATGAAATTGTCCGAACAGCAAAGGCTTTCCCGGTTTTTGTTTCACCTTGTGGAAGATGCTTTGAAACGCAGGATGGTGTTTCATCTGTCCGACGAAGTCATAATCTCCCACAGATACCCCACCTGTAGCGAGAATATAGTCGCATTCCGTACTGAGTCGGTCCAGCAATGCCAGTGTAGCCTGCGGATCATCCGGCACGTGGTGTACGGCCTGCGCTTCCATTCCGATGGAACGCAGGGCAGCCAGCAGCATGACACTGTTGGATTCATAGACCTTACCTGCTTCTGCAGGAGCACCAGGTGGCAATAGTTCTGAACCTGTCACTACGATATGGATCACAGGCTTTTCAAAAACAGTTGCCCGGTCAAATCCCATGGATGCCAGGAATCCGATACCCGCAGCCTGTAATGTATGACCAGAGGGCAGGGCACACTCTCCGGCCTGGATCTGCGATCCCTGTTTGCGCACATTGGCACCGGCTATCAATGTTGAGTTTTCTATATGTATGACCCCGTCGTGCGTCTGTACGTGTTCCTGCATCACTACAGTATCAGCACCGGGCGGTATCGCTGCTCCGGTAAAAATCCTTCTGGTGGTGCCCTGAATGAGGGGCTCAGGGAATTGTCCTGCGGCGGTCTCACCATCTACGGGTAAGGGATTTTGCTGCCAGTCGGCGAAGCAAAAAGCATAACCATCCATAGCCGACTGATCAAAAGACGGGAAGGGGCCTGGCGACAGGATATCCTGTGCCAAAACATGTCCTGCGCATGCCTGCAGCGGCAGCGTGATGGTCCGGGGGGATGGTGTGTGTCCGATGACCAGTTGAATTGCTTCGTCAACGGAGATCATAATGCTTAAAGGTAAGTCATCCGCCGATGGAAATCATCGTGCGGTTTTGAATTTCATCAGGGTTTGTGACCGAATAATCGGTGAATTGTCCGCCCATCATTTCCTGTTTTTCATCCAGGTTTTTCCTGATCATGGCTTCCACATCATCACCTTTGCGCAATGCTGTCAACAGGTCCGTCTCTCCGGCAGAAAACAGGCAGTTTTTCATTTTTCCGTCGGCGGTCAGTCGCATGCGGTTACAGGTGGAACAGAACGGGGCACTCATGGTGCTGATGACCGCAAAGGTGCCTGCATGACCGGGCACCTGATATTTCTTGGCCGTGTCATTCGGTTCATCCGACAGCTTCTTGAACAGGAATTTTCCTGAGATCCTTTCCAGCATCTGCTGCCATGTGAACACCGCCTTGTTGTTCCAGTGGTTTCCGGTAAAAGGCATGAACTCAATGAAACGAACATGCACGGGCAGGTCTTTGGTCAGCGCCACAAAGTCCAGTAATTCATCATCATTGACCCCTTCCATCACCACACAGTTCAGCTTGACATGAAAGTCCTGTTCCACCATGGTCAGAATGTTTTTCCATACTGTGTCGAACTTGTCTCGTCTTGTTATCGCCAGGAATTTTTCGGGCGACAGGCTGTCGATGCTGATATTCAATGAACGAATGTTCGATGCATGGAACAGATCGATGTATCTGTCGGCCAGGAAACCGTTGGTGGTCAAAGTAAGTTGCACCGGTAAGGCAGCCAGTCGTTCGATGATGTTTCCGGCATCTTTCCGCACCAGGGGTTCACCGCCGGTAAGCCGGATCTTCCTCGTTCCCAGTTGCACAAAGATCTTGGCCAGAGCCTCGATCTCATCCGGCTGCATCAGCTGCTCATCGGGGTGGAATTGCATCTCCTCTTCGGGCATGCAGTAGCGGCAGCGGAAATTGCAGTTATCCGTCAGCGATATGCGCAAGTAGTCGTGCCTGCGACCGAATGTATCGGAGAGCATATCACAAAGGTAAGGGAAGAGCCCTTTCCGGTCGAAGCCCGAATACGATGTATCTTAGAACCATGAGAGGACGTTTCGTATTTCCTTTGGTGCTGATGCTCCTTTCGCAGGTGCTCGCAGCACAACTTCCTATGCCGGAACTGAGTGCCGGTACACTGATTCGCATCGACAGTTTTGCCAGCAGTTATGTGGATGCCAGGCCTGTAGATATCTGGCTGCCTCCCGGCTATGAAACTACGCAACAGTATCCTGTCTTATACATGCAGGACGGACAGATGCTGTTTGATGCACGCACTACCTGGAATAAGCAGGAGTGGGGGATGGATGAAGTGATTCCTGCACTGATCGACAGCGGACAGATCCAAGCTTTCATCCTGGTGGCGGTCTGGAATAATGCACCGGTTCGTTACCTGGAATACACCTCTATGAAACCCTTTGTCTATTTCAGCGACAGCGATATGGCCATCCTGCGGGATGAACCGGCTACCGGCCGATTGTTCACCGGTGATAATCTGAAAGGAGATCTGTATCTGCGTTTTCTGGTAAGCGAACTCAAGCCCTACATTGACAGTCATTATCCTACCTTATCCGGCAGAGAGGATACGTTCATCATGGGTTCCAGTTTCGGCGGACTGATCTCCATGTTCGCCATTTGTGAATACCCGGAAGTGTTTGGCGGAGCGGCTTGTTTGTCCACACACTGGACCGGATTGTACAGACAGGAAAACAACCCTTTCCCCTTTGCTATGCTGGCATATTTTAAAGATCACCTGCCTGATCCATCCACCCACAAACTGTATTTCGATCACGGCACCACAACACTGGACAGCCTCTATGCGCCATACCAGCAATCCGCTGATCAGATCATGCGGGAAGGGGGATACACTGCTGCCAACAGCCTTTCACTGGTCTTTGAAGGTGCACCGCATACGGAAGAAGCCTGGCATGACCGGGTGCATATTCCGATCACTTTCCTGTTTGGCAAGGGTGATGATCACTGACGCAGGAAAGGATAGGAGCCTTGTTGTTCTGCCGATCGCATGATCAGTCTGTAATATCCTGAGGGAATTTCATCCATCGGTAACTGCAGTGAAAATACTGATCCTACAGACAAGGTCTTTGACCTTATGACCTGACCTGTGGCATTGATGATCTGTATGGTCATGGTACCTGCAACTGCTGTAGTACCGGAGATGAACAACATATCATCCACCGGATTGGGTGCTATGGTAAGCTGGAATGGATCAAGGTCAAGAACTGACTGAAATACAAAATCGATCTCAGAAGAAAAGCTGATACATGGTCCGTTGATGGCGGCAGCCTGGTATATGCCTTCGATGGCAGGCTCATAGATGCTGTCATTCGCACCGGGTATCGGATCACCGTTGTAATACCATTGGATCGGATAGTCAGAGCTGGTTTGTAACGTGTTGCCGATGATACTTACGAAGGGTGGGAAAGGCAGCTCATACACCACCACATCCACCGATTCACTGATTGCTGTGCATCCACCTGTTGCAGTAGCCTGGAGTGCATACGTACCTGTCTCCATGGCATAAAAATCGGCGTCAAAGGCAGAAGGAATGGGATCTCCATCCTGCAGCCACTGGTAGGTGACAGTTGGGTCAGGAGTCGTGCTTAGCAATACACTGTCGCCTTCGCAGAGTTCGGTCTCTCCGCTGATAGTCAGTTCGGGTATGGAGGGCACCGGATACACCACGATAGTATCTGTATAGGTATAGAAGATAATCGGATGAGAGATACTGATCTCTACATCACTGCTACCGATGTCATAGGTGAAAACGCCCACATCATCTCCACTGAACATCAGGTTTCCGCAATTATCGTCAGCGCCGAAGCCACCGTCGTCATCGTCTTTGACCTGCATATTGTAAGTGGCAGCGGGATCCAGTGCGGTATTCAGCGAAAAGGTGACTGGTGGATTGGTATCCAGGTAATAGTCGGTGGTAATACCCAGTTCCGGGAAGTACAGATAGATGTCGGGGTTTTCTTCGGCAAACAAGCCGGTGCAACCGAAGAAAGCACAATCATCGCATCCAGTACTAAGCACTGTTACATAGTCCAGGTTGTATCCGATCGTGTCGATGGTCACGGTATGGGTCACCACGTACTCTACCGGTTCAGTTCCATCTGCTGTGAGGGTGACCGATACAGGATCCTCCAGGATGGAATAAGTGCCGTCGCCAAAGTCCCATGTATAAGAGAAGCCTCCTGCGCCGTCACTCGGGTGACCGGTACTGAGATCGACCGTGAGCGGGCTGCAGCCAAAGGTGGTACTTGCCACGATACCGCCATCAGTAGCGGAAGGTGGCAGAACTTCCAGACTCAGTTCATATTCAGCAGGATTATCGCCCGCAGGATCTTCCAGCGTGGCGATGAGCGGAACAGTGATGGTATAGGAACCTGCCACCAGGGGCGTGCCACAAACACGGGCACAACCGAACAAGCCATCGGCCGGATCATAGTCAACAGGAAAATCTCCCAGGTTGCTGGTCACATGAATGCCATAAGGCAGACCGATCGGTTCCAGGATGTGGTAGTTGAGAAAAGCAAAGGTCACATCAGATCCAAGTACTTCTACCGTAGTGTCTTCCTGCAGCAGAAAGGTCAGGTCCACTTCATAATATTCGCCGGCTGTTGCCGGAGGTAAGATCTCCGGATACAATCCCGGACTGGTATAGGAGTAATCAATGGAACAGCCTGGACAGGTCTGAGCTTGCAAGGCAATAGTGCCTATAAAAAAGACCGTGGTCAGTAGTGTATGTTTCATAGCAGGTTGAGAACGTCTAAGATACATAAGTTATATAAGCTTCGTAGTGCGGGCTCTCTCCTGCCTAACGTGTATTTTTGATGCATGACAACCAGACCTGAACCCATCCTGATTCCACTCAACGGAGCCTTCTGGCTGCATCTGGCCATCACATTATTTGCGTGGGTGGGTCCGTTCCTGATAGACTGGTGGCTGATGTGTGCCATCTATGCCATCGTCTTGCTGCAGTTTGCTGTACTGAATAAATGCGTGGTCAATGCAGGCCATGATCTGGAAGAAGGGGAGGGCATCACCTTTTATGCCTTTCTGTTTGAAAGCATCGGTATCTACTTTCCACGCAAGCCACTCAAGTGGGTGGTTCGTGGTCCGCTGTATCTGATATTAGGGATCCTGACCTGGTATCTGCAGGTTTATCTTGGTTATAAGCCAGTCGTCCACCTTGACTGGTTCTGATCAGTGCAGTCTTTCCAGTTTACAGGTGAAATGCCTCAGAAATTTTGGTTCTTCCATGATGCGCAATCCTTTTAGCTGATCTTTTCTCCTGAGCACTTCTTCGAACACCTCGATCACATATTCCATATGACTCTGGGTATAGACACGCCGGGGTATGGCCAGACGCACCAGTTCCATGGGGGCGGTCACAAGCTGACCGGCAGCATCATATTTTCCGAACATGACCGAGCCGATCTCGACCGCCCGGATGCCGCCAACTTCATACAGAGCACAAACAAGAGCCTGACCTGGATATTCACTTGGTGGTATATTCGGTAACATGGCTTTTGCATCTACATAGACTGCATGCCCACCAATGGGTTGAATGAGCGGCACGCCCATCGCTGCCAGCTTCTCACCCAGGTAGGCAGTGCTTCGGATACGGTATCGCAGATAATCCGGTTCAAAGACTTCCTGCAATCCGATGGCAATGGCTTCCATATCCCTGCCACTCAGACCGCCGTAGGTGGCAAAACCCTCCGTGATGATGAGCAGGTTGGTGCAGGCATCGCTGAGTTCCTTGTTACGCATGGTCAGGAACCCGCCCATATTGACCAGTCCGTCCTTTTTCAGACTCATGATGGCTGCGTCTGCCAGGCCGAACATCTCCTGAGCAATAGCTTCGTAGGTCATATCACCATAGCCTTCCTCCCGGTGATTGATGAACCAGGCATTCTCAGCTATCCGGCAGCAATCCAGGACAAAAAGGACTCCATGTTGTCTGCACAGCCGGCTCACCTCGCGGGCATTGGCCATGCTGACCGGTTGCCCGCCGCCACTGTTATTGGTCACTGTCAGGATCACTGCTCCAATATTCTCTGCTTTTTTTTCATGCAGCAGGGCTTCCAGTTTTTCTGTGTCCATATTCCCCTTGAAAGGGTGGATGGTGGCGGGTTGCGTGCCTTCCGGGATGGGGATATCCAGAGCTTCTGCACCACTGTATTCAATATTGGCCCTGGTGGTATCGAAATGGGTATTGGAGATGAATGTCTTGCCGGGGCCGCCCAGATAGGAATAGAGGATCCTTTCAGCAGCACGACCCTGATGGGTGGGCAGTACGTGCTCCATGCCTGTCAGGCGGTGTATGACAGCATGCATGTGCTGCCAGCTCACAGCACCTGCATAGCTTTCGTCGCCCATGACCATACCGGCCCATTGCCGGGTGCTCATAGCTCCGGTGCCACTGTCTGTCAGCAGGTCGATCAAGACATCTTTAGCCTCCAGAAGGAAAGGGTTATAATGTGCTTCCCTCAGTAGTGTTTTCCGTTCCTCTTCGGTGGTCATAGTGATGGGTTCCACCATTTTAATGCGGAAGGGTTCTATAATGGTCCTGAATGACATTTGGTCTGGTTTAGCGGCGAAGGTAGGGCGGTGTTTTACGGCACCCGATGATTATCATCACCCCGGCATGTTATTTTCTCCTGACTGCGCTACCTTTGAGTCATGGATACCACTGAAACAGCGCAAAGACCCGACTGGTCTGATATGTGGGAAGGGCTGTATTACCTCAGTTTTTTCATTTTTGCCACCCTGGTGGTCATCCCGAACCTGGGTAAGACGCTGACCTTTGGTTACGATTTCCGCATCGCCATGATCCCTTACGGTACTATTGGGGTCTTTGCCGGAATGGGTGTGTACAGACTGGTAAGAAATGCACCGGTTTGGTTAAAAATGGGGATCATTCTGCTCATTTATGCAGCGGTCATGTACCAGCTGATCACCCATGTGGATCGTTTTACCATCCCCGATCTGTAAAAGTGCTAAACTCAATGACACCTGGTGTTGTTACAGGTTCAGTAAACCGTGACAGAGAGTCTTGCCTTTCTGGCCGAAAAATGGAAGCATACTCTTCCTTTCACGGTGCAAATGCCCTAACTTTGGGGTGGATTTTGAATGATTTAAATTTTTTAAAATATGTCTGAAACGGCAAAAGTACTCCTCGATGGTCAGGAATGTGAACTTCCGGTTATTACCGGAACGGAGAACGAAAAGGCCATAGATATTTCCAAACTGCGTGATAAGACCGGATATGTTACCCTGGATACGGGCTACAAGAATACAGGTGCTACCACGAGTGCCATCACCTTTCTGGATGGTGAGCAGGGAATTCTTCGTTACAGGGGATACCCAATCGAACAACTGGCTGAGAAGAGTAATTTTCTGGAGGTTTCTTATCTGTTGCTGTACGGAGAACTGCCCAGTGCGTCGCAGTTAACAGACTTTACCAAGCGCATCACCAGACATACCCTGGTGCACGAAGATGTCAAAAAGTTCTTCGATGGCTGGCCTTCATCTGCTCACCCGATGGGTCAGCTCTGTTCACTGATATGCTCCCTTTCTTCTTTTTATCCGGAATCACTGAATCCGAACAGGAGCCAGGAAGAAGTGGATCTGAGCATCATCCGCATCCTGGCCAAGATGCCAACACTGGTTTCCTGGATATATAAGAAGTCCATCGGACATCCGCTCATTTATCCGAACAATAACCTGGATTACGTCAGCAACTTCCTGTTCATGACCTATGGTATGCGCACGGAAGACTTTCATGTGGATCCTGTCATTGTAGAGGCTATGGATAAACTCCTGATCCTCCACGCTGACCATGAGCAGAATTGTTCTACCAGTACCGTTCGACTGGTGGGTTCTTCTCAGGCAAATCCTTATGCATCTGTAGCTGCTGGTGTGGCTGCACTCTGGGGGCCGTTGCACGGTGGTGCCAACCAGAAGGTCATTGAAATGCTGGATCAGATCCAGAACGATGGCGGCAATACTGCCAAGTGGATCGAGAAGGCCAAAGACAAGAACGATCCGTTCCGCCTGATGGGCTTTGGCCACCGGGTCTATAAGAATTTTGATCCACGGGCAAAGATCATCAAAGAGGCTTGTGATAATGTGCTGAACAAATTAGGCATCCACGATCCTATCCTCGACATTGCCAAGCAACTGGAGGAAGTGGCCCTGCAGGATCCTTATTTCGTAGAGAAGAAACTCTATCCGAATGTGGACTTCTACAGTGGTATCATTTACCGGGCCATCGGATTCCCGACAGAGATGTTCACGGTGCTCTTTGCGCTGGGTCGCCTGCCGGGCTGGCTCGCTCAATGGAAAGAGATGCGTGAGGCCGGACAACCGATCGGCAGGCCACGCCAGATCTATACCGGCGAAGTCAAGCGGGATTATACCAATATCGCCACCAGGTGATCATTTCTGGAATTACGATACAGGTCGCCGATTGGCGGCCTTTTTTTTGCCCCATTTGTACCGGCCGGCCAGTTTCTCCTGCATGCTGAATTTGCATCAGGCACCCGATTTCTACACGCCATGAAATGGAAAAATTCGCCATTCAGGTAACCTCAACGAGGAAAATAGTCATTATTAAAAAGGAATCAGATACGCTTGTGCAATTAAAAAATATTGAACAATTTGACAATTTTATGCCAATTGATTAGTTTAATGGGCAAATCATTGTCATATGCGAACCACCTCCAACGAGATCCTGATCTATTATGATCCGGAACAAACCACTGCCCGCCAGGTACTCGCCTATGCAAGAACCCTCTCGTCGCATGTACATGAAGTGGAGTACCACAAAACGAAATTCTCCACCACCATCTGGCGACAGATCCTGCATATGCTGGGAGATCCAGAACCTAAATCGCTGCTGAACAAAGCCCACCCGTTTTATCAGCAACACCTGAGAGGTAAGGATTACAACCGGGAAGATATTCTGAACATCATCATCCGGAATCCGGGAATTATAAGGGCGCCCATTGCAATAAAAGGCAGGCGGGCGGTCTTCTGTGAACAGCCAACCGATATACTCCGCCTTGGTGCACTGGCAGCTTAATCGGTTATCAATACATCAATGATCTGATATTGTGCTGCATATTGACGTGCTTCATCGGCTGTTGAAAAGACTTTGATGAGCTTGTAGGCAGCCATGGCATGGTCTTCTCCATCGCCAAGATCAACTGTTAGCAGGCTTTCTTCGTCTGCATCCAGACAAACGTCCAGCAAACAGTACTTGTCTTCTGGTTCAGCAATATCTGTAGCAGGAAGGATGCGAATGACGGTACAAAGGTTATTTGGCTGACCACTGAACGGATCTTCCGGATCAACTTTAGACATGTTCTTCAAGGCGGCGCCACCCTGTTCATAGGTCTCACTATTGTCAGAACTGCGGTTGCAGCTGACGGAGAGGGATAATATTCCGGCTACTATCCAAAAGTATCCTGCTGATCTCATTTGCTCTTTTTTTGTTTGAACGTCCATGTTACCTTAAACGTACTTACGTGGGTTCCGTCTGCCAGAAATCCTTCAGAGATCCCTGTAGCAGTGCGTCCTTCTCCGCTTTGTACTGCCTCATCAACTGTCCGCATGAATGTTGCTCCGTCCTTACAGGTAAAAAAGATCCTGCTGTCAGCTTTTTTGTGAAATGCCGCTTCCACATTAGCCACAAGCATCGAAACAGACGGTCTGATACCCTGTATGGCTGCCATGGCGAGTACCCCGGTACTCATTTCTGCCGCCATGGCCTGTGAAGCAAAATAGACAGAACGAAAAGGGTTTTGTGTCAGTCTTTTATACGGAATACTCACGGTGCACTCGTTCTGATCCAGCGAGATGATCTTCAGTCCGGACAGCCAGGCAATGGGCATTTTGACAAACATAAATAGTTTAAATGTAGGCCCGTTGGAGATCTTTTTTCGGTATGTATTTGCGGCAGAAAGGCGTTCGTTTTCCATGGATTTCAAAAGTAAGGTTTTTTCATTCCCCGATTTTCGCTATAATTTTGTAGCAAATTCAGGCATGGGCGCATTTTTTACAGATGAAAGGACCGAGACCACTGTATCGGTGGAAGATCTGCTGGGTCGCCACCTGGTGGTACACAACGATGAAGTGAATACTTTCGATTGGGTCATACAGTCACTGGTAGAGATCTGCCGCCACTCTGTGGAGCAGGCCGAGCAGTGTGCCATGATCATACATTTCAAAGGCAAATATGCCGTTCGTCAGGGGCAGGATGATACTTTGCGTCCGATGCGGGAAGCCCTGGTTGACAGAGGTATCAATGCTACCATTGAATGAACCGTCCGGTCATTCTGCAGACAACCGATCCGTTTCCTTTTCCATACCATTCAGATGCCGATGGCCTGGTAGCCATTGGTGGAGGATTATCTGTAAGACGATTGTTGGCAGCCTATTCTATCGGACTGTTTCCCTGGTTTGAAGAGGACGGATGGCCCTTCTGGTTTTCTCCTGACCCCAGATGTGTGCTGATACCCGCACAGCTGAAAGTGAGCGGCAGTATGCGGGTGCTGTTCAACAAACAGGCGTTCCGTGTAACGTTCGATCAGGACTTTGAAGCGGTCATCAGAAATTGTGCTGAGGTACACCGGACCGGACAGGAAGAGACCTGGATCAGTGAGCATTTCATTAAAGCATATAGGCGCCTGCACAAGGCAGGATATGCCCACTCTGTGGAGGTTTGGGACGATCATGAGCAGCTTGTTGGCGGTTTGTACGGTGTCCAGATCGGGAAGGTCTTTTTTGGCGAAAGTATGTTCAGTAAGCAAAGCAATGCCAGTAAGTACGGGTTTATTTCAGTGGTCAGAAAGTTGCAGAAGGAGGGTGTTGAACTGATCGATTGTCAGCAGGAGACCCGCCATCTGAAAAGCCTGGGTGCAGGTACAATATCACGAAGTACTTTTTTATCAGCTCTGCAGAGACTGGTATAATGATGACCGGTTCATAGCAGGTGCGCTGTTCAAATTTCAGGGTGCCAGTCTTTGTCTGATCCAGACACCATCTGTAAGTACATATTGTATTCTGTCATGCAGCCGGCCGGGCCTTCCCTGCCAGAATTCCATCACATCCGGTTCCAGTAAGAATCCACCCCAATGGGCAGGCCTGACAGGTTTGTTCATTGCCTGCAGCTCTTCCATTCTCTTTTCCAGCCAGCTCCGGCTTTCTATCGGCTGGCTTTGAGGTGATGCCATGGCACCAAACTGAGACTCAATAGGTCTGGAATAGAAATAGGCATCGTTATCTGCCTCACTGAGTGCTGTAAGCCGCCCTTCAATACGCACCTGTCTTTCCAGAGCACCCCAGAAGAACAGCAGGCTGGCAAACGGATTATCAGCCATTTCCCGGCCTTTTCTGCTATGCTTATTGGTAAAAAAAACAAAGCCGTTATCTTCCACACCTTTGAGCAACATGGTGCGAACACTTGGATGTCCGTCCGGAGTTGATGTGGCCAGGATTACAGCATTCGGCTCTTCAATGGCTGATTGTACGGCTTCATCAAACCATTGGCGAAACTGTGTGATGGGTAATGGATCCGTATGATCCATGTCCAGTGCACCTTTTCGGTAGTTCTCTCGCATTCCAGCAATATCCATGGCTAAACTTTTCACCAAAAATACGGTCAAAGACCGGCCAATATGATGATTTATGTATCCATTGGGTTAAGATTGGTGAACTTTATGCCATTGAACAATATTTTACGTTCATAACCGGATGAACCTGAAACACCTGATACTGGTCTGTGTAATGCTGTGTTCTTTTTCTGCAAGTGCACAACTGATCCAGTTATCCGGTATTGTGGCTGAAGACCGGACCGGATACCCGCTGCCTTTTGCTACCGTGCATGTGCTGGGTACCTACCGCGGAACTGTCAGCAGTGCCAACGGCTTTTTTTCACTGGTGGTAGCTCCAAACGACAGTATCCGTTTTTCTTCAGTGGGTTATGAAAGCAGGTTGTTTGTAGTGCCAGATACCCTGACCGATGTGATCACTTCCATTGGTGTGTTCCTTCCCATAGATACCATGCAGCTGGAAACGGTCGAAGTGTACCCATGGCCCACCAGAGATGATTTTGCAGATGCTTTTCTGGCGCTTCAACTGGCAAATCATGAGCTCAGGATGGGGCCTATTCCCGGAATTAAAACGGTGGTGGATACAGTGCCTCCTGCACCAACAATATTCAATCCCATCACACTGTTCTATGAAGAGATCATCAAGCCCATTGAATGGAATCGTGTGAAACGACAAAAATCACAGGAACTTCCCAGGTGGGATTAATCTCAGCTAATACTCTTTCTCAACAAAAGTACCGGCAGGACCGACCCCATTAACAGTAGGGTGAGAAACAAATAAGAATAAGGTATCTGGATCAGATGATAAAAGAAGGTCAGGTATAATATCAGACTTCCCGCCAGGAAAAGGTCTTTGTCAGGCCTGAATCGCAGATAGAGTACTCCGCAAAGCAACACGATCATCGAAGTAAGCAGTAAATGGACCTGTTGCAGAGTTTGAAGTCTGTGGTCCATTTCTCCTTTACCGTACTTGAAAAAGAAAATAGCCAGACCTGCTCCCTCGTGCAGATGTTTTCCTGGTATCTGATCTGGTTCTGACGGCTGCCATTCTGCCAAAGCTGCCTTGTCATGATAGGCATAGCCTTGCTGAAAAATTGAAGGATCATGGATCAGAAAAGGTATAACGTACAAAACCAACAGTATCACCACACCATATACGGTCATGCGCCAGGCCATCTTACCTGATTCCCTGTACATGACAAGGATGTACAGTGGTATCCATAAGACCACAGAGTAGCGTGAAAGCAGGCAAAGCATTAGTGCCAGTATTCTTACTGCTGGGCGTTTGCTGAACAGACTGAACAGCAGCAGCATGTAGAATCCTGCTATCATGCTTTCCAGCGAATAGGCAGTTTCCTGCTGGTGATACCAGACATAGGAAAGCCACCCTGCAAAAGGCAACACCATATACAGGCTTTTCTGCCACCATGCGATCGCAGAACGGTGAAGCCATATGGCATATACGAGGATACCCGCGAGACAGATGGTGTATGACACCCATCGGTAGTCCAGTCCAAGTATTTCTGCAGGAATGAAAGGCATCCAGGTGAGTGGCAGATAAGTGGGGAATAAGGTATATCCGTTGAAAGGGATATCTGCATACACCTTCTCACCATGTAAAAATCTGTCGGTCATGATATGCACCTGCGGATAGATATCAGAGAATGATGTATCCAGCATATCAAGGGGGTAAACGGTGATCAACTCACTAAACAAGTTTCCCACAATGACGGCCCCAGCAACAAAGACCAACCAGTGCAGGTACCTGGTAAGAGATTTTCTGATCTCTCCTATGGTTGGTTGTACCACAATGAAAGCCCGTTGCAGGAAGATCACAGCAGCCAGCATTCCGGAAACGAAATACCAGACGGGATTATCAAGCGGACCGAATTGCAACTGCCATTTTCCTAGCAACACTGCCTGCAACAAAAACAAAGCAGTAAGTATGACAGGAACAGTTCTGGTAAATAAAGATCTCATTTCCGGTGGTGGTCGTGAAGTCCGGTCTTTTTTAGGATCATTCCGGTTATTTTTTTCAGGCGTCTCTCACGTGTGATAGTCTGTTTGGCTTCGGCAATGTAGTCAGCATACTCCCGTTTGTGCGACAAAGACAAAGACCCGAAGGCTTGTTGTAATGCCTTGTTCCCTGCGAGAGCCTGTTGTAATTCAGTAGGAATTTCCAGGGCTTTGTTTTTCTCAGGTTTGATCTCTTTGCCATCATCCACCAGTTTCATGGCTTCCCGCATATATCGCAGCACTGTTGGTTTGGGGATCTTTTCACCTGGCCCAAAGCGCCACTGCCGCATGGCTTTTGTTTTTCCCTCCTGGGCATTCATCAGTACTTTTTTTTCGTCCGGGAGTAATGCCCCCTGATAGAACCACAATCCTGCATAGGATTTAAAGGCACTGATGCCAAGTACATTTTTCCCTTTGTAAGAGTACACAGGAATACCCCATTTGATGGCCTCTTCCATGCCTGTGCTGCAGGCAAGGTCACGCAGAATGGTCAGTGTTTTCTGCCATTGTCCGTTACTTTCAAGAAATGATTCTACGGTTTTAGGAGCCATGTTTCAGGCAACTAAAATACAAAAAGCCTCCCAAGCCTGATTGTTCTCCAGGAGAGAAATGGCCAGTGTTTCTTTATCTGCCGGATCGGTCCATTCCGGATGTGCTGACAACATATCAGCAACCTCTGCTGGTGTTGGATGTGTCAAGAAGTTGCCCAGTGCACCCAGGTGGTTACCGGTAAGTCTTTTGCTCAAACGAATCTGTTCAGGCAACTGATCTACTCCAAGTCCGCAGGTATCTTTTGGCTGTACAAGTTCAAATATGCTTTCCGGTATCACACGGGTATAGTAGTTGCCACCCATCCGTGCAACGTAGTCCATTTTATATGGATCTATTCTGCCATTCTCGTCCAATACCGATTCATCAATATGCATCAGCACGATCTCAGCAATGACAATGTTTCCCGCTGCTCCCTGTGTACCCGTTTCTATGATATCCTGCACAATGCATTCCATCTGTACCTTTGATTCTGCCACCCGAAACGGCCTGACGATCTCTGATGCCAGCGCAGTGAACCCGCTCTTTTCAAACTCATTGACACCTCGTTCATATGGTGAACTGGCCAGCGACATCTGCTGAACCATGCTGTAGCTTACAATATTGATGACGGCTTCACCGGTCTCACGGATGTTCAGCAAAGTGTCTTTTGTCTTTGCGTCTCTGCCACTCAGAGCTGGTGAGAATATGACCGTTGGCGGATTGCTGCCCACCGCATTAAAGAAGCTGTACGGTGAAAGGTTCGGATTGCCACCGGCATCTATAGTGCTTACAAATGCAATAGGCCTTGGGCTGATAGCACCCAGCATATACTGATGCCGCAACGGCACCTTAACTTCCTCAGGAACAATTCTCAACATGATATCAGGTTAAATTGCAGGTAATACTTTACTGCTGACTTCTCCAAAACCTACACGAATTCCATTTCGTTCACACCAACCGCGAATGACCACGGTGTCTCCGTCTTCGATGAACTTTCTTGTGGAACCGTCTTTCATGGTCAGTGGGTTCTGTCCACGCCAGGTGAGCTCCATCATACTGCCGTAACCATCTTCTGCGGGAGCACTGATGGTACCACTGCCATACATATCGCCGGCACGAACCAGACAACCATTCACGGTCTGATGAGCCAGTTGCTGGTTGATGTTCCAGTACATGTATTTGAAATTGGAATGACATACAGTGGTTTCTTCATTTCCTTCAGGAATGATGCCCACTTCAAGTGAAATGTCGATATTCTTTGGCCCGTTGAATCGCAGATAGTCCAGAACAGGCGGGTCCTGTACAGGTCCTTCACAATAGAATGGCTGCAGAGCGTCAAGCGTGACCACCCAGGGTGAAATACTGCTGGCGAAATTCTTTGCCAGGAATGGGCCAAGTGGCACATATTCCCAGCGCTGAATATCTCTTGCACTCCAGTCATTGAATAGCACCATACCGAAGATATATTGCTCCGCTTCACTGGTTGTTATAGACTGACCCATGGCAGGTCCGTCGAAAGTGATGAAAGCAGTTTCCAGTTCAAAGTCCAGTTGTGTGCTGGCCCTGAAGACCGGAGGTTCTCCGTCCTTCTCCAGGATCTGACCCTTCGGCCGATGAAAATGCTCTCCGGAAACTATGATGGTAGAACTTCTTCCATGATATCCAACCGGAATATATTTCCAGTTTGGCATGAGTGGATTATCAGGACGGAACATCCTGCCAATATTGGTAGCGTGAACTTCACTGGAATAGAAATCGGTATAATCACCGGGTTGAACCGGTAACAGCATCTGTACTGACGCTTGTAGATGAAAGTATTTATTCACGGCATCAGGTGCATCCCTTAGTACTGCATTTTCTTCCTGTAAAAGATCTGACAAATGTTCCCTGACAGCAGAGGTCTTGTCTTTTCCCAGTTTAATAAAGTCGTTTAAATACTGATTCTCCAGAATGGAATCGGGCAGGTCAAATGCTGTCAGGAATCCATCGCGATTCAGGGCTGCGAGGTCCAGCACCTGGTCTCCGATGGCAACCCCAACCCGTGGCGACAGACCATCTGTCTGAAAGATGCCAAATGGCAGGTTCTGGATAGGGAAATCGCTTTCTTCTGGTACTGATATCCAGGACTGTAGTCCGGGGTCATTTGCTCTGCTCATAAACTCCAGTTTGCAAGCGCAAAGGTACGGAAGCTATCTTTGAAGCACATGGAAGTACTTCTATTGATACTGGGTCTTGTTTGTATGCTTGTTGGGCTGGTTGGTTCCGTGTTGCCGGTACTACCCGGTCTTCCCATTTGTTATCTGGGATTTTTGTTGCTCCAATGGTCTGCCTTCGGCGAATTTTCTTCTTATTTCCTGATCGCATGGGCCGTTATCATCCTCATCATGGTGGTCATTGAATACCTGATTCCAAAATGGGGAACAAAAAAATATGGTGGCACCAGGGCTGGCCAGAACGGAGCACTTGTGGGAACCATTGTTGGTGTGTTTGTTTTCCCGCCACTGGGATTACTGCTCGGACCATTTGTTGGAGCCTATGTGGGCGAGTTGATAGATGACAGTGAAAACAATGATAAAGCGTTGCGATCGGCCTGGGGGTCACTCGTTGGGTTTATGGCAGGTTCTGTGCTGAAAGTGACAGTGGCGCTGGTCATGCTGTTCTTCTTTATCAGAGAGTGGATCCTTTAAAGCAGCAAGTCTTCATCTTCATCTGCAACCGGTGCCTTTTGAAAGGATCTCCGGATCTCCTCTTTTTGTTTTTGTCGTTCCAGTATCAGTGTGGCCAGAATGTGAGGTGCATCGGCCGGAACATGTTGCGCCAGGATCTCTTTGGTGCGCTGTTCATCCACATCAACGCGGTATAAAATCCACAGTAATTTTTCAAAATCCTTATCCAGCAGCCAGCTTACAAGCTCTTCCAGCTTAGCCTGCAGCATGTCCTCATTAACGATATCTGTGAGTTGTTGCTCGTCTGGTTCGATCTCGGCATATCGGCAAACTTGTAACAGTGCAGACTGCATCCAGGATTCTGAAGATTGCATATCCATCATAACGGAAAAATCATGCCATTCTTTCCTGCACCCCAAGACCAAACAGGGCGAAATCAAACCTTACCGGGTCATCGGGATCTATTCTTCGAAGGTTTGCAGTCAGCTCAACTGCGGCCTGCCAGTCGGTCTGCTTCCTGGTGATCAATCCCAGTTTCCTGGCTACCCGTTCTACGTGGACATCCAGCGGACATACCAGCTGATCAGGACGGATATTCTTCCAGAGTCCGAGGTCCACACCCTTACCGTCATCTCTTACCATCCATCTCAGAAACATGTTCAGTCTTTTGCAGGTGCTCTTTCCTGAGGGATGGGGCACATGTTTCCTGGTGCGTTGAGGTGCATCCTCCAGCGAAAAGAACAACTGATGAAAATGATCAAGCATGTGCTCTGTTGTCAGATGAAGTGCATGGCCAGAGATCAGAAATGCTGTTTCCAGGGTATCAAACTGCTGGTAGTACCACCTGAAGAAATGAATGAAATACAGTGTATCTGTTGGCTGAAAGGTACGGTGTCTGAAATCCAGAAATCTTTTTAGATCTGATTCCTGGTGATGCAGAATAAAATCATAAGGGGCATCATCCATCAGATGAAACAGATGTCGTGCATTGCGGATGATGACTGGACGCTGTCCCCAAGAAAGAAGTGCCGTCCAGAAACCGCTGATCTCTATGTCCTGCAGAGTGTTGTAACTGTGCGGAATGCTGATCGGATCCTCCTGTATAAATGATGGATTGTTATACAGGCTTGCTGCCGATTGTAATAAATCTACGATCCGTTTATCTGTCAATATCAGCTCGGCTTGTAAGGCGATTCAAAATGACCCTCATCCTCATCTTCAGACGTAATTGCTTCAGAAGTTGCGGGCTTTCTGAAAGGGGAAGAATCTCTGTGCATACGCATGGCCTTCAGAGAGAATCTGATTCCAATGATAAGTGAAACCAATGCACCGATGGCAATACCCTCACTGATATTCTGGAACAGGAAGAAATCGTAAAAACCGTGTAGGATAGTGGCATACAGGATTCCTTGCATTAACAACTGCTTCTCTTTGTCTTTGCTGAATTTGGCAAGTCCGGCGTAGTATCCCATCACAATAGCGAAACTGGCATGTGCGGGTACCGCAGTAATGGCACGCATGCCTGCTGTTGCCCATTGGTTCTGAGGAGTGTCTGCACCAAAAACATACATGAGGTTTTCAATGGTTGCAAAGCCCATACCTACCATGACCATATAGATGATCCCGTCAAAAGGTTCGTTGAAAGAACGCTTTCGGTAGCTGTAGTAACGGAGAAAAATGTATTTGGAAAACTCTTCACTGAATGCAATGATCACGAAAGTATAAATGGCAATGGACAGAATGCCTGATCCGCTGCTGCCTGGTACAAGTCCTGGAAGTATCGTTTCCAGTATGATGGCAGGCACCACGCTGAAACACCCCCAGAAAAAACTCATCAGCAGAACGCCGAAGGGTTCTCGGTCGTGTACATCGCGGGCATATACAAAAGCCATGATCGCTATGGCAGGACCGATTGCCAGAGCCAGAAGAGACAGTGTTCTGAAATCCATATTATCCAATTGCTTTTTGAAGGTCTTCAATAAGGTCTTCACCATCTTCAATGCCTATGCTCAGACGGATAAGGGAATCTACCAGACCGGTCTTCAATCGTTCTTCCTTAGGTATTGATGCATGGGTCATACTGGCAGGATGCCCGATCAGGCTCTCTACTCCGCCCAATGACTCAGCCAGTGAGAAAAGATGCGTATTGCTCAGCACTCGCAGCGCTTCATCATAATCATCTCCATGCAGAGTGAAGGAGACCATCGCTCCGAAATCACGCATTTGCTTTGCAGCTATCGCATGATTGGGATGGTGTTCAAAACCCGGCCAGTAAACCTTATCCACCTTGGGGTGATCATGGAGGAAACGGGCTATTCTTGCCGCATTTTCGCAGGCTCTTTGCATACGAAGATGTAATGTTTTGATTCCTCTGAGTACAAGAAAACAATCCTGTGGTCCTGGAACAGCTCCGTTGCCGTTTTGAATAAAGAATAATCGTTCGGCCAGATTAGGATCTTTTACGATCAGCGTTCCATGCACGACATCACTATGTCCGCCCAGGTACTTGGTAGCACTGTGCAATACGATATCGGCCCCAAGATCTAACGGGTTCTGTAAATAGGGTGAAGCAAACGTGTTGTCAACCACGAGCAGGAGACCGTGCCCCCTGGCGATGGCTGCCACCGCCTCAATATCAATGATGTTCAGCATCGGATTGGTGGGTGTTTCTACCCAGATCATTTTGGTATTGCTGTTGATGAGCGGAAGTATGTTCTCAGGATTGGTCAAATCAGTGAAATGAAAACCCAGTCCGAAACGCGAATATATTTTCGTGAAGGAACGGTAGGTGCCACCGTACAGATCATTGGTGGAGATGACCTCATCTCCCTGGTCCAGTAGCTTGATTGCGGCATCTACAGCTGCCATGCCACTGGAGAAACAGACCGCATGACTTCCGTTTTCCAGAGCAGCAAGGCTTTTTTCCAAAGCATGTCTTGTGGGATTTTGCGTCCGGGCGTACTCATACCCTTTATGATCGCCAGGGGCCGCCTGCACATAGGTGGAGGTTTGGAAGATGGGTGTCATGATGGCTCCGGTGGAAGGGTCCGGATCTACACCCGCATGAACGGCTTTGGTATTGAATTTCATAGGCACATTTTGTGCAAAATTGGTATTTTTTTAAGCGCATTTGAAGCATACTTTTAAATGCTGTAATGACTTGCGCTCTCCGAAAGTATCTTATTTTAATTTACCTGCTGCTCTCTTCAGGCTATTTGTTGCTGGCAAATGGCATGGAGGTAAGCAATGTTCGGCTGGTGAACAGAGATACAACTGCAAATACCATATGGATACTTGCAGATATCCATTGGAATAATGCATGGCATCTGGATGCTGCCAACGCCCCGGGAAATTATGATGCTGCATGGGTATTTGTTAAGGTCAGGGCAAACAACGGAGCTTCCATGCACCTGTTGTTTGAGTTGGATGACATAGTGACGCCTGTCAATGCCCATATAGAGGTGCCACCTGATAAAGTGGGATTTTTTATCAGTCTGAATGATACCACCTCAGGCAATGCTGCATTTTTTGATATCGCTTTTCGGTGGAACTACGATGATTATGGAATTTCTGATACAGCTGAAATATCAGCTAAGGTCTTTGCCATTGAAATGGTCAGGATACCTGAAGGGGCATTCGTGGCAGGAACATCAGCCGGAGGCGGCGAAGTTGACCCTTTTACTCCCACAACAATAAATACCGGATTGAGCGAAACCATCCCAACCGGCACAGACGGAATAGATGGTACACCTTCCGGGGGCTTTCCGGCCGGAGAGGTTGCTCCTGCCTACAATAATTTCCCCAACGGGTATAAATCATTCTTCTGCATGAAATATGAGATGAGTCAGCAGCAATATGCTGATTTTCTCAACGATCTTACTCCGATCCAGGCATCACAGTGCTTTCAACCTTTGGAGACTTTTGATAAATCACCTTTCAGATACGATATTCATCTGGACTCAGTGTCTGGTTTATATGTCAGCGGCAATCCGTATGTAGCACTCAATGTACTCAGTTATGCAGACGGTGCCGCTTACGCTGACTGGGCGGGTTTGCGGCCAATGACAGAACTGGAGTTTGAAAAAATTTGCAGAGGTCCGGAAAGTTCTTTCCCCGGTCAGTTTCCTTGGGGCGACTCAACCATCACAAATCTGGATTATACACTGATCAATGAAGGTACGCTGAGTGAACAGCTGAACTTGTTGGATCTGTCTCAGGGAAATGCCATGTATAAAGCTGTAAATGGCGTTATTAATGGCCCAGTCAGATGTGGTGCTTTCGCAGCCAGCAGCCCGATTGCCAACAGGAAAATTACAGGGGCCGCCTATTATGGTGTTATGGAGATGGGAGGAAACGTTCTGGAAAGGGTCATCTCTCTTGAGTTTCCTGAAGGCCGGAACTATAAAGGTTCACACGGTGATGGCTATCTGACCACCGATGGATTTCATACCAATGCAGACTGGCCATCTGCTTCACTTCCTGTAGGGTCTTCCGGAAGGGGTGGAAAATGGAATGTAGAAAAAGACAGAATGCTCATTTCAGACAGACTTCTGATTGGAAGTCATCTGGGCAGCCGTTACCACAATGCAGGATTCAGATTTGTAAGAACCTCATATGAATAGAGCCGTTGTTTATATAGGTCTTTTTGCGAGTATAACATTGTTTGCAGTAACAGTATCTGCACAGCTTTCTGCAGTGCCATTTAACGGTGGTAATGGAGAAGGTTCTGCGGTTGCTTCATCCATTTACTCAGAAGCTGATAGCTGCTATTTTACCGGCAGTATCCTGCCGGATACCCTCATTGATTGTTCTTATGAGTCCACAATACTGGATGGTTCAGTATATTTTGCAGAAAACTATTTTTGGTCAACCGGCGATACTACTCCGGTGATCGCCGTTGATTCATCTGGCTGGTATTCTGTGGAAAGCTCTTTTGGAAATTGTGCCATTGCAGACAGTGTATATGTATGGAGATCTTCTGAACCATTGCTGTCTGTGGTCATTTCAGATGCTTCATCCCCTGAAATTGCTGATGGTTTCATAGCTGTGGACGTTTTGTCAGCAACATTCCCTATAGATGTTTACTGGATACCCGGCCCTAATGACTATCTGCTGGATAGTATTCTTCCGGGTTGGTACCAGTTTTTTCTGGTAGATGCAGTTGGATGCACTTTTCAGGACTCCTTCTATGTAAACTATGATACATGTTATTTGCACTATGCTGTGTTACCGGAAGATACGCTCCGCCTTTGTCCGGGCGATAGTCTTCTGCTGGTTAATCAGTATGATGCAGTTTCCGGATACCTCTGGTCAACGGAAGATACCACCAAGCAGATCTGGGTTTATGAATCAGGTTGGTATGGCCTGGAACTGACCTGGTCCGGATGTGGCTCTTCCATTGATTCTGTATTTGTGGATGATGCTGAACCGATACTGGGTTCAGTGCTATCAATACCTGCTTCCGATAGTTTACATCCAGACGGATCACTGATCTTTATTCCTGATCCGCTTCTCTCAGATTATTCATATTTGTGGAGCAACGGAGATGCTGATTCACTGGCAGAAGAGCTGTCGCCTGGTTATTACGAGGTATTGGTCACTGACAGTTATGGGTGCAATTTCTCATTTTCCGGCGCAGTGGATACCGGGATTTGCTTCCATTACTACTTTGACCTGGGGCCGGATACTTCCGGTTGCGCAGGGAATGCAATTGTGTTATCACCTGTAGGGACGGCGTCAGGCAATTATCTGTGGAGTGACAGCAGCACGAACAGTGTTCTGTCTGTGCTGGTTCCGGATACTGTTTTCCTGACTATATCAGACAGTATCTGTTCTTATTCAGATACTGTGCTGGTAGCAGCAGACGTGCTGCCTGGACTGCTGATTGATGTGATACCGGCCTCCCGGCCTATCAATGCTGACGGTGCCATTGAACTCACATTTCTGGAAGATGATCCGGAAAACTTTATGATTGCATGGTCCGCAGGATCATCAGGTACTGCCATCAGCGGTCTGGATACTGGATATTATTCCTTTACTCTTACTGACACTTCAGGGTGTTCTTTTTTTGAAAGCCTGTATCTGGACTTTGATAGTTGCTACCTCCCTTATGGGATCTATGTCAGTGACACCACCAATACTTCTTTCAGGGTGTCCTGGACAGGTCCTGAAATAGCCAGCTATGTGGCATTCTACCGAAATCTGACAACAGGCGGAGGCTTTACCAGCATTCCGGTGCCGGAAGGCGAAACATCTGTTGATATACCTGCTCTGCTTGGGCAACAGATCAAATACAAGATCAAATTTGCATGTGCAGGCACTGTTTCAGAATCGCCGCTCATTACATTCAACATGCCTGAAGATTCTGTACTTCGTGTGGCTGAAAATAGTACAATTCATGTCTGGCCAAATCCATTTGAAAATGACCTGTATGTCACTACTGATAAAGAAATATCCTGGATCATTACAGACCTATTTGGTCAGATACATAGGCAGGGATGGATCACAGCAGAAGGCTCCTTTACAACTATAGACACCCGATGGTTACCTTCCGGAGTATATATTCTGATCCTGAAAAGTGATCAAAGCATGCATACGGTGCAGCTTATTCACAAATAGACATCAGAATGCATGCACAATAAGTCCGCTGCGTAGCTTGGGTTCGAACCAGGTGGATTTAGGTGGCATCACATTTCCGGAATCTGCAATATGGATCAACTGATCAATGGAAACCGGAAACAGAGAAATGGCCAGCTTCATTTCTCCGCTGTCCACCCGTTTTTCCAATTCATGCAGGCCTCTGATGCCACCAACAAAATCTATTCGTTTGTCTGTTCGCTGGTCTTTGATGCCCAATACGGGGTCAAGTAAATGATCTGACAGAACAGTTACATCCAGACATTTTATCGGATCCATATCATCATAGGTTCCCGGCTTTGCAGTGAGTTGATACCAATGCCCGTCATAGTAAAGCCCAAAAGTATGGAGTACTTCAGGCTTGTAGGGTTCAGTGCCAGTATGCTTGATGTCAAAACGTTCTGCAATCATCCTGAAAAAGTCCATTGGAGTATGGCCATTCAGGTCTTTTACCAGCCTGTTATAGTCCATGATCATCAGTTGGCTGGATGGGAAGAGTACAGACAGGAAGAAATTGAACTCCTCTTCTCCGGTATGACCCGGATTAGCCTCCCGGAGTTGCTGACCTACTTTGGCACTGCTGGCACTTCGGTGATGACCGTCGGCAATATAGGTGAACGGAACTTTCTCACGGAAGATCTCTGTGATCACATTGATCTCAGATGCATCATCAATGACCCAGAAAGTGTGTTGGATGCCATCTTCCGATGTGAAATCATATACAGCTTTTCGTGCCACAACCGCTTCCATGATCGGGGTGATCTCATCTACATCCGGATAGGTCAGAAATACCGGTTCCGGATGGCATGACAATGTAGCCATATGCCTGATTCGGTCATTCTCTTTTTCAGGACGGGTGAACTCGTGCTTTTTGATGATGTCGTTGAAATAATCATCAATGCCTGAATTGGCCACAAGCCCCACCTGAGCATGCCCGTTCATGATCTGACGGTATGCATACAAACAGGGAGTTTCGTCCTGGATAAGAATGCCCTCCCGGATCATTTGTGCAAGGTTCTCCTTACCCTTATCATATACCTCCTGGCTATAGTGGTCAGTTTCTTCAGGAAGGTCGATCTCAGGTTTGCACACATGCAAAAAAGAATATTGATTTCCCGCAGCCTCTTCTCGGGCTTCTTCACTGTTAAGTACATCATAGGGTCTGCTGGCAACCTCTTTAGCCAGTTCAGGACGGGGACGTAGCCCCTTGAATGGTTTGATGACCGACATCTTCTGGAAATTTTGCTGCAAAGATACAATTCTGAGATAGCGGAATCATTGTCAACTATCGGGGTCAGATACGAAAATCAGGTGTACAAACGTTCTTGACATAATTAACTGCTCCGCAAACATGTCAATAGCTTTACACCACTAATATTGGAGATCATGCAAGTACTTTTGTTTCTGGCTGCCAGTCTGGCACCTGTTCTCACTGATGACCTGATACACACCACAAGAGAGTTCTATTTTGACATGCAGGACGGATGCCCAACTGAAGGTTTTTGTCTGGAAGATTTCAGCATGATCCTGACCTTTGATGTTGGAGTTACTATGCAGGATGAGATCCGGGAGGCAGACTTTAAAGACGCAGATCTTTCTTTTGGGGTAAAACAAAAATTCGATCAGACTACGCAGCACCTGAAGTTCACCAAATATGAAAAGTCATTTGACCGGTCAACAAGAAAACTGATTCTTACCTTGTATCCGGATGAACTGCCGAACAATCGGAAGTCATTCGTACTGAAATGCGTATTTGAAGGACAGGTGAAAGAAAGAGGTGGAACCTCCGGTACATTGATATTCTATCTCCGGAACGGATCCACCTATACCTACACATATCTTTGATCAGTTCAGCTGAAATGTTCGGTCACCTGAATCAAAGAAACGAATGATCTGCTTTGCTGCCGCGATACCGGCATTGACATTTGCTTCTTCCGTTTGGGCGCCCATTTTTTTGACCGGAGCAAACCAGCGCTTTCGCATTGACTCGTCAAGCAGTTTGTCTGACTTAGGCATGAAATCACTCACAAAGCTGATGTCAGAACGTTCCGCCATGATCCTGGCAATATCATCTTCATTGACCACTTCCTGACGTGCCGTGTTGATCAGCATGGCATTCTTCCGCATGGTCTTCAGTAAATGGAAATCTACTGAGCCCTTGGTATCAGAGACCGCGGGAATGTGCAGACTGATATAATGGCATTCTTCAAAGACGTCTTCGATGGTAGCCAATGGTTTGATTCCCTTCTCCTGCATGACATGTGCTTCAATGAATTTGTCATACGCACAAACTTCCATGCCCATAGCCTTGCCGATTTGAGCCACGAGCTTGCCGATATTGCCAAAACCTACCACACCCAGTTTTTTCCCGCGAAGCTCAGTTCCTGAGCTTCCTGAAAATTGCTTGCGACTTTGGTAGATCATGAATCCGAAAACCAGCTCAGCCACCGCATTGGCATTTTGCCCCGGTGTATTCATGACGCAAACATTTTTTTCAGTAGCAGCCGCTACATCAATGTTATCGTATCCGGCTCCGGCTCGAACAATGATCTGTAGTTTTTTACCGGCAGCTATGACATCGGCATCCACTTTATCGCTCCGTACGATCAGTGCATCAGCCTGAGCAACCGCATCAAGCAGTTGTTGTTTGTCCGTGTAAGATTCCAGCAATTGCAGTGTGTGGGTGCTTTCGGCTACCACATTCCTGATCTTATTGACCGCATCTGCTGCAAAAGGCTTTTCGGTTGCGAGAAGTATTACTGACATATTATTGATTTTATGCGTTCTTGGATTCGAATTCCTGCATCAACCCAACAAGGTGGTCCACGCTGGACTCTGGCAATGCATTATAAATAGAAGCCCTGAAACCACCCACAGACCGGTGGCCATTCAATCCCACACACTGGTGTTCCTTGGTGAACTGAAGAAATGCAGGTTCCAGATCCCGGTTTTCCATTATGAAATTGACATTCATGATGGAACGGTCTTCTACCGCAACTGTGCCTTTGAACATACTGTTCCGGTCTATCTCTGCATACAGCTTTGCAGCTTTGCGCTGATTCATGACCTCCATGGCAGCGGCACCACCATTATCCCGCAACCAGCGAAGGGTCAGCAGGCACACATATATGGAGAACACAGGTGGAGTATTGTACATGGAACCACCCTCAATATGTGTCTGATAATTCAGCATAGAAGGAAGGGCATGGTCTGATTCCCGCAACAAACCGTCCTTAATGATAACCAGCGTGACACCTGCTGGCCCCAGGTTCTTCTGTGCACCTGCATAGATCAGGTCAAACTGACCATAATTGACATTTCGGCTGAAAATGTCTGATGACATATCGATCACAACCGGTACAGGCGAATCCGGATACTCCATATACTGGGTACCATATATGGTATTGTTAGAGGTCAGGTGCAGATATCGCAGGTTTTCAGGTATGGCAAAACCTTTGGGTATATAACTGAAATTAGACCCGTCACTGCTTGCCAGCACTTCTGTTTTGCCAAAAAGCTTAGCTTCCTTGATGGCTTTCTTGGCCCAGGTACCGGTGTTTACATAGCCGGCAACGTCGCCACTGTTCAGGAGATTCATGGGCACCATTGCGAACTGGGTAGAAGCTCCGCCCTGCAGGAACAGAACCTTGTAGGAGGGATCCAGCTTAAGATTTTCCAGAACGAGTTGCCCTGCTTCATCCATTACAGCCTGAAAATCTTTGCTTCGGTGAGAGATTTCCAGGATAGACATACCCAGTCCGTTAAATTCTTTTACGGCCTCAGAAGCCTGTGCCAGAGCGGCTTCAGGAAGAATGGCAGGTCCGGCATTGAAATTATGTACTCGCATTTTTTACTTTTTATTTGGAGGTTTTAAATTCTTTCATACCTTTGCGCTCCCATTCGTTCTTAAAAGGTTACTGATCGCAGCTAAGGCGGCTCAAAAGTACAACTTAAAGGGAGGTCAAAAAATGACTTTCTGCAGGTGCAGGAGCCAGGCGTTGAATAGAAGTGAAGGGCAGGCTGACAGGCCTTCCGATAGCCATGCGGACATAAGCTTTTCAGCAGGGTGTAAACACTGTTGAAAAAAAAGATGTCTGAAAATTTGGAAGAGCGGATAAAGCAGCGGTAACTTTGTGACCCATTTTGATGAAGTGGCCTGTTCTCGAACGGGTTTTTCATAAGTTCTTTGAAGTATTGGACAGAAGCAACCAAAAAATAAAAAGGTAAGGAGCCAATCAATTACGAATTCTTTTAACAATGGAGAGTTTGATACTGGCTCAGGATGAACGCTAGCGGCAGGCTTAATACATGCAAGTCGAGGGAAAAGTCGAGTGCTTGCACTTGACCCAAACCGGCAAACGGGTGAGTAACACGTATGCAACCTACCTTCATCAGGGGGATAGCTCCGGGAAACTGGAAATAATACCCCATAGAACCCGGACCTCGCATGAGGTCTTGGTTAAAGCTACGGCGGATGAAGATGGGCGTGCGTCTGATTAGGTAGTTGGTGAGGTAACGGCTCACCAAGCCATCGATCAGTAGCTGATGTGAGAGCATGATCAGCCACACGGGCACTGAGACACGGGCCCGACTCCTACGGGAGGCAGCAGTAGGGAATATTGGGCAATGGACGGAAGTCTGACCCAGCCATGCCGCGTGAAGGATGAATGTCCTATGGATTGTAAACTTCTTTTAT
>ERZ795053.1444-NODE-1444-length-30106-cov-8.796812_pt1 | contig 30106 bp, 30 predicted proteins | sample MGYA00375137_ERZ795053 | MGnify/ENA primary metagenome ERZ795053 (study PRJEB30182, sample SAMN05720284) | activated sludge metagenome | isolation source: Anaerobic digester | place: Hong Kong | collected 2014-12-17 ...
CGCTCCTCGCCGTACTGGAAGAGGAGATCGGCCAGCTCGCGCTCGCCGAGCCCGTTCACGAGGTCGGCGGCACTCGGCCCCGCCTGTTCCATCCGCATGTCGAGCGGCCCGTCCTTCTGGAACGAAAAGCCGCGCTCCGGCCGGTCGATCTGCATCGAGGAGACGCCGATATCGAGCACGACCCCCGAAAGCCGCGGCGCCGCCGCCTCGGCCGCGATTCGCGCCAGATCCCCGAATCGCCCCGACCGCAGGTCGAGCCGGGCGCCGAACTCGCCCGCCCAGGCCGCCGCGAGCCGGATCGCCTCGGGGTCGCGGTCGATCCCGATCACCCGTTCGGCCCCGGCGTCGAGCAGCGCGCGGGCATAGCCCCCGGCCCCGAAGGTGCCGTCGAGCCAGGTGCCGGAGACGGGCGCCGCCGCGGCGAGGATCGGCGTCAGGAGGACCGGGACATGCGGCCCCAGGGGTGCCATCATCATGCGCCGCCCCCGGCGTCGAGCGCATCGAGCTGGGCGAAGGGATCCTCGTCCTCGGCGAGGCCCGCGCGCCAGTCGTCGAGCCCGGCCATGTCCTCGGCATAGGCGTCGGGCGTCCAGATCTGGAAACGGTCGCCCATGCCGGCGAAGAGCGCCTCGGCATCGACGCCGATCATCTCGCGCAGCCGCGCGGGCAGCACGATCCGGCCGTTCTCATCGACCTGGGCATAGACCGACTGGGTGTTGAGCCAGCGCTCGAGCGCCTTGCGCGCCTTGCTGAAGGTGGGGAGCCGCGAGACCTTCTCGTCGAGGCGGGCGATTCCCTCGATGGTATAGCCCTCGAGGCATTTTCCGCCCGGTCCGCCATAGATCAGCACGAGCGTGGGATTCTGGCCCGAGGACCAGTCCGGGTCGCCCTCCTCGAGCACACGGCGAAACGGGGCAGGAACCGACACGCGGCCCTTCTGGTCCACCTTGTGGACCGATTCGCCCCTGAAGCGCCGTAGCACCGTCCGGTCTCCTGTCTACCGCCTTCCCGAAACGAATGGCGGGCCGTGCTGCCTGAAAGCACGACCCGCCGTCCGGTCCCTTCTAGGCCTTCGGCCCGACTGCGCCACGCGTTGCGGTCTACTCGTTGCTCTTGATCCGCGCCGGGTCTTCTTTCGTGTGGGAAGACTGCGGGCCTGTATGAAACCTGCCGTGTTTCGATTGGCTCGGGTCTGTCGCCCTAGTCCGATGTTCCGCTGCCTTCCGTGATCTTGGGGATACCATGGGACTTCATGGGAATCAATGGTTTTCTGTGGGAACTACCTGATCAACCTGCCCGATTGCTGCAACTGCGTCGCAGGTCTCGTAGCGACTTGCGCAGTTCTACAAGGTCTTGGGAGAACGGAAGTCAAAGCACACAAGATATGGCTCTACCCTAGCGTGTAGGCGAAACTCGTAATAGTACATAAAGTTGTCACGATCCGGCCCCTCCTGGGCGCGATCGCCGGTTCCGGGCCGCGAATCTCCCTCCGGTGGCAGCAAATCCCATGGGGCGAGGCGCGCGGATGGCCTGTAAGCCGGATTCTGTGACGCCCTTTGCAGGGCGCCGACGGCCATTCGTCTGGGCCTGCCGTCGCCGGCAGGCTCGAGCAGCCAACCCGGACCGCTCGGGCGGGAGAGGCCCTGGGGCCGGAGCCCCGCGCGATCCCTATTTGGCCTTGCTCCTGGCGGGGCTTGCCGTGCCGCTCCCGTTGCCGGCAGCGCGGTGGGCTCTTACCCCACCGTTTCACCCTTGCCCGCGACCGGAGCCGCGGGCGGTCTGATTTCTGTGGCGCTTTCCCTCGGGTTGCCCCGGGCGGGCGTTACCCGCCGCCATTTCTCCCTGGAGTCCGGACTTTCCTCGAAGTCGCCTTCGCGGCCGTCCGGCCATCCGCGCGCGATCCGAATAGGCCGGTTCGGCTCACGGGTCAACGCAAGGGTGCTCCTCGGCGAGGGCGCCGACCAGCGCGACGTCGCGATCGTCGAGCGGCGATGCGAGCGCTTCCGGCCGGAACCGAAGCCGCACCGCCGCGAGCACCGCCTCCCAATCGCCCTCCGGAGCCCGATAACCTGCACGCGATGCCGCCCCGCGAAACGCGGGCCAGCCGCCGGCGCCGCAGGCCTCCGCTTCCGGCCAGACCGCATGGCCCGAGAGCGCCAGCCGCCGCCAGTCGAACTTCGGCCCCGGATCGACCTTGCGCCGTGGCGCGATGTCCGAATGCGCGACCACCCGGGCAATCGGGATGCGCCAGCGCGCCCGGATCCCGCCCAGCACATCCTCCAGCGCGCGCATCTGCGGCTCGGGAAAGGGCGGCAGGTCCCCCAGCGGCCCGGCATTCGCCAGCTCGATGCCGATCGAGCGGGAATTCACGTCCGTGACCGCGCCCCAGTTCCCCGCGCCGGCGTGCCAGGCCCGCTGCTCCTCCGCGACCATCTGCCAGGCGCGCCCGTCCTCGGCGACGAGGTAGTGCGCCGAAACCTCCGCCGCGGGATCGCAGAGCCGCTCCAGCGCCGCTTCCGCCGAAAGCATCGCCGTATAATGCAGCACCACGATGTCCGGGCGCGCCCCCTCGCGGCGCGGGCCGAAGTTCGGGCTGGACCGCTCGACGATCTTCATCCTTGCTGCATGCCGACGCGCCACCGGACCGGAGACCCGAAACCCTGCCCCGACCCTCGCCCCTGCAGAACCGCTGCGCCCCTGACGGCACGCTGCACGCCGTGGCGGCCCGCGGGCTCTTCATGGGCAACCGCGGCGGCAGGCTGCACGGCCCCGACCGGCAGCTCGGCGCCGCGCGCTGGCGCGGCAGGGCCTGGATCTGCTGCCGCATCGACTTTCGCGACCGCAAGCGCGAGGTGATGGGCGCGGGCTATACCGAGATCTTCTTTCTCGACGAGGCCACCGCGCTCGCCGCCGGACACCGCCCCTGCTTCGAATGCCGCCGCGCGGATGCCCAAGCCTTCGCCGCCGCCTGGGCCCGCGCCCGCGATCTCGCCCGCCCGCCCAAGGCGCCGGAGATGGACCGGATCCTGCATGCGGAGCGCCGCGCGACCTTCGAGACCTGCCGCCTCCGCGACCTGCCCGACGGCAGCATCTTCGCGACCGGCGGAGGGTTCCGGCTGAAGCTCGACCACGAGATCCACGCCTGGGATTTCGACGGATACAGACCGGTCGAGACGGAGACCGACCCCGACGGGGCGGTCGCCGCCGTCACCCCGCCCGCGGTCCGCGCCGCCCTTTCCGCAGGCTACCGCCCGCGGCTCCACCCGAGCGCCCGGCTCAGATCTTGAGCTGGCGATAGGGCGTCGGATCCCATTTGCAGGCGAAACCGTCGCCGTCGGGATCGAGCCCGAGGCTGTCGGTCTGCGGCCCGCCCGCGGCCAGGAACGCGCGCTGCGCCTCGTCCGGCGTGCGGTAGCGCCCGCAGCTCGAGCTGAGCCGCGCGCCGACGCGCCGGTCATAGCGCCGCTCGCCGACGGCATTGGTGGTCTGCTGGGCATAGAGCGCGATGTTCACGCCCTGGACCTCGGACGGCACCGAGGTCGTCGGCACGACGACCAGCTTCGACCGCGCCGCCTGAAGGTCGCGCTCCGCAATCGCCGCATCGATCTTCTGCTGCTCGAGCGTGTATTCCATCAGGTTCAGCCGGTCGTCGTCGAGCGGCGTGCCCGCCTGCGGCAGCGGCGCCGTCGCGCCGGTCGAGCCTTCGGCGAGCGAACTTTCGATCGTCGCGGTGAAATTGTCCCCGCCGCCGCCGGCCGTCGAGACCGTCCCGGCCGGCGGAACCTCGTAGAGAACCGTGTCGCTCGGCACGGTGACACTCGAGGTGCAGGCGGCGAGCGCCCCGACCACCACCAGCGCTGGAATCCGCATCATCGTCCCGCCTTTCGACAATTTGCTCAACCTCGGCGAAAGTTATTACCACCATTTTTCCGGTTTTGCAGCAAAACCGGCGGCACCTTCGATCGCGAAGGCGATATTCAGCATTTCCGCCTCCTCCCAGGGCCGCCCGATCACCTGAAGCCCCAGCGGCAATCCCCGCGCATCGACCCCCGCCGGCACCGAGGCGCCGGGCAGGCCCGCAAGATTGACCGTAACCGTAAAGACATCGTTGAGATACATCTGCACCGGATCGGCATCCGCCATCTCGCCGATCGCGAAGGCGGCCGAGGGCGTCGCCGGGGTCAGGATCGCGTCGATGCCCTGGGCGAAGACCGTCTCGAAGTCGCGCTTGATCAGCGTCCGCACCTTCTGCGCCCGCAGGTAATAGGCGTCGTAATAGCCCGCAGAGAGCACGTAGGTGCCGATCATCACCCGCCGCTTGACCTCGGCGCCGAATCCCTCGGCGCGCGTGCGCTCGTAGAGCCGGGTGATCCCGTCGCCCGCCGCGATCTTCGCCCGCCGCCCGTAGCGAACCCCGTCGTAGCGCGCGAGATTGGACGAGGCCTCCGCAGGCGCGATGACGTAATAGGCGGGCAGCGCGTATTTCGTATGCGGCAGGCTGATGTCGACGGTCTCGGCCCCGGCGTCGCGCAGCATCTCCGCGCCGCGATGCCAGAGCGCCTCGATCTCCGGCGGCATGCCCTCGACGCGGTATTCCGTCGGGATGCCGATGCGCTTGCCGCGCACGTCGCCGCTCAGCGCCGCCTCGAAATCGGGCACCGGCAGGTCGGCGGAGGTCGAATCCTTCGGGTCATGGCCGGCCATGGCGCGCAGCATGATCGCGGCGTCGCGCACCGATTTCGTCATCGGGCCGGCCTGGTCGAGCGAGGAGGCGAAGGCGACGATGCCCCAGCGCGAGCAGCGCCCGTAGGTGGGCTTGACGCCGACGATGCCGGTGAAGGCCGCCGGCTGGCGGATCGAGCCGCCGGTGTCGGTCCCGGTCGCCCCGAGCACCAGATCCCCGGCCACCGCCGCCGCCGACCCGCCCGAGGATCCGCCCGGCGTCAGCCCGCGGTTGTCCCCCGCCCGCCGCCAGGGGCTGACCGCCGGGCCGTAGCAGGAGGTCTCGTTGGAGCTGCCCATGGCGAATTCGTCCATGTTGAGCTTGCCGATGCAGACCGCGCCCGCGTCCCAGAGCCGCCGGGTGACGCTGCTCTCGTAGGGCGGCGCGAAATCGCTCAGGATGGTCGACCCGGCCTGGCTGCGCACGCCCTCCACGCAGAAGAGATCCTTGATCCCGAGCGGGATGCCGCAGAGATCGGGCGCATCCCCCGCCCCGAGCCGCGCCGCCGCCGCCCGCGCCTGGCCGCGCGCGAGATCCGCCGTCAGCGCCGTGAAGGCATTGAGCGGCGCGGAGGCCTCCGCCGCGCTCAGGCAGGCCTCGGTCAGCTCGACCGCGTCGATCGCGCCGCTGCGCAGGCCCTCGCGGGCGGCGGCGATGGTCAGGCCGGGGAGATCCGCCATCACTCCACCACCTTCGGCACCGTGAAGAACCCCGAGCGCGCATCCGGCGCATTGGCGAGGACCGCCTCGCGCTGGCCGCCGGCGGTGACCTCGTCGACGCGCCATTTCAGCTTCATGGGCGTGACCGAGGTCATCGGCTCGACCCCCGCGACATCGACCTCGGCGAGCTGCTCCATGAATCCCAGGATCGCCGACAATTCGGCCGCGAGAGGGTCGAGATCGGTCTCGGCCACCTCGATACGGGCCAGATGCGCCACGCGGCGCGCGGTGTCCTTGTCGATCGCCATGCACTCGTTTCCCGGGATTTCCTCGGCGCGGGGCTTACTCCGCGCCCGGCTTTCGCGCAAGGGCCGGGCCCCGGCCGTGGGGCGGATGAGATTTGGCAACGCTCCCCCCTGCCCGATCTCCGCGCGAGCCTAGCGCAACCATCCCGCCCGGCGGGCACCGCCGGGCAGCGCCAGCCCCGTCACGCCGAAGGCGTGCCTCCGGCACGACGCGGGCGCTTCGCACCCGCCGGGTCGAGCGCTGCCCTCATCTCATGGCGGGACGGTCGTACCGGGAACAATGCGCTCCAGATGCGATCACCCTACCGGCCGTGGCGGATCAGCACCGCGATCATCCAGCCGAGCATCACGGCATTCAGGACATGCCAGAGGAAATGCGTGCCGAGCGGAAAGCCTGGGCAGACCGCGGTGTCGATGCTGCGAAAGACCAGCGAGACCGCCAGCATCGCCGCGCCGAGGGCCATGCCCCGCGCGGTCGCCGGCGCGCGCCGCCTGAGCAGCACGGCATAGCCCGCGATCAGGATCGGGACCGGCAGATAGCCGATCGAGCCGTTGAGGTCGCCGACCAGCGCCCCGAGCCCGCGGGCGACCAGGATGCTGTAGGGAATGAAGGCGGCGACCGCGAGGATCCCGCCCCACCAGGGCAGCGCGAAGAAGCGCACCGTCGCGAGATAGAGATAGACCAGGATGAAGGCCTGGATCGGCAGCACGTCGGCCAGCATCGACCAGACCTGCGCATGGGTATGGAAGAGATAGGAGCCGACGCCGATGGCGAAGACCAGCGCCGCAAGCAGCCGGCCGCCGCGATCCCCGCGCCGCGCAGCAATACGCCAGGCGACGACGGCCGCGACGAGAAAGGCACCATTGGTCAGCGCGTTGACAGGCTCCGACCAGTAGCCCGCATCGATCCGCTCGCAGTAATTGTCGACCACGCGAAACCAGTCCATGATCCCGTCTATAGACCAGACGGGGAGGATTGCGATGAAGATCATCTGGCTCGGACATTCCGGATTTCGCATCGAGATCGACGGCGCGGTACTGCTCGTCGACCCATGGCTGGAGGGAAACCCGATGTTCGACGCCGACCGACGCGGCGAGGCCATCGCCGGGGCCACGCATATCCTGGTCAGCCACGGACACGGTGACCACGCGGGCAACGCGCTGGGCATCGCCAGGGAACTTGGCATTCCGATCCTCTGCATCCACGAGCTTTCCGACTGGTGGTCGGGCTCCGAAGGGGTCGAGACCATCGGCTTCAGCAAGGGCGGCACCGTCGCGCTCGGCGCGGTTCGTGTGACGATGGTGCATGCGGTGCATTCCTCGAGCGTCGACTTTCGAGGCGGCCGCCCGGAATACGCCGGCGGCGAGGCGGGCTACATGATCGCCGGCGAGGGCCGCACGATCTATTTCACCGGCGACACGGACGTGATGGCGGACATGGGGGTCTTCGAGGACCTGCACCACCCGGAGATCGGCATCCTCTGCGCCGGCGGGCACTACACCATGGACATGGCCCGCGCCGCCTATGCCGCGAGGAAGTTCTTCAATTTCCGCACCGTGATCCCCTGCCACTACCGCACCTTCCCGATCCTCGCGCAATCCGCCGAGGTGCTGAAGGACGGCCTGCCCGGCGTCGCCGTGATCGAGCCCGAGGTGCTGGTGCCGATCGAGATCTGAGCGCCGCGAACCCCGAAAATGGCAAGCCGGATTCCAGCCGCGTTCCAGCCGGGTTCCGGCCCCGGAAACCGACGCCATTCCAGGGGCTTGAACCGAATTCCCCGGATCGCGGCGGGGTGACCTGCGCCGCCCCCGCGCTCAGTCGCCGAGACCGCTCCGCAACTCCGCGAAGAAGTCCTGCAGGAGCCCCGCGCATTCCGCCTCGGCGATGCCGGCGAAGACCTCCGGCCGGTGATGCGCCTGGGGATGGGCGAAGACCCGCGCCCCCTGCTCCACCCCGCCCGATTTCGGATCCGGGGCGCCATAGACCAGTCTCCCGAGCCGCGCCGCGGCGATGGCGGCCGCGCACATGGCGCAGGGCTCGAGGGTGACGTAGAGGTCGAGCCCCGGCAGCCGCTCCGACCCGAGCGCGGCGCAGGCGGCACGGATGGCCAGGATCTCGGCATGGGCCGTCGGGTCGTTGAGCTCGCGCGTGCGGTTTCCCGCCCGCGCCAGCACGCTCCCCGAGACCGGATCGACGATCGCCGCCCCGACCGGGGTCTCGCCCCGCGCCCCGGCGGCGCGGGCCTCGGCGAGCGCGACATCCATCAGCGGGGCGAAGCGGGTCATGGGTGACCCTCGCGCGGCCGGGGCCCGCAGGCAAGCTGGAATGGCATTGCCAGCCGCCGGGCCCGCCCTGTAGGAGCAGGCCATGGCCAGCGCTGACCCGCCCTCCGAACGCATCGCCAAGCGCCTCGCCCGCGCCGGCCTCGCCTCCCGCCGCGGCGCCGAGGCGATGATCGCCGAGGGGCGGGTCGCGGTGAACGGCAAGGTCATCGACAGCCCCGCGCTCAACGTGACCGCCGCCGACCGGATCGTGGTCGACGGCCGGCCGCTCGGCGCGCCGGAGCCGCTGCGGCTCTGGCGCTATCACAAGCCGGCCGGGGTGGTGACCAGCGCCCGCGACGAAAAGGGCCGCCCGACGGTCTTCTCGCAGCTCCCCCCGGACATGCCGCGGGTGGTCAGCATCGGGCGCCTCGACCTCACCTCCGAGGGCCTGCTGCTGCTGACCAACGACGGCGACCTGAAGCGGCGGCTGGAGCTGCCCTCCACCGGCTGGATGCGCAAGTACCGGGTGCGCGCCAGGGGCGCGCCGAGCGACGAGAGCCTCGAGCCGCTCCGCCGCGGCGTCACGATCGACGGCGAAAGGTTCCAGCCGATGAGCCTGCGCATCGACCGCCAGCAGGGCGGCAATGCCTGGCTGACCGTCGGCATCCGCGAGGGGCGCAACCGCGAGGTGCGCCGCGCGCTCGAAAGCGTCGGGCTGGTGGTAAATCGGCTGATCCGGACTTCCTACGGGCCGTTCCTCCTCGGCGACCTCGCCCCCGGGGCGGTGGAGGAGGTCCGGGCGAAGGTACTGCAGGACCAGCTCGGGTTGCGCCGGTAGGCGGGCCGCCGTTGCGGCCGAGCCGTGCGCGCGGGTGCGCGCAGGGTTTCCTTAGGTTGGGCGCGCGCCTTCGCGCGCCGGCGGGGCGCTCGCCGCCCCCGCACCCCCGGCACTGCTCTCCAGGTTTCTGACCGGGACGGCGGGGCGGGTCAGGCCGTGAAGAGGTCGAGCAGCAGCTCGATATTGAGCGAGATCACCGCCGCGGCGATGAGGGCGGCGGTGGCGGTCAGCCAGCGGGGCGCCACCAGCGCGCCCATCTTGGCGCGCGAGGCGGTGAACATCACCAGCGGCACGATGGCGAAGGGGAGCTGCAGGCTCAGGACCACCTGGCTCAGGATCAGGAGCCGCGCCGTCTCGCTCTCGCCGTAGAGCAGCGTCACCAGGATCGCCGGCACGATCGCCACCCCGCGGGTGATCAGCCGCCGCAGCCAGGGGGCGACCCGGAAATTGATGAAGCCCTCCATGACGATCTGCCCGGCCATGGTGGCCGTCACCGTCGAGCTGAGGCCGCAGCAGAGCAGCGCGATCCCGAAGAGCGAGGGCGCGATCGAGGCGCCGAGCAGCGGCCGCAGGAGCTCCTGCGCCCGGCCGAGCTCGGCCACGTCGGTATGGCCGGCCTCGTGGAAGGTGGCCGCCGCGAGGATCAGGATCGAGGCGTTGATCGTCAGCGCGAACATGAGCGCGACGGTCGAATCGATCGTCGCGTAGCGCAGCGCCCGGCGCCGTTCGGGCAGGCTGCGGCCATAGGCGCGGGTCTGCACGATACCCGAATGCAGGTAGAGATTATGCGGCATGACGGTGGCGCCGATGATGCCCATGGCGAGGTAGAGCATGGTCGGGTCGCGGAAGATCTCCGTGGTCGGCGCGAAGCCGCGGATCACCGCGCCCCAGTCGGGATCGGCCAGCGCGATCTGGATCGCGAAGCAGGCCGCCACGATCAGGATCAGGGTGATGATCAGCGCCTCGATCCGGCGGAAGCCGCGGGTCTGCAGCCAGAGGACCAGGAAGACGTCGAGCGCCGTCAGCAGGACACCGAGCTCGAGCGGGATTCCGAAGAGCAGGTTCAGGCCGATCGCCGTGCCGATGACCTCGGCGAGGTCGGTGGCGCAGATGGCGAGCTCCGCCAGCAGCCAGAGCGGCCAGGCCACCCAGCGGGGGAAGGCGTCGCGGCAGGCCTGGGCGAGATCCCGCTCCGAACCCACGGCGAGCCGCGCGCAGAGCGCCTGGAGCACGATCGCCATGCAGTTCGAGAGCAGCGCGACCGTGAGCAGCGCGTAGCCGAACCGGGCGCCGCCGGCCAGCGAGGTGGCCCAGTTGCCCGGGTCCATGTAGCCGACCGCGACCAGGTATCCGGGGCCGAGAAACGCCAGGAACTGGCGCCAGCGCGACCCGCCACCCACCCGGACGCTGCCGAAGGACTCCAGAAGCGATGGCGCACCCCGTTCCTGCCGCCACCCCTCGTCGGTGCCGGCCGGCATCGCCTCCTGGATCGTTCCGCCCATGTCGCGCCGGTAATGCAAATGATTTGCATTAACATGCTGGACGAGAGGCGGTTCGTCAAGCCCCGACCCCTCGCCGCTGCCAAAGCGCCGAGGGGTCGGGCGCTGCCCCCGGGGGGGGCGATCAGACCTTCAGGTCACCGGCGCTCTTGCGCCCGTCGCGGCCGTCGATCAGTTCGTATTCGATCGGCTGGTTGTCCTTGAGCGTTTGCAGGCCGGCCGCCTGAACCGCGGTGATATGCACGAAGATGTCCTTGCCGCCATCCGCGGGCTGGATGAAACCATAGCCCTTCTCGGTATTGAACCACTTGACCGTGCCCTTGGCCATTCCTTCGGTATCCTTGGTCAATTCACCCGGACCCCGCGTCCGGGCCTTTCGCGACGTCACGCCCCCCTCTGCCGTGCAGCTCGGTGAAGGCGGCCGCATCAGGACACGAAACTTCGTGGCCCATAATTACCGCGAATCACGGGCCAGACAAAGCGACTTCTCCGGACCGTACCGCCCCGTTGCGGCTGGATCGGCCGCAATCGCGACATTCCGCACGGGAATGTTCGCCTGCGTCGGACGGGCCTCTGGTCTCCGCGCACGCACGAGATTATGTTGCATCGCATCGGAATCGCCGGATGAATCTGTCCCGGCGGATGAGAGGATTGCCCATGCGGGTCTTCGGATTCCTCGTACTGGCAGCCATCGTGCTGGCGACCGGGTTCGGCGCGATGGGGCCGGCCGTTCCGGGCTTCTGATGGCGAGCGAGCGCTTCGGCGGCCGGTATTCGCCCGGCGCGCGGTCCGGCGAGGGGGCGCCCCCCGGCGCCGCGCCGCCGGCCGCGCCCTTCCGCAACCGCCCGGCCCGGAAGGTGAGCCTGCGCGCGCGGCTGATGTTCCTCCTGCCGCTGCCGCTGCTCTTCGCCGGGCTCGGGGCGATCGGTCGGGCGAACGCGCCCGAGATGCTGGGCGAGCTCGGCGGCTTCGCGGGGCTGATGCTCGCGGCCTGGCTACTCAACGAGGGCCTCAGGGCCGAGGAAGCCTATGACGCGCGCGCGGTGGCCCGGCCGCCGGCGATCCCGCGCAAGCTCTTCGCGGCTGTGCTCGCCGGCGCGAGCATCGGGCTCGCGACCTATCTGGGGCTCGGCCAGGGGCTCTTCGCGGCGATCGCCTTCGGCGCGGTCGCGACAATCGCCCATGTCGCGGCCTTCGGCCTCGACCCGATGAAGAAGAAGGGCATGGAAGGCGTCGACGAATTCGCCGGCGAGCGCGTCGCCCGCGCCATCGACAAGGCCGAGGGCATCGTGCGCGAGGTCATCGCGGCGGCGGCACGGATCGGCGACCCCCGGCTCGAGGGCAGGGTGGAGCGCCTCTGCGACCAGGCGCGAGAGGTCTTCCGCACCGTCGAGCAGGATCCCCGCGACCTCGCCCGGGCGCGCGCCTTTCTCAGCGTCTATCTGGTGGGCCTGCGCGATTCGACGGTGAAGTTCGCCGATCTCTGGGGCCGGACCCGGGACCCCGAAACCCGCGCGAAGTTCGAGGCGCTGCTCGGGGATCTGGAAACCAGCTTCACCACGCATCGGACCATGCTTCTGGAGGACAACCGCAGCGATCTGGACATCGAGATCGAGGTCCTCCGCGAACGCCTGCAACAAGACGGCCTGACCGTCCGCTAGACCGAGGGAGATCCAGAATGGCCGAAGAGATCCGTGCCCAGGCCCAGGCCGCGCTCGAGGAAGTCGAGGCGATCACCGCGAAGCTGCTGCCCGAGCCCAAGGGCGAGCTCATCGTGGCCGATGTCGCCGCCGATCCCGCGCTCCAGGGCGAGATCGACCGCCGCAAGGCCGAGATCGACATGTCGAACACCCAGTCGATCATTCGCTTCGGTTCCGCCGCCCAGGCCGAGCTCCAGGCGATCAGCCAGGAGATGCTCGCCGGCGTGCGCAACAAGGACACCGGCCCGGCCGGCGATTCCCTGCGCGACATGGTGACCTCGATCCGCGGTTTCTCGGTCCGGGAGCTCGATCCCAACCGCAAGCTCTCCTGGTGGGAGAAGCTGATGGGCAAGTCCAAGCCCATGGCCGAGTTCATGGCGCGCTACGAGGACGTGCAGGGCCAGATCGACAAGATCACCGGCGAATTGCTGACCCACGAGCACACGCTGCTCAAGGACATCAAGTCCCTCGACAAGCTCTACGAGAAGACGCTCGACTTCTACGACGAGCTCGCGCTCTACATCGCCGCCGGCGATGCCAAGCTCGCGGAGCTCGACGGCACGACGATCCCGGCCAAGGAGGCCGAGGTGCAGGCGGCGCCCGAGCAGGAGGGGGTGATGAAGGCGCAGGAGCTGCGCGACATCCGTGCCGCCCGCGACGATCTGGAGCGCCGGGTCCACGACCTGAAGCTTACCCGCCAGGTCACCATGCAGTCGCTGCCCTCGATCCGGCTGGTCCAGGAGAACGACAAGAGCCTGGTGACCAAAATCAACTCGACGCTGGTCAATACCGTGCCGCTCTGGGAAACCCAGCTCGCCCAATCCGTCACCATCCATCGCAGCCGCGAGGCGGCGAGCGTGGTGCGCGAGGCGGGCGACCTGACCAACGAGCTTCTGCGGAAGAACGCGGAAAACCTGCGCACGGCGAATGCCGAGATCCGCACCGAGATGGAGCGCGGCGTCTTCGACATCGAGGCGGTCGAGAAGGCCAATGCCGACCTGATCGCCACCATCGAGGACAGCTTGCGCATCGCCGACGAAGGCAAGAACCGTCGCCGTGAGGCGGAGGAGAGCCTCCTGCGCATGGAGGCGGATCTCAAGGAGGCGCTGGCCGCGGCCAAGGCCAAGGCGACCGGCATGGGCGAGAGCCTCGGCGGCAGCGTAGCCGGCTAGACAGGAGAATCGATGGATCTCGGCAGAGCAGGCACCGGCACGGGGCGCGAGACCCCACCGGCGGCGCCGACCCGGAGACTGAACCGCGCCGCGGCGCTCGCCGGGGCGCTGTGGCTTTCGCTGGCCGGATGCACCGGACCCGGCTCGGGGGCGCTCGCGCCCGGCGCCGGGGCGCCGCCCGCGGCTTCCGCCACCGCCGACGCGGCCGATGGCTCGGCCGCAGACGACCAGCAGACGGCCGCGCTTTCGAGCTACTACGCGGAGGTCGAGGGCGGGCTGACCGCCACCGGGCGAATGCGGCGCGAGACCGCGCCGGCCGACGCGCCCTACACCGTCGACGATCTGGTGCGGAACTTCGAGCGGGTCGCGCTCTACGACGAATACGTAGACGTCGACGGGCGCTTCGTGCGCAGCGAGACGCCGGCGGTGCTGCGGCGCTGGGACAGGCCGGTCCGGGTCGGGGTGATGACCGGCCCCTCGACCTCGGCGACCCAGTCGGCCCGCGACCGGGCCAATGTCGCCGCCTTCACCGCGCGCCTCGCCCGGCTGACCGGGCTCGACATGTCGATGGGCGAGGGTTCGAACGTCAATTTCCTCGTGCTCTTCATGAATTCCAGCGAGCGGACCGCCTTCGCCGACCAGGTGGTCGCGCGCTATCCCGAATTCGCGCCGGCGGTGGTCAGCGCCCTGCGCGACACGCCGCTCGACACCTTCTGCACCGCCTATGCCTTCGGCGATCCGGGCAACCGCGCGGTCTATTCCGCGGTCATGGTGCTGATCCGCGCCGAGCATCCGCCGCTGACCCGGCTCTCCTGCGTGCACGAGGAGATGGCCCAGGCCATGGGCCTGCCCAACGACAGCCCGGACGCCCGGCCCTCGCTCTTCAACGACAGCCTCGAATTCGCGCTCCTGACCGAGCATGATGAAATCCTGCTGCGCATGCTCTACGATCCGCGCCTGAAGACCGGAATGACGGCCGCCGAGGTGCGGCCGCTGCTGCCGGCGATCGCGCGCGACGCGATGGCGGCGGAAAAGAACCAGGGCGCGGTCGTGGCGGCCGGCGCGAGCTGAGCAGAGGGAGGCCCATGTCCATCTTCGATTTCCTGCGCGGCGAGTTCATCGACGTCATCCACTGGACCGACGACACCCGCGACACCATCGTCTGGCGCTTCGAGCGCGAGGGCCATGCGATCAAGTACGGCGCCAAGCTGACGGTGCGCGAGGGCCAGGCGGCGGTCTTCGTGCACGAGGGGCAGCTGGCGGATGTCTTCGGTCCCGGGCTCTACATGCTCGAGACCAACAACATGCCGGTTCTGACGACGCTGCAGCACTGGGACCACGGATTCCGATCTCCGTTCAAGTCGGAGATCTATTTCGTCAACACCCGCCTCTTCACCGATCTCAAATGGGGCACCCGCAACCCGGTGATGTGCCGCGACCCGGAATTCGGCATGGTCCGGCTGCGCGCCTTCGGCACCTACACGATGCGCGTCACCGATCCCGGCAAGTTCATGACCGAGATCGTCGGCACCGACGGCGAGTTCACCACCGACGAGATCGAGTTCCAGATCCGCAACATCATCGTCACGCATTTCACCCAGATCATCGCGACCTCGGGCATCCCGGTGCTCGACATGGCCGGCAACAATCTCGCGCTCGCCAAGCTGGTGCACGAGCGCATCGCGCCCATGGTCGCCGAATACGGGCTGGCGCTGCCGGCCTTCATGATCGAGAACATCTCACTGCCCGCCGAGGTCGAGGCGGCCATGGACAAGCGCACCGCCACCGGCGTCGCGGGCGATCTCGCGCGCTACACCGAGTTCAGCGCCGCCGAGGCCATGACCCGCTCGGCCGACAATCCCGGCGGCGGCGGCGGGATCGGCGCGGGGCTCGGCGCCGGCATGGGCATGGCCATGGCCGAGCGCATGGCCCGGCGCGGGCCCTGGGGCGAAGCGCCGGTCGCCGGCGCGACCCCGCCGGTGCCGCCGCCGGGCGTCGTCCAGCAATGGCATGTGGCCGAGGACGGCGCGGCGAAGGGGCCCTTCAGCGCCGCGGACCTGCGGCAGATGGCGGCCACCGGGACCCTGACCGGCGAGAGCTGGGTCTGGACGCCGGGCAGCGCCGGCTGGCGCCGGGCCGGCGAGGTGCCCGAGGTCGCGGCCCTTCTCGGCCAGGTGCCGCCACCGCCGCCCGCCGCCTGAGCCGCCGATGCCGCGAGGCCAGACCGCCGGGGCAGCCTCCCTGGAGGATCACCGCTTTCCCTGCCCCTCCTGCGGCTCGGATCTGCGCTACGATCCCGACGGCTCGCGGCTGCTCTGCGGCCATTGCGGCCACGAGGAGCCGGTGCCCGAGCGGCGCGGCGCGATCCCCGAGCTCGACCTGCGCTCGGCCCAGCGCTCGGAACTGCCCGAGCGCGATTTCGAGGCGGCGCGCTTCGCCCGCTGCCCGAGCTGCGGCGCGCAGGTCGAGTTCGACGCCGCCATCCATGCCAAGGAATGCCCCTTCTGCGCCTCGCCCATCGTCACCGACACCGGCGTGGCGCGGGTCATCAAGCCCCAGGCGCAGCTCCCGTTCCTGCTCGGCGAGGAGGCGGCCCGCGCCGAGATGCGCAAATGGCTCGGGCGGCTCTGGTTCGCGCCCTCCGACCTGCGCGACTATGCGAAGGCGCACCGGCGCATGGATGGCATCTACGTGCCCTACTGGACCTACGACGCCGAGACCCGGACCGAATATTCCGGCCAGCGCGGCACGGTCTATTACGAGAGCCGCCTTGTCCCGGTCACGGTCAACGGCCGCCGGCAGATGGTCACCCAGCAGGTCGCCCGCGTCCGCTGGACGCCGGCCCGCGGCCGCGTGGCGCGGGCCTTCGACGACGTGCTGGTGCTCGGCTCGCGCAGCCTGCCCAAGCGCTTCACCGATGCGCTGGCGCCCTGGGACCTCTCGGCCCTCTCGGCCTACGAGCCGCGCTTCCTCGCCGGCTTCCGCGCCGAGGGCTACGGCGTGCCGGTGGAGGAGGCCTATGGCGAGGCGCGCGAGATCATGAACCAGGTTATCGCCAGCGACGTGCGCGCCGACATCGGCGGCGACCACCAGCGCATCACCCAGATGCAGACCGAGGTCGGGCAGCTGACCTTCAAGCATGTGCTGCTGCCGGTCTGGCTCGCCGCCTACCGCTACCGCGGCCGCTCGTTCCGCTTCGTGATCAACGGGCGCACCGGCGCGGTGGAGGGCGAGCGGCCATATTCGGCGGTCAAGATCGCACTGGCGATCCTGCTTGGACTTCTGGTCGCCCTGGCGCTAGCCTATCTCCAGATCAGCGGACAGACCTATTGATGACGACATACCGGCCCGGACGTTTCGCCAGGACGCTGCACCGCCTTCTCCCCGCCATCGTCGCGGCGGCCCTCGTCCCGGCACCGGCCCGGGCCGAGCTTCCGGCGGAACTTGTGGAGACCACCGACCAGGCGATGGTGGCCTGCCAGGATCTCGGCGGCGAGCCGCGGATCCTCGACGGCTACGAGCGCACGCTCGACCTCAACGGCGACGGGCAGGCGGATTTCATCACCGATCTCGCCGGCATCGAATGCATCGGCGCCTGGAGCGCCTTCTGCGGCTCGGGCGGCTGCCCGGTCACCACCTGGCTCTCCGAGGCGGACGGGCGCCACAGCCGTTTCGACCTCGGCTATCTGGAAGGCTACCGGATCCTCGAGGATGCCGGCGCATCCCTGCCGCGACTGCGCGCCTTCTACCACGGAACCCTCTGCGGCGAGGACCGCATTGGCGCCGAGGGCTGCTCGAGGATCTGGAGCTTCGCGGGCGACGTCCCCGAGACCTCCCCGATCGAGACCGCCGAGGCCGAGACGGCGCCCGCCGCGGATCCCCCCGAAGCCGCGGCCGCCGAGACGCAACCCGAACCCCAGGCCGAGCCGCAACCCGAGCCCGAAGCCGAGCCCGAAGCCGAGCCCGCGCGCCCGCCCGAGGATCTGCCCGAGGGCTGGACGCTGCGCGACGTGCCCGGATCGACCCCCCTCGCCCTCGGATCGGGCGCGGGCAACATCGCGAGCCTCGCCGCCTTCTGCCTCGGGGGCCAGCCGTTCCTCGCCCTGACCCTGCACGAGCGCCCTGCCGAGGAGACGCTCTCGCTCGAGCTCGCCTTCAGCCAGGGTGCGGTCTCCGCGACCGCCACCTTCGAGTCGACGGCCGGCGGGGCCTATGTGGTGGCGCTGGCGGAGGGCCCGCTCGCCGCCCGGCTCGCCGGGCGCGACCGCTCGGTCGCGGCACGGCTGGGCGGGAGCGACGAGGGCATCGTCTCGCTCAAGGGCTCGACCCGTGCGGTGCGCGCGGCCCTCGCGAGCTGCCACACCTTCTGAGGCTCAGCCGCGGCGGGCGAGAACGGCGCGCGTCGCCGCATCCGCCGGCGCGGCTTCGAGCAGGTCCTCGGGCGCCGGCCGCATCAGCCCCGCGGCGCCCGCGTCCGCCTCGCCGAGCCAGAGCGCGAAATCCTCCGGCGCGACGATGACCGGCATGCGGTCGTGGATCGGCGCCAGCACGCCGTTGGCGGCGCAGGTCACGATGGCACAGGTCGCCATCGCCGTGCCGTCCTTCGGCCGCCACTCCTGCCAAACCCCGGCCAGGCCGATCGGCCCGCCGGCACGGGGACGGATCGCATGGGCGACCTTCGCGCCCTTCGGCCCTGCCCATTCGTAGAAGCCGTCGGCCGGAAGCAGGCAGCGTCTCGCGCGTGCCGCCGCCCGGAACGCCGGCTTCTCCGCGATGGTCTCGGCCCGGGCGTTGATCAGGAGCGGCCCGTCGTTCGGCGTCTTGTACCAATGCGGCAGGAAGCCCCATCGCATGGGCACGATCAGGCGATCGCCCTCGTGGGAGACGACGACGGGCACCGATTGCGTCGGCGACACGTTCGGCCGCGGGGCTTCCGGGCCGAGCTCGCCCAGGCTCGCCTCGAAGAGCTGCGCCATCGCCTCATAGGGCGAGGTGATCATGTAGCGTCCGCACATTCTGCCTGCATACCCCCGCGCCCGCAGCCCGGGCAATGCGCGTCGCGACCGTTCCGCGGCGGCCGCGACTTGCCGCGCCCGGCACGAGGTCCCACATCGCGAGGCATGGACCGCCAGGGAATGCTCCGCACAATGCTTCTGGCCGCGATGCTCGCCGCACCGGCGGCACCCCTTCCGGCGCAGAGCGTCTGCCGGCCCAATGCGCTCGGCGCCTATGCCTGCCTCGGGCCGTCGGTGCCGCCGCCGATGCCGCGCCCGGTCTTCGTCAAGCGCAAGCGCGGGCTCGACCAGGTCTGGCCGCCCGAAGCGGCCGGATCCGCGGCGCCGGAGTTCATCCCCGCCTGGCGGCGGACCGGGCTCGGCTCGATCCTGCTCGAGCGCTCCGAGGGCGGATCCGGTCTCCCCTGCCGGACCGACAGTCTCGGAAACCTGATCTGCCCCTGACACCGGCGGCCCTCGCCGCCGGCTTTCAGCCCGCCCAAGGCCGAGTGTCCCCAGCCCGATCCCCCTTAGCGATCGGGCTCACAGCACGAGCGCCGGCCTATTCGGCGAGGGCGATGCGCCCGTCGGTGAAGGGCTCGTAGCCGGGATGCGCCGCGATGAAGTCCGACAGCACGTCCTCGAGGTTCGGCCCGAAGTCATAGGCGTTCACCGCCTCGTCGCGCAGCGTGACATAGCCGTCGCCGCCATTGCGCATGAAGTTGTTGGTGACGACCGAATAGACCGCGGCGGGGTCGATCGGCACCCAGTCGTCGCCCTTCCGCACCGTCACCTCCTGGATGCGGCCCTCCATCGGCGGCAGCGAGGGGTCGAAGGTGAAGCGCAGCCCCGCGACCTGCGGAAACCGCCCGCCGCCCTCCTCCAGCTGGCTGACGCCGTTCTCCAGCGCCGCGACGATGGCCGCGCCGTTGATGTTGAAGGTAGCGAGCGTATTCTGGAATGGCAACACGGCGAGCACGTCGCCCTTGGTCACCTCGCCCGCCCCGATCGAGGCGCGCAGGCCGCCGCCGTTCTGCAGCGCAATGGTCACGCCCTGGTCCCTGACCCGGTCGAGCATGGCCTCGGCCACCAGATTGCCCATCGAGCATTCCCCGGCCCGGCAGTTCTCGCGGCTGCCGTCGATGTCGCCGGCGACCTCGCCGACCTTGCGGGCCTTCAGCTCCTCGATCGGCGCGGCCATCGCCTCGATGCGGCCGAGGATCTCGGGGTCGGGGGTCACGCTGGCGTCGAGCAGGATCGTGTCGCCGCTCGCCGCGGTCACCACGCCCGCATCGTCGAAGGTCAGCGCGACATGGCCGAGATATTTCGAATAGGCGCCGGCCTGCACGATCGGCACCTCGCGCCCCTCCGGGCCCGCCACCATCAGAGGATAGGCATAGGGCGCATCCTCGGCGCTGTTGGAGAACAGCGTGTGGCTGTGCCCGCCGACGATCAGGTCGATCCCGGGCACCGCCTCGGCCACGCGTATGTCGTCGGTCACGCCGAGATGGCTCGCGACGATGACCTTCTCGATGCCCTCGGCCTTGAGCTCGACCACCTTGGCGGTGAGATATTCCACCGGGTCGCGAAAGGCGACGCTGGGACCGGGCGAGGAGATCTCCACCGTGTCGGGGGTCGTCGCGCCCAGGATCGCCACCTTCTCGCCGCCCACCTCCAGCACCACGTGATCCGTGGCGAGCCCCGCGAGCTTGTTGTCGCCCGAGACATCGACGCTGCCCGAGATCACCGGGAATTCCGCCGCCTTGACGAAATCGGCCAGCGGCGCCGGGCCGAGGTCGAATTCGTGGTTGCCGAAGACCATGGCATCGAAGCCGATGCGGTTCATCATCTCCGCCTCGGCGAGACCGGAATAGGTGGTGAAGAACAGCGAGCCCTGGAAACTGTCGCCGGCATCGAGCACGATCACGTTCTCGCCCGCGGACTCCAGCTCGTCGCGCAGACCCTTGACGGCGGTATAAAGCCGCGCGGCGCCGCCGAAGCACTTCCCCTCGCCCTCGTCCTCGGCGGAGCAGGTCGAATCGAAGGCATTGATCGATTCGATCCGGCTGTGCAGGTCGTTGATGTGCAGCACGTTCAGCGTGAAGGCCTGCGCGCCGGAAACCGGCAGCGCCAGAACCGCGGCGGCGGTGAGAAGCCTGCGGCGTAGAATCATCGGAACCTCCCGAAAGATGCGGAGATGCATAGACTTTGATGCCACAGCATGACAGCCGCGGCGCCCCGGTGGCAAGCGCCGTTCGACCCAAGGCCGCCGGCGGCACCGGCCGCGGCGTCCGCGGGGGACGGCAATTGCCAACGCGCCGCCTCCGCCCGAGTTCCGAGCGCGCCTGGCGTCACCATCCCGCCCGGCGGGCGCCGCCGGGCAGCGCCCGCCCAGCCCCAGGCGGGCGCCGGCTTCACTATGCTTGGCGACGGTCGAAGAAGAAAGAACAGGTTCCAAATGCCGTTCCCCCGACCTCCCGGGCCGTCGATTGACCCCGCAGCCCCGCCGCGCCTAGACTGACGCATCACGGCAAGGCGGGACGGAGGGATGCGGGCGAGGGCCTCGGACACCCGGCAGCACGACGCCGGAGGGCGCAGCGCCCGGGCGATGCCCGCGCCGGGGAGCATCCTCCCCTGACCCGCCCGAAACCCGTCTCCAGCCGGCTCGACTGGATCTGGGAGCAGCTCACCCGGCGGCTCTGGTTCCGGGTCGGGCTCTACGGGCTCGCGGCCGTGGCGACGGCGCTGGTGGCGGTCTGGGCGACGCCCTTCGTGCCCGCCTCGCTCGCCGCGCGGATCCGCGACGGCGCCACCTGGGACATCCTGTCGATCCTCGCCTCGAGCATGCTGATGGTGGCGACCTTCGCCCTCGGCGCCATGGTGACCGCCTTCGCGGCGGCGGCGCAATCGGCCACCCCGCGCGCCACAAGGGTGCTGATCGAGGATCCGTTCTCGCAGAACGTGCTCTCGACCTTCCTCGGCGCCTTCGTCTTCAGCATGGTCGGGCTGGTCGCGCTCGGCCTGGGCTATTATTCCCGCGCCGGCGAGGCGGTGCTCCTGCTCGCCTCGGGGCTGGTGACCGCGCTGGTGCTCGTCACCTTCTTCGGCTGGCTCGACCAGCTGGTGAACATGGTCCGGCTCGGCGCGACTGTCGCCAAGATCGCCGACCGCGCCGAAGCCGCCCTGCTGAGCCGCGCCGCCGCGCCGCATCTCGGCGGCCGCCGGCGCCCGGAGGCACCGACGGGCCATGCGCTGGCGGCGGCGGAGACCGGCTATGTCCGGCATCTCGACATGCCCGCGCTCCAGCGCATCGCCGAGGCCGCCGGGGGCGAGATCGCAGTCGCCTCCCTGCCCGGCGACCTGGCGAGCCCGGCGACGGCGCTGGTACATACCAATTGGCGGCCCGACGACGACACCGCCGCGGCGATCCGCGCAGCCTTCACGCTCGGCCAGGAACGCTCCTTCGAGCAGGACCCGCGCTTCGGGCTGGTGGTGCTCGCCGAGATCGGCTCGCGCGCCCTCTCGCCGGGCATCAACGATCCGGGCACCGCGATCGGGGTGATCGCCGTGCAGCAGCGGCTGCTCACCCTCTGGGCGGAGGCGCGGTCGGAGGAGGCCGAGGCGCCGCGCTGCCCGCGGGTGCTCGTGCCGCCGCTCGATGCCCGGAACCTCTTCGAGGACGCCTTCGAGCCGCTCACCCGCGACGCCGCGCCGCTGCTCGAGGTCGGCCTGCGCCTGCAGCACTCGCTCGCCGCGCTGGCCACCCTGGGCCCGGCGGGCTTCGCCCGGCCCGCGCAGCACCTCTCGGCCAAGGCCATGGCGCTCGCCGCGGAGGCGCTGCCGCTCGAGGCCGACCGCGCGCGGCTGCGGGCGGCGGCGGAAAAGGTCGCGGCCCGGCCCTTGTGACCGCCGCGGCGCCGGCCCATAAGCGGTGCCTGCGCCCCTCCCCGTTCCAAAGCCTGCTGAGCCTGCCATGAACCCTCTGCGCGGAATCGCCCTGAAGGTCCTCTCCGTCATGGTCTTCACCACCATGGCGATCTGCATCAAGCTCGCCGCCGGCCGCATCCCGCCCGGCGAGGCGGTGTTCTTCCGCTCGTTCTTCGCGATCCCGGTGATCCTGGTCTGGCTTGCCTGGACGAGGAACCTCGCCCATGGGCTCGAGACGCGGAACCCGATGGGCCACCTCTGGCGCGGCCTCGTGGGCACCACGGCAATGGGCCTCGGCTTCACCGCGCTCGGCCTCCTGCCGCTCCCTGAGGCGACCGCGCTCGGCTATGCCGCGCCGCTGCTCACGGTGATCTTTGCGGCGATGTTCCTCGGGGAGCAGGTGCGCGTCTTCCGGCTCACCGCAGTGATGGTGGGCCTCGTCGGCGTGATGATCGTGCTGGCGCCGCGGCTGACACTGACGAGCTTCGACGCGACCTCCAAGCTCCAGACCATCGGCGCGATGGCCGCCCTTCTCGGCGCGGTCTTCGCCGCACTCGCGCAGGTCTTCGTGCGCAAGCTGGTCCAGACCGAGGCCACCGCGGCGATCGTCTTCTACTTCTCCGCGACCGCGACGATGCTCTCGCTCGCCACCCTGCCCTTCGGCTGGATCCTGCCCGATGCGCGCGAGGCGGCACTCCTGATGAGCGCGGGCTTTCTCGGCGGCATCGGCCAGATCCTCCTGACCGAGAGCTACCGCCATGCCGAGACCGGCGTGATCGCGCCCTTCGAATACGTCTCGATGGTCCTGTCGCTCCTCTTCGGCTACACGATCTTCCGCGAGGTGCCGACCCTGCCGATGCTGCTCGGCGCCACGCTGATCGTCGCGGCCGGACTCTTCATCATCTGGCGCGAGCGCCAGCTCGGGCTCCGGCGCTCCTTGGCCCGCAAGGTGATGACGCCCCAGGGCTGAGCCGCGCGGGCCGACAGTCGCCCGCCCGATCGACCTATGGGGATCGGGCCGCGCCGGCCGGGGGAAAGGCGGCGGCGCCACGGGGAGACGGCCGGAATAGCGGCATGGGACACACCCAATGCCCCCTTGGACGAAAGCCCCCCGGGCAGATCCGAGCGCCCCGCTTGACCCTGCCCCCGGCCTCGTCCATTGCTCCGGCCATGCTGATCTACAAGGTCCTGCGCGCCGCCGAATGGGCGGAGTTCGACCGCGAGGGCCGCAGCCGCGGCTCCGCCGTCGACTGCACCGACGGCTTCGTGCATTTCTCCACCGCCGAACAGCTCGCCACCACGCTCTCGCGGCATTTCGCCGGCGAGACCGGCCTCACCCTGCTCGCCGTCGACGCCGACCGGGCGGGCGCGGCGCTGCGCTGGGAGCCGTCCCGCGGCGGCGCGCTCTTTCCCCATCTCTACCGCCCACTCGACCGCGGCGACATCCTCTGGGCGCGAGGGCTCGAGGACGGCCCCGAGGGCGCCATGATCCCGGCGGAGCTCGCGTGAGCCTCGGCGAGCGGATCGCGCTCCGCGCCATGGGCCTGCTCGATCCGGAGACGGCGCATGGGGTCGCCCTCGGCCTGCTCAATGCGGGCCTCGGGCCGCGGCGCGATCCGTCCCGGAGCCCCCGCCTCGCCACGCGGCTCGCCGGGCTAGACCTGCCCAACCCGCTCGGCCTCGCCGCCGGCTTTGACAAGAACGCCCGCGCGGTCGGCCCGCTCCTCAAGGCCGGCTTCGGCTTCCTGGAGGTCGGCGCGGCGACGCCGCTGCCCCAGCCGGGCAATCCCCGGCCGCGGCTCTTCCGCCTGCCCGAGGACCGGGCGGCGATCAACCGCTTCGGGTTCAACAACGACGGGGTCGCGGCCATCGCCGCCCGGCTCGCCGCCCGGCCGCCGGGCGGGATCGTCGGGCTGAACCTCGGCGCCAACAAGACCAGCCCCGACCGGGCGGCGGATTACGCCGCCGTGCTCGCGGCGGCAGGCCGCCACATCGATTTCGCCACCGTCAACGTCTCCTCGCCCAATACCGAGCGGCTGCGCGAGCTCCAGGGCCGGGCGGCGCTCGCCGGGCTGCTCGCGGGCGTCGCGGCGGCGAATGCCGCACTGCCGCGGCCGGTGCCGATCCTGCTCAAGATCGCCCCCGATCTCGGACCGGCGGAGCTCGAGGAGATCGTCGAGGTGGCAGAGGGCTCGGGCATCGCCGGCATCGTCGCCACCAATACCACGCTCGCGCGCGAGGGCCTCGCCGGGCGGCACCGCGGCGAGGCCGGCGGGCTCTCGGGCCGCCCGCTCTTCGCGCGCTCCACGCAGGTTCTCGCCCGGCTCCACCTGCTGACCGAAGGCCGCCTGCCGCTGGTCGGGGTCGGCGGCATCGATGGCGCCGACGCGGCCTATGCCAAGATCCGGGCCGGCGCCTCGGCGCTCCAGCTCTATACCGCGCTGGCCTACGAGGGGCTCGGCCTCGTGCCGCGCATCCTTTCGGGCCTCGATGCCCTGCTCGCCCGCGACGGCTTCGCGACGCTTGCCGAGGCCGTTGGCTGCGACGCCGCCGCGCTCGCCGCCGGAGAGCCCGCCTGATCGCCGCTTGCCCCGGGGGGGCGAGCCGGCGAGAATGCAGCGGAAAGACAACCGGGAGGCCCCAGGATGAAGGGCGACCAGGCACCCGAGGACATCCGCTCGGACAGCTTCGACGTCGAGGCCACCGAGCTGCGTGCCGATCTGCTCGACGCCCAGTTCGACCTGGCCGAGAGCTGCAACCGCGCGATCCTGATCCTGCTCAACGGACCCGACGGCTCGGGCAAGGGCGAGGTGCTCAACCGCCTGCACGAATGGCTCGACCCGCGCACCATCGCCACGCTCGCCTACGATCTCGACGACCAGAACGACGGCCGCCACCCGATCGCCTGGCGCTACTGGCGCGACCTGCCGGCCCGCGGTCGCATCGGCGTGGTGCTGGCCTCGTGGTATCACCTCGTGCTGAAGGCGCGCACCACCCGCGCCAAGTCCCGGGCCGAATTCGCCCGCGAGCTCGCCGCGATCGAGCGCATCGAGGAGATGCTCGACGCCGAGGGCACGACGCTGGTCAAGATCTGGCTCGACCTCTCCCCCGGCAACGCGCGGCGCCGCCGCAAGGCGAAGGGCAACCGCATGGAGCGGCCGGGCGGGCCGCGCAACCCGCTGGTCCGGGAATGGGCGGCCATCGACACCGCGAAGGGGCGCCGCCGCCTCGTGGAGGCGGCCGACGAGCTGATCGCCACCACCGCCGGCAGCGACGCGCCCTGGCACCGGGTCCCGGCGGATGATCCCCGCGCGCGCGACCTCATGGTCGGCCGTCTCGTGCTCGAGGCGCTGGAGAAGGCCCGGCGGCAGCGCCCGCCCGCCTCCGGCAGGCCGCAGACCCGGCCCCGCCGCATCGCCCCCGGCCCCTCGGCGCTCGACGCCCTCGACATGAGCCGCAGCATCGACCGCAGCAGCTACGAGGCCGCGCTGGCCAAGGCCCAGATGCAGCTCTTCGAGCTGACCCATTCCGCGGCCTTCGCCGACAGGGCGCTGATCTGCGCCTTCGAGGGCAACGACGCGGCCGGCAAGGGCGGGGCGATCCGCCGCCTGCGCGCGGCGCTCAACCCGATCACCAGCCACGTCCATCCCATCGCCGCACCCAGCGACGACGATCTCGCCCGGCCCTATCTCTGGCGGTTCTGGCGGCGCATCCCGCTGCGCGGCCATGTGGCGATCTTCGACCGCAGCTGGTACGGGCGCGTGCTGGTCGAGCGCGTGGAAGGCTTCGCCGCGATGGAGGACTGGCGGCGGGCCTATTACGAGATCGCCGATTTCGAGAGGCAGCTGACCGACAGCGGCTATATCGTGCAGAAATACTGGCTCGCCATCGACCAGGAGGAGCAGCTGCGCCGGTTCGAGGCGCGCAAGAAGACCCCGCACAAGCGTTTCAAGATCACGCCTGACGACTGGCGCAACCGCGAGAAATGGCCGCTCTACGAAGCCGCCGTGGAGGACATGATCGCGCTCACCTCGACCCCGAACGCGCCCTGGTCGCTGGTCGAATCCACCCAGAAGCGCTTCTCCCGCCTCAAGGTGCTCGAAACCCTCGTGGCGAGGCTGGAAGCGGAATTGTGACCCGCCCGCCGGCCGCGGCTCACGCCGCCGCGCTCGCCTCCAGGGCGGGGTAGCGCAGCGCCAGTGTCACGCCGCGCGCGATATTGAGCACCATCAGGGCCGCCCAGAGCCCGTTGTTGTCCCAGGCCGGCAGCAGGACCGCCACGGCGGGGACATAGACCGCGACCGAGATCAGCATGGCGTTGCGCATCTCGCGGGTGCGGGTCGCGCCGATGAAGATGCCGTCGAGCATCCAGGCGGCCACGGCGAGCGGCGGCAGCAGCACCATCCAGGGCAGATAGACCCGCGCCTCGGCGCGCACCGCCGGGCTAACGGTCATCACGTCGATCAGCGCAGGGCCGGCCAGCGCCACGAAGAGCCCCATGGCGATCGCGGTGCCCGCGCCCCATTGCGAGGCCACGATCGCCGCGCGCCGGAGCACCGGCCGCGCCCGCGCCCCCATCGCGGCACCGACCAGGGCCTCGGCGGCGAAGGCGAAGCCGTCCAGCGCATAGGCGGTGATCGAGAGGAACTGCACGAGCACCTGGTTGGCCGCGAGCGTCACGTCGCCGAAGCCGGCCCCGAGGAAGATGAAGCTGGCGAAGCTCGCCTGCAGCAGCACCGAGCGGATCAGGATGTCGCCGTTGACCGCCGCCATGCGCCGCAGCCGCGCGGCGTCGAAGACCCGGGAGAGGCCGGGCCGAAGGTCCACCGCGAAGGCCGTGCTGCAGAGCCAGAGCCCCAGGCCGAGCGCGCTCCATTCCGCGACCAGGGTGGCGGCGGCCACCCCCTCGACCCCCCAGCCGAGCCCGAGCACGAACCAGAGGTCCAGCGCGACGTTGACCCCGTTCATCCAGAGCTGCAGCGCCAGCACCGAGCGCGTGCGCTCCATCGCGATCAGCCAGCCGGTCAGCGCGAAGATCGCGATCGACGCGGGAGCGCCCCAGATGCGGATCGCCAGATAGTCCCGCGCCAGGGTCTCGACCGCCGCCGAGGCCGGCACCAGCCTGAAGGCCCCGGCGAAGACCAGCGCCTGGGCGGCGATGAGCACGACCCCCGCCGCGAAGGCGATCATCAGCCCGCGCATCAGGAGCGCGCCCGTCTCCTCCGCCTCGCCCGCGCCGCGCGCCTGGGCGACCATGCCGGTGGTGCCCATGCGCAGGAAGCTGAAGATCCAGTAGACCGAGCTCAGGATCACCGCGCCGATGCCCACCGCCCCGATCGGCGCCGCCGCGCCGAGCTGGCCGACCACGGCGGTATCCACCGCGCCGAGGATCGGGATCGTGGCGTTCGAGATCACGATGGGCAGGGCGATATCGAGCACCCTCCGGTGCGTGATCGCCTCAGTCATCCCCGGCGGGCGGCATCAGGAAATGCCCCGTGGCCTGCGCCATGAGCCGCGTCCGGTTGTCCTGCCAGGCCTCCACATGGACGCTGGCGTAGCGCCGGCCGCTGCGATTGACCCGCCCCCGCGCATAGGCGTCGCGCGGCAGGCCGGAGCGCAGGTAATCCACCGTGAAGTCGATGGTCTTGGGCATCGGCGGGAAGCGTCCCGCCTCGATCGCCGCGGCCGCCGCACCGCCGCCCTCCATGCGCTCCCAGACCAGCGCCCAGGCGAGCTCCATGATCGCCGTGATCTCGAGGAATGCGCCGATCGCGCCCCCGTGCAGCGCCGGCAGCATGGGATTGCCGATCAGCTTCTCGTCATAGGGCAGCTGCGCGGTCAGCTCGTCGCCCCGGCGGTCGAAGACGACGCCCAGATGCCGGATATAGGGCACCGCCTCGACCATGCGCGCCAGCGCCGCGTCGCGGCGCTGCTTGACCACCTGCACCGGCTCGGGCCGCGGCCGCGCCATCACGCCCGCGCCGTCTCGACGGTGAAGGCGCCACTGGCGGCGGCCACCGGCTCCTCGAGCGATTCCGTATAGGCGAAGGCCCGCACGAAGGCGACCGTGCGGGTGATGCGGTAGCATTCCGCCCGGGCGACGAGCCGCTTTCCCGGCGTCGCCGCGCGCATGTAGTCAATGCGCAGATCGATCGTCGCCGTGCTCGCGGGCGCGGAGGGATGCGCCATCACGCTCGCGCCGCCGCAGGTGTCGAGCAGGGCGGTGACTACGCCGCCGTGCAGCACGCCGGTCTCGGGATCGCCGACGAAGCGCGGATCGTAGTCGAGCGCCATCTCCGCCCAGCCCTCGCCGATCCCCACGAGCTCCATCCCGAGGTCGCGCGAATGCGGCAGCGCCCGGATGAACTGCCCGGCGATACGGGTCTTCTCGATGTCGGCGGCGGAGGCTTCCATGGGTTCCTCGATCGGACCGGCGGATTTGCTCACAATGCCGGGGGAGTTTCAAACGGAAACCGCCGGGCCGCGCTGGGGCGCGGCGGGCGCCGCCTTTTCGCCTTGAACCGCGCCGGCCTTCTGCGCATCCTCCCCATCGGGCCGGAACCCGCGGAGAGCCCAGTTGCGCGATAATCCCATTACGACTATCGATGCGGACCTCCCTTCCGGCGCCGGCAGGCCCGCGCCACATCTCGACACCGCACAGACAGGGGATCCGGCATGTCCGCCTACGACCCGCCGCTTCGCGACCTCGAATTCATCCTCCACGACATGCTCGCCGTACAGGAGAGTCCGATCCCCGGCTTCGCGGATCTCGACCGCGATTTCACCGCCGCCATCCTCGGCGAGGCCGGCCGCATCGCCCGCGACGTGCTCGCGCCGCTCGCCGCGACCGGCGACCGCGAGGGCTGCCGGCTGGAGAACGGCGTGGTGCGCACCCCCGAGGGCTTCAAGGCGGCCTACGACCTGATCGCCGCCGGGGGCTGGATCGGCCTCGACCTCGATCCCGACTACGGCGGCCAGGGCATGCCGCATGTGCTCAACACCGCCATCGGCGAGATGCATGCCGGCGCGAACATGGCGCTCAACATGTACTGGGGCCTGAGCCACGGCGCCTATAACGCCATCCACGCCCACGGCTCCGACGAGCAGAAGCGGACCTACCTGCCGAAGCTGGTCGCGGGCGAGTGGAGCGGGACCATGAACCTCACGGAGCCGCATTGCGGCACCGACCTCGGCCTGCTGCGAACCCGCGCCGAGCCCCGGGACGACGGCAGCTACGCGCTGACGGGACAGAAGATCTTCATCTCCGCCGGCGAGCATGACCTGAGCGAGAACATCATCCATCTCGTGCTGGCCAGGATCCCCGGCGGACCTTCAGGCGTCAAGGGAATCTCGCTCTTCATCGTCCCGAAATTCCTCGTGAAACCAGACGGCGGCTTGGGCGAGCGCAACGCGCTCTCCTGCGGCAAGCTCGAGGAGAAGATGGGCATTCACGGCAATGCCACCTGCGTGATGAACTACGATGGCGCCACGGGCTTTCTCGTCGGCGCGGCCCATGACGGCCTGCGCGCCATGTTCACCATGATGAACGAGGCGCGCCTCTCGGTCGGCGTGCAGGGCCTCGCCCAGGCCGCCGCCGCCTACCAGGCCGCCGCCGACTACGCCCGCGAGCGGCTCCAGGGCCGCGCCGTCACCGGCCCGGCCAACCCCGACGGCCCGGCCGATCCCCTGATCGTGCATCCCGACATCCGCCGGGCGCTGATGGACCAGCGCGCCTTCGTCGAGGGAGGTCGGGCCTTCATCCTCTGGGCCGCGAGCCTGATCGACGCGTCAGCCCGCAGCGGCGACGCGGATGCCGAGGGGCTGGTGTCGCTGCTCACCCCGGTCATCAAGGGCTTCCTCACCGACCAGGGCTTCGCCAGCGCGGTCCAGGCGCAGCAGGTCTTCGGCGGCCACGGCTATACCGAGGACTGGCCCATGAGCCGCTTCGTGCGCGACGCGCGCATCACCATGATCTACGAGGGCGCCAACGGCATCCAGGCGCTCGACCTCGTCGGCCGCAAGCT
>ERZ795053.1449-NODE-1449-length-30066-cov-6.623971_pt1 | contig 30066 bp, 29 predicted proteins | sample MGYA00375137_ERZ795053 | MGnify/ENA primary metagenome ERZ795053 (study PRJEB30182, sample SAMN05720284) | activated sludge metagenome | isolation source: Anaerobic digester | place: Hong Kong | collected 2014-12-17 ...
ATCGGAGGTCCGGCAAGGCCCGGGAGGAGAAGTGCATCCTGTGTGCCGTGCGCGACGGAGACCCTGACGTAGCCAAGCTTGATGTCTATCGCGAAAGCGGCTTTATCGTAACGGTAAACCTCTATCCGTATAATCCCGGTCATATTATGATCTTTCCCGAACGGCATGTCACTGATCTGAGGGAACTCACGCCGGAAGAGGAGGCTGTCTTTATCCGGATCCGCAATAAAAGCCTTGATATCATCGAAGACCTTTACCATTGCGATGGGTTCAATATCGGTTTTAATATCGGAAAAGCCAGCGGGGCCAGCATCGAACACCTGCATCTGCATGTGGTCCCCCGTGACAGGGGGGAGCTGGGCTTCATGGATATTATCGGCGGAGCTAAAATATATATTGAAAACCCCGCAGAGACTGTCAAAAAATTGAGAAAGGCTTTCCACGCCTAAACAAGGAGGTTTTTTCATGGCACTTGTGACAAGTCAGGAGATGTTCCGGGACGCCTACGAGAAGGGTTATGCCGTCGGGGCGTTCAATGTCAACAACATGGAGATCATCCAGGGGATCTGTGAAGCGGCATCCGAGATGCGCTCTCCTCTGATCCTCCAGGTCTCAAAAGGGGCCCGTAAATATGCACGGCATGAATATCTGGTCCACCTGGTCCGGGCGGCCCTGGAGATTAATAAGGACCTTCCCATCGTCCTGCATCTGGACCATGGGGATTCGTTTGAACTATGCCAGAGCTGCATCGACGGGGGGTTCACGTCAGTGATGATCGATGGCTCTCATCTTCCCTTTGAGGAGAACGTCGCGTTGACCAGAAAGGTCGTAGAGTATGCCCATCCCCGCGGTGTCGTCGTTGAAGCGGAGCTGGGAAGGCTTGCCGGAGTGGAGGAGCATGTCCGTGTCTCTGAGAAGGAGTCGAGCTACACGGATCCGGATCAGGCTGTGGAGTTTGTGGAAAAGACGGAGGTCGATTCTCTGGCCATCGCCATCGGGACTTCCCACGGGGCCTATAAATTCAAAGGAGAACCTTCCCTCGATTTTCAACGCCTTGAGGTCATTACGGAAAAACTGAAAGGGTTTCCCCTGGTCCTCCACGGGGCTTCCACTGTCATTCCCGAGTTTGTGGAGCTCTGCAACCGCTACGGCGGGGCTTTGCCCGGCGCCCGGGGAGTGCCTGAAGAGATGATCTCCAGAGCTGTGAAATACGGGGTCTGTAAAGTGAACATCGACACAGACCTCCGCCTGGCCATGACCGGAGTGATCCGGAAAGAACTTACAGAAGACCCCGAGAACTTCGACCCCAGAAAGTATCTGGGGCCGGCCCGGGATGCCATCAAAGAGATGGTCCGGCGGAAGATCGCTATATTGGGCAGTGACGGGAAGATTTAAAAGGAGGAGTTGACTATGAAAAAAGCGATTATGATTATAGCTCTTTTTCTGAGCATGAGCCTTCCGGCTGTGGCCCTGGGGCCTTCACTGGGTATGCAGCTTGAAGTCCGTGCCGGAGGCTATATGACCGTTTCCCCCGAAGAGGCCCGGAATATGTTCGGGAACGGTTTTCTCATCGGAGGGTCGTTGAGAAAAGCTGTCTTCCCTATGCTGAAAGTGGGCTTGAGTATCGACCGGATCAGCCTGAGTGATAACGAAGCGGTCCAGTTTGAAGACCTGTCCGGAGAGCTTCAGGATGAGATAACAGCTGCAGCTGAGGACCTTGACATCGAGTTTTCCACGACACCTGTCTGCTTGGAGATCATGCTGGATCCGCCGCTTCTGCCTCTCTACGGCCATGCCGGTTACGGACTTTATAAAAGCAAAGTGACTGTCAGGGAAGAGGGGAGCGGGACTCTCCTTTATGATGAGTCAAAATCACGCTGGGGAGGCTTCCTCGGGGCAGGAGTGAAGATGGGATTGCCCATGCTTCCTCTCTCCTTCCGGGTGGGGGCCAAGTATCATATGCTGAAAGTCGATGATTCGACCATGGAAAAGGGGATCAAAGCTATTTCTGTGGATGCCGGCGTTCGGCTGAATTTCTGATCTACATCTTTTTCTCAGTCTTAAGAGGGGGTATCGCCCCCTCTTTTTTTTTAATTTTTCTGAAACATAATATAAATAAATTTTGTCTTATATATTGACATTATTAATATTGGTATTCATAATATTAATGAAAGGAGAGAGTATGATAAATAAGTGTCCCATTTGCGGTGAAAATCTTTTTGTGACGGGCCTCCATTGTGAAGGCTGCGGGACTTCCCTGACAGGACGTTTTGTCCCTGATACGGGGTGTGCCGTTTCGCCGGATATTATGGAGTTCATCAAGGTCTTTATTTATGCCGAAGGTAACATCAAGCAGGTCGAACGGCTTATGAACTGCTCCTATCCCAAAGTGAAGAATCTTCTGAAGCAGGCCAAGGAGGAGCTACGAGTCGGCCAGAGGAGCAGCCGGGTCTCTCCCGAAGAGAAGACGGCTGTCCTGGAGCAGCTCGACAAAGGCGAGATTACCTTCGAGGAAGCCATGAAAAAGCTTGAGGAATAGGAGAGATCATGGAATATGAAGTCAAGGGAGCATGTATTAATCTTGATATCTCACTTCTTGCGGGAGATATTGTGGTGAAAAAAGGTAAAGGGAAGATTCTCTCTGTAGAATTTCCCGATCTGCGGAAAGGAGCCCTGGAAGCCTTTATCGATGTAGATTACTCCGAAGATGAAGAGTTAAAGATCCGGGAGAAGAAAAGCGGGCTTACCCTGGAAACCAGGGGCGCCAGTGACCTGATCCTTACTCTGCCCGATCTTCCCGTGAAGGGGACGATCCAGCTGGACAAGGGGGATTGCATTGTCGAGGAATCTGTGGCCTTTACCGGAAAGGCTGAGATCAGAATGGGGGACATGATCTTTCGCAAATCCCTGAACGGGGACCTCTCAGCCCGGGTCGTAAAAGGGGATCTTGTCATCAATGAGATGAACGGAGCTATGTCGGCTGTGACAGTGAACGGAGATATCATCGTCAGAAACGGACGCCTGACAGCTATGAACTGTAAGACGGTGGCCGGCGATATTTCGGTCACGGGTGATTTCGCTCCGGAACAGCCCATGCGCGCTGTCTCTGTATCAGGGGATATTCATCTCAAGGCCCTTCACTACGAGGGGGATCAAATGGTGACAGCGACCTCTGTGAACGGAGACGCGGCCATCGAAGGGGCTGTTCCGGAAGAGAAAAAGAAGACCGCCCGGGTGGAGAACGCCATGGGCGGGAAAGGGGTCTTCTCAGTCCTGAAGCTTGTCAAAAACCTCTCTTTTACACGCGGGGAGGGGCCTCAGGTAGAAGTCTGCAAAAAGGAAAGCAAACAGGAGATGAATGTGGAAATGGTTTTGAATATGTTGGAAGAGGGGCGTATCACGGCTGCTCAGGCCGAAAAACTCATACGGGCCCTGAAGGAGTAGTTATGGCTGGATGGCTCTTTTTTATTTTGTACCTGCCTTTTTACTTTGCAAAAGGCATTATCCTGAAACGAAAAGCAGTTCAGGTGATCATGACCCTCACCGTCCTCACCCTGGGGTATCTTCTCTGGACCATCGTCCTTTCTTTTTCAGGATGGGCAGAGACGGCGTTCAAGGTCTTTCTCCTTGCGGAGACAGGGTTTTATCTGCTTCGCTTAGCCGGTATCACGACCCCTTTTCCCCTTCTTTTCTCACGTTTTTCTTTGGACCAGGAAGAGGTCCGTATCCAGTATACCCTTTTTAAACCCGTTTTTCTTTTGCTCGCTGATATTGTGCTTCTCGTCAAAAAGCTTCCGGTCCTGCATCTGAAGGATGTCATCGAGATAGATGTAAAAGTGAATAACAGGCAAATGGTTTTGATTAAATTGTAAGGAGGATCACTCATGGATGAAAAGAAAAAAATACTTGAAATGGTCAAAAAAGGAAAGATATCAGTCGATGAAGCTGAACGGCTTCTCAACGCCCTGGGAGTCGACGCTGAAAAACCGAAACCAGCCGTCAAAGGAATATCGGGAAAAAACCTCAAAGGAAAGCTGCGTATAGAGATCGATTCCAACGACGGGGACAAAGTCCGGATCGCTGTTCCTTTGAAGCTGGCCTCTATGATCAAAGGCATGATCCCCAAGCAGGCGGCTGAGCAGATGACAGAAGAGGGGATCGACATCAGTGCTCTTCTGGATAACCTGAATGAAGGGCTGGATTCCATTGATGAAGACCTGGTAAACATCGAGAGCAGCGATGGAGACACAGTCCGTATTTTTGTGGATAAACAAGAGAGCTGACCCTCTCTGAAACGAGTCAGGATGATAACAGGCAGAGAGGTTCTTCTCTGCCTGTTCCCTCAAATAAGGCGTTGATATTTTCCATTTCCCGCTTATAATACACAAAAAAAAGAAGCGGAGGCGATGCGATATGGGTGTTTTCCCCTTTCAGGAGATCGAAAAGAAGTGGCAGAAAGAGTGGGAAGAGAAGAAACTATATAAAGTCGATATCAAAAATGCAGATAAAAAGCTCTATAATCTTGTCATGTTCAGTTATCCCTCCGGGGCGACACTGCATATCGGCCATTGGTACAATTACGGCCCCGATGATTCCTGGGCCCGGATGAAACGCATGCAGGGATATAACGTCTTTGAACCTATGGGTTTTGACGCCTTCGGGCTCCCGGCTGAGAATTATGCCGTCAAGACCGGTAAACATCCGCAGGATTCTACCCTGGCCAATATCAAGACCATGGAGACGCAGCTGAAAAGGATCGGTGCCATGTATGACTGGGACTATGAGGTCGTGACCTGTGATCCGGACTATTACAGGTGGACCCAATGGATCTTTCTTCAGCTTTATCATAAAGGCCTGGCCTATCGTAAAAAAGCTCCGGTGAACTGGTGTCCTTCCTGTCAGACTGTCCTGGCCAACGAGCAGGTGGTCGACGGTGCCTGTGAGCGGTGCGGGACAGAGATCAAGCGCAAAAACCTGACTCAATGGTTTTTCAAGATTACCGATTATGCCGACCGGCTTTTAAATAATATTGACGGCCTCGACTGGCCCGAGAGGACCAAGCATGCCCAGAAGAACTGGATCGGGCGTTCAGAAGGGGCTGAGATCGTCTTTGATATCGAAAACAGCCGTGAACAGTTCATAGTCTTTACTACCCGCCCGGATACCCTCTACGGAGTCACCTATCTGGTCATGGCTCCGGAGCATCCCCTCCTTGATGAGCTTGTAACCGATGAACAGCGGCGGGAGGTGGAACGATACCGTGAATGGGCGGTGAACCAGCCTGAGATCGAACGCCTTTCCACAACCAAGGAAAAGAGCGGTGTCTTTACAGGGGCCTATGCCCTCAATCCGGTGAATGGAAAGCGGATCCCCATATGGGTCTCTGATTACGTCCTTCTGACCTACGGGACAGGCCTGGTTATGGCTGTTCCGGCCCATGATCAGAGGGACTTTGAGTTTGCTGCGAAATTCGGGCTTCCGGTACAGACAGTGATTACTCCTGAAGGGGGGATATCAGCCCCTTTGAACGAAGCCTATACCGAACCCGGGGTCATGGTGAATTCAGGGCCGTATGACGGGATGGAGAGTGAGGCATTTAAAGAGGAGGTCATCGCTCTTGCTGAACAAAAAGGATTCGGACGGCGTAAAGTCAATTACCGGCTCCGTGACTGGCTTGTCTCGCGACAGCGCTATTGGGGAGCTCCTATCCCCATCATTTACTGTCCTCACTGCGGTGAGGTCCCTGTCCCTGAAGAAGATCTTCCGGTTAAACTCCCCTATGATGTGGTTTTTGAACCTACCGGGGAATCGCCTTTGGCCAAACATCCCACGTTCCGGTTCACCAGATGCCCTGTCTGCGGGGCAGAGGCCGAGAGGGAAGTGGATACCATGGATACCTTTGTGGACTCTTCCTGGTATTTTTTGAGATATCCCGATCCCCATAACCAGGAGGCTCCATTCGACAAAGAACTTATCAATCAATGGCTTCCCGTGGATAAATACGTAGGCGGGCCGGAACATGCTGTCATGCACCTTCTCTATGCCCGTTTCATGACCATGGCCTTGAAAGATATGGGATATCTTGATTTCGAGGAACCCTTTGCCAGCTTGCGGCATCAGGGGATCGTTCTGGGAAGCGACGGGAACAAGATGTCCAAATCGCGGGGAAACACGGTCATCCCTGATGATTATATCGCCGAATACGGAACGGATGTCTTCCGGATGTATCTCATGTTTGCTTATGACTATGCTGTGGGCGGCCCCTGGGACGATTCGACGATCAAAGCCATCGACCGGTTCATAGACAGGGTCTGGCGCCTGGTGAATGATGAAGAGTGGTGCCGCTGGGTCTTTGAAGAGAAAAACCATGAAGAGAAGAGTTATGGAGAAGCGGAAAAAGCCCTGGAACGTAAACTTCATCAGACCATCAAAGGCGTAACGGAAGATACAGAAGATTTCCATTTCAATACAGCCATCAGCAAGATCATGGAGTTGAACAACGAGGTCTATAAATATGTCCAGGAGAAAACACGTGAAGAGCAAAACAGAACTCTTTTGGATGAGGTCATCCGGTCCATGATCCTGCTTTTGTCGCCTTTTGCTCCCCATGTGATGGAAGAGTTATGGGAAAGAAGCGGCGGGAAAAATTCAGTCTTTGAAGAGGCCTGGCCCTCTTATGATGAGGAGAAACTGGTGGCTGATATGGTCACCATGGCTGTTCAGGTGAACGGAAAAGTCCGGGGTGAGATCCGGGTCCCCGCGGAAGCCGGCAAAGACGAGATCGAAAAGAGTGCTTTGGCTTCCGACAATATCCGCCGTCATACAGAGGGTAAGGACCTGGTCAAGACCATTGTCGTCCCGGGACGTCTGATCAATATCGTGGTGAGAGAAAAATGAAGAGGAGAGCTGCCCTTCTTACAGAAGGGGCTATTGCTGTAGCACTGACCATCGTCCTCTCGTATCTGAAAGTGTGGCATCTGCCTCAGGGGGGATCGGTTACCCTGGAGAATGTTCCGCTCCTCCTTTTAGCTCTCCGTAACGGCTGGAAGCCGGGCATCCTGGCAGGCTTTATCGCTGGAGGCCTGCAGGTCTTGTTGGGGGGATATGTGGTCCATCCTGTCCAGGGACTCCTGGATTATCCCATGGCCTTTGCTGCCCTGGGGGTGGCGGGTTTTTTCTCCCGACACTGGATGATCCCGGGTATCCTGACAGCCGGAGTTGTGCGGTTTCTCTTTCATGTCCTGTCAGGTGTTGTTTTCTTCGCTTCCTATGCCCCGGAAGGAACGCCGGTATGGATCTATTCCCTGGTCTATAACGGGACATTTCTCCTCCCCAGCATAGGAATCGCGCTGGCGCTTCTTCTGGCCCTGAAAAAACGACTCATCGAATCAAAGCGGAAGTTATGATCCAATTTTCCGTAAAGAGTACGGAGAGGACTCAGTTTATCGATATTACCCGGGAAGTAGCAGAAGCCCTGACGGGATTATCGGCAGGCCGGGGATATCTCTTCCTCTCTGTCCCTCATACCACATGCGCTCTGACCGTCAATGAGAGTTATGACCCGGATGTAGCCGCGGATATCAATGCATTCTTAAACCGTCTTATCCCTGAAGGCCACCGCTTTCGTCATGTAGAAGGCAATTCTGATGCCCATATTAAAGCAGCATTGATAGGGACCTCTCTTCTGCTCCCTTTAGAAAAGGGAGAACTTTTACTGGGAACCTGGCAGGGAATCTTTCTGTGTGAGTTTGACGGGCCGAGAACCCGGACAGTCCGGGCCGGTACTCTTTTATAAACCTGGGAGGTTGAAGTGAAAAAAGGATTTGTCTTCCCCGTAGCCCTTATCTTTTGTGTCCTGATTCCGGGATGTCTCGGAATCTCAACCCCGGAGCCTGTTCCTCCTGCCGCTCCTCGTTACCCTCATATTACTGAAGTCCACGGGATCTCTCTGACGGACGATTATTACTGGATGCGGGAAAGGGAGAATCCTCAGGTCATGGCTTATATCGAGGAAGAGAACGCCTATACCCGGGAGGCCATGAACGGGACAGAGGGTCTTCAGAAGAGACTCTACCGTGAAATGGTCTCGCGTATCCGGGAGAATGACCGGGATGTTCCCGAGCAGGAAGGGAATTACGAATATTATACAAAGACTGAACGGGGGAAAGAATACCCTCTCTATTGCCGCAAAAAACTGGATCCCGGAGCGGCCGAAGAGGTCATCCTGGATGTCAATACCCTGGCGAAGGGATACGACTATTTCAGTATAGGCCTGATCCGTATCAGCCCCGATGAAGAGAAGCTGGCCTACACCTACGATACCACCGGGGCCGAAGAGTACCGGCTCGCTATTAAAGACCTCTCAAGCGGAAGCCTCCTGGAAGAGCGCTCTTTCCCGACACCCGATTTTGAATGGATGTCCGACAACAAGACCTATCTTTATACCGTAGAGGATGAGGCGTGGCGCCCTTACCGTGTCTACCGTCACACCATGGGCAGCGTCGGGGAAGATGAACTTCTCTATGAGGAAAAAGACGGACGTTACTGGATGTGGCTTTCCGCCTCGGCAGATAAATCCTACCTTTTTGTAGGGCTGGGAAGCAAGACTACATCGGAGATCTATTTTCTGAAAAGCGAAGATGTGCAGGCGCGTCTGACCTGTTTTGCTCCCCGCCGGCAGGGGGTGGAATATTATCTGAATGCCCGGGACGGGTATTTCTACACCTTTACCAATGAGGGAGCCCCCGGCTTTAAGCTGGAGCGGGTCCCTGCAGCTCGTTTTGATCAGCCCGCCGCCCGGGAGACCGTCGTCGCACCCTCCTCGGATACCTTGACGGACTATTACCTCTTTGAAGATTATCTGGCCCTCTTTCTGCGTCACGAGGGGATCCCCGGGATCAGGATAAAGGATCTGAAAACGGGAGATGAGCACAGTGTGGAGCTGCCGGATCCCGTAATGTCGATTTGGAGCGGGAAGAATAAGAATTATAAGTCCAGATTGCTGCGTTTTTCCTGTTCTTCTTTGGTGACACCGGCCTCTGTCTATGATTATGATATGGAGAAGAGAGAGTCATTTCTTCTGAAAAGGTCTGAAGTGAAAGGATATTCTAAAGATGAGTATGTCATGGAACGTGTAGAGGCTCCCTCTCATGACGGGACCCTGGTCCCTATTATCCTGTCCTATAAAAAAGGATTTCCGGAGGGGCCGCGACCTCTCTATCTCTACGGGTATGGAGCCTACGGAGACAACAATGATCCCTATTTTTCATCAGCAAGACTGAGCCTTTTGAACCGGGGATTTATCTTTGCCATGGTGCAGGTCCGGGGTGGAGGAGAAATGGGGATCTCGTGGTATGAAGCGGGAAAGTTAATGAATAAAAAGAACACCTTTTATGACACCATTGCATGCGCCGAGCATCTGATCCGTGAAGGATATACAGAGCAGGATAAGATCGTCCTTTCCGGCGGAAGTGCCGGCGGGCTTCTGGTGGGAGCGGTGGTCAACATGCACCCCTCCCTTTTTGAAGCGGTTGTGGCCTCTGTCCCCTTTGTCGATGTCATAAACACCATGCTTGATCCGACCATTCCCCTGACCGTGGGAGAGTATGAAGAGTGGGGAGACCCTATGCAAAAGGATTATTTCGACTACATGCTCTCCTATTCTCCTTATGACAATATTCAGGAAACCGAATACCCTCATATGCTCATCACAGGAGGATTGAACGATCCCAGGGTCCAGTACTGGGAACCCTTGAAATGGACAGCCAGGCTGCGTAAAGAGACAACCGGAGACAAGCTTCTCTTACTGAGAATGAACACCGATTCAGGACATATGGGCTCTTCAGGGCGCTACTCCTGGTTCAGGGAACTTGCTTTTGAATACGCTTTTATCCTCCATGCCCTTGGAATGGATCGTTAGCAGATTTTTTGGGATTCCGGCCGGGGGTGAAGGCTTCAACGCATATTATTCAAAACACGCGCTGAAAGGATAAGGTCCCCCGGCTCTATTTTTCCCACCACATCCATTCCATCGATGACACGGGCAAAGATGGTGTACCGGCTGTTGAGATGATAGCGGGGGGTCAGCGTAATAAAGAATTGCGAACTGCCTGTATCTTTCCCCCGGTCGGCGATGCCCACCATGCCGGGTTCGTCATAGGAGAGTCGCGAGATTTCTGATTTGATGAGAGGCAGACTTCCGCCCCATCCGTCTCCGTGGGGGTCTCCAGCCTGGATCACATGATTCAGGGCTACCCGGTGAAAGGGTATACCGTCATAAAATCCCTTTTTAACGAGGGTGACGATGTTTTCTACTGTCTGGGGAGCCTGAGAGCCGAAGCAGCGTATGGTGACCGTTCCTTTTTCCGTGTTAAAACGGATCAGATAATCGCTGTTGTCATATTTTAAGAAGGGAGGGGGAGAAAGTGGCTCGAAAATGGACAGGACACTCTCCTCTTTTTCCGTCTCTTTAAGGATTTTCAGCGTCACCCGGTCTTGTTCAGCCTGAAGGGATTCCGCCAGAAAGATCCGCAGCTGGGGATCCGGTTCGCGGGGATACCGCTCAAGAAGTGTCCTTTTAAAAAGAGGTTCATTTCCTGAAAGCAAGTCATAACCGGTGAGGCGTACGGTGAAATCGGGATCCTCGAGAGCCTGGAGGGCCAGTTCCGTTGTTTTTTCCGGGTAAAGTTTTGCCAGGCCGGCATGAACGTTTCTCCGGATAGTTTCATCTTCGTGTCCGGTAAGCGAAAAGAGAAAATCGGATCCGGCAAGAGACGAAGCGGCCTCGATATCCTCAGAAAACGCCCTTAAAAAATCAGAGTCCTCTCTGTATTTTTGAATTTCATCTGCTGAAAGAGCCTGTAGCTTAAGAAGACGCCTGAAGGCTGCTTCTCTGAGGAAAGAAGGGGAGGTGGAGAGAAACTCTTTGAGGAGCTCCGGCCGGTTTTCCTGTACCACCAGGGGCAGCCGTTCAAGAGAGGACTTGCAACGGGGATAGAGGAGGCCGCGCAGAGCGTCGTGGGAAGCAGCCTGCTGAAGATAACGGATCCGGATCTGGGGCGGAAAGGATTCAAAGTCATCAAGAAGGCTTTGGAGAGCTTTTTCTGAGACGAGAAGAGAGATGTAGTAATACTCTTTCCAGGGATCGCGGCCTGTTATCAGCGCCAAAAGACGGCCTTCTTCTTCGGGAGAGGCCTTCCATTGGGAAAGAGCGTAGGCATGAGCCCGTGAGGATTCAGAAGAGAGCTTCTCCAGGAGGCTTTTTCTGACAAAGGATGTCAGAGCGGGAGAAAATCCCTCTTTCCGTCCCAGGTTTCCCAGAGCGATGTAAAGAGTGTCGGCCGGGTATCCGGGCCGGTTCAGAAGAGAGATAAGAAAACGGACATCTTCCTCAGCCTCAGAATTGAAAAAGAAAGATTCGCACAAAAGAGCTTTTTCCCCGGGAGGAGCCTCTTCAAGAAGACTTTTTAAACGGCTGTGGAGGGAAGGGAAATAACGGAGGCCGAACAGGGCTTCCTGTCGGACAACAGGGTCTTTCTCTCTGAGGAAGGCGGCCCAGTAGTCGACGGCGCTTCTTTCATCCCCGATACGGTAGACGGCTTGAAACGCAGAAGCGCGTATATGGGGGTTGGGATGGGAGAGATATCCGGTAAGTGCGGGAGAAAGGGCTCTCGTCAATTCGAATGTCTTGATCCTCCGATATTCATTCCACCGGTCTTTAAAGTGAAAGACCGCAATCAGGAAAAGAAGAAGGGCAGCAAAAAGGAGAAAGCGGCGGCGCGTCACTTTTTCAGTTTCTTTTTATAACTGTTGTAGACTTTGGCCAGCAGATTCAGAGACTGCTCCATGGAGATGTTCTTACGTGATATCTTGATCTTCCCGTCGATGATATCGATGTGAAGCTGTTTTGCATTATCAGGAATCGGGGGAGCTGTCTCAGCAGCCGGAGGAGTGCTGGCCGGCTGTGCCGGACGGGGGGCAGTGGATTGCATCCCGGAAGAAGAGGCTTCAGGGGCTGCGGTCAAATCGATCTTAGACGGGTCAGCCGGGCCGATATCAAAACGGGCCAGGGCCGGGTCTTCTGCTTCAGCCGAGGGCTGAGGTACAGGGCGGGCAGGTTGTGGAGGCGGTACAGGAGGCGCAGCCTGGGGCTGCTCCGGTGTCTTGTCAAGAAAATCGTTCAATGAACCGGCGGTGGCGGCCTCTGAGGAGGACTGGGGTTCATCATCGTGGCCTTTGCCGATCTTTCCGATCTTAAGCCGGTCTTCCCATTGCTGCATCTTTAATTTATTCCGCCGTTTGATTTCCTCGATTATTTTAGGATCCATTCACGTCCTCCTTAAACCTCATCACAAAAAGCACTGTAAAGCTCTTATGTGTAGTATAACATAAAAAAAAGCATTTTCCAGAAAAAATCTCTTGAAAAAGGGAGCACAGGGGGGAAATAGAGCAGAAACAACGGGAATAGCGGAGAGAAATCTGTTGCAAAAAAGAGGAGAATATGGTAGAATGCCGCCAAAGCGGGTTTGGCGGCAAAGGGAATGCCGAGGACGAGATTTGAACTCGTACAGGAAAGCTCCCACATGGCCCTCAACCATGCGCGTCTACCAGTTCCGCCACCCCGGCTTGAAGTGAGTTTTAACATAGTTTATTTTTCATGTCAATAGAAAAAAAGGGGAAAGGGGGAAACGTTGGTCAATCTCAGACGTTTATCCAAATTCGAAGGGGAACTGGATGATCTTATTGAAGATTATTGCACACTTTTCCAGAATAAATATCGATATTCCATCCGGTATCAGATCAACAATATTTTCACGGATCTGCATGATTCCCGTAAAGAGGGGTTTGTGCTCCTTGATGACGGGGATCCCGTGGGTATCATCATCTATCATGTGGATCACAGTGTAGGAGTGATCCATTTCTTTCACCTGAAGCAGCGTTATGCCCAGATCACTGCCTTTAAGACCATTTTTCAGCATACTTTGAAAAAGATAAAACAGAACCTTCCCAAAATAGTCTTTCTCACGGAGATCTTTAATTTCGGCCCCAAACAACGCCGGACACTCATGGCCCAGTTTGATTTTGAAGAAAAACACCGAGACCTCTATCATCTTGATATTCAGAGATACAGACAGAACAGGGAACCCCAGGAGGGGTTGGTCTTTAAAGCGGTAGAATATGAAAACCTGGAGAAGTTGTCTGAGATCACCTATTTTTCCTTTGCGGGAAGTATGGAACTCGAAGTCTATCCTGTAGGATTCGAGCGCGATGATTTTGTCCAGCAGCTGCAGAACACCATCAACGGCCTCTATGGCAGGTTTCTTCCCGATTATTCCATGGAGATCTACCATGAAGATGAACTGGTGGGGATGATCCTGTCGGTGAGCGGAGGAGAAGGGGTCGAACTGCATCAGTTCCTTCTGGCTCCCCGGAGCTGGGGAAAGGGCTACGGGCACGCCATGCTTGACCAGTTTATCCAGCTTATCCGGGACCGGAAGGAGTTCTTTTCCGTGACCACCATGATCTCCCACGATAACCTCAAAGTCAGACGGCTTCTGGAGAATATGGGATTTAAAAAAATGGTGGAGATACCGGTCTTTACGAGGATTTTAAAATAAGATTTCCGGACAGCAGCCCGGACGGGTGAAAACCCTGTCTGCGGCTTCTCGCATGAAAAAAACAAAAAAACGGGAACCGGCGCAACAGAAAGGTTGTTAATAGGTTAAATGGACACAGTACAGCTCATGGAAAGAATGAAAAAGGGAGATATGGCCGCTTTGGGCGAGCTGGCTGAATTCTATCAACAACAGCTCTATTACTATATATTGAGGATGATAAGAGACCGGGATACGGCTGAAGACCTGACCCAGGAGGTCTTTCTCAAAGTCTGGCGTTACAGGCGGCATTACAAAGAGAGCGGGAAACTGAATGCCTGGCTCTACAGGATCGCCCATAATCTTGTCCGGAACTATGTGAAGAAGAGAAACAAGAGCACAACGCTTCCGGATCACCTTGCCCATTATGATGAAGTCCAGGAAGATATCGAATATGAGGAGAAGCTTCAGGCTGTGCGGGAAGCGTTGGAGACTCTTCCCGAACTTTTTAAAGAAGCTGTTGTTTATAGAGATGTAGAAGGAAAATCATATCAGGACATAGCTGCCCTTTTGGATATATCAGAAGGGACTGTCAAATCCCGGATCAGCCGAGGACGTGAGATGATCCGGGACAAGATTAAAAAGGAGTGGGGAGAATTATATGATATGTAAAGGCCAGCCGGAAAAAGTGAGTCTCTATCTGGATGAGATGATGGAAGGCGAAGAGAAGAAATCCTTCCGGATGCATCTGGACAGATGCCCCATCTGCCGCAGGCTCCTGGAGGAGTACCGGATGATTCGGGCCATGATCAGGGACGCCCATGACAGGACTCCTTCGGACATGGGGTTCAAGGTCCTGAACAGGCTCTATGTGCGCCGCCAGCGGACCAAGACAGCTATCTTTGCCGCATCCATGGTGGCTCTTCTCGGAGCGGGTTTTTTCCTGGGGAATAACAGCGGACGGGCGATTGTGGCCTCCCGGGAGGAGATCCTGCGGGAAGCCCTGGAGAAAGAGAATTTAAAAAGGATCCCCGTCTACAGCGGGTCGAATGTGGAGGATATCCGGGTAAGATATGAAGAAGTTAATTTTTAGCCTCCTTCTTTTCCTTATAACTGTACAGGCTCTTATCGCGGACGGGGCTCCCCTTGAGATCTTCTGTAAGGATAAAAAGGTGGCTGCAGGCTTTTTCCTCTCCCCTGACCTGGCTGTGACAACCGACAGTATCCTCCTTTATAACAATATTCATTTCAAGACAGAGACTAAGACTCTTTATAATTACCGGATCGAATTTATCGACCGGGTCACCAAACTGGTCTTTCTCCGGATCAAAGATGCCGAAGGGACCCCTATGAGACTTCCTGCGGATAATATCCTTGTGGAGACAGAACCTGTTTATATCCATGAAAAGGGTAAAAGAGTCGACGTAGGTTTCTTTACGCGGAAACTAAACGGATACGGAGCTTTTATTAGTGAAGACCGGTCTCTCTATGAAGGGACCCCGTTATATGATATCGAAGACGAGTTTGCCGGTGTCCTTATCGGAAACCTGGATCAAAACCTCTACCTATTCTTATATGCCGACATGCTTGCTTTCTACAGGGACAACCTGAATATGATCATCAAGAGAGGGCGCCCTGTCTTGAACATCGTTGTGACCGAGATGTGGGAGTATTCGGGGATACAGGTCAAAGAGAGCCGGAACGAGCTGGTCGAAAAGGGAGATATTATTGTGGGGCTGGCGAATTTCCGGATCAACAATGTCCTGGATTTCAACCGGGCCCTCTATCTTGTGGATCCGGAACGTCCCCTCACTCTCAAAGTGATCCGGGCCGGAAAATTGAAAAGATTGACAGTAAACGGAGGTAAATGATATGAAAAGAGCAACAACTGTAAAAATCGTCCTTTTCGGGATCCTGGCCATGACCATCGGGTACTTTATCGCCATTGTCGGTGATAATTCTTTGACTGCCGAACCCTATTTCCGGGAGACAAACACTCCATTGGAGCATTCGCAGTTCAATAAGGTATTCCGCGATGTCATGCCGGCGGTTGTCAATATTTCAACAGAGCGTATTGTGAAATACCGAAACAACGATCCCTTTTTTGATTTTTTCCGTGACTTTTTCGGAGAGCAGCCGGGAAGTCCTTACCGTGAGGATAAGGCTACAAGTGTCGGGTCGGGGTTTATAATCAGCAAAGAGGGTTATATCGTGACCAACAGCCATGTAGTGGCCCGGGCCGATTCCATCATCGTACGGCTTTCCGACGGAGAAAAATATGATGCCGAACTCGTCGCTTCTGACCCTGAGACCGATGTGGCTGTAATCAAGATCAAGCCCAATAAGAATTTCACCACGGTCCCCCTCGGAGATTCCGAAGCCATCGAAGTGGGGGATTGGGTCATTGCCATCGGGAACCCCTTCGGCCTGGACAGGACTCTGACCGTGGGTGTGGTCAGCGCCAAATCCCGTGAGATGGGAGCGGGGAAATTCGACAATTTCATTCAGACCGATGCCGCCATCAATCCGGGGAATTCCGGAGGCCCGCTTCTCAACATCAACGGGGAAGTCATCGGTATCAATACCATGATCCTGGGAGGGCAGGCTCAAAACCTCGGATTTGCCATCCCTATCAATATGGCCAAGAACGTCATCGTTCAGCTTATCGAGAACAAAGAGGTCAAAAGACAGCAGCTGGGGGTCACCATTCAGGAGATCAATGATCAGGTGAAAAAGGATCTGGACCTGGATGTGGACTATGGGCTTCTTGTGGTGAAGGTGGAAGAAGATTCCCCGGCCGAAAAAGCGGGAGTCAAAGTCAATGACATCATCACCGGACTCAACGGCGAGAAGGTGGACTCTTTTAATATGTTTGCCAGAAACATCGCTTTCTCCAAACCGGGGGAGACCGTTACGCTGACCCTGCTCAGAGACGGGAAGAAAGTGAACCTCAAGGCAAGGCTTGAAGCAGAAAAACCGCCGAAAACCGTGGAAGAGAAATCGTGGGGGCTGACTCTGGAAAATGCTGATGACGGGGTCCGTATCACCGATGTAGACCGGCAGTCGCCTGCTTACCGGGCTCTCTATCCTGATGATGTCATCGTCGCTGTGAACCGGCAGCGGGTCAGAGATGTCAAGGAATTTGAAAAACTTATGGAGGACCTCAAGGAACGAAGCCGGCTCTATTTTACCGTCATCCGTGACGGGCAGATGCAGACCATTGTGATCTCCAGAAGGGGATCCGGCATCTTTCCCTATTAAGAGCGAAAAGAGAATAGTGCAGTCTTACGAGGGAGGGGGAAACCCCTCCCTTTTTTTACGGATAAAGGGGATTATCAAAGACGATGATGGCCTGGGAGGCTTCGATCCCCAGCATCTCCGACATGGAGGAGTCTTTTTTACTGTCAGGCGGGAAGAGAGAACTGAGAGTCTCATCACTGGCGGTGACGGAGACGAGGATGGATTCGCGATCCGCCCCGATGACGGTAAAATTCCCCTCAAACTCTTTTAAAAGGGGATAAGTCAACTCATAAAGGAAACGGCCGGTCTCTTTATCAAAGACACAGACAGCTCCGGTATTGGGATGGACTTCGACCCGGTCGGGAGTCTGCTCAAGGCGCATCTCGCAAAGGGGAGCGTAGATGTAACGCTCATCCAGGACCATGGAAGAGACCAGCATGTCTCCGGACATGTCTGTCCGCCCGGGAAGGTTTTTCCATACAGCAGGCCTGACAGAAAAGGGGCTCTCTTTGGTGATGACCATCTTGGGTTGAAGGGTGCTGTCATAGCGTTCGATGCGGTAGGGGCCGTCCATATGGCCGAAAAAGATATCTTCTGAATAGGGATCGAAAAGAACGGGGCCTCCCACAAAAGGTTCCCCGTCTCCGGGGAATCCTTCCTTGTCCAGGGGGATGGAGTGAAGAAGGGTGTTTTTATTGAAATCCATGACTCCGATCAGGATGCCTGTAAAGCTGTTGAAGACGATTTTGTCCCCCCTGACGTCCAGGGTGTAAACGGCCCCGGAATCTTCCGCCATGGGCCAGGTATCGATAAAAGAGCCGTCCATCTCAAAGAGGGAGACGCGCCGAAGGGGGATATCGGGAAGATAGATGACTTCGTTTCGGATGATTAAGGCCACAGGAAACATCGCTTCTCCGGGCCCCTTCCCCCGGGGTATCTTAATCGTCTCCACCGGAGTCCCGTCCTTTTCATGGACGGCGATATTAATACTGTTTTCGTAATATTGCAGATAGTAGATACGGTTTTGATAAAAAGTGGTCCGCGTAGGGCCCAGAGCCTGATTTGTAGGCTGCCAGGCAAAGGCCACGGCCAGGTCTATCCTCCCTTTCTCCGGAGTAGAACTGTTTTTGACTGTCGGGGTACCTGTCCGGGCACAGCCTGCGATCAGAAGGAAAAGGACAGAAATAGTTGAAAAAATCCGCATAATAACCTCCTCTTTTCCCCATGGGACACACGGGGATGGGAAGAGGTTTCATGCCGTTGCGCTTAAGCCTTTTTGAGGCTGTCCAGGACAGTTTTTGCTTCGGGGACAAAGGTGAAAAAGGATTGCAGGTCTTCACAGGGATAGTCTGTGCATTCTGCGCAGGTGGCCAACCCTTTTGAATGGGCGCAGGTGCGGTAAGAGCATTCAAGACAGTGGGAAAAGAGCTCTTCGCTTTCTGTCTGGCAGCCTGTACAGCGGATGTCTTCGGGACGGAGGTCTGTTTCATACATCCGGGACCACTCCCGGGCTGTCTTTTCCTGTAAGACCTTATCTTTATCCCTGTGGGACAGAAAAGCCGGGCATTCATGACACAAGAGGCCGCACGCGGCAATCATTTTCATAAGACTCCTTTCTTCAGGGTGTCGTCTGGACGGGAGGCGTATTCAGGATCAAAGGCATTCCGGTTCCGTCGTTGGTGGTGGGCATGATGACGAAGGTGGTATTGGGGGATTTTGCCAGTTCGCGATAGGCCTGGATGGCCTCGTGCTGAAGATATTGTGCGCTGAGTGTCCTCCGGATGATCTCCTGGGCTTTGGCCAGCCCCTCGGCTTCGATCTCTTTGATCTCTGCTTCCTTCCGGGCGATCTCCTTCCGCGCTTCCATGGCTTCAGCATCCTGTTCGATCCTCATCTTCTGGCGTATGGAGTCTTCCACATCTTCCGGAAGTTTGATATTCCTTATCAGGACATTTTCAATAACCAGACCCTTGGAATCAAGGGTATTTTTCAGCCTTGTCCTGATCTTTTCTCCCAGAGTCTCCCGTTCTGTGGAATAGAGGTCGTTCAGGGTGATGGTGGAGACAGCATTGCGGATCTCTGTCCGGAAGACGGGGCGGACCACCCTTTCTTCCAGCTCTCCGGTGTTTTTAGCTGTGTCACGGTAGATATCATGGATCTTTTCAGGATTGATTTTCCACCAGACCGTGGCATCCAGAAAGACTTCCAGTCCGTCGAAAGTTCTGACTGAGATACTGTCGTCTCCGCTTTTTGCGCCCTCCCCCCGGGCCGCGCTCATGGTGTAGTCTCTGAGCCGTGTGGGGTATTTCACCACTTCTACCAGGGGAAGTTTAAAATTGATCCCTGAATAGAGGGGTTTGGGGATGACTTTTCCGAAAAAGATCTGGACCCCCACCTCGCCTGCGTCGATGACCACGAAAGACTGGGAAGCAAAAGCTCCGAGGGAGATAAGCAGAAGGAGAAAGAGCAGCCCCCGTGATATGTGAAGCAGTTTCGCTACAGGAAACAGGATCAGTGCCACCAGCACCAGGATAAGAGAAATGACCGCTAACATAAGCTCCTCCCTATTTGTTTTTTAATTGACAAAGAAATAAGCCTTTCTATAATTCAATCATAAATAAGGGAATAAGATTTGGCAATAGAAATCTATAGATATTGAAAGGAGTGGTATTATGATACCTGCTGGACTGAAGTATACGGAGACACATGAATGGGCCAAAGAGATGGGGAAGAATATGATCCGTGTGGGGATCACCGATCATGCCCAGGCAGAGTTGGGGGATATCGTCTATGTGAATCTTCCTGAGATAGGAAAAGAAATCAGCAAAGGTGACGAGATCGTCGAAGTGGAATCGGTCAAGGCTGTGGAGCAGATCCTTTCTCCTGTCTCCGGTAAAGTCATCGCCGTCAATGAGGCTTTAGAAGACGATCCTGCTCTTCTTAACAGTGACTGTTACGAAGAGGGGTGGATCTGTGAGATCGAAATGAGCGATCCTTCAGAGCTGGAAGCTCTTCTGGACGATAAAAAATATAAAGAAATCGCGGAATAGAGAACCGGCCCTTACCGGGAGGAGGAGACCATGCCTTACACACCCCATACCGAGGATGACATCAGGCAGATGCTTGACTTTCTCGGATATGATTCCGTCGACAAACTCTTCAAGGATATCCCCGCTAAAGCCCGTTTCAAAAAGGAACGCCTTCTTCAGCCGGGGATCTCTGAGCTTGAAGTCATGACACTCATGAAGGAGCTGTCGGCGAAAAACAAGACCGTTGATGATTATGTCTGTTTCATGGGAGGGGGAGCTTATGACCGCTTCATTCCTGCTGCTGTCGACCATATCCTGTCCCGCCCTGAATTCTATACAGCTTATACCCCCTATCAGCCTGAAGTCAGCCAGGGGACGCTTCAACACATCTATGAGTTTCAGACCATGATAGCCCGGATCTACGGGATGGAAGTCGCCAACGCCTCGATGTATGATGGGGCTTCTGCCCTGGCTGAGGCCGCTATCATGGCCCTTCACACGACAAAGAGGAAGAAACTTCTTATCTCTTCGACAGTCAACCCCTACTGGATCCGTGTCGTGGAGAGCTATCTCTACGGTTTTGATACGGAAATCGTAATGATCGATGAAAAGGGTGGTGAGACCGATTATGAAGATCTGGCAGGGAAGCTGGACGACCGGACCGCGGCAGTGCTCCTGCAGTACCCCAATGCCCTGGGCATCGTGGAAGAGCTGCAGAAGGTGCGGGACCGGATCACCGATGCCAAAACACTTTTTATCGTCATGGCGGACCCTGTCGCATCGGTATTTATCAAAAAGCCCGGTGACTGCGGAGCCGATATTGTCGTCGGTGAAGGCCAGCAGCTGGGGATCCCTCTCTCTTTCGGCGGGCCCTATCTCGGCCTCTTCACTTTCAGAGAGAAGTTTATCCGCCAGGCTCCCGGACGTATAATCGGGATGACCAAAGACAGAAACGGGAAACGTGGCTTTGTCATGACCTATCAGACGAGGGAACAGCACATCCGGAGAGAAAAGGCCACATCAAACATCTGCACCAACCAGGGGCTCATGACTGTGGCTGCAGCTGTCTATCTCAGCCTCATGGGGAAAGCGGGACTGCGTGAAGTGGCAGAGCAGTCGCACAAAAAGGCCTATTACCTTTACAGGCAGCTCACAGCACTCCCGGGGATCGAGGCCTCTTATCCGGACAAACCCTTTGTCAATGAGTTCAGTGTCACGGTCAAGGGGGATGCAGGAGCTCTCAAAGCTTATCTGAAAAAGAAACATTTCCTGGCCGGGATCCTGCTGGAGCATCAGTATCCCGGGAAGAAAAATGAACTTCTCATCGCCGTCACGGAAAAACGGACCAGGGATGAGATGGATGCCTTTGTCCGCGAATGCGCATCATTTTTGAAAGAAGGGGGGAAGAAGTAATGGAACGGCTTATATTTGAATACAGTGAACCCGGTAGAAGAGCTGTAGGGCTTCCCCGCTGTGATGAACAGATGGAGAGTGACCCCCGTCTGAATCGTTATGTCGATAACCGCCTGACCCCTCTTCCCGAGGTCTCTGAACAGGATGTGATGCGTCATTATGTCTCTCTGTCCACTCTCAACTACCATGTGGACAAGGGGATGTATCCGCTGGGGTCCTGTACGATGAAATATAATCCCAAGGTCAACGAGACAGCGGCCCGTCTGGAAGGGTTCAGCCATGTGCATCCCTACAGTGCCGATGAGGATATCCAGGGCCTGCTAGCCTTGATGTTCGATCTTGAAAAAGAGTTGAAAGTCATCACCGGGATGGACAAATTCACTTTTCAGCCTTCGGCGGGAGCTCAGGGAGAGCTGGCCGGGATCAAGATCTTCCGCAAATATTTTGACCTGAAAGGCGAAAAACGCACCAAGATCATCGTCCCTGACTCAGCCCACGGGACAAATCCCGCAACATCGGCCATGGCCGGGTTCGATGTGATTACCATCCCTTCTAACCGTCAGGGCGGAGTAGACTTGTCAGCCCTGGAAGAGGCTATGACAGAAGAGGTGGCGGGGCTCATGCTGACCAATCCCAATACCCTGGGCCTTTTTGACAAGAATATTCTGAAGATCGCCGCCATCGTACATGAAAAAGGCGGCCTTCTCTACTATGACGGAGCCAATCTCAATGCCTGTATGGGACTCTCCAGGCCCGGTGACATGGGGTTTGATATTGTTCATCTTAACCTGCATAAGACTTTCTCCACTCCCCACGGCGGGGGAGGCCCGGGATCCGGCCCCATAGGCGTGAAAGAGCATCTCAAAGCTTTCCTTCCCGTCCCGGTGGTGGAGAAAAAGGGCCGCCGGTACTATCTTGATTATAGCCTTGAGAAATCCATCGGGAAACTGCACGGATTCTTCGGGAATATCGGTGTGGTGGTCAAGGCTTATGTCTATGTAAAGAAACTAGGTACCCTGGGGCTTCGTGAGGCCTCCCGAATGGCCTGTCTCAATGCCAATTATCTGCAGAAGAAACTGAGAAAAAAGTATCATCTGGAATATGACCGCCTCTGTAAACATGAATTCGTGCTGTCAGGAGCCAAATTTAAGAAGTACGGGGTCAGGACGCTTGATATCGCCAAGCGCATGCTTGATTACGGTGTTCATGCTCCCACGGTCTACTTTCCCCTGATCGTAGACGAGGCCTTGATGATCGAACCCACTGAGACAGAGAGCAAACAGACTCTGGACCGGTTTGTCGACATTATGACCGCTATAGCCGAAGAAGCCAGGAAGAATCCTGACCTCCTCCACGAGGCTCCCCTCACGACGCCGGTATCCCGTCTTGATGAGGCTGCCGCAGTCAAAGAGCCTGACCTCGTTTACAAGGGTGACCTCTAAAACCTGAAACAGGGGAGGAATTCTCCTTGACATTCCTCCCCCCGACCTGTATCTTTTTTTCGTCTTATCCATCGGGGTGTAGCGCAGCCCGGTAGCGCACATGCTTCGGGAGCATGGTGTCGGAGGTTCAAATCCTCTCACCCCGATCTTTTTCCCCCTTTCAATTCACTTTTCCTTAAATCGACAACGCATCGATGGTCTTATCGATATTTTAATTTGATATTCATAAAAAAATATCTGGACAAAAAGCCGATCTTGAAACATAATCAATTAGATAGGAGTCTAATATAATAGTATAAATTAGGGGTGATAGTAATGAAAACAAAAGAAGAGTTCGTAAAGACCTATCTTGAGAGGCTGCGGGAGATGTCCGGGGAGAGGGAACGCGAAAGCCTCGCCATGAAACAGCGGGGAGAAGAGTGGGAAGCTGTGAAATGCCGTATTGAAGAGGGGGTGATCACAGCCTGCTCCGGAGCATTCCGTGGGCGGCTGATGATCGCAGACGGCGATGTGAGGCCAGTCAGTCACGACCGGGTCCTCAAACGGATCCCCGGGTGGAAAAGCTTGAGCCGTGAAGAGCTTCTCCATGCCTCCTACCAGGGCTTTCTTGACCTTATGGAAGAAGACTGGGACAGGGAGGCGGCCATAGCGGCAGCTCATGAAGATATCGAAGAGAGCGAAAAAGTGCGAGTCAAAAAGAAAGCCCTGGCTCTTGTCCGGGATGTTTATCAAAAGCTCTTTGAAGAGTGGAAAGGAGAAGACGATGATTCTGCCTGCTGTTCAAATACTTAAGGCACTGGCTGACCGGTCACGGCTGATGATCCTCAATGTCCTGATCCGGAAAAGTGCCTATGTGGAGGAGATATCGGAAGTCGTCAACCTGACCCCTCCTACAGTCTCCTTTCATCTGAAAAAAATGGAGGAAGCGGGACTGGTGTCGGCGAAAAAAGAGCAGTATTATACGGTCTACTCTCTGAATAACTCTCTGCTGGAAAAGAAACTTCTGGACCTGATCAGGATCCCCGATGTGGAGGAGGCCAGCCAGGAGATCCGTGAAGAGCAGTACAGAAAAAAGGTGATCAATGCCTTCTTTAAGTACGGAAAACTCAAGGCCATTCCGGTGGGAAGGAAGAAAAGGCGCGTGGTTCTGGAGGAGATAGCCCGTTCGTTCAAACCAGGCATCGACTACCCCGAAAAAGAAGTGAATCTGATTATAGCAGACTTTTTCGATGATTTCTGCTCTATTCGACGCGCTTTTGTTGAAGAGGGGATCATGTGGCGGGAAAAAGGGATCTACAGGCTTATTGATAAAGAGTAGCCTTCAGACTTCGAACATCCCCCTGATGAGCGGTGTCCCGTCTGAGACGGCCATTACTCCCCGGGCGATCACTGTCCGGAGTTCAAGATCCGACCGGCTGAAAAGAAGAAGATCAGCATGGGCCCCGGGCCGGATCTCCCCTTTATCCCTAAGATGCAGGATCCGGGCCGGGTTGGATGTGAGAGGAAGAAGGGCCTCTTCAAGGGGAAGCCCCAGAGAGAGGACCGAGTACCGGAACTCTTCCAGAAGGGAAAGGCAGTTCCCTACTCCCAGCCCTGTAAAATGCCCTGCTTCGTCGAACCGGGGGATGCTTCCCTGACCGTCGGAGGAGTAGGTCACTCTGGACGAAAGGCCTTTCTCGGAGAAGTGTTCTTTGAAAAGGCGAGCCGGACGGAGGGACTCCTCTGAGGTTGGTGAGGCCGAGGCGGTCAGGTCTACGAACCCTCCCTGAAGGGCCCATTCTTTTCCCTGGGCTGCGAGTTTGTGAGAGCGGTTGATATGTGTGGGCAGAAACTGGTCCGCAGGGATATCAGAGCCAGCCGTCAGGTCGAAAAGGGGGCCAAGACCTTCTTTTCCTCCGCCCACATGGATGTTGACGATTCCCGCTTTACCCGAGAGCATCCCTCCCACACGGGCGGAAGAAGCGATCTTTTTGAGCTCTTCCAAAGTAGGTTGGGAAGAGCGGTGGTCTGAGATGGCTATCTCTCCGACACCGATGATCTTTTCGATCATGAGCAGGTCCTCTTCAATGGTCTTAAAAAGTGTACGGGGAGGGACCTGGTAGGATCCCGTGTAGAGAAACGTGGAGATTCCCTCTCTGTCTAAAGCGCAGCTTTTGGCCACAAGGCTTTGAAGTGAGCGGGTAAACCCATCTGTTCCCAGACAGCCCACAGCCGTCGTCACACCTGCCATGGTCAGGTCAGTAAGCCGGATCTCGGGCGCCCGGGTCGTGTAGCCCCCTTCTCCGCCACCACCGAGGAAATGGACGTGGCTGTCAATAAATCCGGGAACGGCGAGGAGTCCCTTTCCGTCCAGGACAGTCATCTCCGGGAAACGGCCGGCACAGAGGTTCTTTCCCATGGCCAGGATCGTTTGTCCTCCGCAAAGTATATCCACGGTCCCCTCGGGACGGGGGGAATAGGTCTCCACCTCTTTTATCAGGACCATCACCGCCTCCTTTTTTCCCAGTGTAGAACGGAAAAGCTTGACATGCAATAAGTTCCTTCCTATAGTCATTCTCTGACAGAGTTCTGACATAACGGCCTTGTGATAAAAGGAGTCTATATGGCTATTCCTTCTCTTTTTACTGTCTTTAAACGGGCTATGGGGCCCAGCTCTTCTCATACTTTAGGAGCGCTGCGCTCCGGGCTTGATTTCAGAAGAATCCTTTCCCTCTTTCCCGGGAAACTTCTCGCAGGAGCCAGGGTGGATATCGAGCTGCTGGGAAGTTTCGCTCTCACCGGGGCGGGACATCTTACCGATGTGGCTATCGCCTGCGGCCTCTTTGGCTATGAGATGGCTCCCGGGCAGGTCACCATGCAGGCCTTTTTGGAAGAGCAGCAGAAACACCCGCTTATTTTCGGGGATGTGAAGATAGGTTTTTCCTATCCCGGGTCGCTCAGGTTTAACACGGACGAAGAAGATCTCGAGCATCCCAACACCATCCGCTTTCATTTGACCTCATCCCGGCAGGAGAGCCTGGCCACTGTACGTTACATATCCTACGGAGGAGGGAACCTCAGAGGCCCCCTGTTGGACTCATGCGCCCCCGAGGTAGAAGAATACAGAGCCATGGTTGAAAAGAAAGAGATAAAGGAAGAGCCTTCCCGGGAGAAAAAAGGCGCTTTTGACGCCTTTTCACATATGGATGAGATCCTGAAGTATTGCAACAGAGAGAAAATGCGCCTCCATGAGTTCGCCCTCCTCAATGAAGAGGCCGGAGGGGCGAGCCGAATGTCGCTTTATAGCGAGATCGCAGGGCTTTGGTCTATTATGGAAAAGAGTATTGAAAAGGGATTGACGGGGCGAGGGCAGCTCCCGGGACGGCTGGCCCTTCAGCGGCGGGCGGCCTCTCTATATGAAAACTTTATCCGGGGGATCAGGAACTGGAGGGTTATGTCTGAAGAGATAACCCTTGCCGCGATCTATGCCATCGGCGTAGGGGAAGAAAATGCTTCCGGAAGCCTTGTGGTCACTGCGCCTACCTGCGGGTCGGCGGGTGTGGTTCCGGCTGTCTTTAAAGTCATACAGGAAAAGTATCATAAGAAAAAGGGTGATATTGTCAATGCCCTGCTCACAGCAGGGTTGTTCGGAGCGGTAGCCCTGAAGAACGCCTCGGTTTCAGGGGCTTATGTGGGGTGTCAGGGGGAGATCGGCGTAGCCTCTTCCATGGCTGCAGCGGGAGCAGCCGCTCTTCTGGGAGGCAATATCTATCAGATCGAGTATGCTGCAGAAGTGGCTTTGGAACACCATCTGGGGCTTACCTGTGATCCCATCGACGGACTGGTCCAGATCCCCTGTATCGAACGGAATGCGGCAGGGGCAGTGGCCGCACTGAATGCAGTCAACCTGGCTCTTCTGACAGACGGGACTCACAGTGTAAGTTATGACAGTGTCCTGGATGTGATGATACGGACAGGCCGGGATATGAATCCGAAATATAAAGAGACCTCTCTGGGAGGCCTGGCCACAGCCTTTATCTCCTGCCCCAATATCCCCTATAAAAAAAAGGGGGATGGAGAGACGACCGGATAGAGCGGACGTCCCTCCATTTTTCTTATATTTCCTTCAGAGGTTCGTTGAGTTTTTCCAGTCCACTAATGGCAAAGAGGCCGTTTTCAATGACAGGGTGGAGAGACCCGTCCGGATAGACAGCTGTGATGTGCTCCAGGCTTTCATAAGGAAGCGTAATATCCGTATGACAGTTGGTGTAGGCCTTTGAGGGATCCTCTTTCCTGAGAGCTGAGATTTCATTTTCTACCGCGGTGATCTTTTTCCCGTCGGGATTGAACGTCTCATGGTCTTCTTCATGGGAAAAACAAGTGTCTCCCACAGCGAAGTGGGGCCCCATCTTTTCGATGATGAGGATGGGAAGAAGCTCCATGATCCCGTATTGACGTGCCGTTTTATAGGCCAGGGTATTGGTCCCGATGGCGAACTCGCCGATGGGAAGGGTCTCACGCTGATTCATAAGGTTTTCACGGATAAATTTTCGGTTTTCTTCTTCTGACGGGAAATTAGAGCAGGAATAGTCCGAGATACGGCCGTCTTTGAAATGAAGCTGAAGGTTTTCGTATTTCAGGCCGTTTAAAAGAGTCTCCTCCAGATGCAGTGTTCCCTCTGTTCCTGTGAGAAGCGGAGAGGTGAAGACTTCTCCTACCGGGATATTCACATCGGCGGTGCAGTTGACAAAATTAGTCTCCTTTGAAGGATCCTTCAGGGGCTGCATCATGACACGGATATCGGTCTTGTTGGGGGCTTTTCCTTTGACGTGGATGTAACGGGCTTTATCCATGACATCGATGATCTTCTGCTGCAGCCGCTCCCAGGTATCATTGTCCAGTGAATTGATGGCCACAGTCTCATCAAAGAGTGTCTTGAAACGGGGGCCGATCTCCGGTGTGGGAAAGGCGATAATGCAGAAACTAGTCTCGCTCCGGGGTAAATATCGCTGACGTAGTGACTGAAGACGGGTGACAAGTTCCTGATAGAGGGGCTGTTGGGCCGGGGAGAGGCGGGCTGCTTCTTTTTTTATGAGGGGTGAAAAAGGTGTTTCCCCGAATTTATCGATGAAGATGATGCCTGAATAGGCCTGGAGAAGAGATTTGTTCTCTTCGTAGGCTTTTTCCCACGCTTTTTCCTGGCTCTCTATCTCCCGGCTGTCCAACGTGAGGGCCAGGTCGAATTTATGGTCGAACTGGTATTGTCTGTTCACGGGAGTGGAAGACGGGGAAGGGATCATGGTCTTAAGCCCCTCCTGTCCAAGGCTTTCCATGAGTTCGCGGGCCAGGCGCTCCTGCCCGATATTATAGATGAGATGGACAGTCGATTTCCCTTCGAGGCTCTTGTTGGATAAGGCGAATCCGCGCAGGTATCCCTCAGCAATAGTGGACGCGAGTTTCTTCACTGTACTCTCATCCATTTGGGCGAAATGGCGGGCTGTCTCGATCTCGTTCCGGCTGACAGGTGCATCATAAAGATAGAGATAATCGGGGGCGGAGAGGTCCTCTTCCCGGATGAGAGAAGTATAGAAACTGTAACCGGGGTCATAGCTGCGCTGAAGGTCCGACGGGATGAGTTTTTCCTTTAAAGAACCTTTCCAGACTCTGTAGAAGGAGCCGAGAGGGCCTTCATTTCCATAAAAAATATCAGCCAGGGTGAACAATCCCCGGTAGAGATGGATAAGGGCAAAATCCATCTTATGGAAGGAAAATTCAACAGCTCTCCGAAGGTCTGAGTAAAAGGCTGAGAGGAGAGTCCCCTCTTCTTCTCCGAAGAGAGAGACCGTATAAGAGGGATCGGCAAAGGATGTCTTGTAGGTTTCTGAAGCAAGTTCCCCGAAATAGAGTTTATTGAATTTCTCCAGGGCTTTATAATCTTTTCCGGCCCTCTTTTCTCCCGCTTCTGCGGCTGTTTCGAGAAGGGACGCTGCGGCGGATAGAAAACGGCCCCGGGCTGACTCCGGATCTGAAATTTTACGAATAAGATCCCGGGCCTTGTCACACCACTGTATCCGGTCAAAGGTTTCCGGGGACTGGCCACTGTCAAAATTGAATTTCGTTTCTGTCATAGCTCCTCCTTTTTTCCCGTCCATCTTACAGGAAAAGGAAGATAGACTCAATAACAAATAAGTTAATTAATATTAAACCTGTATAATATTAATATTATAACTGAAATATCATCTATTATGATGTTTTGATACATAATATAAATATACTATGTCTCATACTGAAAAAGGAGGCTTTTATGAAAAGAGGGAAGGTATTATTTGCAGTACTGTTTTTAGCCCCGGTTTTGCTCATCGGATGTTCGGGGCCGCATCTTCTCGAAGAGTTTCTTGCGGAAACGAAGGTTATCAAGCTTGACAATCCGGCGGAAGCGGCCCGGGCCATACCGGTCGCCGGGGCATTTTTACTTGTAGGTTGGAAAGATGCCTCAATAAGGATGATTGATGAAAACGGGGCGGAAAAGGCTCTCTACAGCCGGAAGGGAAAAGGGCCGGGAGAGCTTCAGGATTGCCGTCTTGAAGCCGGGGGTTTCTATAATGGAGTCTTTGATGGTGGCCGATCAGTCTCAAAACCGGATCATGCTGTTCAGCGTGGATGAACAGTGCCAGAAGATCGGTTTTCTCCACTCATTCCCTGTGGACAAGGGAGGGATCTCCTCGGCCTGTTTTGACAGAGAGGGGCGAATCCTGGTCTATACTCCTTTGGGAGAAAGTGAATATCTCCTGTACAGCCTTGATGGAGAGCTGCTGGAGCAATGGCCGGAATCGGGCTCTCTGGCAAAGAGGGGGAGCCGGGATCCCGAAGATCTTCTTCGATGGATCGGTGTTCACGAAAATGGGGTCTTTGCTGTCTCTTATCTGTCAGGAAGGCTCCGCTCCTGCCTGTTTCACCGGACAGAGGGAAAGGAAAACCGTGTCTTTTCGTGGATGCTGCGCTCTCCTCTGAATGGAAAAGCCTCCCGCCTGGTCAGAGAGGCCGGGACGGTTAAGATAGAAGGCGGGGTGAGTATCGAGGGAGCTGTCATGACAAAGGAACGGCTCTATGTCTGTGTCCGTGTCACGGGGGAAAAGGGGAGAAATGAGATACAGGGATATGACCTCATGGGCCGATTCCGGGAATTTTCCCGTCTTCCGTCCAGAGCGGACAAGGAAAATATTTTTCTTCTGGGGATCATGCCCGACGGGGCGTTTATCATGGGATCGGATAGCGGTGAGAAGGGAGGGCTCCTGAGAGCCCTTGTGCTTATGGATAAGAGACCCGCGGGTGGCCTTTTTATCCCCCGCCTCAACTATGGCGGAATAGAAA
>ERZ795053.1450-NODE-1450-length-30060-cov-5.287152_pt1 | contig 30060 bp, 22 predicted proteins | sample MGYA00375137_ERZ795053 | MGnify/ENA primary metagenome ERZ795053 (study PRJEB30182, sample SAMN05720284) | activated sludge metagenome | isolation source: Anaerobic digester | place: Hong Kong | collected 2014-12-17 ...
CATCGATCCATCTGTTGCTCAGTGAATCAACTACATTGTCCATCCAGGCGGACAGCCTGGGTTGCTCTTACAGCGACTCGCTGCACATGCAAGTGGTCAAGGTAGAGGGTGACGTTGAGGCCTGGCCAGAGCCCGGTTGTCCGAATGGCCTGTATCGGGTCGTACCCGGGGCAGGTACGGTGATCGACTATCTGTCCCCGTTACCGGGTCTGGACACCTTGAACCCATACTTCTTCCGGGTACCTCTGGAATTGCTCAATGATACAGTGTTCATTGGTTTGCGAAGCAGGGAGCTCGAGGGTTGCACGTCAGAAATCAGGGATGTATATCCATCAGATACCAATAGTTCTGCTTTGGGTGAATTATTTGCGGATTTGTGTGCACAAACACTTCTCGTGCCAGGAGACCAATGTCCCAGTAGCGAAGGGACGTGGTACCAGATTGATAAACTGTCCGGAGCAGCTTATGAGGTCCCAGGTGCGAAGGAGAATTACCTGAACCAGGTCAGTGATGACTCCCTCGGGAAATATACCTATGTCTTTGTGTGTAGTGACTCCTGTGCGCAGGTCGCCACTTCACGGAGCGATAGCCCTCATTCACCACCTTGTGCTCCCGGCGACATCTCCTGGTCCTTTCAATTGAAGCCTAACCCTGCCAATACGTTCTGCACCCTTCAGCTGGTGTCGGATGCCCCGGGGAATTATGACCTTGTCCTGTATGATATTGCCGGCAGGATGATGGGGAATACATCCCTGAACCTTCCGGAAGGATCCAATGAAGTTCCGATCAATGCATCTCGTTGGTCATCGGGCATGTACATCGTCGTGCTGTCTGATGAACAGGGTCATCGGCAAATGGCCAAACTCGTCATCAGTCGGTAAATGATGGTCATGTCTGCCTATATGTGGTTGTGGCCATGTGCCCTGGTCAGCTTGCTCGGCAAAAACGGGATGACCCAGCAGACCGATCATCTTCGTTCGGAAGGGAATGTGATCCGCAAGGAAGATCAGAAAGTACGTGATCTTGTCCTGGAGATCCTGTGGGATTATGAGAAATATTGCCTGAGTCTTGGCGAATGCCCGGATGGCCGTGCGGCTGGATGTCGGGCTTGTCGGGAGCTATTTTCTTCCTGGGCAACGGTCTATGACGATCTGCATGAGGAAAGTGAGGGGCAAATGGACAGTGGCGTCTTTTATGACTTTCAACAACTGACCTATCCTGAGGGTATTCGCGCATCGTTTGAGGAGGAGTGGATGGCTGATCTCCTCTTGCCCGGACGGGAAGGAATGCGGATCAGTCCGCCATCGGATGATCTGTCTGAATGGTATACCGTAGATCTGACTGTAACGAAACTGTTGTGGACACGGATCGACCCCTCTGGTCGGGTCGAGCCATTAAAGCAACCGCGGAGTGTGCCCTTGCGATTTGAATTGCGTGTAAATCCCAAGATAGAAATTGGACGCATCTCCAATATTTATATCAATCGAAAAGAATCCGGTAAATCATGAAAACGTACAATGATCTCTTGACCTTCAAGCGGCTGCTCTTTCTGGTTCTTTCGATATTCTGGGGTTCTGAAGGAGTGGCGCAAGCGCAATTTCCTCCTGTCCGCAGTGATTCGATTGTCTGGGGTGAAGGGCTGTTGCCTTCCGATGATCGGGACGCTATTGTCCAGGCCATTCGGATCGGCATGGACCGATATTGGAATTTGAGTGATTTTATCCATCCTGATCGCGGGACATTCGATGAAGAAAAGGGCCGGGAATTCTTACAACTCTTTCAAGGCAGTGATAAGGTCTATAACGATCTGGCAGGTTTGGAAGGTGAGCAGGTTTCCCCGGCGTACTACCGCGATAAAGTGGGACTGAATATGGCCAATACGGGAGTTCAATTTCGCATAGGTTATCCCTATATTGAGAATATCCGTAAGGTGGATGGTTATATTGTTGCCAAGGTATTATTCACAAAGACGATGTTGAACGGACTGGATGATCGGAATCGTATCATCATGTATCCGTTGAAAAAAGCACCAAGGCTACCCCTATCTGTTGAAATGAAACTTTCACCTGATGGAGCGGGGGGGTATCAATCATCCATCTATGCTATCCGAAGTAATCATGTCCGCGTCAGGAAAGAGACAACGGGAAGGTACCTCGATCTTTCCGCGGGGGGTATATCCGGATTATCATTGAATACCACTCTGGCACGGCCCTGGGAGGGGTTGACTGCCCCTGACGGAAGGTATGTTGCCGGGCACTTCGAGGTCCAGAAGGCTGGCCATTTCGGAAATTCTGATCGCCTGTACTGGATCGCGGGACTGGGTATTCGACGAGGCATATTGACCACCTCCCTACCAGAAGGGCTCACCGATGAAACGGAATATGATTCACGGACCATCAATGGCGTTTCCTACGGGGTAACGAATTGGGAGATCACCCAGCTCCATCCGGGGAGTGAGGTGGTGATGGAGCACTGGACCGGATATGTGCCGGTCGGTGTGAGGTATCAACTCCGTCCGGGACTTCAAACTGAATGGTTACTGGATGCGCAAATCCTGGCAGGTTACAGTATCATTGGTCAGGACATGCAGGGAACCATTCAGCGCAGTAGATTATATGGCCCACTCCATGAACCGATCTGTGCGCCTGTGCGAAACCTGGAGAAAGGCGATGAGCGAACCACCTGGTCCCAGCCTTTTGTCAATTTTCGCTTCTCTCCAGGATATTATCAGGCTATTGATAATTGGGGTAGCAGTACGCGTACGGTCGGTTGGTTTGTTCGGGCAGATGTAGAGCTGAGCCTTTTACCTCTTTTCAGTCGAGAGGGAGACGAGCAGTGGGCTATCCTGGATGACAATGGCATTTTGGACCTGAACACTGCAGCAGGTGTCCTGTACCAAGCAGTAAGTCCTCTTTCTGCAGGGATACGAATTGGAGTTTATTGGAAAATGTATTAATCATTTAGATTGATTGTCATGAAACGTGTCTATATCCTGATCTGGTTTCTTCTCTTTCTATTCATTCATGAGATTTATTCTCAGGAATACAGAAGAATTTTACCTAGGCCCTCTCAGTTTGAGAACCCGATGGACTATTACAATGAGGATATGTCCATGAGCCCGGAAATGATTCGTTTTATTGAAAATGACAGTAGAACCAGTACAGATAAATGGGTGGTTTTGTCGGACCGAAAGAACAATATTCTGTATGACAAGCCAGATGGCATACCGAAGGCGATAAAAATGGATTTTTTAGACAAGGCCTTTGTCGTTGAGAAAAAAGGCAACTGGCTCCATTTGATCAAGGGTGAATATACAGTCATCAGAAATGGGACAAATATACACAAAGAGAAAGTGGAGGAATTGGGTTGGATCCAACGGGATAAATTGATTCTTTGGGATAAGGCCTTAAAGGATCCAGAGACAAAAATCCATAGAAAAGTGGTGTTGATCAATAAGGATTTTGAAGGTGCCAGGGAGGTCGTTCGATCCGGTGTTGGTGACACCATTCCTATGTATGCATCACCAAATGGACGTTACCCCAAGGAAGGCCAGTTGATCTACAGTTTTTACTATGTCGTCAAGAAGGAGAATGGTCATTTTCTGGTTGCCCGGGACTATGAAGGTTTAACAGGCTTGTCCGCCAGTAACAGCGTCATAGGTTGGGTTTCCAAGTTCAGGGCGTCCGAATGGGATACTCGTCTTGCCCTGGAGCCTAATATTTATGAGGATGCCTTGACAGGACGAGTCCAGTTTCCGGACTTTCAGGCGGCCCATTATCTGGATTTCGGGCAAGCGCGGGCCCATCGATTGACCGGGAAACGTCAGGAGCTAGGCTTGATGGTTGTGCATGATCCTGCAGCCAGTCAGCATGTTTCCGAATGGCCAACCCACATCATAAGAAAAAAGAACCGTGACACACAGGTTGAAGAGAAGCTTCGAATGAAACGGTTTCCAGGCGGTGTATTGCGGTCTCCTGTGTTGGATTATGACAGAAATTCAGGTGATTACTATCAGACAGCCGTAGTGGACGAGATCCGTATTCGGGATGTGCTGGATCACAAGCAGATTGGTCAGATGGATGAAGCCAGTTTTGCCCAACAGGCCAAGGTTGCTGAGAAGTATATGAAGGATGCAAAGACATGGAATGTGGTTTTCCTAATTGAAGGCACCTATGATATGCTGCCGTATCGTGATGAAGTATTGAGTGTTGTGGATAATATGGGGCAATACCTTGATGCCCTGGGTGATGGGAAGCTAATTCTGCGGACAGGAGCGGTGGTCTATCGGGATGTCGCGGATGAGGCAGAAGGCAGGTTGATCGAAGTGGTGTCCAAAGGTACAGTTCAGCAAACCAGGAATGCTCTGGCCAACATTCGATTCTCCAATACCGATCCGGCAGATGATCGGGTGGCTGCCCTGGAATATGGTTTGGAGCAAGTCCTGTATGCCGGTGTTTTTTCTGAAGATCAGGTTAATGTGATTGTGCACCTGGGGCAGGGTGGTGATCTTCATCAAGATAGAGGGAGAAAATCAAGCAGTAAAGGACACAAGGCCTTGCTCACCGCAGATCGCCGTGAAGCTCTATACAAAGGATTCGGCCAATATCAGGTGCATACATTGAGTATGCAGATCAGGAATACTGGGGGCCTGGATGGGGAACGTTTTCTCACCGCCATGCAGAATATGATCTTGACCACAGCTCAGGATGGGATCATTCAGGCTAGGAGTTTTGCCAAGGAAAAAATGAATTTTACTCTGTCAGCCAATCCACATATGATCGATCCGATGGAATCTGGCTATACTGAAGGTCGTGCCTGTCGATTACGTTTGGAGGATGCGGCCACGGTTGGGGTGGTTTTCAGTCCAGGTCCTGATCAACAGGTTCGGTCATCCCAGATTCGGGATGAAATTGATTTTTTCCTCAACCAAACCCTGGAATATGATCAGGCTTCTCGACGGGCTGTAGATGACGTCATGGGAGGGGGACGCGCCTTGCAAGATGTCCCACATCAGTTTCAACAAGTTGTAGTGGACCAGGTTCGAAAAAATTTGCTTGGAGTCGTGTCCGAGTCAGAGCTGAAATTGTTACAACATTTCAAGTTCAGACTGATGCTGAAAAGTTATGTGCCTGTTGATATCAAAGGGATGAAATACCCGTTGTTCAGCTATGTGGTCTTATTGAATGAGGACGAGTTGGAAAAAACAATTGATCGATTGACCAACCTGGCGACGGTATTTACGAAGCCTGACTTAAGGGAAGCACTGTATAACACCTTATATCAACAGTGTGACGAAGTGTATTATGGCAACCTGAATACCAGGGAGGCCAAGAATTTAACCTATAATGAAATCGGATTACTCCTATCAGGTATTGAGAAAGGAATGGGAATTAAGTTACCTATACCGGAGACCTGGAAACTTGGAGATATCCTGAATGATAAGAAGGTTGAAGAGGGGGAAATTATGGCGTTTGCCGAAAGGATGGTGTCCAACCTGTCGATCTTGCGAGATCAGATCAAGAATGCCGATTATCCCTATTCGTTTACGCGTGGTGATCATACCTATTATTGGGTGCCCATCGAATTTACACTTTAGCGCATGAGTGAAGTTGCCACAAACCCTGTTCTGAGCGTCCGTGATCTCCAATGTGCCTATATCCATGACCATCCTGTTTTATCCATACCTGAGTTGGATATCTACCGGGGAGAGTTGGTCTTTCTCCTGGGCCGTTCGGGGATAGGCAAGAGTACTTTTCTGGAAGTCGCCGGTGCGATGAACCTTCCTGGTGGTGGGATCACCGGGTCGATCACCTATTTTTCTAAGGGTGAGGCTGTCGATGTGATCGATCTGTGGTCCAAGGATCAGGATGTCATCAGTGCATTCCGCAGACAGCATCTCAGCTTCGTCTTCCAGGAGACCAATTTGATGGAGAACTTCAGTGCCGGAGAAAATATGCTGCTTCCCGGCCTGATCCAGGGAGGAGATGAGGGGGTGATCCATGAGCGTGTTCGGGCCTTTATGGACCAACTGGGTTTGGAGCAAAAGCTTTTTGACCAGCATCCCAATCGCCTCAGTGGCGGGCAACGTCAACGGATGGCATTTATCCGGGCCTTGAGTGGTCATTTCGAAGTGCTTTTCGGCGATGAGCCCACTGGCAATCTGGATCCTGCTAGTGCTGAATCATTGATGGAATTATTGAGAAGTCACTTGCAATCCTCCGGTAAAAGTGGCGTTCTGGTTTCCCATGACTTTAATCTGGCCTCCCGATTTGCCAGCCGAGTAGCCGTGATCACTCATGATCCCGATCGATTTGGGACGGGGTTACTTGACAGGGAGAATATTTTCTGGATCAGGGATGGCCATTGGGTGAACAGGGACAGGGAGTGGTCGCATGAAGAGCTGTCGGTCAGGTTGTCGAATTTGATCCGGAATCAGGAAAGATTGGTGAAGGCATGAAACGAGCATCTTCGGGAGCATATCGGTCTCTGTTTATCAAGCGAGAATTCAGGGCACTTTTGGGTCCGGGCTATGGCTATTTTGTTCGTTTGGTCGCTTTGATGATGGCCATGTTGCTGGCCCTGGGAATTTCCCTGGGCGGGTTGGAACAGTTGCGTATTCGGATGGATGATCCGTTTACCAATACCCTGGAAGTCGCTATCCCTTTAGGTAGCGGCGATTTGGCCCAGGAGGCATATGACAGTTTGATGGTGCCGGAAGTGAGGGAGGCGCTGTACATTGAAGGAGGCGAATTTTCCCAGGTTACATTGGATTGGTTGCTGGATATGAAGCTGGGCGAGGCGCGTTGGTTTCGCAATCGTTCCCTTGCGGTGGACAGTCGGCTCACCCGTCAGTTACTGACGGATCCGGATCTGCTGTATCGGGATGTAGGTCCGAAGGGTTTGCCTGAGCGGCCCTCTGATCAATGCGGTTTGATCGTCACAGAAGAGACCGTGCGCCAATTGGGTTTGGATCCCCAAACGTTGGAGGCACTGCCTTTTCGATTGGAAGGAAACGAAGACAGTTCGTCGTTTACATTATTTCTACCGGTATTCGCTATCGTCAAGCAATTACCCGGAGGATGTGATATGGCCATGCCTGATCCCATGGCGGTGATGCGGAATGAGCCTTATGAGCGATTTGTGCGTCCTTTTGATCGGAATAATCAGGTCTCGCTGCTTGTTCCTGATCTGGATGAAGATGAAATTCGAGCACGCATTGAATCATCTCCATATGCCGGTGAGATTTACCAGGTGGTGTCCAGTTCGGCCAAATTGGATGATCAGTACACCTATACCCAGGTCACTCTCAGTCTCCGGGAGGATGTCGGTGTGGAGAAAAGGCAGGTCTGGAGGAAAAGGCTGGAAGAACTGGCTGGCTCTGCCGATCGTCGTGTTTTGTTGACCTATCCCTGGTATTGCGACAATGAGGCGGAGAACAGAAACATGGAGATCAAAAAATATCGCTTGAATCTTTTCTTCTCCCGGCTGGATAATGTGCGAGAGTTTGAATTGAAGCTCAATGAACTGGCAGATGGCTTGAGCATCGATATGTCACGGATCGAATCCAGTCGGAATTTTTCTTTGGTAGCTCGCCTGACCGCGATCCTGAGTACAGGTCTTTTCATGTTTTGCTTGTTGGGCATGGTGTTTTATATGAATCATATGGTCCAGAATCATTTGTATCGAAATCGGCAGGGTCTTGGGACATTGGCGGCCTTTGGTCTATCCCGAAGGGATCTGAATGGGATGTACAGTCAGATAATTATCCTCTATACTGTATTTGCAACCGGAGTTGGATTCCTGCTGGTCTTGGTAGTAAAAGGAATTCTCGAGTTGCTCGGTACTGGCAGTTATTTGGTTATTCTTCATCCGTATCTTTTCGTGGCGATCCTGCTGGGATGGGGCGTGGTTATCTTGAGTACCCGGAGAAGTATTCACCAGTATTTACAAAAGACCCCTGGAGATCTCATCTTTAATCGATAGTTTCTATGAAGACAAATTGGACGTTTGGTCTGATCAGTTTGTTGCTAATCGTGGCCTATTCTTGCGACTCATGTCGATCAGGTGACTCTGAAATCGATACGGAGGCATTCGTCGATTCAATGGCAAATGATGTCCTGGTTGAGGTTTCGGATACCGCCATGATGAATCCCGATCTGGGCCAGGCGGTTAGTCAGGAGACAAGATCAATGATGGTGAAGGAAAAGGCCGAGCTAAAGGAAAAGATCAGGAAGAAGGTGGAGGAAAGCAAAATGAAGGATCAATCATGCGAAGAGATCCTGGTTGACTACACGCGGATCATGGAGGATTGTGTCATCAGGAATCGATGTAGTGCGCTTGAAAACTGGGATTTTCGGGATATCCGGTTCAAGCAATGCCGGGAAAAGGTGTTGCAGCGACAATTTGACCTGCTAGAGATCAGGATGGATTCTTTGGAAAGCCGCATGGAGAAAAACTAGATCCATTTGGGTATAGGGTTTAAGAGCGGATCTATCCAGGGGCATCTTCGATGAATGCTTGGGAATATCAATTTTCTGGTTGTTCGGTGGTGAGAAGAGGTGAATAGAATTCACGCTTCCATCAGGTACGGCTAGCCAACAGGTTCATGTGCTGGTTGGCATCGGGGAGACAAGTATCCGGGACCCGGTATCGCGGGTCAAATGAATGAGGCAGTGGGAGGAGCAGGGTAATCTGCTAACCCCTTGTTCGAATGGCCATTTGGGTGCTGATTCTGGCAAATTGATGCCACCTATTCAGCATTTTGACCACTTGTTCTTCTGCTACGCCAGTTGACGGGCTAGTTTTGGTAAATTCGGCTTATCAAATATCCAAGCACTATGAAAGCGAAATTGTTGATGACTGCCAGTTTAGTCGTTTGTTTTTCTTCCATTATCCTGGCGCAGGACTCCTACCGACCCTATCCAGGGGAATTGGGCGTGGCTCTTCGGGCCAGAGGGATAGGTCCGATCAGGGATAACCAATTCGACGGTGTCTTTGATCTCGGGTTGTTTGACCAGCCTACATTGCAAGTTCGGTATATGAAGTCTGATCTCTGGACATTTAGATTTGATCTTGCCATTGACGGTTTAAGTGCCAAGGAGACTACACGAGATGAAGAAGAACTCTCGGGAGGTGGTGTGCGAGTGGAGGAAACCGAAATCACTTCTTCCCGATTTGATTTCATCTTTGCACCTGGAATTGAATATCATTTTACCGGTACAGATCGACTGGACCCCTACTTCGGCATGCAGGTGCCATTCAAATTGATTGGGAAGTTAACTGAAACAAATTCTGAGAAGATTGATGCAGGAAGTGATTTTAAATCATCTTCAATGCAAACAACAGTTACACCAGGAGGTATTGGATTTGGTGTTGATGTTTTTACTGGATTTAATTATTTTGTTACTAATCGGTTAGCGTTAGGTTTGGAATATAACCTTGGCGTTTTGTCAGAAAGGGTTGGCGGAACATATACAACCAAAGTGACGACAGAGGTGACCAGTGGAGGGAATACTACAATGAATGAATTTGAAGATTCATTTGAAGCGACGGCTACCCAAACGGTTTCGACGAATAGAGGCGTTTTAAGTTTTAATATTGTTTATTTCTTCGGTGATTTTTAAATTCTGAAATGATGAAGATTCTACTCATCGCCGGAGTGATATTAGCCATTTCCTGTTTTGGCCATGGAGTTATTTTGGCCCAGGATTCTTTTACTGATCGGGGAATTTTCTTTCTTCGTGGTTCTGGTTCATTTAACGTCTCATTGCAAGAAGGCACACCTTTAAACCTCAGTTTGGGGGGTGGTTATTTCCCTTTTCATGATATTCTGATTGGAGTGGATATGGAATATGTTAGAGTTGATGACTTTGACGATTTTAGTGCAGTACCCTTTGCCCGATACTATTGGAGACAGCTCCTTTTTCTCGAAGCCGGTTATTACTCTTTCAAACAGGGGGATGACTATTTCTCCTATTTGGAAGGCGGAATTGGTTATATCTTTCTGTTGAATGACTATGTCACCATTGAGCCAGGGATCTATTACCCTTTTCAAAATGATGCTAAGCCTCAACTAAAGATGTTTATTTCTATCTACTTGTGATTAATTCAATAACTCTTTTCCGATGAACCATGTATTTCGCCTGTTTCTGCTGATAAGTGTATTTTTTGGCCTGTTTTCATGTGCTAAGGAATTGCCTCTTCCTGATGGGCCAATAGATGATCCTGGAGCAAATTCCTATCCGGCGCAACTGACCTTTTCTGTTCAGGAGGTCATTCAGGGGGCCTTTTTTGAATATGATGCCTGGTTGAATCTGCCAGCAGGTTTTGAATTGGGCGTAGATCAAGTCGATCTGGTTCATCTTGTCAACGGCAATACAAACATTGTCGATGGACTGTACGACAATGGCGACCTTGACCTGCATCATGATGAGATCAAAGGAGATGGCGTCTATACGGGCAGAGGAAGTCTCACTCTGGAGACATTGGGTGAACACATCTTTCGTGTTATTGCCACTCCAGTCGGAGCCATGGAGCCTGTCATTGTTGCGGAGGCCAGAATTTTTGTCTTTACCGATGTACCCGGTTCGGCTTTGGTTTCTATAGAACAAGTACATAACCAATCAGTGGACATTCTGGAGCAGCACTTAATTTCAAATCCTGGTGATCTGGATGGTGGGCGGACTGCCATGATTAACTGGCTCGCTAATCAGAAGGATGTTATCTCGGCTGATGGATACCAAGGAAATGCAATTGAATTGTTCCATAAATCTGGACTTCACTCCATACTTGTTCTCAGTCAAGTCGACGCATTTGGCAAGGCCATTACAAAAGGAGGAGTGAGTGGTGATCCTGGCCGACCTGAGGTTGTTCGTGTGCCAGTGGAAAAGCAGACCAGAGGATTGACCTTGCCAATTGATCGGATGGGGCTGCGTGATGAGTCGGACAAGGATCGCATCGGTAACCGTAAGGTGCTGATCTATGCGCCCTTTGATGCGGCATTCGGGTCAGAAGAACGGCTTTCTACGAAGCAATATTTTTCAGATGCGACGTGTGGGGGATTTACTGTTGATGAATATATCAACCAGGCGGCGACTGTGGATGTAGTTTCAACTTTCCATCAGTATGGTACAATACATTTAACTACCCATGGGACAGGTGGACATTCTTTCCTTACTGGCGAAGTGGTTGATTCAAATAGTACAAATTATAAGGAGAAGTACAAAGCACTCTTGAAATCAGGTAAGCTTTGGGTTGCATCCAATGTAGTAGTCCAGGTGAATAATCAGGTTGAGATTAAGCGATCGGTATATGCAATAACAGCAGATTACATATCCGGTCTTCCTGGCAAGTTTCCGAATACACTTTTATACAATAGTTCTTGTGAGAGTACGAAGAGTGATGCATTGGAAAAGGCATTTTTAAACAGGGGCGTTGCCACCTATTTTGGATTCAGTGAAAATGTGACTGTTTCCTATTGCGAGGACATTGCGCATCGGATATTTAAAACGATTATTGACGAGGGCAAATCTACGGGTGAAGTAATTGTTAATACCCTGGATCCTTATACAGGCACCCCAAAAATTCCGGCAACATTTCAACTCCGTGGATCAGATAAATTGATGTATTCAAATACCTTTATCAATGGTGGCTTTGAAGACGGTTTCTACGGTTGGAATAAAGAGGGTGATGGGCGTTACATAGCCAAACTTGGAATGTTAAATCCACCTGAAGGCTTGTATATGGGGGTTATTTCTACTGGACTTGGCTTTACTACTGCTACAGGTAGTGTTTATCAAACGGTTAATATTCCAGACAGCATCTCCAGACTAAGTCTTTGGTACAATTATCTTTCTGAGGAATTCTTGGAATATATTGGATCACAATATCAAGATGAGTTCAAGATTGTCCTGCGTGAATCAAATGGTATTTCGCATGTTTTATATGCACGTACAATTGACCAAGTAGCAGCTGAATTTGGTGCAAGTGGTGGTAATCCTGGTGGATTGATTGAAGTCTCGCCTAACATTCAATTTGACCAGGGAGGTGTTTATATGACTGGATTCCATAAACTTGAATTTGATATTTCTGCATACAAGGGTCAATGTGTGACAATCATTTTTGCCTGCACCGACGTTGGTGATAGTATTTATGATACTGCGATTCTGCTCGATGCGATAACCCTGCAATAGACGGATGATGTCCAGGTATAGGATTCTTTATTTGATTGCTTTTTGGGGATTCACTCTTCAATCTGTCTGTAATGACAAATTTTCATCCTCCAGTTTGGAGTCAAAACCGTTTTTAGTGGAAATCATTGATCAGGGTTCAATCAGGAAGGTGATGTTGGAGGAAGAGGACCACCAGCAGGTTGGCCAGATACTGGATAAACTCGTTTCAGGGATTACAGAGCCAGTTAAGTTGTTGATGTCTCCTAAAGACTGGCAGGATGCATTGGAATATGGGCGATTTATTCATGTCATGTATGCATCGAGGCACGAAATGATCTGTCGCGATGGCATTCGACGATCTTTTAGCCATGTGTACATTGTATTAGATGGAGATTTACAAGCACAACCAATTGGACAGCATGTTACGATGTTCCTGACCGATGAACCTGAAGCACCGGGTTCGCCCTATCAGGCAGCTGATGTTCGGCCTCAATTGGACACCCTGCTTGACCTTGTAGGTTTCAAATTTGATTGATATGCGATCATCAACTCTCTTCTCTATAGCTATCTTGGCTTTTCTCATGCTGGTTGTTTCATACCGTGTGAATGCGCAGCAACTCCCCTCCCAAAGAGGCTATCTGAATCAGGGTATTCTTTGGAATCCGGCATTAACTGCCCCGGGGAGCACCTGGGAAACGGGTGCCTGTTATCAGCAGCAATGGATACAGTTTCCAGGTGCACCGAGCACACTGTATGTATATGGTCAGGTTCCCTTTGTAGAGTTGAATATGTCTGCTGGTCTCGTCGCGTTTATGGATGAGGCTGGCCCTTTTCTACAGGCAGGAGGGCAGGCGTCATATGCCTATAAGATCGCGCCCGGTTTTTTTTGGAAGGATCAGTTGTCGATCGGGATCAGTGGCAAGGCATCCCGAATGCGATTTGATGCAAATCGGGTCGTGGCTTATGATGAGGGAGATGATCTGTTGTCCGAGGATCTTTCCGGAGAATGGGGCTTTGATTTTGGTGCGGGTATTTTTTACACCAGTCACAATACGTTTGATTTCGATCAGAACACCTGGTATACCGGGATCTCGGTTGATCAATTAGACCAGACCGTCTATCGGCTGGGAACAGATCATCGTGTTTATGGTAACCGTATGCACTGGCGGGCCCTGGCTGGGTACCGGTTCATCAAGTATTATCACTGTTGGGAGCCATCGATCTATGCCGACATGGTCGGTGGAGGGCTTTTCAATGTGGGTGGAGGTGTTCGTTATGAGCGGGACCGCCGGTTCTGGGTGTCTGTTGGTGGAGAGCTCGAGGGCCTGGCTCGTTTTGGACTGGGTTGGATCTTTAGTCCGATCCAGTTTGGATCCTCTAACATACTCATTGGAGCAGAGGCAGATTATGGACTCAGTTCTCTGGCTCGGTATCAGGGTTTGAGTTATCAGTTTACTATGGCGTGGCGAGGGTTGCGGTAGGTATGATATTCTTAACTTTCGATGAATACTATTTCATCCTATTCCATTGAAGTCATTAAAAGAACACTCATGAAGAAATACTTGTTTTCTGGAGTTTTCCTCCTGTTCAGTATGATAATTTTATTGGGGCAGCAAGTGCCCCAGTCATTCAAATATCAAGGTGTTGCTAGAGTAGATCAGGATGTTGTAGTGGGTCAGATTGGTCTGCGTCTAAGTGTGCATCAGGGTACAATAAATGGAAATATCGTATATAGAGAAGCTCATCAGACGACAACTAATGAAGTAGGTGTTTTTTCCGTGGAGGCTGGGAATGGTTCAGTTATATCTGGTACTTTTTCATCCATTGATTGGGGGGATGGCCCCTATTTTTTAGAGGTTGAATTGGACCCTGCTGGGGGATCGGCTTATGTTGTTTTGGGTGCTACCCAAATAATGAGCGTTCCATATGCTCTATATGCATCGAAGGCCGGATCAGTGGATGGGGATACGGACCAGGATCCTCAGAATGAGATTCAAACTGTAAGTAAGTCTGGAAGTGTAGTCACTTTATCCAAAGGTGGTGGTTCCTTTTCCGTTGATGATAATGATGCATCGGTGACTAATGAAATACAATTGTTATCTAAAAGTGGAACAAATTTGACTCTTTCCAAGGGAGGAGGAACCGTTAGTATTGACGACGCTGATTCGAATCCAACCAATGAGATTCAATCTTTAAGTTTGAATGGTTCTAATTTGTCAATTTCCAGTAGTAACTCAGTTAACTTATCATCAGTCATTAATTCAATTTGGAAGTTGAATGGATCTACAGCTTATTATGACGCAGGAAATGTGAGTGCGGGGTTAAATATGTCTGTTGGGAGTAATTTGTTTGTTGATGAAGATATCTATGTAGAAGATGACATTTTTGGAAATAGTTTTATTCTTGGTACTGGGACAAGTGGATTTTTATCCACATTTGATGGATCAACCTTAATAGCATTACTCTCTAGGGGTAGTCAAGGTGGTGGATATTTTGAAACGAACGGGCCTAACGGCCTTTTGAATTCCCGGTTCACATATAATACGGCAAATCCAAATCATGGATATATGGCTGTTTATGATGAATTAGAAACGATTCAAGCCGGGATGTATGTAGATGCATTTGGGAATGGATACATTTTTGCAGATGGCGCTTCAGGCGGAATTAAGTCCTTTCGGATGCCGCATCCAACAATCCCTGAATCAAAAATCTGGTATGCATGCATTGAAGGTCCTGAGGTGGCAGCATATGATCGAGGTACTGGAACACTAATAAATGGAGAGGTTTTCATAGACTATTCTGAATTGACAGGCATTGTCATTAATCCTGAAACAGTGACCGTCACCCTAACACCCCATTCTACTAATACCTATGGTCTTGCAGTGGTTGAAAAATCAGATCGAGGGTTTAAAGTCAAGGAGCTGATGAATGGACATGGTAATTTTTCTTTTGATTGGCATCTGACTGGCGTGAGAAGGGGGCATGAGGGCTTCAGAACGATTAGAGATGCCACCGAAGAAATGCCAGCGGGACCGGCACCAAGGCAACAGCATTGACGTGAATTAGGGATTAGACCTTATACAGGTGAAATGAAAGACAAGAGCATTTTTGCAGCCGTTCTCTTATTCGTTTTGCTACACAGCTTTGAAGTTGGTGGACAGTCTGTAATAGAAAGAGAGTTGATCTGTGCTTCTGGTGATCAGTTTAGTGTTGGACCAGTTTCTCTTTCGTGGTCCATGGGTGAGTTTATGGCTGATAATATTGACGCTGGTAATATTATTTTTATTCAAGGATTTCAACAATCAAATGGTTGCTTTGCAAAAGGACAGGTAATCGTTGAAGTGGATACATTGGATTGTGTGCAAAAGGAGGTGAAATTAAGTATTACTACCACGGTTGTTTCACCTCGGTATACTTGGAGATTCCCATCAGGGGATACAACAAGTCAAAAAGCTCCAATCGTTACGGTGCCCGGTATTTATATGTTGACAATTCGAGATGAAAAAGGTTGCCGTCGGGATACATTGATTGAGGTGATTCAAGATATTTCTGATCCTCAATTTGAATTATCAGTAGACTCGGATACGTTGACTTGTCTTCGTGAAGAAATATCGATAGAATTAATCCCAGCGACTGGTTCAAGTGCTGTTACCTGGACCGATGAAAGTATGAATGTGATTGCCAGTGGAAATATATTGACTATTCAGAAGCCAGGCACCTTCACGGCCAATTTGTATGGGCTAAATGGCTGCTTGATAGACACAAGCATTGCAATTATTGCAAATGTTGTAAAGCCTGTAATTACCTTGGTCAAAGGTGACACGCTTGATTGTTCGGCAGATAGTATCCAACTGATGAGTCAATCTACAATCGGATTAAAGGACTTTCAATGGTACGATCCTCAGAACAACCCACTTCCGCCAGGCCCCAATGCATTTGTTTCCCAGCCTGGGTTATTTAGGTTGGAAGTTACCGATCTAGTGAATGGATGTAGTTCTGATTCAACTTTTGAGGTGATTGCTTCTCTGGACCTTCCAGATCTTCAGGTTGAGAAGCCACCATTATTGACCTGTCGATTGGATAGTGTCATTCTCCTTGCTCAGAGTGCTTCACCAGGGGTGAAAGCCATATGGTATCAAGGAAGTGCAGTATTGGATACTAGTTTTCAATATCCTGTTTCTATTCCAGGGCTCTATACGATAGTCATCTTTGATCCAATGACAGGTTGTGATGTAAGAGCAAATGTGACAGTGTTACAGGATACAGCGGCCCCTTTGTTATCTGCACAGGATGCCTTAATCGATTGTATGCATCCAGAGGTGAACCTAGAAGTGATCAGTATGGCAACAGAGGAGTTGGATTATACATGGATCAGTCCGGGAGGAGACATCCAGCCAGAATCAGGTGCCATTCTTGAAGTTAGTGAGCCTGGTATTTGGCAGATCATTGCGGAGAATGAAGCAAACGGTTGTATGGATACGGTATCTATTCTTGTTGAGCGGGATGTTAGCCTGCCAGACATTGTTGCAGAATTGGCCCCGATCGATTGCTTTGATAAGACAGCAACATTGAACGGAGGTTCAATGACGCCTGGCGTACAGTTCATATGGCTGGATCAAGATGGCCATGTGGTCGGAGATTCTCCATCTATTCTGGTTGATCGTTCAGGAGTCTTTACGTTGGAGGTTGTCTCACCGGATGGATGTCGGTCGACTCAACACCTCGAAGTACAGCTGGGTCCGACTTATCAACTTCCAACAGTCATTACACCAAATGGCGATGGGAAAAATGATCAATTGGTCCTTGAGTTCTGTGGAGAGCTTCCCATTGGGCCCATAACCTTAACGGTATTTAACCGGTGGGGCCAGGAAGTCTACTTCTCATCACAATATGATCATAGTTGGGGTGGGGATGCCAATGGGTTGCAGTTGCCAGATGGGCAATATTATTATATCGTTGTCTTGGAAGGGTTCAAGGTGAAGCAAACATTGTCAATTCTACGCTGATATTTAATTTATGGATTATGCTATATCATCGGATTTTGTTTTATTTATTTTTTCTGACAGCATTATTTACTGCTACAGGTAAAGGATATGGTCAATGTTGGGTTAAGCAAGTGTCAAATACATCAAAGGCGCTTTATGATGTGCACTTTGTAACAGAAAATAAGGGATTTGCAGTGGGAAGTAGTGGGGTAATTTTGAAAACTTTGAATTCTGGAAATTCCTGGGTCGTAGCGAATTTGAATTTAACCGATATTAATGATATATATTTTTTAAAGTCAAATCCTCTCAAGGGATGGGTGGTAGGAAAGGGAACTCAGAATATGGCAAGAACATCGGATGGTGGTAATAGTTGGACTGATATGTCAGTTGCTGGAACGAATCCTCTTTTGAGTATATGCTTGCCATCAGTTTCAAATGGTTGGATTGTGGGGGGGCTCTCATCTGCTTCTATTCCAGAGATGATACGGATGTCGAATGATGGTGGGGTAACATGGAATTTGCAACAAGGCACACTTAATAGTCCTAAAAAGACACTTTATTCAGTTTATTTTGTAAATGATCAGAATGGTTGGACTGTGGGAGATGGAGGCGTGATTAATAAATATCCGGGTTTTGGATCATCAGAGTGGTTGACACAAAATTCCGGAGTATCATCCAATCTTAGAGATGTGTATTTTATAAATTCGGAAACTGGATGGGTTGTGGGGTGGAATGGAACTTGTTTGAAGACAACCAATGGTGGCCAAAATTGGATTAAGAAGTCCGTCCCCACAAATGCAGACCTTCAAGCGGTTTATTTTACAAGTTTAACTGAAGGTTGGATTGTAGGTAAGGGTGGGACTATTTTGCACACCTCCAATGGGGGTGAGACTTGGATGGCGCAAAGTAGTGGTACGAATGCAGACTTATATGGAATTAACTTTCCAGTACCCGATAAGGGTTGGGTCGTGGGGTCCAATGGTACAATTCTGGTATTGGAATCATCTGGTGCAATCAGTTTAACTTCTAACAATCCTTGTGTGGGTGATATATTGAATCTTTCAGTGGGGAGCGCAAATGGAGAAATTTCCTGGATGGGTCCGAATCAATTCAAATCAAATAACGCAAACCCTGTTATTCCTAATGCCAGTTCCCTGAATAGTGGGATTTACTCTGTCACTGTGACAAATGGGGGATGTGTGAGTTACGGTTCTGTCGAGGTGAATGTAAAGCCTCTGCCGGATATTTCTGCCTCTGGTGGTGAAATTGACTGTACTACGGGTGAGTTTGAGCTTGTAGGCTCTTCAATGACCCCAAATCCATCATTTGAGTGGTTTGATCAGTATGGATTCCCTATTGCGACATCATCGAATTTATCTGTCAATCAACCTGGATCTTACACCCTTAAAGTTACAGCAGACGGCTGCGCTCATACAAAAACAGTTCAGGTTACAGGAAGTAGTGAATTGCCCACTGTCCAATTATCGGCACCCGTGGGCACGGTCCTGACTTGCGATCATCCGACAATAGAGTTGAAAGGTGAGTCCAACCAGAATGTGTCCTATCAGTGGAAAATATTTCAGGATATCTTGCCAGAAACTTCCTCCACGTTAACTGTTAGCAATTTGGGATATTATACCCTGGTCGTTACACCGATTGGAGGAGGCTGTAGTAACTCTGCATCAATAAATATTGATAAGGATATGGTTGTTCCAGTTATTCAATCCATTCAAGGTGGTATTTTGTCTTGTGAAGAAGATTCCATTCAGCTGTTGATGGATACCCCTACTCCCGGAGTGAGTTTTGAGTGGACTGGGCCTGGCAATTACCTTTCCAATGCGAAAGATCCGTTTGTTTCTCTTCCTGGGATTTACATACTTCGTGTAAAAGGGTTAAATGGGTGTATTGCTCAGCAATCAGTGGAAGTGACGTATTCCGGTGATGTGCCAGATAATGTAATGGCACATGTTTCTGATACATTGACATGCTTGAATACAAGTGTCATTATAGAAGCCAGCTCCAGCACAACAGGGGTCAATTATTCCTGGCAAGGTCCTGGTGGTTTCCAAAGCTCGAATCAGAATAACACTGTACAAGAACCAGGAACTTATTTCGTCACGGTTATTGATACAACCAATCAGTGCAAAGTAGTTCTGAGCGTTGAAGTCGTTCAAGATACCTCGATCCCTGATATGCCTATTATTTCATTAAAAACTGCCCTCTGTGATGATGGACTGCTCGTTTGGAAAGTCGAGGATTTGGTGAACATACAATCCATTCTATGGATGGATGGCCAAAATCAGCTGGTATCCGAAGCTGATACGATTTTGATTTCATCTCCCGGGATTTATCAAGTTATTCTGACGGGAATAAATGGGTGTACGATATCCGAGGATCTGGTGTTATTGGATACTGATTTTCCCGAGGAGGTTCATTATACAATTCAAAAGGACTTACTGGATTGTATGACTGGCAGGACACTTCTCATTTTTGAGTCTGATGTGGATATAACATCTGTTGAATGGTTAAGTGCGAGTGGTGTTATTCTTAGTACGGCAGATTCTTTGCTGGTTGAAACCCCGGGTCAGTATAACGTTCATGTAGTCACAGATCAAGGGTGCGACATAACTGAATGGGTAACTGTCTATCCATCTGAAGGTGGTTTATTTCCTACAGTCATCACGCCAGATGGGGATGGCAAGAACGACCGTTTGATCATTAAGCCCTGTGACGTGACGATAGATGATGAAATTGGATTACAAGTATTCAATCGTTGGGGTATGATTTTATACGAGTCAAAAGACTATCAGAATGATTGGCCTTCTGATGAGTTGGATGTTTTACCTACAGGCCAATATTATTATCTTGTAAATATTGGGGGCAATGCAATTAGAAAGAATCTTTCGATTATTAAATAGCATATAGTAATACACAGGATCCTTATGACGTGGATGGAATATCTTATTGGAGTTGCAACCTTGGCAGCTTTATTTGTATCTGGTTTCACACTTGTCCAAGTTAAACGACAGACGGACTTGATGAGGCGTCCGGAAGTTGTAGCTGATATCTGCGGTGATTTATCTGTTGCTGTTCCGCATCCAGAGGGCCTGGATCTTATGTATGAACTTAGTCAAATTGATTTTGATAATTTGATAGATTCCGTAATTAGAAAAGCTGATCCTAGTCTATGCCTTCTAAATGTTGGGCAGGGAACGGCTGTAGACTTTAATTGGAGATATTCAAATTATTCTCGGGATTTGGAGGGATTGATGAAGGGTGTTCTCTATGGTAATCGCAAGGATGTATATCAATACCTGCCAGAAAGTGATGCTATTATTTGGGGGTCAATTATATTCAGGCCCACAATGAGTGGATCAAAGTCTTTTTTGCCTGTTGTGCATTATATTAATGATAATAATGAATTGGATATATCGCTATTTGTTAAGCTTGAACTAATTAAGTGGCTGTCTTATATAAGTATGAATCGAAATTCCGAAAATCTGGAGGATGAAATAAAGAACTTGTTTTCTGATCTGCCTAATCTGGAATTGAGTTACTCCTATAAGGATATATTTGATAATACTTATGAGGGTTACTGTTTTATTCATATTGTTCCCAAACGATTGAGTTTGCGGGAATCTGAATTTCAGATTGAATTGAATCTTGATAAGCATCGAATACATGATTCTGATTTGACTGTTCAATTGGACGGTACTAGGTTTGCCATTTTTGACATGATGGAGTGAAGTGATCGGTTTTGGAATAAGGTTAAAATGAATTTATTTATTCGGCAATATCAATGGAGGTATGAATAATTGGAGATTCACACTGGTCAAGGGTGTAACGTTTTTCTTTCTTTTGGCATCCATAAATCTGAATGCGCAACCTGATATTGCCAAGTTGCTAACTGTCGGAGAACCGATCAGGCAAGTGATCGGTTTGGATAAATATGACATTCTAGCGGTAACAACCATGTCGACCTTGATTATTTCGACAGATGGGGAGGAAGTTAGCTTTACTTCGCTGGCATATGAATTTTCAGGAGCAACGTATCAAACAGACGCATCCCTGATCACGGAAATGGCGATTACCAGGTGGGGTAGGATCTTGGCGGCCACTTCAGATGGTCATTTGTTGATGTTTGAGGATGGGATTCTCGTTGCGGGGCTTCCACTAATCGTTAGAGACCTCTATTCCGCTGGGGTCGGAGGCCTTGGAGCTATCAGCACCTACGGGATCGTGTTAATTGGTCCGGATTTCTATCCGGTTGTTTTTGATGATGGACCTGGCGATTATGATAAAGTAGGTATTTTATTCTATAATTATGATAATGATCTTGTATCCTTGTTTTCTGATCAGGATCCTGGGTTGTTGGCCGTGTCAGAAGGTTATAATGTTTTTGTCAATCCGGATAATCCCTCACTGCTTATCAGCTATTTGAGTGGACATGAGATGGTCCTTCACGATCAGTTTAATTCAGTGATTCCCTGCTCATCTGTGATTGACGTGGTTTGTCCAAATAGCTTTCTCGTCAACCCTTGGGATAGTATAGGTGTATACCGGCAGATCTATTTGTTGTGTGATGATGGTGAGGTTTCCTATGTGACGATTCATGAGAAAGACTATGAAGAGGAGTGGACAGAATCTGATTGGGATGTAGTGAACCTTCCTTTTCCGGACAAGGTACTCAGTGTGCATGCATCGAAACCTACGTTAACGACGGGGGCATTTGATCGATTTACAATTTATGGCCGAACCAGTGGAGAGGAGAATGGAATTGTTGTGATCAATCCTTATTTGAAAACGGTATGTCATGTTGATCTGCCGGGATCCGAGGTGATATCAGACCTTTATGTTGATCTGGGGTATATACTCTATGCCAGTGTTGGGAAGGATGTTTACAGGGTGAACGTTAAAGATGTACCCTGTGAAGGCATCACTTCAATTGTGGATGTTTCACAGATGAACGAAAATGGACTGAACATTTTGGGGAACCCTGCAATGGATTGGGTAGATTTGCGTGTGGATCCAAAGCTGTTCAGGGGAACATTATCAGCCAGGGTTCTTAATCAGTTGGGCCAGGAAGTCCCTGTGTCCTATACAGTTTCGGACATGGGTATTCAATTGGGTATTTCCGGATTATCTTCCGGTGCGTATATGGTGCAGGTATGGGATTCCTATGGCAGGGTATCCACTGAACTGTTTTTGAAAGCGGATGATTAGACCATTGAAGTGTTCAATTCGAGTTGTAATAGTGGAATTGGATTACACTTTGGAATAATCAATGGTTAAGATTTAAGTGGTGATTAGCAGACTAATTTATTTATAACCCTAAACTATTTACTTATGAGTCAGATGAAGTTTTTACTTGTGGTACTTGTTTTTGCAGGCTTTAGTCAAATGGGCCAGGCCCAGACAATTGAGAAGGGTGTCCTTTCACCTGGGTTGTTCTTTACCTCAGCAGCAGGAGGATTGGAAAACTCACCGTCTATCGGAATATCTTTTTCCTATTATGTGGCCAATAATCTTGGAATAGGATTGAATGCCTTTAATTTTGTGTTTGGTGAGGATTATTCCTCTTCTACCTTTGGTCCCTATGCCCGTTACTATTTTGGATCAGGATCCTTTTATGGGCAGGCCGGTATTACCTTTTCATCAGTCAAGGTTGGCGATGAAAGTGATTCAGCTACCGGGTTGAATTTAGGCGCAGGTTATTCATTTTTTATTACGGATGATATTGCCATTGAGCCTTCTTTGGCTCTGAATCGTGCGAATGAAACGACAGTCATTTCCATGGCAATAGGAGCTTCATTTTTGTTCTGACCATCCGTTGATCCCTCTGAGATCAAAGATCTTGGACGGAGTCTCATGCGAATTGTTAAGGTTAAAGTATGCCGGTTAAAGAAATTTAGCCGGCATTTTCATTACGGTTGCAATTGAAAATTTCATCCGGACAAACCCGATTTGTACGCTGATCAACTTGATGTATTTTTGCTGTTCAAATGGATGTACTGGTGAAGCCTGGTTGTCGCATTGAGTTAAAGCTTGAAGACAACATAATGATCTATCTGACGTATATACCTTTGCCAAGGTATCTTATATGCGACCATTTCTCATAGGATGATATGAAGAACATAGTTAGACTATTGATTATCAGCTCATTAATTGCTTTCAACAGTGTTTCAGCCTCCGCCCAACGGGGCTACGAAGTCGGGGGCTTCCTCGGTGCTGGCTGGTACTTCGGCGATCTCAACCCGGATTTTCGACTCGGCCATCCCGGCCCGGCAGTCGGACTGATCGGACGTCACAATTTCAACGAGCGGATCGGAGTAGCCCTGACAGGCAATTACACCTTTGTACAGGGCAATGATGCCTGGTCGGAGAATCCTTTCCAGCGGGCCAGGAATCTCAGCTTCCGGTCCAACATCTTTGATATTGGCGGACGGTTCGAGTTCAACTTCATGCGCTATAAGCATGGCAGCGAAGACTACTGGTTTACGCCCTATGTCTTCGGGGGCCTTTCCGTTTTCGTCTTCAACCCCAAGGCGGAATTGGACGGCGAATGGTATGCCCTGCGTGAACTGGGCACGGAAGGACAGTTTACCGGTGAAGAATATTATACCCTGCAGCCCGCGATCAACTACGGCATGGGTTTGAAATTCGATATCAACTATGAGTGGTCGATCAATATCGAGATCGATGCCCGTAGACTGTGGACAGACTACCTGGACGATGTCTCAACCGTCTATGCCGACAAACTGGAACTGGAGGCCTTGCGCGGACCGATCGCCGTGGCCCTGTCCGACCGCTCTATTCCGGATTCCAACTTCCCTCAGATCGGGGAGGCCGGCCGCCAGCGAGGCGACAGCCAGAGCACCGACATCTACGGCATGGTCAAGATCGGCCTGATGTACTACTTCGGCGAGATCCGGTGCCCGGAGATTCTGTATTGATTGTACTTAGCTGATTGAAAGGATTGCGATTAGAAGGAATGGGTATGGATAGTCAATAGAATCCCTCTACTCGAAGAATAAGTTCTTAGAGAACCCCTCGGAGCTAATCGTCGCCAAACCAGGGCCTCCCAGGCACATCATGACCCGTACATTTAAGGGTGGGTTAGCCTATATAGATGTGCCAATAATTATCTGGAGAATGCCGCATTGTTTTGCCGATATGGGGAGTGAGTCTTCCCAACAAGGAAGATAAATGAACGGATGGTTCGAAATATGGCTTTCAACGGCAAAACTGGAGCGGCCGGGTCATGATGTTCACTACCCTCAATCCTTGGACGAGGAAAAGGGATGCTTAAAAGTGAAAAATAGGCCCATTTTGGCGACAGCGGTTTTTGCCTACCTGCTCGCCGGCAGGCGTGCTTTTTGCCAAGACAAAAAGTAGCCCCGAGTACTCGGGGCGGCGGCTTGAGCCGGACCAGAAATGAAATCCTTCAGATTAAGCATCCTCGATTAGCCATTGTTTGGAAAACTGCAAACTTGAAAAGGGAACCCTCCTGAATCTATTCATAAAGGTCTGATTACGTTAACCACTGGCCTTTCTGGTGATTCTGCTCACATAGACGGGCACCTTTCTCAATTAGGGCATAACTTTGAGGGTTTGACACCGTCCAAATCCTCCTGTGTATGATCACCTGGTTCCTTCTTTTCCTTTCCTTCATGTTCCCTAATCACGATCCGGATGAACGGATCGCTGCGAGCCTGCTGTCCAGTGGGGCGGAGGGGCAGTCGCTTTCCTTCGTGATCATCCTCAAGGACCAGGCCGACCTGCAAGGGGTCCGGTCCATTCATGGCAAGGAGGCCAAGGCGCAGAAGGTGTTTTCCCTGTTGCAGGAGAAGGCTCAGGCGACCCAGGGCCCGGTCATCCGGTTCCTGGAGCAGGAAGGGGCAATGGCTCAGTCCTTCTATCTGGTGAACGCCATCCGATCTTATGGTGATCTCGACCTCATGCGACGATTGGCTTCACTTCCCCAGGTGGCTTATCTGGCGGCTGATTCACCAGTCCAGGTATCTGAGGTGGTAGAAGACAATGGTCCGGTGCTTCGCGAGTTCCAAAGCGTGACCTGGGGTATTGCCCGGATCCAGGCCGACAGCGTCTGGGCCATGGGTTATACCGGACAGGGGGTGGTCATCGGCGGGCAGGATACGGGCTATGAATGGGACAATCCCTATCTGATCCACACCTATCGTGGCTGGCAGAATGGTGCGGCCGACCACAATTACAACTGGCATGATGCCATCCATGAGCTCAATCCCCAGAACGGGGATACCACCAGCAACCCGTTGAACAATCCCTGTGGATTGGATGTGGATGCTCCCTGTGATGATCACAACCACGGGACACACACCATGGGCACCATGGCCGGCATCGACAGTTCGAATCAGATCGGGGTCGCGCCGGGCGCCACCTGGATCGGTTGCCGGAATATGGAACGGGGTTGGGGAACGCCCTCCACCTATATCGAGTGCTTTGAATGGTTTCTGGCGCCGACCGATCTGGACGGATTGAATCCGGATCCTGCCATGGCGCCTCACGTGATCAATAATTCCTGGTCGTGCCCGGAAGTGGAAGGTTGCGACCCGTCCAATTTCGCCCTGATGGAGATGGCGGTCAACAACCTGCGTGCCGCTGGCACGGTGGTCGTTGTCTCCGCCGGGAACAGTGGCTCCGGTTGTGGATCAGTGAGTACCCCATCGGCCATTTTTGAAAGCAGTTTCACGGTTGGTGCCAGTAATCAGGTGGATACCATCGCCGGCTTCAGTTCACGGGGACCCGTCACTGTCGATGGATCGCTGCGCATGAAACCCAACGTTGTAGCTCCCGGCGTGGGTGTTCGGTCCTGCATTCGCGGGGGTGGATTTGCCAGCTGGGCCGGTACCAGCATGGCCGGGCCCCATGTGGCCGGATCCGTCGCCCTGATCCTCTCCGCCCGGCCTGACCTGGCGGGTGAGGTGGATGCCATCGAGGATCTGTTGGAATCGACAGCCAGGGTGTTATTATCGCCCGATACCTGTAGTGGCTTCCCCGGAACCATGGTACCCAACCAGGCTTACGGCTGGGGGCGGATCAACGTATTCGAGGCGGTGAAAAAAGCCCTGGAGAACAGCAGCGTGGATGAACCGGATGGACTTGGCAAGCCACAGATCTGGCCCAATCCTTTTCAGAATGATCTGCATATCCGGTGGGCCGACCAGGAAGGTCCGGCGAATTTGATCCTCTACGATGCGATCGGACAGCCAGTCTGGAGGCAGGAAGTCTGGAGTGTACCACAATCCCAGATCACCCTGTCCCCCACGCACCTCCCGTCCGGGTTTTACACCCTGGTGATCCGGGTCGGGGACCGTTCCTATCCGTGCACCGTTTTACATTCTGCCCATTAATTGTCGAAAAGCCGTTTTATGCGCCTGATCAACCTGGTCAACAACAACGAACTCAAGCGCCGCCTGGAAGAGGATCCGACTCCGCGGATCACCCTGTCCTTCTATCGGTATGCCCATATCCTGAACCCGGGTTTTTTTCGCGATCATCTCTACTGGCGACTGAGCCAGTGCGGGGTGTACGGCCGCATCTATGTCGCCGCAGAAGGCATCAATGGCCAGATCTCCGTTCCCGAACCGGAGCACGAGCATTTCAAACAGGCGATGGAAGAGATCGATTTTCTCAAGGGTATACGACTCAACTATGCCATTGAGGACAATGGGAAGTCTTTTTATAAGCTGATCATCAAGGTGCGCAAGAAGATCGTGGCGGACGGGTTGAACGATGACACGTTCGATGTGACCAAACGAGGCGGCCATTTGTCGGCCGAGGAATTCAATCGCCTGGCCGAAAACCCGGAGACCATCATCGTGGACATGCGCAATCACTACGAAAGTGAGGTCGGTCACTTCCAGGGGGCCATCCTGCCGGAAGCCACCACCTTTCGGGAGGCATTGCCCATGGTGAGGGATATGCTGGCAGACAAGCGTGACAAACCGGTGGTCATGTATTGTACCGGAGGGATTCGTTGCGAAAAGGCCAGTGCCTGGATGAAGCATAATGGTTTCCAGGAGGTGTATCAGCTGGACGGCGGGATCATCGAGTATGCCCGGCAGGTGGAACAGGCCGGCCTGGAAAATAAGTTCCTGGGGAAGAACTTCGTGTTCGATGAGCGCCTGGGCGAGCGGATTTCCGGTGAGATCATTGCCCATTGCCATCAATGTGGGGCACCGGCGGATACCCATGTCAATTGTGCCAACGATGCCTGTCATCTGTTGTTCATCCAGTGTGATGCCTGTGCGGAGAAATATCAGCACACCTGCTCGGAGAAATGCCAGGAGTTCAACACTTTACCGGAGGAGGAGCGGATCCGGTTGCGCAAGACAGAGAACTTCAACGGGTCATCCTTTGGCAAGGGCCGATACCGGGCCCACAAGCCGGTCCACAGCTTGCATTGACCCCTTCGTCTAAGATCTGCAGGGATTCATCTATGCAGCTCGCAACTACCGGATAGACGAGTTAGCTTTGAGGAGTATGGCACCATTATCCGAGACCATTCGACAGGCATTCCGATCCATCAAGGGCAACTGGCTTCGCGCCATGCTCACCCTGTCGATCATCGCTTTCGGGATCATGGCCCTGGTGGGCATCCTGACCGCCATTGACAGCATCATCACCTCGTTGAGTGACAACTTTTCCTCCCTGGGCGCCAATTCCTTTTCGATCACGCCCAAGGGGAATGAGCTGGGCGGTCAGCGACATGGCCGTCGTCTCAAGCAGGGCGAGGTGATCACCTTTGATCAGGCCATGACCTTCAAGGATCGGTTCGACTTTCCTGCCAGGGTCAGCGTATCCTACACCGGTACCGGTAATGCAGAGGCTCGGTACGCAGACAAGAAGACCAATCCGACCATCAGCCTGACCGGTGTGGATGCCGAATACCTTTACGTCAATGGTTACGATCTGGAAATAGGGCGCAATTTTGTTCCCACGGAGATCGAATCCAACCTGCAGCGGGCGATCATCGGCATGGATATCGTCAAATTGCTCTTCGATGACCAGCCCGAAAAGGCCCTGGACCAGTCCATCTACGTCAGCAACCGAAAGTACAAGGTGATCGGCATCCTCCAATCCAAGGGATCGAGTATGAGCCAGGCCGGTGATCGCATCATTCTCGTCCCGATCTCCACTGTAAAGGAAGCCTACGGAACGCAGAATACCAATTACAATATTGCGGTAGCGGTCAACCAGTCGGCCGATCTGGACGAAGCTACCGATGCGGCAATCGGCACCTTCCGGGCTGTGCGGGGCCTGAAGCTGAATGAGGAGAACGACTTTGAGATCTTCAAGAGCGATGGCCTGGTGTCCATCCTCAAGGAGAATACCGTCCAGATCCGCCTGGCAGCCGTTGGGATCGGGATTATTACCCTGTTGGGCGCAGCCATCGGCCTGATGAACATCATGCTGGTGTCCGTCGCGGAGCGTACCCGGGAGATCGGAGTGATCAAGGCTCTGGGTGCCAAGAATCGGGATATCATGATCCAGTTCCTCGTCGAGGCCGTCCTGATCTGCCAGCTGGGTGGTATCCTGGGCGTCATCCTGGGGATCTTTGCCGGCAATGCAGTATCCCTCTTGATCGGCAGTAAATTTATCATCCCCTGGGCGTGGATGTTCCTGGGGATCATCACCACCACGGTAGTGGGCCTCGTTGCCGGCATCTATCCGGCAGCCAAGGCCAGCCGTCTGGATCCGATCGAGTCCTTGAGGTACGAGTAGACCGACCTGGAAGGAGGAACAGGAAAACCGGCATTCGGTGCTCGGTTCTCGGCATTCGGTCCTCTGTCGTGTTCAAGATGCTGTCTTTCCAAGGGATCACCTTTATCAGAAAAGGACATCGTTCTGAGTTCCGGTCCTTTGACCCTTCGCCATATACCCTATACCAGCTCATGTAGCACTGGCCTCCAACGGACCTAGCGAACAGTGCGCAGCCGTGATAACCTCACCCCAACCCTCTCCTTAAAAAGGAGAGGGAGCTCGATACACTTTGGAGCTTACAAAGTTGAACCAGCCGCCAACACAATCAAACGGACAACGTACATCAGATATCCACTCTCTTGTCCCTCCACCGTTTACCCTATACCAGCTCCCAGCCCACCTTGAGGAATGCCCCAGGACTTAATGATGAGCAGCGAGCAGCAAACACCCATTGGGCGTACCAATAGGTTTGGACAAGGAACTTTAAACGGCTAATTTGCAGTTTAACTGCAGAAGGAATTTGAAATGATCACAAAAGAAGAATTGAAAGCGCAAATTGACCAACTTCCAGAAGAAGCGGTGCAGGGCGTCTATCAATCGTTACGGTCGAAGTTGCTAATTAAAGGTAAAAGCGGCAATGTAACGGGGTCACGAATGGTTAGTAGAAAAAATAGGAATTCAGTGATCAAGAGGTTCATTGCATGGCTGATCAGTAAATTTTCGAAGCATCAAGAGAAGAACCTGATACTTCGCGATTTCCATGGTCGTTTTGATCATGAAGATATTCGTCCGAAGGCTTATGAATAGTCTTCTTTTGGACACGAATGTGTTGATCTATATTAAAGACAGGAGTTCTATTTTTCATTCCTGGGCTCAAGAGATTCTGCGAGGTGAATATGCTTACTATACCACAAGTAAGAACCTGGCTGAATACTATGCAGTGACCACAAAAGGGGCTGAACCTGCTTTATCTCCGGAGGAGGCTCTGGCTGATTTGAAAGATTATTTCCAATATTGTCAGATTCTGTTTCCTGATCAGACGAGTCATGAGGAGTTGGTTGTGCTGATTGCCAAGGACAAACCCACAGGTCTGAAGGTGCACGATTATGAGATCGCAGCCATCGCCATTGCAAATGGTGTTCGAACTATAGCTACCAACA
>ERZ795053.1451-NODE-1451-length-30059-cov-21.313258_pt1 | contig 30059 bp, 31 predicted proteins | sample MGYA00375137_ERZ795053 | MGnify/ENA primary metagenome ERZ795053 (study PRJEB30182, sample SAMN05720284) | activated sludge metagenome | isolation source: Anaerobic digester | place: Hong Kong | collected 2014-12-17 ...
GCGTTCGGGGCCGTGGGGGCGGCGATGGCGCGGTCGCTGCCGCCGGTGGACTGAGCCGCCGGTTCAGTCGCGTCCGCGCGGGCGTCCCACGAAGTCGAAGCTGCGCGCCACCAGCTCGCGGTTGACCGGCGCGGAGGGGTCGTACGCGGGGCTCTCCTTCACGTCGTCGCGGGTCAGGCGCACGGCCAGGCTGCCCTCCGCCCAGTGGACGTCCTCCAGATCCGCCAGCGACAGCAGCACGCGCTTGCCGGGCAGCCAGTTGCGCGTGGCGGCCACCACGTAGGCCACGGACCAGGTCTCGTCGTCCAGGATGATGTCGTCCACGTGGCCGATGGCGCCGTCGGTGGCGGCGATGTCGTAGCCCAGGATCTCGTCCGCGGAATGGAGGTGGGGGCGGTCCAGCTCCGGTCCGTCCTCATCGCCCGGTTTGGCCTCCAGGAAGAGGGCGCGCGGGTTCAGGGACGAGGCCCAGAGTCCGCCGCCGCCCCAGTAGTACGGCCAGCCGTAGTGGCGGTGGTACCAGATCTCGTACTCGCGGGTCACGGGCGCGTGCTCGTCCAGATCCGGCGCCGCCTCCACCTGCTCGCGGCTCAGGCGCACGGGCAGCTTGCTGTCCGCCCACGCCGGCTCGCCCAGGGCGATGGGCGACACCACCACGCGGCGGCCCGGCAGCCATCTGCGCGTGTCGGCCACCATCCAGCGCACCGTCCACGTCTGCTCGTCGATGAGGAAGTCGGCGCAGCGGCCGATGCCGCCGTCCACCGCCTCCAGCTCGTATCCCTTGATCTCCTTCAGGCTCCTCAGCATGTCGTCTCCTTCCGTTCGTCGTCGTCATCCACCGTAGGAACGCGGCGGTGATGACGCAAATTCGGCGCCCGTTCGCGGGACGCGGAGAACGGGCCTAAGGTGAAAGGAGACTTGCATCGAGACGGAAGGAGCGTGATTCCCATGGCCGTCCTGCACGTTTGGGGCGACGCGGCCCGGACAGCCACGGGCCTGTTCTGGAAGGCGGGGTGGGCGTTCGTGCTGGGCTACGGCATCAGCGCCATGATCCAGGCCTTCGTGCCGCGGCAGCGGCTGGCGGCGGCCCTGGGCGGCGGCGGGCTGCGCAGCGTGACGCTGGCCTCGCTGTTCGGCGCGGCCTCGTCGTCGTGCTCGTTCGCGGCGCTGGCGGCGGCGCGTTCGCTGGTGGCCAAGGGCGCCCACTTCGTGGCGGCGGTGGCCTTCATGTTCGCGTCCACCAACCTGGTGGTGGAGCTGGGCATCCTCATCGTCATCTTCCTGGGCTGGGAGTTCCTGGCCGCGGAACTGGTCGGCGGCGTGATGCTCATCGCTGTGAGCTCGCTGCTCCTGCGGCGCTTGGTGCCGCAGGCGTGGTTCGATGCGGCGCGCAAGCGGGTGGAGGCCCACGGAGCGGAGGAGCAGGGGGATTTCGACTGGCGGGAGCGGCTGCGCAGCCGCGAGGGCTGGCGCCTGGTGGGCCGCAGCTTCCGCGGCGACTGGGCCATGGTCTGGGAGGAGATCCTCATCGGCTTCACCGTGGCGGGGTTCATGGCCGCGGCGGTGCCGGCCTCGTTCTGGGAGGCCCTCTTCCTGCGCGGCGACGGCGGCTGGGCCGTGGCGCTGCAGAACGCGCTGGTGGCGCCCCTGGTGGCGGCGGCCACGTTCATCGGCTCCATGGGCAACATCCCCCTGGCCACGGTGCTCCACGCCAACGGCGTGCTCTTCGCGGGCATCATGGCCTTCATCTATTCCGACCTCATGGTGCCGCCCCTGGTGGCCATCAACGCGCGATACTACGGGCGGCGCCTGGCGCTGACCATCGCGGGCGTGATGTACGCCAGCATCGTGATCACGGCGCTGGCCATGGACGGGGCCTTCAAGGCGCTGGGGGTCACGCCGGACAGCTCGCGGCGGGTGGAGGACGTGGTGCGCTTCGCCTGGGACTACACCACGTTCCTGAATCTCGCCTTCGTGGCGGTGGCGGCGGCGCTGGTGCTGCTGGGCCGACGGAGCCGGGATCATCACGGGATGCATCATGGCCACGATCACGGCCACGACCACGGGGACGACGGCGGTCCCGGCCTCAAGCGCGTGGCGGCCCTGACCTGCGCGGCGCTGCTCGCCGGCGGCTGGATCCTTGTGGCGGCGGGGGGCTGAGCCGCAGGGGATGCGGGCTGCGGGGAATCGTCTAGGTTGGGATCCGAACATCGTCCGCAACGGGAGGTCACGTCGCCGGCTACCGCACAGAACACGACAGCCACGGCTCCGTCCGCGTTCCCGCCGACGCCTACTACGGCGCGCAGACGGCCCGCTCGCTGCAGAACTTCCCCATCGGGGACGAACGCGTCCCGCCCCGCCTGATCCGCGCCCTGGGCCTTGTGAAGGTCTGCGCGGCGGAGGCGAACCTCTCGCTCCGCACCATCGATCCCGCCCTGGGCGACCTCATCCGCACCGCCGCCGCGGAGGTGGCCGCGGGCGAGCACGCGGACCAGTTCCCCCTGCGCGTCTGGCAGACGGGCAGCGGCACCCACACGCACATGAACGTGAACGAGGTCATCGCCGGGCGCGCCAACGAGCTGGCGGGCCGCGGTCGCGGCGGCCGCGACCCCGTGCATCCCAACGACCACGTGAACCTGGGCCAGTCGTCCAACGACGTGGTGCCCACCGCCATGCACGTGGCCGTGGTGGACGGTCTGAGCGGCCGGCTGCTGCCGGCGCTGGAGGCGCTGGTGCGGTCGCTGGAGGAGCGGGCCCGGGTCTGCCGCGGCGTGCTGAAGGTGGGGCGGACCCACCACATGGACGCGGTGCCCATGCCCCTGGCGCGCGAGATCGGGGCCTGGGCGGCGCAGGTGGATCAGGCGCGGGAACGCGTGGTGTCCACCGTGGACGGCCTGTTCGAGGTGCCGTTGGGGGGAACCGCGGTGGGAACGGGCGTGAACGCGCCGGAGGGGTTCGCCGACGCGGCGGTGGCCCGGCTCGTGGAACTCTCCGACCGCCCCTTCCGCCGGTGCGAGGACCGCTTCGCGGCCCAGTCCACCCACGATCCCCTGGTGGCCGTGAGCGCGGCCCTGCGTGGCTTGGCCGGCACGCTGGTGAAGATCGCCGCGGATCTGCGCCTGCTCGCCTCGGGCCCGCGGGCCGGCCTGGGCGAGCTGCTCCTGCCCGCCAACGAGCCCGGCAGCTCCTTCATGCCCGGCAAGGTGAACCCGTCCCAGGCCGAGGCCCTGCACATGGTCTGCCTGCACGTCATCGGCCTGGACGCCACGGTGTCCCTGGCCGGCATGACCGGACGCTTCCAGCTCAACGACAACAAGCCCGTCATAGCCCTCGCCCTGGACCGGCAGACCGGCCTGCTGGCCGACGCGTGCGATTCCTTCCGGCAGCGCTGCGTGGACGGCCTGGAGCCGGACCGCGAGCGCATCCGCGCCCTGCTCGAGGGATCGCTGGCCCAGGCCGCCGCCCTGACGCCCGTGCTGGGCTACGACCGCACGGCGGCGGCGGTGCAGAAGGCCGTGGCCGAGGACCTGACCCTACGCGAGTCGGTGCTCGCGCTGGGGCTGCTCGATTCCGAGCGCTTCGACGCGATCATCGCTCCCGCCTGACCCTGGAGGAGACCCCCATGCCATGCACCCTGACGCGCAAGCTCATCGACGCTCATCTGGCGGAGGGCAGGCCGGAACCCGGCGCCCCCATCGCCCTGCGCATCGACCAGACCCTGACCCAGGACGCCACCGGCACCTTGGTCATGCTGGAGCTGGAGGCCCTGGGCCTGGACCGGGTGCGCACCGACGTGTCCGTGCAGTACGTGGACCACAATCTGCTGCAGGCCGACTTCCGCAACGCCGACGACCACCGCTTCCTGCAGAGCGCCTGCCGCCGCTTCGGCGTGCGGTACAGCCGGCCGGGCAACGGCGTGAGCCATCCGGTGCACATGGAGCGGTTCGGGGTTCCGGGCGCCACGCTGCTGGGCTCCGACAGCCATACCTGCGCGGCGGGCGGGCTGGGCATGCTGGCCGTGGGGGCCGGCGGCCTGGAGGTGGCCCTGGCCATGAGCGGCGAGCCCTACCGGCTGACCATGCCGCGGGTGCTGGGCATCGAGCTGACCGGCGAGCTGCCGCCGCGGGTGAGCGCCAAGGACGTGATCCTGGAGGTGCTGCGGCGTCACGGCGTGGACGGCGGCGTGGGCCGCGTGCTGGAGTACCACGGACCGGGCGTGGCGACGCTGTCGGCCATGGACCGGCACGTGATCGCCAACATGGGGGCGGAGCTGGGCGCCACCTCCAGCGTGTTCCCGTCCGACGAGCGCACGCGCGCGTTCCTGCGGCGGCACGGCCGGGGGGGGGATTGGCGACCGCTGTCCGCGGACGCCGGCGCCGTCTACGACGAGACCGATGCCGTGGATCTCTCCTCCTTGGTGCCGCTCATCGCCAAGCCCTCCAGTCCCGGCAACGTGGTGCCGGTGACGGAGGTGGCGGGGCTGGAGATCGGTCAGGCGTACATCGGCTCGTCGGCCAACCCCGGCCTGCGCGACTTCGCCGCCGCGGCCATGATGCTCGGCGACGCGGGCGCCCATCCCGGCGTGTCCCTGGACGTGACCCCCACCAGCCGCGGCGTGCTGGAGGCCATGACCCGTGTGGGTGTGCTGGGCGATCTGATCCGTGCCGGCGCGCGCATCCACCAGAGCGGCTGCGGGGGCTGCATCGGCATGGGCATGGCGCCGGCCACGGACACCGTGAGCCTGCGCACGGTGCCGCGCAACTTCCCCGGCCGTTCCGGCACCGTCGACGACAAGGTGTACCTGTGCAGCCCGGAGACCGCGGCGGCTTCGGCCCGCACCGGCGTGATCACCGATCCGCGGACGGTGGAGGCGCCCTGGACGCCGTTCCGGGAGCCGGACGCCGAGGAGCCTGCTCCGGAGCTGATCAAGGCGCCTGATCCGGACGACATCGGCCGCACGCCGTTGGAGAAGGGGCCCAACATCGCCTCGTTGCCCGAATTCGAACCGCATCCCGCGCGTCTGGCGGTCCCGGTGCTGCTCAAGGTGGGCGACGACGTGTCCACCGATGAGATCCTGCCCGCCGGCGCGCGGGTGCTCCCCTTCCGCAGCAACGTGCAGGCCATCAGCGAATTCGTTTACCGCGACCTGGATCCGCGTTTCGCCCGGCGCGCCCGGGACGTCGGCGGCCAGGGCTTCGTGATCGTGGGGGGTGACAACTACGGCCAGGGCTCCAGCCGGGAGCACGCCGCCATCGCGCCGCGCCACCTGGGTCTGCGGGCCGTGGTGGCCAAGGGCTTCGCGCGCATCCATCGGCAGAACCTGATCAACGTGGGCGTGCTGCCCGTGCGTTTCGCCGACCCCGCCGATCACGAAGTCCTGGAGCAGGGCGACGAGCTGGTCCTGACCGGCCCCGACGAGAGCGGCCGCGTGACGCTGACCCGGAACTCCGACGACCGCGGGATCCCGGTCGCGTGCGATCTGGACCGCCGCGAGCTGCAGGTGCTGCGTGCCGGCGGCATGATCAACCACGTGCGCCGCCGCCGCGCGGCCGACCACCGAGGAGAGGCCTCCGCGTCATGACCATCCTGGACCGCATCGTGCTGGACAACTCCGTGAGCGCCTGGCTCATGGCCCTGGGCATCGCCGTGGGCGTGTCCGTGGGGCTGCGGCTCGTGCTCAAGCTGGCCGTCTCGCGGCTGCGCATCGTCGCCCGCCGCACGCGCAACCATGTGGACGACTCCCTGCTGGAGGCTCTGGCGGGAACCCGCGGCTTCACGCTGCTGGCCGTGGGCGTGGTGATCGCGGCGGGTCGGCTGGAGCTGTCCGCTGCAGCGCGCGCCGCCCTGGGCAGCGCCCTGACCCTGATCCTGCTGCTGCAGGGAGGGCTGTGGGCCGCCCATGCGCTGTCGGACTGGCTGCGCGTCTACCGCGAGCGCCAGCTGGAGGCCGATCGCGGCGCCGCCACCGCCGTGGGCGCCGCCCGCTTCCTGGGCCTCACCGCCGTGTGGAGCATGGTGCTGGTGCTGGTGCTGGGGAACCTGGGCGTGAACGTGACCGCGCTGGTGACCGGCCTGGGCGTGGGGGGCATCGCCGTGGCGCTGGCCCTGCAGAACGTGTTCAGCGACCTCTTCGCGTCGCTGTCCATCGTGTTCGACAAGCCCTTCGTCATCGGCGACTTCGTGATCACCGGCGACCTCATGGGCGTGGTGGAGAACGTGGGCCTGAAGACCACGCGCATCCGCAGCCTGTCGGGCGAGCAGCTGGTGTTCGCCAACTCGGACCTGCTCAAGAGCCGCATCCGCAACTACGGCCGCATGCGCGAGCGCCGCGTGGTGTTGAGCCACGGCGTGACCTACGGCACGTCGCAGGAGAACCTGGAGGCCGCGCCGCGCCTGATCCGCGAGGCGGTGACGGCGGAGGACCACTGCCGCTTCGACCGCTCCAACTTCCACACCTACGGCGACTCCGCCCTGCTGCTGGAGACCGTCTACTACGTGGACGAGCCCGACTACAACCTCCACATGGACGTGCAGGAGCGGATCCAGCTGCGCATCCGCGAGGCCTTCGCCGACGCGGGCATCGAGTTCGCCTTCCCCACGCGCACGCTCCACCTGCACCGCGACGCCGTGCCCGAGGCGCGTCGGGAGGAGGCGCGGGCCTGAGCCGCCTAGCCCTTCAGCACCTCCAGCTTGCGCACCACCCGGTCCTCCACGTCGTCCCAGAAGAGCTGCAGGTGGGGGAAGGGGATCTGGATGCCGGCGGCGTCCAGGGCCCGCTTGCCCGCCTCCATCACGGCGAAGGTCACGGACTGGCGGTCGGCGGCGTCGTTGGTCCAGACGCGGACCAGCAGGTTCACGCTGGAATCCGCGCAGGCCTCCACCACCACGTCGGGACCGGGCGTCTCCAGCACGTGATCCAGGCTCTTCACGCCGTTCAGCAGCGCCTCGCGGGCCGCGTGCGTGTCCTCCTTGTAGGCGATGCCGATGGGCACGTCGATGCGTATGTTGCCGTGCTTGCTGTCGTTCTCCAGCACCTCGTCGATGATGCGCTTGTTGGGGATCACCACGTAGGTGTTGCGCGGCGTGCGGATGCGCGTGGAGCGCATGGTGATGTCCTGCACGCGGCCGTACTCGCCGGCCACGGTCACGTAGTCGCCCACGGTGAAGGGCTTGTCCCAGAAGATGGTGAAGCCGGCGATGGTGTTGGCCAGCGTGTCCTGCGCCGCCAGGCCCACCGCCAGGCCGGCCACGCCCAGGCCGGCGATGGCCGCGCCCACGTCCACCCCCAGCTGCGACAGCGCCATGACCAGCCCGAAGGCGAACATGGTGTAGCGCACGATGCTGTCCACCAGCAGGCTCACCAGCTTCTCGTGCAGGCCGGAGTGGGTCAGGGCCGCGCGCAGGGGGCGTCGGGTCACCCGGTAGGCCACCCAGAACCCCAGCAGGACCAGCAGGGCCACCACCACGCGGGGGGCGAACGCCACCATTTCGGTGAGGAGCTTCTCCAGGTCGAGGTATTCGCGCATCCAGTCCATTCGGGTTCCTCCGCGGCGGGGGTGGGGCGTCGGGCCTGCATCCAATCTGATGGCGATGGCGGTTTCTGCAAGGGCCGGGGCGATTCGGAGGGAAACCGTCAGATTCCGCGAGCTTTCGCGGCGGGGAATCATTATGATGATCCCGGAACGTGTAAGATCTCGCGGAAAGGGGAAACACCTGGACATCGCCCATTTGCCGGACCGGTGAACGCGAGGCGTATCCGCTCGGAACGCACTAGACTCACGGATCGAGACTAGGCCGAGGTGCACTGATGGAATCGAAGCACGACTCCGCCCCCCCCGTGGTGGTCCAGCCGGACCTGGAGCTCCTGGGCCGCGTCATGGCCCTGCGACGTCTTTTCTACCTCGCCGCGTCCGTGATCGCGGGCGCCGTCCTCCTGGCCTGGCTCTTCCCCTTCGTCCGCGCGGTCATGCCTCCTCGCTGGTGGACGCTGCAGCCCGACACGGCCGTGGCCGTGCTGCTCCTGGTGCTGGCCAAGAGCCAGACCTCCGTGCGGCTGCGCGAGGCCGTGCGCCTGACGGGGCGCGCGTCGGCGATCGTGGTCCTGGTGCTCTGCCTGGACGCCTTCCTGGCCTACGCCGGTCGGCCCGTGCTGGGCCTGGCCCACTGGTTCGCCGTGCAGCCGGACGGGCTGCCCGTGATGGGCATGTGTCCGCAGGGGGCCATCTTCCTGGGACTGTACTCGCTGTCGGTGCTGGTGGAGGGGCCGGGCGCCAAGCGCCGCCGCCGCGTGCTGGATTCTCTGGCCACCCTGCTCATCCTCGCGTTCCTGGTGTACGTGGGCGGCTACGTGTTCCAGGCGTCGGGACTGCTGGGGATCGGGCTCGGGGCCATGGTCTCGCCGTACACGCTGATCTGCATGGGGTTGCTGCTCTTCGGCCTGCTGGTGCGCCGCACCCTGGACGGCTACTACTCGGTGTTCGTGGGCATCGACGTGGGGAGCCGCGTGGCGCGCCTGGCCATGCCCTTCGCGGTGCTCATCCCGTTCTCCATCGTGGGACTGGGCGAGTGGATCGGCGGCCACGCCTGGCTGAGCGACGAGTACGTGCTGGCCCTGGTGTCCTCCGTCACCGCAACCATGCTCTGCCTGGTGGTCATGCTCCTGGCGCGCAAGATCAACCGGCTGCAGATGGAACTGGTGCAGCTCACCCTGCTGGACGAGCTCACCCACCTGCACAACCGCCGCGGCTTCTTCACCCTGGGGGAGCACATGCTCTTCGAGGCGCGACGCAACGAGAAGTCGCTCACGGTCCTGTTCTTCGACCTGGACGACCTCAAGAAGGTGAACGACAGCCTGGGCCATCAGACGGGCTCGCAGATGCTGGCGGATTTCGCGGACCTGCTGCAGGACACCTTCCGCAGCAACGACGTGACCGCCCGCCTGGGCGGCGACGAGTTCGCCGTGGCCATCCTGGAGTCGGACCCGCGCATCCCCATGAAGCGCCTGGGCCTGGCCGTGGTGGAGTTCAACCGCGCGGCGGGCCGCCCCTACAAGATCAGCTACAGCGTGGGCGACGCCGCCACGGACGCGCCCCCCGGCCCCGAGACCTTCACGGAGCTGGTGGCCCGCGCCGACGCGATCATGTACGAGCGCAAGAAGCGCAAGAAGGAGCTGAAGGCGGCCCAGGCCACGGCCTGACCGCGCCTCAGCGCTCCGCGAGGTAGGGCCGCAGCGGCGCCACCGCCTTCGCGTCGATCCACCAGATCCCCGACTGCCCGTTGCCCGGCGAAGCCTGCAGCGCGCGCAGGCGCTCCCGCGTGAGCCGCGGCGCGTCCGCGGGCGCGGGCAGGGCGCGGTCGCTCATGAACCAGAGCGTGCCGCCGTTCGGGCTCAGCGCCGCCGACCACTCCCGCCGCGCCTCCGAATTCACCGCATCGCCCAGGTTGACCGGCTCCTCCCAGGTGTCGTCGGGATTGCGCGCCACCAGGTAGTAGTCCACGCCGCCCCGCGAATCCGGCAGGCCGAACACGGGCACGATGAGGAAGCGTTCCCGCGGATCCACCATCGCGTTGAAACGCGTGCGGCCGGCGTTGACCTGGGGCGGGAGCAGCTCCGCGGGACTGTACTCGCCGTCCACCAGGCGGCAGCGGTACACGGCGCTCACGCCGCCCTCCAGGTCGCGGGTGACGTAGAGGGTGCCGTCGACGGTGGGGGAGGGGAAGAAGGTGTTGCCGTCGTTGACCGCGTCCGGCAGGCGCTCGGGGACGCCCCAGCCGTGGTCCGTGCGGCGCACGCGCCAGATGGAGGTGGTCTCCGCGGCGGGGCCGTCGCCGGTGGCCGGGCGGTCCGAGGCGAAGAAGAGCGTGCCGCCGTCCGGACTGAAGGCGGGCTCGATGTCGTGCCAGCGCGGGTCGCCGCTGAACGACGCCACCGCGGGCTCCCGCCACACGCCGTCCACGCGGCGCGCCGTCGTGAGCACGGAGTGGCGGAACTCGCCCACCTGCTCGCACCACCAGATCTCGTTCCCGTCCGGAGCCAGAGCCACGTCGCGGCAGGGGAGGCCGCGGTTGACCAGGCCGGGGGCGAAGAGGGCCGCGGTGTCCGGCGGCGCGGCGCCCAGGAGCGCGGGGTCGGCGCCGGCGTCGCGGCGGGACAGGTCCTCGCAGCCCGCGGCGGTCAGCAGGATGAGAGCGATCAGGAGGGCGGACGGCATGCTTCGGGTCATGGCGGGACCTCTCGCGTGGTGGGGTGGACCCGCAGCCTAGCACGGGCGCGGCGCGGCGGCGACGGTCGCCAAAACGGGAGTCGTGTCGTATGGTATCAGGCCCCGTCGCTCCCCATTCTCCTGGAGGCCCGCCCGTGACCACCGAGCTCTTCGTGCGCATGCTCCACTTCGTGGGCATCCTGATCCTGACCGGCGCCCTCGCCGTGCAGAACGCGTGCCTCCGTCCCAGCCTCAAGCCGGAGGAGCTGCGCCGCCTGGCCAGGGTGGACGCCCTCTACGGCGCCAGCGCGCTGCTGGTGCTGGGGGCCGGCCTGGCCATGTGGCTGGCGGTGGGCAAGCCCAAGGAGTTCTACTCCGGCAATCCGCTCTTCCACATCAAGCTCACGCTCTTCGTGGTGATCTTCCTGCTCTCGCTGGCGCCCACCATGTTCTTCCTGAAGCACCGCGGCGCCGTGGGCAAGGCCGTGGCGGTGCCCGCGCGCATCCGCGTGATCAAGCGCGTGGAGCTGGCGCTGCTGGTGTTCCTGCCCCTGCTGGCGGTGCTGGTGGCCCGCGGGGTGGGACTGTCCTGATCCCGAGTCCTGTACGATGGAGGTTTCCGCCATGATCCGATCCGTCGCCGTGGCCCTGGCCGTCGCCCTGCTGCCCGTCATCGCCGCGTCCGCCGACGTGGAGGGCGCCGCCGACCATCCGCTGATCACGCGCTACCCCGGCTCGGAGATCGCCTGGTACGAGGTGGACAACCATCGTCCCTACAAGCTGGCGGTGGGGCCGGTCACGGGCTACCGCGCCATCGCGGACTGGATCGAGACGGAGGGGCGCGTCACCCGCATCTACTATGCGCTGGACAACAGCGGCCGCACGGAGCAGGAGGTCTTCCTCAACTACCGCAAGGCCCTGGAGGACGCCGGTTTCGAGATCCTGGCGGCGGGCGCGTCGGAGGCCAACACCCGCGGCGGCGACGTGGGCACGCGCACCTGGCAGCAGGTCTTCCTGGGCGCCAACCCCTGGCGCAGCGGCGGGGCGGTGAACGAGATGGTGGCGGGCTCGGCCACGTCGGGCGGCCGCGGCTCCGTGATCGCGCGCAAGGAGCGCGCCGACCACACCGCCTACGTGGCCGTGAGCGTGTACCGCTTCCGCGAGGACCGCATCGGCGCGCTGGTGGACGTGGTGGAGACGGCGGCCGCGGAGACCGGCCTGGTCACCGTGAACGTGGAGGCCATCGGGCGGGACCTGGAGGAGAAGGGCCGCGTGGTCCTGAACGGCCTGTTCTTCGCTTACGACACGGCCGACCTCACTCCCGCATCCGACGCCGCCCTCACCGTGATCGCCTCCTACCTTGCGGCCCAGCCGGAGCGCCGCTTCCATGTGGTGGGCCACACGGATGCCCGCGGCGATCTGACCTACAACATGAATCTCTCCCGCGATCGCGCACGCGCGGTGGTCGAGGCCCTGGTCCGGAACCACGGCGTGGACCGCGCGCGCCTGGAGCCCCACGGCGTAGGGCCCCTGGTCCCCGTCTTCAGCAATGCCGACGACGCCGGCCGCGACCGCAACCGGCGCGTGGAACTCGTGGAACGTTGACCCCCGCATCATCCCAATGAAGGAGAGCCCTCCATGATCCGATCCGTCCATGCCGCGCTGATCGCCTGCGTCCTGCTCGTCGCCCTGGCCGGTTGCGGCGGCGGCGGCGGCGAGAAGGCCGCCTCCCAGACCGCCGTGCTCAAGTTCACCGCCATCCCGGACCAGAACACCACGCTGCTGCAGGAGCGCTTCGCGCCCATGGCCGCGCATCTGTCCCAGGTGCTGGGCGTGCCGGTGGAGTACGTGCCCGCGCGCGACTACCAGGCCTCGGTGGAGATGTTCCGCAACGGCGACGTGCACCTGGCCTGGTTCGGCGGCTTGACCGGCGTGCAGGCGCGGGCCGCGGTGCCCGGCGCGCGCGCCATCGCCCAGGGCAAGGCGGATCCGGAGTTCTACAGCTACATCATCGCCAACGCGAGCACCGGGCTGGAGAAGAGCGACGACTTCCCCATGGGCATCCGCGACCTCACCTTCACCTTCGGCTCCGAGAGCAGCACCAGTGGCCGCCTCATGCCCGAGCACTTCATCCGCACCCTGGGCGGCGCCGCGCCGGCGGAGTTCTTCTCGCAGCCCTTCGGCTTCTCCGGCAGCCACGACAAGACCGTGGAGCTGGTGGAAAGCGGCCGCTACCAGGCCGGCGTGGTGAACTCCAAGGTCTACGACCGCCGCGTGGCCGAGGGCCAGACCGACCCCGCCGTGGTCAAGGTGATCTGGGAGACCCCCACCTTCGCCGACTACAACTTCACCGCGCACCCCGCGCTGGAGGAGATGTTCGGCGCCGGCTTCATCGACAAGCTGCAGGCCGCCCTGGTGGGCATGCATGATCCGCAGCTCCTGTCGGCCCTGCCGCGCGAGGCCATCATCCCCGCCAGCAACGACGACTTCGCCGGCGTGGCGTCGGTGGCCCGCGACCTGGGCATGGTCCGGTGACCGGCGACGTGAACTTCCAGGGCGTGGACGTGCGCTTCGGCGCCGTCCCCGCCCTGCGCGCCCTGGATCTCCGCGTGGCCGACGGCGAGGCCGTGGCCCTGCTGGGTCCCAGCGGCGCCGGCAAGACCACGCTGCTGCGGCTGATCAACGGCAGCGTGGTGCCGTCGGCCGGAACGGTGCGCGTGGGCGGCCAGGACCTGGCGTCCCTGGACTACGGCGCCCTGCGCCGCCTGCGTTCCCGCGTGGCGGTGATCCATCAGGACCTGCGCCTGGTGCCCAACGTGAGCGTGGCGCGCAACGTGCTGAGCGGCGGGCTGGGGCGGCAGGGCTTCTGGAGCTCGACCCGCACGCTGCTGCGGCCGCGGGATGCGGAATTGGAGGCGGCGCACGCCCTGCTGGAGCGCGTGGGGGTGGCGGACAAGCTCTTCCACCGCACGGACCGCCTCTCCGGCGGCCAGCAGCAGCGCGTGGCCGTGGCCCGCGCCCTCTACCAGCAGCCGCGCGTGATGCTGGCCGATGAACCCGTGGCCAGCGTGGACCCCGCCCGCGCCCATGACCTGGTGACCCTCCTGACGCGCCTGGCCCGCGAGGACGGCGCCACGCTGATCATGAGCCTGCACAGCCCGGAGCTGGCGCGGGCGTTCTTCCCCCGCGCCGTGGCCTTGCGCGACGGGCGCGTGGCGGCGGACGGGCCGCCGTCGGAGCTGGATCTGGACGCCCTCTACCGACTGCCCGCGGAGGCGGACGCCGGTGGCGGCGCCTGAGGCGGCCTGGACGGTCCGCGGTCGCGGGCCGGCACGGGGCGGACCGCGCGGCGCGCGTGGTCCGGTGCTGCTGCTGTTGGCGCTGGCGGGCCTGTGGGCCGCGTGGGTCCTGCGTCTGGACCCGCGGGCGCTCTGGCCCGACGCCCAGGCCTGGGGTCTGGCCGGCGAGTTCTTCGGCCGCGCGTTCACGCCGGCGTTGTCCCATCAGGCATCCTCTCTCCCGCCTGATACCCCCTCCATCCTGACCATCGCCCTGCGCGCCGCCGTGACCACGGTGGTGTTCGCGGCGGCCGCCATGCCGCCGTCCATCCTGCTGGGGCTGCTGCTGGGGTTCGGGGCGAGCACGGCGTGGTGGACGGGGGATCGGGAGAGCGGCGGCCGCCGCCGCTTCGCGTGGCGGCGGGTGCTGGGGCCCGTGGTCTCGGCCGCCTGCCGATTCGTGGGCGCCGCCCTGCGCTCGGTCCATGAGCTGCTGTGGGCGGTGCTGTTCCTGGCCGCCTTCGGCGTGACGCCTCTGGCGGCGGTGGTGGCGCTGGCGCTGCCCTACGGCGGCACGCTGGCCAAGGTCTTCGCGGAGATGATCGACGAGGCCCCGCGCGACGCCGCCGGCGCCCTGGCCGAGGCCGGCGCCGGTCCCTGGCAGGTGTTCTGGTGGGGGCGGCTGCCGCGGGCGCTCCCGGACATGATCGCCTACGCCCTCTATCGGTTCGAATGCGCCCTGCGCAGCGCCGCGGTGCTGGGGTTCTTCGGTTTCCCCACCCTGGGCTACCACCTGGCGGCGAGCTTCGAGAACCTCTACTACGGCGAGGTGTGGTCCTACCTCTGGACGCTCCTGCTGCTGGTGGTGACGGTGGATTGGTGGAGCGGCGCCGTGCGCCGGAGGCTGGCGGTATGAGCGCCGTGCGGGAGCTGCGGCGCACGCGTCCGCGCAGCGCGTTCCTGCGCGCGAGCGCGTGGGCGGCGGGGCTGCTCGCTACGGCCAGCTGGCTGTTCGGCGGCTTCTTCCAGGGCGAGGTGTGGTCCGCGCGGCGGGCCGCCAACCTGGAGCGCTTCCTGGGCGAGCTGCGGCCGTACCCGCTGCAGGACGCGCCGTGGAGCTGGCGCGCGGCGGGGGAGTGGGCGGCCGCGCAATGGCACGACCATCTGGCCCACGCCACCCTGGCCACCCTGGCCATCAGCGTGGCGGCCATCGTGCTGGCGGGGCTGGGCGGGGCGGCGCTGGCGCCGTGGGCGGCGCGGTCGTTCGCGCGGCCGGATCCGCTGCTGCCGTCGCCGCGGCCGGTGCCGCGGGTGCGGCGCGCGGTCTGGCTGGCGCTCAACGGCGCGGCGCGCGGTCTGCTGGCGGTGCTGCGCTCCATCCCGGAGTACGTGTGGGCGTTTCTGCTGCTGGGGCTGTACGGTCCCACGGTGTGGCCGTTGGTGCTGGCGCTGGCGCTGCACAACGCCGGCATCCTGGGCAAGCTGGGCGCCGACACGGCGGAGAACCTGGAGCGCCCGGCCCTGGAGGCGCTGCGCGCGGCGGGGGCGGGGCGCGCGCAGATCGGTCTGGCCGCGGTGCTGCCGCTGGCCGCCGGCCGCTTCCTGCTCTACCTCTTCTATCGCTGGGAGACGTGCGTGCGCGAGGCCACGGTGCTGGGCATGCTGGCCCTGGTCTCGCTGGGCTCCTGGATCCAGGACGCGCGCGCCCGCAACCTGTACGATGAGATGCTGCTGGCCATGCTCTGCGGCGCGGCCCTGGTGATCGCGGGCGACCTGGTCTCGGCCGGCGTGCGCGAATGGGTGAGGAGGTCCACGTGACGGACGATCTGGGATTCCGCTGGCAGGCCCGCAAGAACGGCGAGGTGGCCGTCACGCGCGGCGGCAAGGTGGTCACCGTGCTGCGCGGCGACGCGGCGCGCGAGTTCCTGGCCGACGCGGCCGGCGCCGACCCCCTGGACATGCAGCAGGACCTGGCGCGGCTCACGGGGAACTACAAGCGGGGGAACGAGCGGCTGGCGTCGGAGCATCCGCGGAATCGGGAGCGGTGAGCGCGACGGTTTTGATGCGATGGACGGAAACCGACTGCCGGCAGGCGATTCTCGAACAGATCCTCAAACCCGGAGGGATCCGGCGACCGCCGCCGGCGTGCCGCGCGTCGAGCTGTACTTGAGGGTGGCCGATGCCGATGCGGCCCACGCCCGCAGCCTCGAGGCCGGCGGCCGGGAACTCAGCGGCGTGGAGATGCGCGGCTGGGGGGAACGCGCGGGCTATGTGCTGGACCCGGACGGACACGTGGTGGCGTTCGCTCAGCTGGCAGATTTTGACTGAAAGACCACGAACGGCTGGCCGGCCAGCCGTTCCGGGACAATTCCTCAAGTGCGCATCATTCCCGCGGCCGATAGCAGACGAACTCCATGGCCGACGTGTCGCCGCCTTCGCTGAGCGGGATGTTGCCCAGGTCGCTCTGCGCGGTCTCGGCCGCCGCCAACCCCTTCAGCAGCAGCCAGCGGCCGTCGGGCAGGAGAAGGAGGCCGTCCTCGGCGGCGTCGCCCTCGCAGGCCATGAGCACGCGCTCGTGGGGACTGCCGTCGGGCGGGAACACGTCGAAGGCCAGCATCACGCCGTCGGGCAGACCTTCGCCGCTGCGGGAGTGCTCCACCCAGAGGTTGGATTCCGCGTCCACATGCAGCGCTGCGATGACCGGCGGCTGCGGCTCCACCTCGCGGGTCTGCTTCACGGGGCTGTTGCGGGCCGAGGCGTCGTAGAGGTCGTTCACGCGCTGCAGCTCCAGGGCGGTGCGGTCGCGGTTCTCGAAGGGGCGCGTCACGGTGCGCTCGCGCGTGCCGTCGGGCGCGTAGACGCCCACCGCATAGTCGTTCCATTCCTCCGCGCAGTACACGCGGCCGTCCGGACCCAACGCCACGGCGCGATGGAAGGCCGGGCTGTTCTCCCGTTCCACGAAATGCACGCGCGAGAAGTCCAGGGTCATGTGCGACGTGCGGTAGCGCGGGCCCGGCGCGCCGTCCGCGGACCAGCGGCCCAGCAGGAACGCGCGCTCCTGGCCGGTCTCGGTCTGCACCAGATGCGTGGCGCCCAGCACCAGGTTGCCGCCGCGCGCGCGGCACAGGTTGCCGGCCACGAAATCCGCGTGCTCGCCCTCGGCCAGCCGGAACTCCAGCGACGGCAGGGGCTCTCCTTCGGGCGTGAGCCGCACCAGCTTGGCCGGGAACATGGTCATGAGGCCCACGCCGCCGTCGGGCAGGATCACGATGTCGCGGGGCTGGCGCGTCTCGCCGGGGCCGTCGCCATCGCCGGAGATGGTGCGCAGGAGCGTGCCGTCGGGGGCGATCACCAGGACGTGGCAGAGCTGGGAGTCCAACAGGTAGACGTTGCCGGCGGCGTCGGCCGCGGCGCGGGCCACGGTGCCGATGAGCAGGTCCGCGTCCGCGCCGCCCACGCGCCACTGCTCCTCCAGGGGGAGGGTGCGGGTGGGGACGGCGGCGGCGGATAAGGTGGCGGTGAGGAGGAGGGCGGCGGCCAGGAACTTCATGTCGGCGTCTCCGGGGTTGGGGCCCAGCCGTGTGACGGGCCCGGGCGGCGGAAGTTGCAGAGGACCGTTACCCTGAACGGATCCGCGAAGGAGGCGCCTGCATGGACGAGTCCGGATCCCTGCCTTTCATCGACGAGCACCGGCTGGACGTGGCCGAGCCCCCGTCTCGAGTCTGGGCGGCGTTGATCCGCGTCGTGAGCCGTCTCGCGGCTGGAGGAATCCTGCCGCGGATCCTGGGCTGTGATCCACTCCATGCCGGTCCGGAGTTCGTGGGTCGCGTCGGGGATGCTGTGCCTGGTTTCCGCGTGGCGGCGGTGGAGCCCGAGAGGCGGTTGGAGCTCCGCGGCCGGCACCGTTTCGCGGAATACGCGCTGACCTTCCGCCTCGATCCCACCGGGCTGACTGCAGTGACACACGCCGGATTTCCGGGCCTCAAGGGCAGGGCCTACCGTGCCCTGGTCATCTCCAGCGGCGCCCACGCCGTGGTGACGCGGCGCTTGCTGAGGCAAGTGGCGCGCGCGGCGGGAGCCTGAGGCGGGACGGCACTCAGGGCTTGGGCGTTCCCCGCATCCGGAACCGCAGCTCCCCGCCCTGCATCAGCGCTGCATGCTCCAGAAACGGCCGCCCCAGCTCCACCCCGTTCCACAACACCGCGTCCACGTACACGTTCTCCGCCGACTGTCCCTCCGTCCGCACCCGCAGCACCTTCCCGCCCTCCAGCTCCAGATCCGCCGCCACCACCGCTGGACTCCCCACCGCGTACTCCGTCGACCCCGGCGCCACCGGGTAGAACCCCAGCGCGCTGAACAGGGACCAGGCGCTCATCTGGCCGGCGTCGTCGTTGCCGCAGAGGCCGGCGGGGCCCGTGCCGTACATGTCGGCCAGGAGCTGGCGCACGCGGGATTGGGTTTGCCAGGGCCGATCGGACCAGAGGTAGAGGTAGGGCACGTGGTGGCCGGGCTCGTTGCCGTGCACGTAGTTGCCCACCAGGCCGTCGCGGGTGATGTCCTCGGTGTGGGCGATGTGGGCGTCGTCCAGGGTCATGGTGAAGAGGGAGTCCAGGCGCGCGCCGAAGGCGGCCGGGCCGCCGCACAATTCCACCAGCCGCGCCGGGTCCTGCGGCACGAAGAGGCTGTACGTCCACGCGTTGCCCTCGATGAAGCCCTGGTCGTGGGTGGCCATCACGTCGAAGGGTTCGCGCCAGCGGCCGTCGCGGCCGCGGGGGCGGATGAAGCCGATCTGCGCGTCCCAGAGGTTCTCCCAGTTGCGGGCGCGGGCGTCGTAGGCGGCTGCCGTCTCCGTGTCGCCCAGATGCTCGGCCAGGCGGGCGATGCACCAGTCGTCATAGGCCAGCTCCAGCGTCACGCTGGCGGCGGAGCGCGCGGCCTCGTCGGGCACGTAGCCCAGCTCCAGCATCTCGCCCACGCCGTCGAAGTACGGCACGTTGGACGTGGCGACGCAGGCCCGCAGCGCCCGCTCCGCGTCGAAGCCGCCCAGGCCCTTCACCGCGGCGTCGGCCAGCACGCTCACGGCGTGGTAGCCGATCATGCACCAGTTCTCGTTGGCGTGGTGGCTCCACACCGGGAGCATGGGGTGCACGCTCTGGTCGAAGTGCGCCAACATGCTGTGGACCATGTGGCGGGCGCGCACGGGCTGCGCGAGCAGCAGCCAGGGGTGCTGGGCGCGGAAGGTGTCCCAGAGGCTGAAGACCGTGTGGTTCACGAAGCCGCGCGACTCGCGCACGTTGCCGTCCAGGCCGCGGTAGCGGCCGTCGGCGTCCTCGTAGACCGTGGGCGCCAGCATGGTGTGGTAGAGGGCGGTGGTCAGCACGGTGCGCTGGGTGTCATCCAAGGCGCGCACGCGCAGCTTGCCCAGCTCGCGGTTCCAGGCGGCGCGGGCGGCGGCGCGCGTGGCGTCGAAATCCCAGCCCGGCGCCTCGGCGCGCAGGTTGGCCAGGGCGCCGGCGCTGCTCACGGCGGAGAGGCCCACCTTCACCTGCACGTCGCCCGGCAGGTCGAAACGCGCGCGGAGTTCGCGGCCGGCGCACTCCGGGAAGTCATGCTCCTTGTCGAAACGGCGGTCGAACCCGTTGTACGGCGTGGCGTCCAGCCGTTGCAGGGAGTAGGCGGCGATGGGCTCGCTGAGCACCATCGCGAAGTACACCGTGCGCGTCTTGGCCCAGCCGCTGGTCATGCGCCAGCCGGTGACCAGGGTGTCGTTCTCCACGCGGACGGTGCTCCACACGTTCTTGCCGGGGTAGTCGTAGATGTTGAAGGTGAGGTCCAGGACCAGGCCGCCGGCGTCGCCCTGGAAATCGTACCGATGGAGGCCCACGCGCTCGGTGGCGGTGAACTCGGCGCGGACCTGCGGGTCGTCCAGCGTGACGGCGTAGGCGCCGGGCGATGCCGACTCCGTGGCGTGGCGGAAGCGCGAGGTCCAGGTGGCCGGATCGGTCAGGTCCACGTCGCCGGAGAACGGCATCACCGACACGTCGCCCAGATCGCTGTGCCCCGTGCCCGAGAAGTGGGTGTGGCTGAAGCCCACGATCACGCTGTCCTCGTACTGGTAGCCCGAGCAGTAGGGGTAGGCGGCGCCGGTGTACTTGCCGGCGTCGTCGTACATGCCCACGCGCCGCGTGTCCGGGCTGAGCTGCACGGCGCCGAAGGGCGCGGTGGCGCCGGGGTACACGTGTCCCATGTTGCGCGTGCCGATCAGGGGGTCCACCCAGCGGGCGGGATCGGGGTCGGCGGGGAGGCGGTCGGCGGCCGGAACGGCGGCGGCCGCCATCTGGGCGACGGCGAGCAGGCAGAGCAGCAGGCGCATGGCGGTCCTCGAGGGGTTGGGGGTCCGGGGAAGTCCTACCACCGATGAGCGGCGGCGGCCAGCTTGGGGATGGACGGAACCGGGGGGATGGGGGACAGTTGAAGGCGTGATCTCAAGCGATGGAGTTGATCCATGATGATGCTGATGCGGACCCTCGTCCTTCTGCCGATCCTGGCGGCCTGCACCGGCTGCACCATCCTCCTCCCCATGGCCGCCTCCTCCACCGGCGCCACCGACCGCAAGGTGGTGTGGCCGGCGGCCGCGGACCTGCCCGTAGGCGAGAGGGTCCGGCTGGAGATGGTGGACGGGGAGGTCTGGCGGGGGGAGATCGTGTCCTACGACATCGAAACGCAGCGGCTGCACCTGCACGCGGCCGCCGACGACTTCGGCGATGCCCAGATCCGCAGCGTGCCCCTGGACAGCGTGTGGATCCTGAATCGCGAGGACCGGGGCAAGGTCAAGACCATCATGGCCACCGGCCTGCTGCTGGACGCGGCGGGGACGTGGCTGCTGCTGCAGGCCATCGACGCGTTTCCCGGAGAGTGAGGATCCTATGAAGCAAGGCGCCGCCGCCCTCCTGCTCGCCGTCGTCCTGACCCCGGCCCTGACCGGCTGCACCGCCACGCTGCCGGCCGCCGCCTACCTGGCCAGCGGCAAGGAGGTGGAGGTGTCGCGGCCGGAACTGGACCAGATCGAACGCGGCGCCCAGGCCACCGTGGTCCTCCTGGACGACACCGTGCTGCGCGGTCCCATCTGCGTCCGCGATCCCCTGACCGACACCTTCCAGATCGCCGTGAACCAGGACCTCTGCATGCCCGGCGCCCTGCGCACCGTGCCGGTGGACAGCGTGCGCACGGTGGCGTGGCGGGAGATGCACGGGGGGAACACGGGACCGGCCATCCTCATCGGTGCGGCCATCGACTTTCTGCTCATCCGCGACGCCATGAGCGGGATCGGCGGCCGCTGATCCCGTCGCCCTCTCACTTCTCCGTCGCCACCATCACCTCGTCGCAGAAGATGAAGGTCTTCCCTCCCGCGCCGGGATGCCACTCCGGCAGCTCGCCGTACTGCGTGGCGCGCACGCGCACCTTCGTCACGCGGGTGCCGTCCAGGGGCACGGTGAGGTCGCGGATGAGCACCTCGTTGGTGCGCACGGGTTCGGCGTGGTTCACGCGGCCGGCCTCGCGCCAGTGCTCGCCGTCCTCGCTCACCTCCACGACCAGCTCGCGCGGCAGCACGATCCAGGCCCGCGTGTCCTGCAGGAAGCCCACCGTCACCGCGCGCACGGGCAGGGGGCGGTCCAGGGTCAGCTCCGCGGCCATGTCCACCCCGTCGAAGCCCACCCAGCGGCCGGTGCGCCAGTCCTCCGGGCCGCGCCGCTGGTCGATGAGCGCATCGGGGCCGCCGGCGGTGTACTGCGGGTTGGGCTCGGCCAGCAGGGTCAGGCGCCAGTCGTTGGGGATCTCGTCGTAACGGGCGGTGACGATGGGGCTCTTGCGGCCGTCCACCACCGCCTGGAACCGCAGCTCCGTGGTGTAGCTGAACGTGAGCGGAGCGGTGTAGAGGCGCTTGGGCTCCTCGTGCGGCGACGTGCTCCAGTAGATCTCCGCCGACGGATCCACGTGGCCCAGCGTCACCTCCATGCGGCCGCGGAACCGCTCCGCCGGCGCCGTGGCCCACGGCGCGGCCACGATGGGCGGCACCTCGTCCTGCGTGCCCGGCCGGAAGCCCGGCGCGCGGCCCCAGGTGCTCTCGCCCGGCCCCAGCTCGAAGACCAGCTCGCCGCCGGCCAGCACCTCGTCGTGGCTCAGCCAGCTCCGCCGCAGCTCCTGGCCGTTGTACGTCACCCGCTTCACCGCGCCTTTGCCCGTGCGCCGCGTGGTGAACACGGCGCCGCTCTCCAGGGCGATGCTCATGCGCTCGTACAGCGGCGGCACCACCAGCCACTGCAGGGAGGTGGGCGCCACGTCGTACAGGCCGTACGCCGCCAGCACGTACCAGCTGCTCATCTGCCCGCAGTCCTCGTTGCCGATCAGGCCGTCGGGCCGGTCGGTGTAGAACTCGCGCAGGATGGCGTTCACGCGCCGGTGCGAGAGGTCCGGGCGGCCGGCGAAGTGGTAGAGCCATGCCACGTGGTGGCTGGGCTCGTTGCCGTGGGCGTACTGGCCCATGCGGCCGGTGATGTCGGGCTGCTCGCGGCCGGTGGTGGCGCTGTCCATGGTGAACAGGGAGTCCAGCACGGCCACGGTGGCCGCGTCGCCGCCCAGCAGCTCCATGTGGCGGCGGAAGTGGTGCGGCGCGGCGAAGCGGTACTGCCAGCCGTTGGCCTCGGTGTGATGGAAGTCCACGCGGCGCGGGTCGTAGGGCGTCAGCCAGCCGCCGTTGACGCGGGGGCGGAAGCAGCGCGTGGCGGGGTCGAAGAGGTGGCGCCAGCCCTGGGCGCGGCGGCCGTAGGCCACGGCCACGTCGTCGCGGCCCAGGGCGGCGGCGTAGCGGCTGATGCAGGCGTCGTCGTAGGCGTACTCCAGGGTCTTGCTGACCGATTCGTGCTCCTCGTCGGCCGGGATGTAGCCCAGGCGCTTGTAGGCGTCCAGGCCGAAGTGGTCGCGCTCCGCGCTGTCCAGCATGGCCTCCAGCACCAGGTCCTTGTCCACGCCGTCGATGCCCTTGAGCCAGGCGTCGGCCAGCACGCTCACGCTGTGGTAGCCGATCATGCAGTCGGTCTCGTTGCCGGCCAGCTCCCACACGGGCAGGCGGCCGCCCTGCTGGAAGCGCGAGACCATGGAGGCCAGGAAGTCGCGCGTGCGCCCGCGCTGCACCAGGGTGAACAGGGGGTGCGTGGCCCGGTACGTGTCCCAGAGCGAGAACACGGTGTAGCGGTTGCGCCGGCCCATGTTGGCGGTGAGGCCGTGGCGGCCGCGGTAGCGCCCGTCCACGTCGCTGAACAGGTTGGGGGCCACGAAGCTGTGGTAGATGGCCGTGGCCAGCACGGCGCGCTCGTCGTCGGTGATGCCCTCCACCTGGAAGGGGGAGAGCACCGCGTCCCAGGCGTCGCGGGCGGCGGCGCGGGCGGCCGCGAAATCGAAGTCCACCCGCTCGGCCTCCAGGTTGCGCCGCGCGCCGGCGGCGTCCACGCCGGACAGGGCCACCTGGGCCACCACCTCGCCGCCGGAGAAGCCGAAGGTCAGCACGGCCTGGGCCGTGCGGTCGGCCTCATCGCCGGGCGCGGGCCCGGTGTAGGCCACCGTGAACGGCCGCGAGAACTCGGCGCGGAAGTGCACCAGCTGGTCCTCGGCCCACGCGCGCGAGCGGCGGAAGCCCTCCACGGTGTGGTCGTCCACGATGGTCAGGCCCACGTCCAGCAGCTCGTCGCGCTGGGTCAGGTCGATGATCAGCGAGGCGGCGTCGCCCGACGGGAACACGTAGCGGTGCACCCCCGTGCGCGCCGTGGCGGTGAGCTCCACCTCGATGCCGGAATCGGCCAGCACCGTGCGGTACCAGCCGGCGGCGGCCTGCTCGTCGGCCTTGCGGAAGGGGGCGCCGTAGCCGTGCGCGGCGTCGTCCGGGTAGCCGCTCACCAGCACGGGGTCGCCCAGGAAGGGCATGAACAGCACGTCGCCGTAGTCGCTCACGCCGGTGCCGCTGAGGTGGGTGTGGCTGAAGCCGTAGACCACGGTGTCGTCGAAATGGTAGCCGGAGCAGCCGTCCCAGCCCGTGAGCCGCGTGTCGGGGCTGAGCTGCACCATGCCGAAGGGGACCGTGGCGCCGGGGAAGGTGTGGCCGTGGGCGCCGGTGCCGATGAACGGGTCCACGCGGTCCACCATGGCGGCCGGGGACGCGGCGGCCCACAGGAGCAGGCCCAGCAGGAGTCGGGTCACTCGTCGTCTCCCTTGCCGGCGAAGTGGCGGTAGAGCAGCCAGGTGGCCAGCAGGGCGATGCCGAACAGCGCGGGCGGGACCACCCAGGTCCAGAAGGCGCCGGTCAGCTGCGTGTTGGCGGGCAGGGCGTTCATGGGCACGGACCTCGCGGCTGAGGGGATCTCCAAAACTCGCCCGCCATGCTAACAGGTGAAGCCTCCCGGCGCGAGACCGCGCTGCGGCGGAATCCGGCCGCAGGAACTCCGCCTTGTCCGCGTTGAGCCCGCCGAATGCCTCGTCGCCCGGAGGAGCCATGGAGACCCTGGACATCACCCTGATCGTGGACGACCCCGCGGAGGCGCCGTCGCTGGCCCAGGCCCTGGCGGCCTGCGGCTGCCGCGCGCATGCCCTGGTGCGCAACGGCGCCCCGCCGTCCCCCCACGAGCCCGGCCGCCCGCTGCTGCTGGCGGTGGGCGCCCAGGCCGCCGGCGTGGCCGCCTGGATCCGCGATCTGCGCGCCTCCCAGCCGGCCACGCCCCTCTGCGTGCTGTTCGACGACGCCGACGACACCGCCCAGGTGGTGGCCCTGGAGATGGGCGCCGACGCGGTCCTGGTCCGACCCGTGAGCGCCCATCGCCTGACGGCCCAGCTCCGCGCCCTGGCGCGCCGCGACCCCGGCGGGGCGGCCGGCGGCGTGGAGCTGGTGCCCGGCGCCCGCGAGGCCCGCCTGGACGGCCGCGCCCTGGAGCTCACCGACAGCGAGTACGACCTGCTGCGCCTGCTGTCGCGCCATCCCGGACGTCCCATCAACCGCGACGTGATCAAGCGCGAGATCCGCGGCCTGCCCTACGACGTGCGCGACCGCTCCATCGACCTGGTGGTGGTCCGCCTGCGCCGCAAGCTGGGCGACGACCCCCGCCGCCCCCGCTACATCCGCACCGTGCGCGGCGTGGGCTACATGTTCATGACCCCGGCGCGCTGATACGAGAACGCCACAGAGCGTGGACCGCGCCTTGCAGCGGGCCGCACGTCGCGGCGACCGCCGCGGCGGGAGCCGGCCCCGACGCCGGATCGCAAGGAGGTGGATCATGATCTCCAGCATCGGGGGCATGACCCAGACCATGATGATGCGGCCGCCCCAGGGCGAGCCGCCCGCGCCGGAGGAGATGTTCAGCGAGCTGGACGTGGACGGCTCCGGCACCCTGGACGAGACGGAGCACCAGGCCATGATCGAGCGCATGGAGGCGCACCATCCCCACGGCGACGAGACCCGCGAGGCCCCCGACGCGGCGACCATGCTGTCGGACCTGGACACCGACGGCGACGGCGCCCTGTCGCTGGAGGAACTCGAGGCCGGGCGTCCCGCCGGACCGCCGCCGCCCCGCGGCGGAGAGGAGGCCGTCGCGGCGTCGGCGTCGGATGCGGAGGCGAGCCTGCGCGAGCAGCTCCTCGCCCTCTTCGAGCTGTCCGACGACACGACGTCCACCGGCGTGCTGGTCTGAGCGGACGCGGCGGGCCGGGACCTGCGGGTCCCGGCCCGTATCGTTCCGTATCGCGCCGTGGCCCGCCGCCGACCACCCGCCAGGTTTTCCCCCGCCGGATTCTGCCGTATCATGCGTTGAGCCCCGCACACGCCGCCACCCAGACACCAACCGGGAAGATCCATCGTGCCCAAGACGCTGCTGCCGCTGCTGCTCCTGCTCGCCGCCGCCCTGCCCGCCCGCGCCCAGGAGCCCACGGGCTTCTACGTGCTGGGCGACTTCGCCGTGCACTACCTGGACGGCGGCGGCGCCTGGAACGGCGAGGAGTTCAGCCCCACCGCCCTGCTCTCCGACGACGACGACGGCGTGGTGGGCTTCGCCTGGTCCGACCACCTGAACCTGGGCGTGCGCCCCGGCATGGGCTGGCGTTGGAGCAGCCGCGTGGCGCTGGAGCTGGGCGTGGACCTGAGCATCGCCAAGCGCGGCCAGCAGACGGCCACGGAGTACACCACCACCGGCTACTACGAGGAGACGGCCAACGTGGACTGGGTGCAGCGCCGCCTGGACCTGATGCTGGTGGTGGATCCCGGCCTGCCCGGCCGCGCCTCGCTCTACGGCGGCGTCACGCGGTCCTGGATGGACCTGGAGGTGGTGGCCTACCAGGGCGACTTCTACAGCGGCAGCGACGGCAGCACCTACGAGGACGCCCAGTACCAGACCGCCCAGGACAGCAAGACCGTCACGGGCTTCCTGCTGGGCGCGCGGTGGGACATCCCGGTGGAGTCCGAGCGCAGCGAGGTGTTCCTGGCGCTGGAGTACGCGCACCTCAAGACCGACGGCATGCTCTTCGACGTGCCGGACTGGGAGGTCAACGGCGGCGGCGTGTCCCTGCGCATCGGGGCGCGGTTCTTCCCGTTCGCGGGGGAGGACCCGTAGGCTAGCGCCGCTTCTTCCAACTCCACCACGCCAACCCCAGCCCCACGAACGACGCCACGTACGAGATGCTCATGCCGATGAGCGTCACCAGACCCTTATCCATGGGCGGCCTCCCCGTCGTCCTGCCAGCGCAGGCGCTCCTCCAGCTGCTTCACGTAGGCCTCCTGCTGCGCCTCGTACTCGGCGGACACGGCCCTGAGCTTGGGGTCGATGACCCAGTACACCACGCCGCTGAGCACCACCGCCGCGATCACCATGAGCACGCCGCCCGCCTGCAGAAGCAGCAGCTTGGTCACGCCGATCATCAGCAGCGCGAAGATCACCGGCGAGAGCACGATGGCGATCCAGTCCTCCCGCGTCCACGCCTCCGCCTGCTCCGGCGTCCAGGCGCGGCGGATGAGAGGGCGCGGCCCGGCGTCGGCGGTCCGCGCGTGGTCCTCGATCAGCCCGCGCCGCACGGCCTCGGCATGCACCGGCCCCCACCAGCCCAGCGGCCGCGTCATGGCGTAATAGCGCACCAGCCGGTCCATCTTCTCGGGCTTGGTCAGCAGCGTCACCGGCAGGAACACCGCCGCGCCCAGCGCCATGAGCAGCCAGAAGTTGAGGTGGTCCGGCAGCGGCTCGTACACGCCGAAGGCCGGCAGCACCCACACCACCAGCCAGCTCACGCCCAGGTTGGCCATCCAGCCGGCCAGGTAGCCCCAGGCGTTGAAGCGCCACCACAGCACCTGCAGGATGTTGGGCAGCCAGATGCCCGCCATCATCAGCCACAGGGCGAAGATCAGCCACTTGGTGATCTCCTGCATCATGAGCCCGTAGAAGAACGAGCCGATGAGCAGCACCAGCGTGGTCCAGCGCCCCACCTTCACCAGCTCGCGCTCGCCCGCCTCGGGCTTGATGTAGCGCTGGTAGAGGTCGCGCGTGAAGTACAGGGCGCCCAGGTTGAGATGGCTGCTGATGGTCGACAGGTGGATGGCCAGGATGGCGCCGAAGAACACGCCCACCAGCCCCGCCGGCAGCAGCTCGAAGCCCAGGCGGAACCAGCCCAGCTCGTAGTCGGCCTGATCGGCGATGTTGGGCAGCATGGAGAAGAACGCCAGGATGCCCGCCGCCCAGAACCCGTTGCGGATCAGCGTCACGGCGCCGCCGGCCCAGAGGCCGTAGGCCGCGTCGCGCACGCTCTTGGCCGACTGGATGCGCTGCGCCTCCACGTACCAGTCCAGGCTGGTCCCCATGCCGAACCCGCCCAGCACGGCGATGACCAGCATGGTCAGCCACCACACCACCGGGAAGTCCCCGTCGAACAGGCCGGTGAAGGCGAAGGCGCTCAGCCGCCAGCCCTCGCCCAGCTCCATGATGCGCCCGGTGACCTCGGCCGGACCGCCCGCCGCCGCCACGCCCACCAGCGACACCAGCACGATGGCGAACACCGCCACGATCCCCTGCAGGAAGTCGCCCATGACCACGCCCCAGTACCCCGCGGCCAGGGTGTACACGGCGGTGATGCACGTGGGCACCACCAGCCCCACCCACACGGGCCAGCCGAAGGCCAGCGCCCCCACCTTGCCCATGGCGATGCCCACCCAGCCGAGGATGAACATGTTCATGAACACCTGCCAGCCGGCCATCCAGCCGCGCAGCATCTCCGCGCCCAGGCCGCCGAAGCGCTGGGTCTGCCACTCGGCCTGGGTGTAGGCCAGCGAGCGGCGGAAGATGCGCGCCGACACGAACGCGCCCACCGCCGTCCACGCCGAGAAGAACGTGTACCAGAGCCCGCGCAGGCCGTTGGCGTAGATCACGCCGGTGATCCACATGGGCGTGTCGGTGGCGGTGTGGGTGCTGAAGACCGACGCGGCCGGCAGCCACCACGGCAGCCCGCGCCCGGCCAGGAAGAAGTCGCTCTCGCTGCGGCGCGCCAGGCGGTAGAAGAAGAAGGCGCCGCCGACCATGAGCAGCAGGAAGGCGCCGGCCCACACGTAGTCCAGGGTGGTGAAGTGTCCCATGGGGCTCCCGAGGGTTGGGGGGCGAAGCGGGGATCCGGCGGATGGTAGGGCATGGCGGCGGGGCGGGCAACCACGGTGGCTCACGCGCAGCGCCCGCGGCTCCTGAGGGAACCGCGGGCGCCGTCGTCTCCGTCAGCGGGACGGGGTGGCTAGGCCTTGCTCTTGGCCTTGGCGCCGTGGCAGGAACCGGCCGCGGCCTTGCAGTGGCCGTGGTCGGCCTTGGTGGCGCAGGCGCCCGCCTTGGCGGCGCAGTTGCCGGCCTTGGTGGCGCAGGCGCCGGCCTTGGCCGCACACGCGCCGTCCTTGGCGCCGCAGTTGCCGGCCTTGGCCGCACAGGCGCCGTCCTTGCCGGTGCAGCTCGACGCCTTGGCCGCGGCCTTGCAGGCGTCGGAGCACGTGCCGGCCTTGCAGCCGCTCGCCTTGCAGGCGGTCTGCTGGCAGGACGACGCCTTGCCCTTGCAGTGGGGGCCGGCGGCGGCCACCGTCGCGCTCAGCGACAGCAGCAGCATGGCCGCGGTGAACAGCGTCAGGATCTTGCGGGTGGTCATGATCGAACCTCCTGAGGTTCCAAGAGTCGGGTTCGTCGCGCGGTCGTCGCGCGCACGGTCGTCATCCGAATGGGAATCAGCAGGAGGGGAGCGGAGGAGGCACCAGGGGGCGCCGTTCCCGCGTGGGGCCGTGCACGTCGGCCGGGGAAACGGTGGGGCCGGTGATGGGGTCCGGCTCGACGGAGACGAGGCCGGCGGTGTGGAACACCAGGCCGCCCAGGAAGAGGCAGCGGCAGTCCATGCCGGCGTGACCGCAGCAGGAGCCGGGGCCGGCGGCGGCGGACATCCCGCAGCAGCCGCCTTGGGTCACCGGCGCGGCGGCGGGGAGGACCTTCACCAGGCTGCTGCCGGTCACGGCGTCGCCCGTCGGCCACAACGCCAGCCAAAGGGCCAGCAGGCCGAAGACGATGCGCAGCGGTCGGGGCAGGGATCGGGTCACGGCGCGCTCCGGGTCTGGGGTCACGGCGGGCTTGTACGTCCGGGCCGTGCGGGGCGTTCCGGATTTTAACGCCAGGGACGGAAGATTCTGAACGACCAGGGTCAATCGTGCGGCGTCGGCTCACCGGAGAGGCGAAGGCTTGGGAGGCGTGCCGATCCGGCGGTTGACGCAGCCCCCTCGTTCCGTGGATCCTGACCTGGCAACGCCCGTCTTTCTCACCGAACGGACCCCGCCGTGATGCACCGTCTCCTCATCGTGCTCCTTCTCCTCGGTGCCGCTCCGGCGTGGGCGCTGGTGCTCACTGTGGAGCGCGAGGCGGCGCCCACGCGGTGGAACGGCATGTTCGAGACTCCGCCGGCCGGGTATGAACGCACCTCCTTTTCGGGCTGGTGCCTCGGCTTTTTCCGGGACGACTACCGACGCTCAAGGAACGACGACGCCCGCGACTTCCGGATCGGGATCCGGGCCCGGCGCGCCTCCGCCACGTTGGAATCGCCGGGTCGGCCATCCGTGGAGCACCGGTGGGTGACCTATCAGGGTGTTGTCGAGCGGCCTCTCCTGCGGTCGGAACGGCTGCTCGTGGTGGCGGGTCTGGAGACCGGCCCGGTCATCTACGACGTCGACAAGGAGCGCGAACCCTCCAATGAATTCGGATATTTCGGCGATTTCGGCACCTTCGCCTGGAGCGTAGCTCCCGGCCTGCAGCTGGCCGTCCCCGTCCGCGGTGGACTGACCGCCACCGCAAGCCTGCGCTGGACCTGGCTCAGCAACACCGGTGCGGAAAACGCCCTGTGGCGCTCCGGGGCAAGTGTGTCCCTCGGTCTGGAGCTGCGTCGGATCGTGCGTGAAGAACCCTGAATCCCATTCGGGTCCACGTGGACCCGATCCCGGAGGCCCCCATGCCCTACGTCAACATCAAGATCACCCGCGAAGGCGCCACCG